>Ga0190286_1000071_pt1 | contig 55612 bp, 59 predicted proteins | sample 48691834_MG_FD_183241 | JGI IMG/M metagenome (GOLD analysis project Ga0190286, IMG submission 183241) | Hydrothermal vent microbial mat bacterial communities from Southern Trench, Guaymas Basin, Mexico - 4869-18-3-4_MG | ecosystem: Environmental > Aquatic > Marine > Hydrothermal vents >... | reverse complement strand
GTAGCCATACTCTTTGATATTCCTTAGTATTTCGTACCCTATCTTCCCTGGGAATCTAGAAGCTCCTATAACAGCCACTGATTTTGGCTTGAAAATACTGTCCAATGCTTCAGCCATCTGTTATTTCCGCCTTAAGAAACGGTCCAAATATTTAACTTAATTTTAACTTCAATCAAGAATAAGTCTGTCTCACAGATGCTTCCGTTCACTCGAATTCAACCATAAGAACAGAGGAGTTAGTCAAAAATCCTTCAGACTTCTGGAGTAGAGTAAGCTCTATTGAAGGAGCTAAGGGCTAAACAACCGAAAATATGGCGCCCCGGCCGGGATTTGAACCCGGGTCTGGGGCTCGACAGGCCCCTATGCTAACCGGACTACACCACCGGGGCTCATTTGAGTCAGTAGAGGGACGTATATAAAATTTTGTTAGCTCGTTTGATTCATTTACCTTAAAAATATCTTTTAAATCTATTTCTCGGTGGAACTAAGGTTTGAAGAGGAAACCTAGAAGATATAGACTTAAGTCAAGCGTAAGCCGGGATCTAATAAGATCCGTCCTCCAAAAACATCCAAGGTTGAACCCTTTATTTCCTAAAGGGAAAATAGGGTTAGAGGTAATTGAATTTGAGACAGGAAAAGGGATGCAGAAGGTCTTCCTCTCCGAGAACTCCCCTGTATTGGTAGAACTCTATGATGGCTCCATTGTTCCCTATGTAGAGGCAGCTGAACGAACAGACTTAAGCCTTCCTAGAATAGTTGTTGATCCAGGGGCAGTACCTCACATCGCTAACGGAGCGGATGTAATGGGTCCAGGAATAGTGGGCATTGAGGGTGAAGTAAAGGAGGGAGACCTAGTGCTAATAACGGACGAGAAGTTTGGGAGAGTAATAGCTATTGGCCAAGCATTAAGAAATAAAAGCGAGTTAAAACGCAGGGGAAAAAGTGTAAAGAACCTACATTATGCTGGAGACATATTTTGGAGGATTGTTAGGGAACTAAGGGCTAAATTCAAGAAGTAACGGTGTTATTTCCCATGACTTGCCTTTTTCAGAGCCCTCATGTAAATCCTTTTCATCTTTAATGAATCCTCCTCTAGAAGTGGACTTTCTGAAACTACTAACCATCTAACTCCCCTTTCTGCCATCTCAGCAGCCAAAGGCTTGAAGTCAGGACCATAACCAGAGCCAAGCTCGTGGTGCATCTTCTCACCTTTACCTGAAGCTGTGAGCTCCACCTCAGTGAAATGAACAACGAGACCATTCAATGTGCCCAATCTCCCTTCGATTTCGTCAAGTATTTTAGCGTAATCTTCTCTTCCCTTGATAGAACCTCCCTCCCTAGCATGTATGTGAGCAAAATCTATCGTCGGAAATACGCAATCTACTTCCTCTGCCATTCTCAAGACTTCATTTAATGAACCAAGTTGCGATGGTTTGCCTGTAGTCTCTGGCCCCAATTCCATTCTAATATTCTCATCCTTTAAACGCTGGACAAGATCACTAAGAGCCTTTATAGCAAGTTTCAGAGCATCTTCAGGGTCCCTTTTGCTATAGTATCCTGGATGAAAGGTAACGTGAGTAGCTCCCATCGCATCTGCGGCTTTTGCTGATAAATACAGTCTTTCAACGCTCTTTATTATTTTATCCTCCTCTTCCGAAGCAAGATTTATCGCATAGGGGGCATGGAGGGTTAGCACTATATCCCTCTCTTTAGCTTTTTTCCCCATTTCTTTGAGAGGATCCAGCTTGGTGGGAACTCTTCTCACGGCCTGATACTCCATAGCTCCGAGTTTTAGCTTGTGTAAATAATCAAAGGCCTCTTCTTTTGGACATCCCATGGGGAAACCAGCTGGTCCGAATCTGGTTCTATCTATCCTCACAATAACTCCCACCGAAGATATCCTGAATAAAGCATAAATTTAACTCATACACTTAAATCTTGGTACATGCTCAGTTTCTTGAAAAGATAATTGGTGAAAATGTCTTTTGCTATAATAAAAGACGAAATGTAATAATTACTGCCATAATCCTCGATAACGAGGAGTTAGGATCAATCCTCTTCCTCCCTACTGGTAATTTTCTAAAGGGAGGAATTTGAACCTAAATCTTAAATATCGGTAATAAGAATAATTAATTGCCGCCCGGCGCCATGGTCCTGGGCCTGACTTAGTGGGCAGGGTTACATTGCTGGGAGACGGGCCCTATTTAGCCCGTCCTCAGCGACCCTGGCTCGCAGGACTTGGCCCATCGATCGCCGGGCGGCCCATTCTTCTTAAACTTCATGGGGTTGGTATAGATATGTGGCTGATTAGAACAGACATACTGACAGCATTCCAAAATGAAGAGATTAGATCATCAATCCCAAGGTACATTTCAGTAGTTAAGGACAGATTGCCTGCCCTATTTTTGATATCCTCTAGATTTCCAGCAAATCGTAGCTCAAACTTAGAAGAGCTATGGTCTCTACATGATGAACTCATGAACGATTTCTGGGATTTTGTAGATTCGTTTGATAGCATAGAACTACCTCCAAAACCTCCATACTCACTTCTCGATCTAAAGGCAGAGATAGCCAAGAAAATTTTGACTTCTTGTGAGCTTTGCGAGAGAAGATGTCTTGTCGATAGAACGAGCGGGGAGCTAGGTGTTTGCAGAGTTGGTGAGAATCCTAGAGTAGCAACATACTTCATTCATATGGGAGAGGAAGCCCCCATATCTCCATCTGGTACAATATTCTTCTCCTCATGCAACTTTAGGTGCGTCTATTGTCAAAACTGGGATATATCACAAAATCCTAAATCTGGTAAATTGGCGAATCCAATAGAACTCTCTAACATGTTTATCTCTCTTAGGAGAGAAGGTGCAAGAAACATAAATCTCGTAGGAGGTGAACCTACTCCTAATATACCGGCCATCTTAGACGCACTTAGATTAACAGAAGTGAACGTTCCAATAATTTGGAACTCTAATATGTACTTAACACCGGAATCGATGAAACTACTGATAGGGGTGGTTGATCTATGGTTACCAGATTTCAAGTATTGGGACGAGGAACATGCTTTGAAGCTGAGCGGAGTACCAAATTACACGACTGTAGTCAGGAGGAACCTGAAGATGGCATACAAGGCAAGAGGAGAGATAGTGATAAGGCACCTTGTTCTTCCAAATCACATCGAATGTTGCACAAAGCCCATCTTGAGATGGATCTCCGAGAACTTGCCAAATGCTTTAGTTAATGTGATGGCTCAATATAGGCCAGAATACAAAGCTTTAAGATACCCAGAGATTTCTAGAAGGCCAACTGCTGCTGAAATGAAGGAAGCTTACGAAGAGGCCGAGAAATTAGGTCTAAGGTGGAGGTCTGTATCTTAGAGAAGGATTTAAGAGTCTATAGATAGAACGGATATTACCTTCTTCTCTAATTCCTCTGCACTTCCATCATTAACGATGAATATATCAGCCCATGCTATTGCATTTCCCATATCAAACAGCTTTAGCTCCTCTCTATCTTGCTTTAGGAAATCTTCGTAAGTCATAGGTTTAATTTTATGAATTAAATCAAACCCTTTACGTCCTCTTCTCTTGATTCTATCGAAACGAACCTTTTTGGAGGCTAGAACTGCTAAAGTTATGACAGAATCCTTAAATCTATCCTTAAAGGCATCGATTTCTTCAATATTTCTTATTCCATTGATCACAAAACCTGGAGGGCTTTGAATTTTCTCGATCTCTTCAGCCTCTCTAATGCACAACAGAGCGACAGCAGCGGGTCCTAACTTTTCTCTCAGTTCAAGACCTACTTTCCTGAAATTTTCTCTTGTTTCGGGCAATCCTTTTTCTATTACCCTCCTTCTAACCATTTCACTCATTACTATTATCCTAAAACCATATCTCCTTTCGATAATCTTGGCTACAACATCCTTACCCGAGCCAGGAAGGCCTACAAGCAGAATATATTTGTACTTAGGTCCCTCACATTTTGATCTCAATGTGACCTCCTAAAAAATGAGGGAAGTACTTATCACTTTTTTCTATCAATCCATCCTTAATTATTAGAGTAAAGACAAGGTGTGTTCAAACTTGAATATGAAACTTTTCATGATTAAGCTTTCTCTCATATCTATGGCCGATGGATTACTTTCCTTTTCGGGTGCAGGTGTTAGATCTGCAATTATGAAAGCAATAACTTCTGTAGAACCATTTCTAATCCGCTCAATCAGGTCAGGGACCTTTCACATACATGTAACCAGCGTCCTTGAAAGTGATTCGATAGACTATAGATGCGGATCTCAAGACATTAATGTGACTAGAGGAGCCCCATATTTCGTCAAAATAGTCAGCAATTCAGAGAAATTGCCTCAAATCTTACGTTCTTGGACTTTTAGGAATCCTCGACTATCCATAGGGGGCATCACATTTGACATATCCGACCTAAGGGTGAGTGAAGCTGATTTTTCTGAGGAAGGAGAAGAGTCTCACAGGAGCTTTAGGATCTATTTCATATCACCCACATGTTTTCATAAAGCCCAATCACCCTATTGCTCCCTCTTTCCAGCAGCAGGCTTCATTTTTCAATCTCTTGCCTCAAATTGGAGGAAGTTTAATCCAGACTCCAAAATAGAACCTAGACAATTCAGAAGATGGGCACAACTAAGTCTTGCTGAGACAGGGTATGAGTTATGCACATCCAAACCACTAAGACTTCCTGACGGAAGAAACACTGTCGGGTTTCTGGGATGGACCAATTACAAACACATATTGCATCCAGGATGGGCTGAAAATGAGCACGAAAAATTGCTCAAAATTTCTTGGACTTTGCTCAGATTTGGTGAGTTTGTTGGTGTTGGGCTGGGAAACACTGTCGGTTTTGGTAGGATAAAGGTTGAACCTAAGTGATATTCCAAAAGGCCTGATGCATTTCCCAGGTCAGTCAAGGAAATTTTTCATTATTATATTGGACGTTTTCCAATAATCGCATGAAGAAGTAGGCTGTTGGGTAGGTGAGCTATTGGGATACATAAGAGCATTTATAGCTGTAGATGTTGAAGGGCCTGAATTAATATTCAGAATTAGAAGAATTCAAGAGGACCTTCTCGAGACAGGAAGCAAGTTAAAATTGGTGAAACCCGAAAATCTTCACTTTACTGTGAAATTTTTGAACAGAATAGACGAAAGCTTAGTAAGCGAAATAGAAGGAAATTTGAGAGAGCTCAAGCTTAACAAATTCTTCATAAACATAGCCGGGATTGGAGCATTTCCCAATCGAAGGAGGCCTCAGGTGATCTGGTTAGGAGTAAAAGAAGGAGAAAATGAGTTCATTTCATTAATGAGGAGAGTTGATGAGGCAGTAGCAAAGCTTGGACTTCCAAAAGAGCGTCGCGAACCAACTGCTCATCTTACGATAGCCAGAGTGAAACGAATCGGATCTATTGAAGCTATTAAAAAGCTATTTTCATCTCTTGCGGATGTGGAAATAGGAAGAATGTCAGTAGATCATATTAGAATAAAGAGGAGCACCTTAACTCCTCAAGGGCCGATATACGAAACTCTTGTCGATATAAAACTGGAGTAGAAAGTAGAAATTTAATATCACTTTTGCAATCTTTACCTTAGAAGATGAAGAAAATCATCCCGATCCTTCTTTTATTGCTGCCTCTTGCCTTACAAATACTTGGGCAGGAAACTAGCCAAAAAACTTTGGTGATAAGGATAGAAGGTGATATTACTCCTGGGATGGCTGATTTTATCAGTTCTGCCATTGATTTTGCAAATAAGGAGGGATATGAGGCCATTGTTCTTGTAATAAATACGAATGGCGGTCTCCTCACTGCTACAGAGAAAATCATAGACTCTATAGCTAAGGCATATGCTCCAGTTGGAGTTTACGTTCCAAAGAACGGTAGAGCTTTTTCGGCTGGAGCCTACATATTGATGGCATCTGATGTGGCAGGAATGGCCCAAGGAGCGACTGTAGGGGCTGCGATGCCCATTCCGCCTGAGGAAAAAATTCTTAAGGCTATGAGTGGGTGGATGAGAAGCCTAGCTGAATCAACTGGGAGACCAGTTGAAGTAGCAGAAAAAATGGTGAAAGAAAACCTTGTCTTAACTGCAACTGAAGCATTTGACTCAGGGATAATTCAACACATTTCTCCAACTCTCTTATCCTTCATTGTAGATTGTGAGTTCCCTCAAGAGGTCATTGAAATGAGAATGGACATAAGATCATATGTCTTAATTCTAATATCAACTCCTGTGATAGCCTGGCTCTTGCTAGTCCTTGGAGGAATTATATTCATAGTAGGGCTCAAGACCCCTGGGCTTTTCATGGAGTGGATTGGAGGAGTCATGGTCTTACTTGGGCTGTATGGCCTTGGTAAGATAGGCATAGGACTTGGAGCACTAGCTCTAATGCTGCTAGGCATCGCCGCTATGCTTCTGGAACTAAAAATGGGACACGGTTTCCTTGCGGTTGGAGGAATGACCATGGCCGTACTTGGCTTAATATTAATGTACAGGTCTGCTCCACTGCTTAGGACTAGTTTTGACATTTATTTATTTTCAGCTACAGGCATTGTGATAGCAGGCTTAATTGGTTTCTATTTACATAAAATAAAACAAACGTTATCTCTTAGAGGAATGTTGCTAGATCCCAAGAAGCTTATAGGCGAGGAAGGTGTTGTTAGAAGGAAAATACCTGCCGGTGGAACTGGAATAGTTTTAGTGAAGTCAGAACTCTGGTCCGCAACTTCTGAGGATGAGATAGAGGAGGGTTGTAGGGTCAAGGTAGTTGATGTGACTGGATTAAAGTTAGTAGTGAGAAAAATGAAGTAGAGCACATGAAAGGAGCAGAGTTATAAGCCAAAAGAAACCTAAAGAATAGGAGGTGAGAGTTACGCAAGTCTTTCCCATATCTTTAGGGACCATAACGACCTTCATCATAGGTCTTGTGGTTCTAGCTCTCATAGCATCCGCAATTAAGATAGTTCCAGAGTATAAGAGGCTGGTCATACTTAGGCTCGGTAGTTTTATAGGAGTTAGAGGTCCTGGGCTAGTTTTCAGAATTCCCATCATTGACAGAATCATATGGGTCGATCTTAGAGAAAATTACTTTGAAATTCCCCACCAAACATGTATAACAGAGGATAATGCCCCGACTGACATAGATTTCGTAGTCTACTTTAAAGTAGTGGACCCAGCACTGTCCGTATTGAACGTAGCGAACTTTAAGGGAGCAGCTCTTGCTTTAGCTACTACAACCTTAAGAGCGGTTATTGGAGAGATGCAGATGGATGAAGTCTTAGCTAAAAGAGATGACATAAACCAAGTCCTAAGGGTAAAGCTCGATGAAGTTACTGAGAGATGGGGCGTCAAAATAACAAACGTAGAAATAAGGGAGATATTGCCTCCTAGACAAGTGCAAGAGGCTATGATCAAACAGATGGCTGCAGAAAGAGATAGAAGAGCCATGATTACAGAAGCCGAGGGAAAAAAGACTTCAGCCATATTGATTGCTGAGGGAGAAAAGCAGGCAGCCATATTGAAGGCAGAAGGGCAGAAACAAGCCACTGTATTGAAGGCAGAAGGATACGCAGAGGCTCTTAGAACTATCTTCAGTGTTGCAAGAGAGATAGATGTTAATACTATGAGGCTTCAGTATCTAGACACTCTAAAGGAGGTAGCGACATCTCCTTCAACAAAGATCGTGCTGCCAATGCAGCTAGTAGATTTGGTTAGAGACTTTCTAGGAAAAGAAGAATGAAGAAAACTAAGGACAGGATAGAGATCATGAAGCAAAACTCAGTCAGGAGGATTATTACTCTTTTAACGGACTTCGGGACGAGAGATTACTATGTCTCATCGATGAAGGGAGTTATTCTATCTATTGCGCCAAACGCAATAATAATTGACATAACGCACGAGGTGGAACCTTTCAACGTTTTACAGGCAGCTTTCCTGCTATATCAAGCTGTACGCTGGTTTCCTACTTGGACTATTCACGTAGCTGTAGTAGATCCTGGAGTGGGATCGGAAAGAAAGCCCTTAGCTATCAAGACAAGAAAATGCGTGTTAATAGGGCCTGATAACGGGGTATTAATGCCAGCTGCAAATTACTTCGGAATAATTGAAGTCCGAGAGATAAGAAGGAAATTCTTCGAATGCACTAGCCATACATTTCACGGTCGAGATGTCTTTGCACCAGCAGCTGCTAACCTTGTCGCTGGGATGAAACTTGAAGAACTCGGTCCCGTAATACGTAGTCCTAAAAAACTTGATTTTGGTGACGTCAAATGGATAGATAACGGGATAGAAGCAAGAGTATTACATGTAGACAGGTTTGGCAATCTAATAACCAATATTCCAACTAATTTGTATCATGAAATAACCTCTAAAGAAAAAATAACAATAATTGCGAAGGGAAAGACCTCTCTTCTAAAACCAGCTTCATCATATTTTGAAGGAAAGCCAAAAGAGTTTCTTATACTGCCTGGAAGTGAGGATTTCATTGAAATCTCGCTAAATAAAGGCAGCGCTGCAAAATTCTTAAACATTAAACCTGGCGATACATTTATCCTCAAGTTTGGGTCATCTTTTTAATCGACTCTTGTCGGAGGGAGTGGGCCAGCATATGTCAAGAGATGAGCGTTTAGTTCTATGGTTCGAGGAAACTAACATGAAGGACGTGCCATTGGTTGGTGGAAAGTCTGCTAGTTTAGGAGAAATGATAGCCATTGGCTTACCCATACCTCCAGGCTTTTCAGTAACTGCGCGCGCTTATGAGCGCTTTCTTAAGGAAATGGGAATAGCTGAGAGGATCTATGATATAATCAAAGAGGTTGTTGGGGAGAAAAAGACACCTGCTGCATATGAAGAAGCTTCAAGAAGGATAAGAGAGCTTATCGAATCTACGCCGATTCCAAAAGATATAGAAGAAGCGATAAAGGAAGCATATAGAGAGTTAGAGGAAAGGCTTAACGTAAAGAATCCCTTAGTTGCGGTCAGAAGTTCAGCAACAGCCGAAGATCTGCCAGATGCTAGCTTTGCTGGCCAGCAAGAGACTTTTCTAGGGGTTAAGGGCGAAGAGGAATTAGTGAAAAAAGTTAGAAAGTGTTGGTCAAGTCTTTTCACCCCAAGAGCGATTTCATACAGGGAGGACAAGGGTTTCAGGCACGAGGATGTTCTCATCAGCGTAGGAGTTCAGAAAATGGTAAACTCTCGTAGCGCCGGAGTTATGTTTACAATAAATCCTGTTACCGGTAGAACCGATGAATTAGTTATTGAGGCAAGTTGGGGGCTTGGAGAGACCGTTGTTGGAGGAAAGGTAACTCCAGACACTTATGTCGTTGATAAAAAGACCTTAGAAATTAAAGAAAAGCACATAGGCGACAAAAGGATAGAAATATTGTTGACACCAGAAGGAGGAACTATAGAGAGGGAAGTAGAGGAAGAAAGGAGGAAGATGCAGGCGATCTCGGACGAGGAGATAAAGAAATTGGCAGAATATGGGTTAAAGATAGAGGAGCACTATGGAAAACCTATGGATGTTGAGTGGGCTGTTGACATGGACTTAAATCCACCCGATGACATATTCATACTACAGGCAAGGCCAGAAACAGTGTGGAGTTTAAGGGAAGCTGTAACCGAGGAAAAACCAAGGGCAGAAGTTAAGGCAGAACCCATAGTAAAAGGACTTCCAGCAAGTCCTGGAATTGCTGCTAGCGTCGCTAAAGTTGCACTACGGCTAGAGGATGCTAAGGAGCTTATCAAGGAGGGAGATATTCTAGTCACGAGAATGACGTCTCCTGATTGGGAGCCTTACATGAAGATCGTTTCCGCAATAGTTACGGATGAAGGTGGTATGACTAGCCATGCAGCTATAGTCAGCAGAGAACTGGGCATACCATGTATTGTAGGAACAGGAAATGCGACAAAAATCATGAAAACGGGCAAAGAGTATACCGTTGACGGTAGAACTGGCATGGTCTATGAAGGTATTAGGGAAGACCTCATTCGCAAACCAGCAAAGGAACTGGCTCCAGCTGCTGGAGTTGGGTATGCAGCATTAGAAATTCCCATAACAGCTACAAAGATCTTCATGAACTTAGGTGTTCCTGACAAAATAGACGAGTATAAAGACCTTCCGATAGATGGTATAGGCTTGATGAGGATAGAGTTCATAATTGCCAGCTGGATAAAGATGCATCCCCTCGTAGCCATAGAACGCGGCGAATCTGACTTCTATGTGGAGAAGTTGGCTGAAGGAATTGGCATGGTAGCCAGAGCAATTTATCCAAGACCCGTTGTAGTCAGGTTCAGCGATTTCAAGACAAACGAATACGCAAAACTTGAAGGAGGGGAGAAGTATGAACCATTAGAGGCTAATCCAATGCTTGGATGGAGAGGAGCCTCTAGATATATATCTCCAACTTTTGAACCAGCCTTTAGGTTAGAGGTAAAGGCAATAAAGAGACTGCATGATCAGGGGCTAAATAACGTTTGGGTCATGATACCCTTCGTGAGGACAGTATGGGAAGTCAAAAGAGTACTAGAGATAATGAAAGAAGAAGGTTTAGAGAGAGGAAAGGACTTCAAAGTTTGGGTAATGGCTGAAATTCCATCCAATGCTCTCTTAGCTGAGGAATTCGCAGAGCTGGTCGACGGCTTTAGCATAGGCTCAAACGATCTTACACAGTTGGTACTCGGCGTGGATAGGGATAGTGAAGTGCTTGGAAGAGCGGGGTACTTCGATGAGCGAGATCCTGCGGTTTTGAATGCAATAAAGCGCATAATAGAGGGTGCTCACAAGAAAGGAGCTACAGTAAGTATATGTGGACAGGCACCGAGCGTATATCCTGAATTCACTGAGTTCTTAGTGAGAAATGGCATTGACAGCATAAGCGTTAATCCAGATGTTGTAATAGCTACAAGAAGGCTAGTTGCTAGAGTAGAGAGAAGGATAATGCTGGAAAAAGCCCTAAATGGGTAAGCTACTAACCCACCACTTTTCTTGCCTTAGGCAGAAGGTTCTTGATCCGCTGGCCATCATATAGGCCTGAACCCAAATAGAGGTTTCCACATCTTATGATTACGAGGCCTCGTTCCAATTCATTTCTAGCACCAATCTCAATGTCTTCTCCACGCATCCATCCATCAATCATTTCTTGAGAGATCTCGAAAACGTTTTTCTTAGCCAAAGGGCCTAGAAGTTGAGTACCTTCAATGCTAAGCATTAATCCAAAGGGAGTTTCCTTCATTATGTAAACGCCAACTAGCCAAGCTTTCATTATTTCAATCGCCTCTTTTGTAGCAGCTCTATATTTCCGTTTGCCAGACCTTACAATTACATGAGGAACTTCCGCTATTCCATACCTTTCAAGTAGCCTTCTCTTAAGCCTAGCTAACTCTTTTTGGTCCAAAATTTCCCACAACCTTCATAACCTCTCTGGTTTCTCTAATAGACAGACGAAGAAGCCCAATGTGTCGTTGCAATGTGGATATATCCTCAGACATTTTGAGATACTAGGATCAAATTTTTTACCATTCCATTCTATCAAGCCAGATCTTGCATTAAGTCCAGGGATTTTCATTTCTAGCACCTCTGCACCAAGTTCTATCAGATGTTGTACCACCTCCTCGTTCTCTTCTGGATCAAAAGTGCAGGTAGAGTACACCATTTTACCTCCTGGTTTTAAGGCGATAAAAGCTGCAGTAGCCAATTCCTTTTGCAGCTTAGAGAGACGTAGTACTAGACGCAGACTCCAACGTATTAGGGGACTCCAATTTCTCCTTACTTCACCAACCGAGCTACATGGAGCATCTAAAAGGACCTTATCGAACCTATCTTTTCCGAAAATCTTGTGAATGAATCTTCCATCTAGCTGAGTTATTGTTACATTTATAGAACCCATTCTCTGCACATTTGAGCTAAGTACGTTTATTCTTGCCATGCTTATATCATTAGCCACTATAACTCCTTTCCATCTCATCATCTCCGCCATTTGGGTAGTTTTAGATCCAGGAGCTGCAGTTAGATCTAAAACTCTCTCCCCTGGCCTAGGATCAAGAGCCACGGGAGGCACCATTGAAGCAGCATCCTGCACGTAAAAAAGGCCGAGTCTGTGTTCTACGGTATTTCCAATGTTTTCAGGTCCTTTAATCACCTTATATCCATATTTATACCAAGCCACTCTCTCAACTTCCCAATTCTTTTGTCTTAACCATTTTACGGGTGCCTTCATAGGATTGATTCTGATGAAGGTCGGCGGCTTTGAAAACAAGCAATCTATAAATTTATCATAATCTAGTCCTAGGAGAGCTTTGTATCTTTTCTTAAACTCTTCCTTTAAGTTTTCTTTGGTCAAAATCAGTTTTCTTTTATGATTCAAAGATATCGGTCCTTGTGAGCTACTTTGAATTTCATTTAGATCATTTGAATTCATCTGAATCTTTCCCAGTTTAATTAAGCCTTTCCTTATGATTGAATGCATAAAAACCTTGAAGATCTGCTAAGAAAACTCTCTCTAGGAATTAATTTTTCGTTCACATTCTTAAATATAGCTCTTTACGGTAAAAACAGATGTTAAAAGATACTAGGTTTTGCCTATAAAATTTGTACATTGTACAAGGGAAACACCCTCCCCCAAACCCCCCTTTTTGGATGTTTAAGGTGTCGATTAACCTTGACTACTAAGTGTATTTTTTGCACTAGGTAACATTATAACATCATCTTTCTTTCAAGTTGTACGTCAACGAGATCCGTAGTTTGAGCTAAACCTCCTTTCTTCCTTTTATAATGAAAGGGCTGGGCTATGTAAGCTATGAGAGGCCTCCTTTTCCGTACAAATTGTAACGTTGGTAGCTTATGCACCTTGCCAGGTTGGGTCTCAGTTTTCCGAGGGTAACAATTTTTAACTCTCAATTTTTTGAGAACTTATTTCTCCCTTCTCTCATCCATCTTTAGGCTTCCTACTTTCCTTGTAGAAGCAATCTCCTTGAATTTGAGTATAAGATCAACGCATTCTTTCCAGGATCCTTTCCTGTCTAGTCTCATCTTGCTTACCTCTTTGATGATCTCTATGGCTCCTTATCTGTTAGGATAAGGATCCCTCCTCCATCCATACTATAGTTGTGGGCTAACTGAATTAAGAAGTTGCCGAGATAGGCTTTTGGAGCTTGGATCCTATCTGAGATGTCATAAAACTTCTTTCTGAGTCTAGGAATTCGTACTAAGTAGGTATATCCCTTCTTCTCTATCAGGATCTCAAGACATGTCGGTCTCTCTTCTTCCTCTCCCTCTTTCAGGGATTCTTTCTCTCTAAGGAAGGGAAGTAAGGAAAGGATCCTCTTACCCATTTCCTGATTAGATATCCTCCCTGTAGACTATGCGTATCTTTTTCCTGTACTCTGGATCCTCCAGAAGCCCTATCAATGCTATTAACTGGATCCACTCTGGACAGAGGGCGTTTAATTTCTGCTCAAATCCCCTTATCACATCTCTCATAGTCTGTGGGGTTATGCTACGTCCCCTTATTTCAGCTACTACCCTGGCCAGCTTGGGGGCGCTGACAGTTACATCAGGATCCATCACTCATCCCTCACGAATCTTCTAAAAGGCTCCTCCATTTTCTTACGTTCCTTCAGTACCTCTGGATCTGTGGGTAGGAATTTTCCGCTGGCTTGGATCTGCGTATAGATTCAAAACTGGTTAGCTTCTTTTTCCCCCAGATGAATTCTGGTGGTATAAAGATGCTCAGGCCATCAAATTCTCTCCAGTATCTGATTACTAGGTAAAGGTCGTTATTCCTGGTCTCTGGGTATTTCTCAAGGAGGTACTCTACCCTCTCCTGGACTGTCTTTAACTCCTTTACTTTTTGCTGTATCCAGACCTCATCCATAGAAATCCTCCTCCTCTGACTCGTAATCGTAACCAGCCTCAGCCAGTGGTAGATCTCTAAGATTTGGGCGTATGTATGGAAGGTTAAGGACGCTAAATATGGCCTCCTCAGTGGTGGAAGCTATGACCCTCCCCCTCCATTACCCCTTTAGAGGCACTGAATTCCAGCCTTAGACTCTTAGCCCTCTTTATTAGTTCCACGTTAAAGTCCCTGGGTCCAGTTCTTATGAGTAGAATAGTTCCAAGATTACTCCTATTAGCCCACCAGATGTCTACTGGGATATCATCTAAGAGTAAGGTCCACTTCTTAGAACCCTTCTGTTCTATGATGGCCCTATGCTCTTTAGCTCTCCCTCTATTAGCTGGAAGACGCCAAGCTCGTCAAATGGTACAGCCACCAGGTCTACGTCGTGGACTATGTGCTTCCCCCTTCTAAGGCTCCCAGCCACGTATACGTCAGCTAGATGTCTTATGGCCATAGTTACCCTGTGAGCGACAGCTATAGCCTTATCCCTGGGAATTAAGTACTTCTTAGCCTTAGCCACTTATACCACCTCCTGTGGGCTGGGGCTGTGAGTGTGTCAGGACAGCTACCTGGTTAGCCAGGGTGTTCACGTTAGTGGCCAAGGTGACTATGTTATCCCCCATAGTGGTTATTGCTGAGGCCATAGATTCCAAGCTCTTAGCCATCTTCTCCAGGGCCTGGCCTACAGTGGTCTCCATCTCCTGGATCCTTTTATCAAGATTTTGGTAGCCCTTAGGGATATATTCAGTGACAGCCAGGATGTAGCGCTTTACTCTCTCTGGGTCGCTCACTTTATCGTATATGTCCAGCTCTCCATCTTCTCCTGGGGAGTTATCGACAGCTCCCACGTCATCATCCACTATAAGGCCAAGGTTCTTGGCGTACTCTCCTATGGGATCGTAGACCCCCAGTGATTTTTTCCATCCTCGTATGGTTCTGACAGCTCCCACCCTTCCTCCTGGAAGCTACGCCTGACAAATTCCACTATCCTCTGTACTTCCTCCTTGGCGTATTCTGGGGATCCTGTTATGGGGGGCCTTACCAGTATTCTCCTTGTGGTTACATCTACAGTGAAGGCTTTAGATCCAAGTCCAGGCCAGGGGAAATAGTAGATCATCTTGGCGCGCGCTAGACTTGAGGAAGCCAGAAGAATCAAACCCTTGAGAGAAGTACTTGTGATAGCACTAGATAATGTAGAAGAAAGTGCAAAAGAGAGTATAGAGGCTATTAGAAAACTGAAACGCATTCTAGAAGCAGAAAGTAACTAAGTTTGATGATAGGAGCAATTAGAAAAATGACAACAAATTTCAAACCTTTTATCTTGGAAGTAGGACTTTATGTATTCTGATAATTTCTTTAATCTTAAATTTATGGTTATAAATTTGATATTTTTAATAAATAAGGAAGAATTCAGGATACCTCGATTTTTCTTGGTCTTCTCCAAAACCTTCCGAATGTATTTGAGGATGAATTAAGATATGGGCCGGGTTGAATCCCAGCCCAGAAGAATTGAGTTGCTTTTTTTGGCGGTGTGTTGATATGTAATGATAGTTAGGCTTCAAAAGCGTTCCGACCTAATAAATTTTGGGTTTATCAAGACTAGATCCCTTAAAACTCCCTCAATCTCCTCCTAAGTTCCTCGTAGATCTTACCCCTTTTGTCTACTATTATCAATAAGATGCAATCTCCCTCAACCTTGTAGGCAAGCCTATAATTCCCTATTCTTGTCTTAAAGACATTCCTATATCCTCTAACCCTCTCTTCCTTAAACGGATCTTTCCTCACTTCCTGAATCCTCTCTTTTATCCTCCTCCTTACCTCTTTAGGAACCTTCTCTAGGTCTTTAAGGAAGGATTTCGTTGCAAAAAGCCTAAACTTAGATTTAGGTTTCTTGCTCATTCGAGGGCCCTCATCAGTTCCTCTTCCCCAACAATCTCTTCCTTACCCTGCTCCAGGAGTTCAAGCCTCCTCCTTACCTCAAGATCGAAGAAGTATTCGTCCAAAATCTCAAGTATGCGATCTAGCTTTCCCTTCAATCCTTCCAACTCTTTCCTAAGGACTTCAACCTCTCCCCTTAGCTCCTTTAGGGTCTTTTCTTCTGTTTTGGGTAGGGACATCTTGCCTTCATAACACTGGTCGGTAAAAAGGATGACTTATTTTCAAACTTTTGATTCCTGAAACTGGAGTTATCTGGGTTTTTATTATTGCCTCAAATTCTAGATTATAGTATAATAATTACCATCCTTCAACAAATTTGGAAAAATAAAGTATGTTACTCAAAGGACCATAAACCCAAGTGTTAGTATTCTGTTCCCGAATGTATGGAAGTACGGAATACGAACATAAAGGAGGCGAATTTCCTGGACCTTTTTCGGCTCTAAAAATGAAAATACATAGGATCCATCTATTTGACCTATAATGAGTTTATAGGTCTTTTTCCCTTTATCCTTAATCCGTAATCAGTGAACTCCAAATCCTTAATCCTGAGAGAACAAAGCTCTCCAGCCCTTATGGCCGATTCATACAACAAGGCTATTATGGCCTTGCTCTTTGTGTTCCTACATCCCTTTATCAGGGCCTTAATCTCCTCTGGAGAAAGTATCTTGCCCTTAGATTCGTCTCCCTCTTCTCCTTTATTACGAGATCCTAGGCTTTGGGCAATTCTCCTCCATTAAGCCATCTCACAAAGCTCCTGAACCTGTTGAAATAAAGAGATGCTGAACTTCTTCCAATTTCGCTAAGCATACCTCTAAAGAAGTCTCTGACTTGGTTTCTATTTGCTTGAAGAGGAGGCTTGCCAACTATAGAGCTATACCTTTTCGAAGCTTGAGCATAGACGAATTTTGTGTGAGGACTTAGCCCTTTCTCAACGAAGTAGTTCTTAGGGGGTTCAGAAAGCCAGCTTGGGAGCTCCTCCAAAATTTGAACCGTGTATTTTTCTTTGGCCTATAAGTCCCTGTCCAGAGGCATCAAGCCCTAATCTCTTTCCTTATTTATTAAATGTTTCGAATATCCGCATTTAGCTGAACTCTCTCCAAGAATAACCACACTTTGTGCACAAATATATCCGGGTGGGGGGCTCATCGGCACTTCTAGTTTGTACCATCTGGAAATAAGCCTTGGAATTTCCGCACTTAGGACAAACTTTTGTAACAATGGGTGAACTTAGCATCTCCTCCTTAATTATTGGAATTTCTTCGGACGAACTGCTAGAAACGCTACTAACTATGTTGACTAACTTACCCTTCTCCCCTTCATATCCACAGACAGGGCATTTGAAAACGATTTTTTCCTTCTTTTTTCCTGGAGTCATCAGAGAACCACACTTAGGACATATCAAGATTAAACCCCCAAGTGTAACAACTACATCCCAAATATATTAATTAGCTCAATGGCTGAACTACCTCATAAGGGATTAGGAATTGAAGGTCATAAGGGGAGTTGCAGGAAGGGTAGGAAGGAGAAAACAGCTGGCAATAATCGTTGATGGCCCAAATATTCTCAGAAAAGAGCTTGGGCTTGATCTAGAGGAAATTAGGAAGATATCTGAGAGCATGGGTAGGGTCAGAAAGGCGATCGTTGTACTTAACAGGCAAGCCCCTGAGAAGTTGGTTGAAGCAGTGGCTAACGCTGGGTTCGATGTAAAGATTTCTTTCGGAAAACCAGAAGTAGATTTTACAATTGCTGCTATGGAGGCGGCGTTTACAGATAAAATACAGACACTTATCTTAGCAACAAGGAGTGCTGCCTACCTCCCCATAATTCATAAGATCAAGGAGATAGGGAAGGAGGTTGTAGTGATCGGAGCAGAGCCTGGTTTCAGCGTAGCCCTGAAAAAAGCCGCAGATTTGTCTTTAGCTCTTGGAGAGGGTCCTACTAGGACTTCCAATGCCAGAAATCAAGGACAGAACGATTCCGGAAAAACTAAAAGACACAAGAACGCTGAGAAAGAAAGCTAATGATCCATATTCCCCTAACATATAAAGGCCAATGGCATAAAGTATAATCCAAAGGGATATGACAGAGGCCAATGAGAATATCCTAAGGAGAAGTTCCCGACGTCTTCTTGAAGAATAAGCCTCTATTATGCTACCGACAACCATTATTATCATAAACAAGGCTATGAGAGTCGATGAATCCACGATTACCCTTCCAACAAGCCTTGAGAGATCTAACTCAGTAACCAGCTCAGAAATTAGCATGTACTCCCTGAAAAATGTATATCCGAGACCTATTAAGCCCATCCAGAAGGTAATTTTTCCTAATCTCTTTCCGAAAACTTCAGAAAATCCGCTAAACCTCTTCTTAAGGGAAAAGCCTCTTTCCATGAGTAAAATTCCCAAAAAACCTCCTAATGCTGTCCACATATACCTCTGTAGGTTGAATACAGAGAGAATAGATGTAATTAGGATGACAGCCCCCGGAACACCAAAGAGATAAGCTCTAGTTCCTGGACTTTCCAGTAGTTTCTTTAGATATCTCCTCAGGAGGAAATAAGTCTCTTCCAACTCTCTGCTTTGTTGTACGATAATTCTCCTAACGAAGACTCTTGGAAAGAAGCTGTGTAAAAGAGGAAGAACTCTTTCATCATCCGCTCCATCTGAAACCAAAATAGCCAGGTCCGCCTTGAACTTATTCGTAATCTCGATTAGTTGACGTTCAACTTCTGCATCAGCATAGTTTTCACTCCTTGAATCTCCCGTAATTGTGGCAACTTGTACTTCAGCATTTTTGTATTGCTGTAAAGCCCTATCATACTCTCGAATGGCTCCAAAGATGGCGTTTGCATCTGCTTCCTCAGGATCTACTGAGAGAAGCTTAACTCCTGCTTCTACACAAGCATCTCTTCCAATTACTGGCCCCTTAACTCCTGCTTTCTCAGTAAGGTCTGCATCTCTATCCACGCAAAGGATCAAAATCTTTCTTACAGGGGAGATCGACATCCACCAGCCTCTATTTATTTTACCAGTATGTTCTTAAAAAGATCTATTTGCTCCCTTCTTTGCTGCTTCCGCTAACAAGTTCCTCTCCTGTTTTCACTAAGGCCATAAGTTCCCCTATATCCAGTTTCTCTCCCATTTTCAGCTTTTGTTTAGCTATGACAGCCACTTCCTCTATGATCTCCTCTTCAACCTTCTTTTCCCTTTCCTGTATAATCTTCTTTATATTTTCTCGGAGTTCTCGGAGTTTTTCGAATAATGAATTAAGTTGAGCACGTAACTCATCTGCTTCCTTGCTTTTCTTACTTATTTCCTCATCTAACTTTTCAATTTCTCCACTAAGTTGATCCAAGGAATTAATTGCCTCTCCAATCTTCTTTTTAAGATCTGCGATTTCTCTACCTTTTTCTCTTAATCTAACTGAGCTTTCGTTTAGGAAGAACCTCCATCTCCCGGCTTCTGCAGCTGCTTCCAGATGCTCCTTCTTAATCTTCCTAGCTCTTGCATATTCTCCCAACATCGCCTCAAAATAACCTATTCTCATCACTATCTCTCTTTCCTGCTCTACGGTTAATCGTCCGGTTTCTATTCTCCTCTCTAAGGCGCTAATTCTCCTCCTGAGTTCTCTTTCTGATATAGGAATGGAGGAGATGATCTCCTCATACTCGTTTTTTAGTCTCATGGCGAGTTCCTTCGCCTTTTTGTATGTTTCAAGAACCTCATTTCTCTCCTTTTGAAGTTCAGCATACTCTTCCTGAGCTCTTCTCTTTTCCTCTATCAGTTCTCTCACTCTTTTTCTTTCTTCCCTTATCTTATTGATTATTTCACGTCTCTTTTCTCTCAACGATCTGATCTCCTCAATTACACTTCTTCGTTGAGCCTTTAATTTTCTAATTGCCTCTCTTGTGTTGGTGAGGCTTTCTCTTAGCTCTTCGATCGATTGAGTTACCGTATCCATTTGTTTTGCTCTCCTCTCGGTCATCCATTGGCAGAATTACGGGCGCTCTAAGTGAGCGCTGATGTCTTTTAATCTTTCCTCTTCTAACCAATTATAGCTCTACAAGGTAAATGTCAGCGCATGCCCTTACGTTCTCATAAGGCACTGTTTTTACCTTTCCGCCTTTCTCAGTGGCTAATATAATTGCAACTATGCTTCCTAACTGATCATCGAATATGAAATCATCAGCATAACCTAGGAACTTGCCTTCCAATGTGTAAACTTCCTTATCGAACAGCTCAGATACTCTCTTTGCCATATCTTCACCCTTTACCTCAAAATAATCCTTGCATCCACTACTTTTATTCCATTCGGATAAGCCATCGTCGGATTAAGATCCATTTCGGCTATTTCTTCTATTTCTAAACCGATTTTTCCCGCTTTTATTAGCGCATCTTTGATGGCTTCAACATCAACGGGTTCAGAGCCCCTATAACCAAATAATAGAGGCTTTCCTCTGATTTCATTTATCATGTCTTCTGCATCCTGCTCAGTGAGAGGCGCGACTCTGAAGCTAACATCTTTGAATATCTCGACAAACACTCCACCAAGCCCAAACATAACAGTAGGACCGAACTGTGGATCCCTGATGAGCCCAATTATGACCTCCAGTCCTTGAGGAGCATATTCCTGTACCAATATTCCAACAACCCTAGCCTCTGGCTTTTTCTCCTTTACGTTAGCTAGAATCCTTTTATATGCCTCTTTTACCCCTTTGGCATCCTTAATACCCACAATCACTCCTCCTACATCACTTTTATGGATAATATCTGGAGAAACTATCTTCAACACTACTGGATAGCCGATTTCTTCGGCGGCTTTAACGGCTTCATCTATGTTATGTGCTACACGGACCCTCGTGACTGGTATATCATACTTTTCGACAATAGCCTTTGCTTCGTGCTCAAGCAAGCTTCTACCTTCTTTTTTGGCTCTTTCGATTATTTTTCTGACTTCACTCATCCTAAACCACCAAAACTTTCATTCACTTAAACCTTACGATGCCTGAACCGAAGCTTCCACCGTGGCTCAGCCGGACCTCTCTTCTCCTCCTTCTTCAAAAACCTATCAGGGGGTACATAATATCTCCCGGTAGCATCCTTTTCAATCAGCCCTGCGATTACCATAGCTTCAAGTTTTGTTCTTTCTTCGCTTAAAGTAGCCTCCATGGCCTCAGCCATAGCCTCGAGCTCCACAGGACCGCCATCGAACTCTTGTACTAATACGAAGAGCTCATCCTTGAATTTCTCAACAGATCTCTTAATGTACTCATATTTAGGAGCGTCGACCCTTAGTATGCTATCTAGAACATCCATATCAACTTTTCTTTTACCTAGAAGAACAGCAAGGTCAACGGTTCTACTCAAAAGCTTTAGTAATCTCCTCGGATTTCCTTCTATAAGCTCATTAACTTTTGTGATTACTTCCTCTTCGATGGGCATTTGAGATGAGCGTTGAATCTGATAAGCCTTAACTCTTTTTTCTACTAACATTAAAGCTTCCTCATTCGTCAGAGGATGTATAAAGAATCTATGGTGAAGCCTAGATGAAAGGGCTGGAAAATTCTCATCCATCTTCTCATAAGTCCCATTGCTCATTGCCATCGCAACGACTATTCCTTCTGGCATTGAAGATACTATCTCTCTAATGGCCTCGAAAAATATGAACCTCCAATACTCCCCCATTTGTATCGCATTATGTAGACCATCTAACAAAATTGCAGCCGGTCTATGCTTCACTAACGCGCCCAAAATGATATCCCCTATCTTAACAGGAGATGATCTAATCTCCTCTAATTCTTCCTCTGGAATAGTTTCACTATATCCAAGCAAGCCCCTCTTTATCTTAACGGTAATCCCACTAGAGAGAGACATAGCTGTCTTAATGAGTCTATCAAGGATGTCTGGACCTGATGCCATAGCGACATCAAAATACAGGACTTCTCCCCCGGCCTTTTCAATCGTATCCTCGATAACTAACATCCGATGAGTTCTTCCGCTACCTTTAGGTCCAGTAAGCGCTATAAATGCTGATCCAGAGCCAGCTATAGTTTCTGCGACCATTGCTAGGAGAAGACCATCTCCTTCCTGCTTGACAAATAAAGAAGAAGCCTCATCAGGGCTTATAAGTGATAGAGCCTTAAATGGATTTCTTTTCAGGCCTAAAAGCTTTTCATATGCCCTAATAGGGGGAGTCGGAATGCTCAATGTTTACCCTACCCTAACATCGCTCTTATGCACTTCTAAATTTATCGTCATCTTTCTCAGAGTAGGCTGGGTCTAATCTTTTATAAGTTGTTCTGGACGTTGAGTTAAGTTCTTTTTGGAGAAGGAAGCTAAATACTCTTCTATCCTTTTTTCATCTTGAGTAGAAGTATTTTCAGGAGATGTCTTCAAATAAAGCCTTCTTAAGAGATAAATCTTCTTTCAAAATAAAAAATAAATCACGGGCGAAGTATAAGATAAATCGCTCTTAGTAGAGCTCTCAGTGATCTTGGCTAGGTTTAAGAAGATGGGCTAACTTTTTAACTCACCCTCTATTCCACTACAGCGGGTTGGGAGGTATACGATTTTGCAGAAGTACAAGAAAGTGCTAGATCATCTAAGAGATCTTATGCTTGATCCAAAAAACATCAAGAACATAGGGATTATAGCTCATATTGATCATGGAAAAACCACTCTATCAGATAATCTTCTCTCAGCGGCTGGAATGATTTCAGATAAAATGGCTGGAGAAATGCGGGCACTTGACTATCATGAAATAGAACAAGCTAGAGGGATAACAATCAAAGCAGCCAATATCTCCCTCTATTACGAATGGGAAGGGAAGGAATACGCTATCAACTTAGTAGATACTCCAGGACACATAGATTTCACAGGACACGTCTCAAGATCTTTAAGGGTGATCGATGGCGCGGTCGTCGTGGTAGATGCTGTTGAAGAGGTCATGGTTCAAACAGAAACTGTAACAAGACAGGCATTAGAGGAAAGAGTTAGGCCTCTTCTTTTCATAAACAAGGTGGATCGGCTGATTAAGGAGTTAAAACTAACTCCCAGAGAAGTTATGGAAAAAATTTCAAGGATAATAAGTAAGATGAATGAGCTCATTGATGCTTATGCGGAACCTCGATTCAAAGAAAAATGGAAGCTGAGTTGGGATAACGAAAGTGTAGCCTTTGGCTCAGCACTTCATGGATGGGGTCTAACAAAAGGAATTGCAGAGGCTCAAGGTGTAAAGTTCTCCGATATAATTAGGGCTTATGAGGAAGGGAAAGGGGAAGAGATAAAGAGGACTTTACCTGTCCACAGAGCACTTCTTGATATGGTGGTTAAGCATGTTCCAAACCCAATTGAGGCTCAGAGATATAGGATAGACAAAATATGGAAGGGAGCTAGGGAAGGGGAGATCTATGATGCTCTAATAAAGTGCTCTGCAGATGGCCCCTTGATAATCGGAGTTAACGCCGTCAAGGTAGATCCTCATGCAGGAATAGTAGTTACAGGAAGGATCTTCAGTGGAACAGCCTATGAGGGTCAACAAGTCTATCTTCTTAACGCAAGGACAACTCAGAGAATTCAGCAGACAGCTCTCTATATGGGCCCATACAGATTAAGAACAGAAAGAATTCCAGCTGGAAACATAGCAGCCTTTCTAGGTCTTGATAAAGCTAAGTCTGGCGAGACTTTAGTTGAGGAATCTGTTAAGGACCTGGTAAAGGGAGGTTTTGAGGCCATACACTACGTCACTGAACCTGTTGTGACGGTATACGTGGAACCAAAAAGACCTCAAGATCTGCCAAAGCTCATTGATGAGCTGAGAAAAGTTACTATACAAGATCCGAACTTAATAATGTCCCATAATTCAGATACGGGAGAGACCCTTCTAAAAGGAACGGGTCCTTTGCACATAGAAATCTCACTTTATGACATTAGAAAGAAGGGATTAGAATTCGAGGTTGGAGAACCAACTGTGATTTACAGGGAGAGCATCACAAAGGAAGGCCTTGAAGTCTTAGCGAAGAGTCCGAATAAACTCAACAGACTTTGGGTTAGAGTTTCTAAAATGGATGATACAACTCTCGAACTCATAAAATCAGGAGAAATACATGGGAGGATAACAATAAGGGATGTAGCTAAGATATTGCATGAAAAAGCCGGTTGGGACGCAAGGGAAGCTAGAAACATATGGAAAATTGATCAAGAGAATTATAATCTCTTCATAAACTCCACGGTAGGTGTACAAAGACTAGATGAAGTAAAAGAAACTCTAAAACAAGGTTTCATGTGGGCTATGAAGGAAGGACCTCTTGCAGGTGAGCCTATGATGGGACTTGTAGTTAGATTAACAAACGCCATGATACATGAAGATCCCGCTCACAGAGGACCTGCTCAGATGGTGCCTTCAATTAGAAGAGCTATTTATGGTTCTGTTCTGTCAGCAGACCCGGTTCTCCTCGAGCCGATTTATGAAATTCAGATAACAGCACCACCAGAACTCATAGGAGATATTATAGGACTTATTTCTCAAAAAAGAGGCAAAGTAGCTGGAATAGAGGAGAGAGGAAGGATAGCAGTTATAACTGGGCACATTCCAGTAAGAGAAACACTAGGAGAATTTAGCAACGAGATGAGAAGCGTAACTAGTGGCAGAGCTTTCTGGCAGACAAGGTTCTCTCATTGGTCTCCACTTCCAAAGGGGATAATGGAAAACGTGATCTTAGAGATAAGAAAGAGAAAGGGAATGAAACTAGAAATACCAAAAGCTGAAGAGTATATGGATAAACTCTAAAGATTCGATTACCTCCTTACATTCTTTGCCCTTTTATAAGATGTAAATAATCTCATGACCGTAGTAACATACCCGAAAACAATTAATAGAATTAGACCGGCTTTAAGAAGACCAAAAGCTGCGGAAATGGAGATTATTATCAGTCTCTCGGGCCTCTCTGCAATCCCCACCGTGATCTCAGAGAGTCCCTCTCCCTTAGCTCTGGCTCTTATATAAGATGGCATGAAGCTCGCATGAATCGCTAATGCAACCAAACACCACCTAAGTTCCTCCTCCGGTATAGCAGCTCCCATTCCAACAAGAAGGAAGAAGTCAGAGAACCTATCAAGAGTTGAATCCAGAATCCCTCCGAATATACTTTCTCTCCCCTCTAGTCGGGCCACAACTCCATCTATAAGATCTAAGAAGCCTCCAATTAAAACAAGCCCAGATGCAAGCAGCAATTTCCTTTGAAAGAAGGCAATCATGGCAACTATATTCGCTATAAAGCCTAGGACACTCAAAACATTAGGTGAAATGCCCGAAGAGGCTATTAGATTTCCCAAGGGCTTAACTAGGTCATCAATCAATTCTCTCAGTTTTCCAAGCATGTCTATCACATCCTACAGAGATCTCGGTTACGCTTAGGAGAAATCGTAAAAGTCTTTTGTTCCTACTTTTATCATTTGAAAATTAAATTTCAATCAAATATTTGTTATAGATTAGATGAACGAACAGCGATCTAAGGGTGGATAAATTGCCAGATATTAGAGTAGTGTTGGTAGAGCCCGAAAAGGCATCAAACGTTGGAATGATTGCGAGAGTAATGAAGAACTTTGGGCTCTCCGACCTATATATGGTAAGACCTATGTTCAGCTCTTTCTCTAGGGCCTATTCCTCAGCCATGCGTGCAAGAGATCTCCTTTACAAAGCTAAGATTTGCATAGATCTTGAAGAGGCTCTTAAAGGAGCAGATTTAGTAATAGGAACTACAGCTAAACCAAGTATGCATTTGATCGTTAGAAGATCCGTAGAGCTAAGCGAGTACTTAAAAGAACTTAAGTGGGATGCCAAATACGCCCTTGTTTTTGGGAGGGAATCAACAGGGCTTAGGAGAGATGAGCTAAGAAAGTGCGATGTGGTTTTAACTATAGCAGCTGATCCGGCATATCCTACGCTGAATGTTGTGAATGCTGCTGCGATAATACTCTATGAGTTCTATATATGGAGTAAAAAGCTTGAACACCCAGTCGAGCCTGTTAAGAGAAGAACTCGTGATGTAATGGTCAAATATATTAGTGAGATCATATATAACCTACCACTACCAGATCATAAAAGGGAAAGGGCTCTCGCCCTCATCTCTAAAATAATTTCAAGGGCATATCCCTGTGGGATATCAGAGGGCGAGGCGGCTTATATCCTAGGAGTGGTTCGAATGGTCAGAGATATCGTGGCTGGTGATGCTAATGTCTAAGAGACCCGGATATTGCTATAGGAAGCTGCAAAGACCTTACACTCAGAAAAAATACATTAAGAGGATGCCCCAAAGCAAAGTAAGGAAATTCGATCACGGGAATCCAAGGGGAGAGTTCGATTATCAAGTCAGCTTAGTAGCAACAGCAAGCTTTCAAGTATTATCTAAAGCTTTAGAAGCTGCTAGAATGTCGGTTATATCCCAACTAAGGAAGAGGATAAGTGACAGGGAGGGCTATTTCTTCAAAATTCTTCCTTACCCACATCATATAGTAAGAAGACACGCAATGGCATCCGTTCATAAAGCAGAAAGGCTGCAAAAGGGTATGAGGCTGGCATTTGGGAAACCACAGGAGAGAGCAGCTCAAATTAAGAGAGGACAGACTTTACTGATAATAAAAGTAAGGGCTGAAGATATAGAAGCAGCCAGGTACGCTATGAAGATAGCAAAGTTGAAATTACCTCCCTTTACTACTGTGAAAGTGGAGAAGATAGCGAGAATTGAGGAAGAGGTGGTCGCTTAGTAAGAAACAGCTTGAGATAACCTTACAGTCCTTAGAGCAGTTACCTAATCCAAAACCAGAATTAGAACAGTATTCAACACCTCCCTCGCTTGCTGCAGAAATCTTATATTTGGCGCTTCTAATGGGTGATGTAGAAGATTGTCGAATTGCGGATCTTGGATGCGGAACAGGAACATTTGCTTTGGGAGCTGCTCTTTTAGGAGCAAAGGAGGCTATAGGAATAGATATAGATCCTAAGGCCATTATTGTATCGTGGAGAAATGCGAATCTTCTTAGACTGAGTAACGTTAGGTTCTACGTAATGGACGTCTCAAAATTTAATGAAAAAGTGGATGTAACGTTTCAAAATCCACCTTTTGGCGTACAAAGGAGGCATGCAGACATTCCTTTTTTAGAAAAAGCTCTTTCAATATCTAATGTTGTTTATACAATCCATAAAACCGGAAATGAGGACTTTATAATTGATTTGGCCCATAAATATGGTGGGAGGGCAACTAACATCGTAAGAGAGGTAATAAAAATCCCTAGGATTTTTGAATTTCACAGGAAAAAGTGGAAAGAAGTAGAAGTCTCGATATTTCGGTTTGTGAGGGAAGAAGGTTGAAAGAAGGAAGATTTGTGATACCTGGAGAGAAGCTCGGCGTTATTGAAGAATTTGTTCCAGGAGAAAACGTGTATGTTAACGGAAAGGGTGCTCTAAGATCTGAGACCATAGGAGTAATGAGAATATTCAAGAATAAGGTGAACGTTTTACCTCTTCGCTCATTGGAAATGCCCCTTAAAGCTGGAGAATTAGTTCTTGCTGAGGTTTGGGTTAGCGAGATACCTAGGTTTATAGTAAAGATTGTAGCGAAGTGGCATCCCTTTACTCTCCTTACTAACTCTATTAGTGGATGGATTATGAAAGATGAGGAAGAAAATAGGCTCATTAGGGTTGGAGACCTGATCTTGGCTAAAGTTGAGTCTGCTTTGTACAATCAGGTAATTGTGACGATAGCAGGGGATAAAAGCCTAGGAGTTATATATGCTAAATGCTTGAAATGTTCAGTCCCGCTAAAGAAGTTAGGAAATACATTGGTATGTCCCATTTGCGAATCCATTCATCTAGATAGGAAAATCAGTCTATATTATGGTATAAATCCATTCTCTAAAGGGGCGTGAGAAATTGCCTAAAAGAACCATAGTTTTGAGTTTAAAGGACCAGGACGTAGAGGAATTTTTGGATTACATAACTCCTAGATTGAGAGGTACCGATTATTCCTTGATCTACAAGAATGGGAGGATATATCTGACCATCCACGGAAAAGCGAACGAAATAGAGGAACTCATAAGGTCCGCAAGGAAAGCTCACGGAGACTTCATGAAAATCCATAGACCAGTGGGCGGCGTGAGGAGATATCCCAAAGATTGGCTTACTGAGAGAAGTAGAGGGATATCGATCTCTCTCCTTTTAAAAGCGCTAGTAGCAAAAGGATACATTGCAGAGATTAAGAATGATGCACTGATTTCGAATGTCGAACCAGAAGAGATCTTAGACATATTTGAACAGCTCAGAGAGATCTATTGGCCAATAAGATTGAAGATAAAGCAGAGGAAAGTTAGAGAGATGCTTACTATGGCTTCCTTTATTACAAAAGAACCCATATTGTCCCTTCTTTATGAGGCCATGGAAGAGGGTCTCATAAAAAGGACAGATGAGGGAGTTTATCTATTTACAGTCGATCCTGAACTTGTCTTAGACAAGTTAATAGGCAAAAAGAGTCATGGCCAAGGGAGCGAGTATGGAGGCTAAACTTAGAATTGAGATTAAAAGAACTAAACCTAAAGAAGCTGAAATAGAGGTCTATGGAGAGACGTACACTCTCCTAGTTCCGCTAGCTCAGTCATTACTCTCATTAGATTTCGTTGAATTTGCCGGATTTGATGTTCCACATCCATTAGAGGAGAAAGGTGTGCTATATGTCAGGGTTAAGGATGGAGATCCGATAGATGCTGTCTTTGCTGCAATTAATAATCTAAAGAAAGAATATAGCGAACTTAAATCATCTTTATTAAAAGAACTCAATAAGCTGAAACAAGAGAAATAGAGGTGCAACAAATGCCCTCAGAATTCAGACGAAGGATCTTAACAAAATCTTTGGAACTAGCATCTCTTATAGGATCTTATCTTTTAGGAGTTTATCTTAGGCTTAAACCGGCGCTGTCATACGGAATTTCTCTAACAGCCGATGACCCCTTGCTTCATTATAGGATGACTAAGTATGTGGTAGAGATGGGAAGACTCCCAGCAAAAGACTTGCTATCATGGCAACCTTGGGGATACGATCCCAGCAAGGTTTTACCTCCACTTCACTACTATACTGGAGCTTTTCTCTACAAGATTGTGAGCCTTATTTTCCCTAATCTATCGCTTTATGATTTTACAGCCCTGATTCCAGCTTTCTTTGCCCCATTAGCAATATTTCCGATCTATTTCATAGCTAGAGACTTGTGGGGCAAAGAATCAGCCATTTTTTCAGCCTTCGCTCTCTCCTCAATAACAGCTTACATTGTTAGGTCACATGTTGGTTTCTATAGGCACGAACAGTTTACCATTCCCTTCATCTGCCTCTCCCTGATGTTCACAATAAAGTCGATGAGGTCAGAGGAGGAATGGAAGTCTCTTCTATATGCTGGATTGAGTGGCATAGCCCTTCTATATGTGGCTGGCTCGTGGGCTGCTTTTAGGTTCCTGTTCGACGGTTATGCAGTTTACTTCTTGATGCTTCTGATACTAGATAAGGTAAATAGGAAAAGAGAGTATGCTCTATTAGTCCCTTCACTATATGTTCTAGCTTCTTCTTTTGGCCTTCTCTCTAATCTAACTCTTAGGAAGCAGTATTTAAGAGTAGATAGTCTCCCGGTCTACGGCGCGCTCCTAACTGCTCTTGTTTATGAGACGATACCTCGGATTAACTTTCTCAAGAGAATTTCAAGAAAAATAAAGGCAAACTTCCTTGCCATAGCAATCTCTGCAGGAATAGTTGTTTTGATGTTAGTTGCTGGCTTAGCTATCCCTCTTACGGCAAGGCTTATGAGGGTCATATTGCCAAGCACTACCCTTCCAAGAGGAAATGTCGTTGAGACTGTTATGGAACATGCACCTGGAGCAACTGAATACGTTCTTAGGAACCAATTCGGCTTTCTCTTGGTACCATTCATGGCAGGGTTTGTTCTATTGATATTAGAGCGTTGGAGGCATGTTGAGGACATGCTGATTTTGTTCTTTGCATTTCTTTCCATGTACTTTGCTTTAAGCATAGTACGTCTTCCTCCTCTAGCATCACCCTTCTTCTGCTTAGTATCCTCCTATAGCGTCCACTGGATAGCAAACTGGACTTCAAAGAAGATTGAATTCGTCTCAAGGAGAAGACGATATCTTAGAAAGAAAGGAAAAAGATTGAAGAGCTCATATGTGATAAGTGAAATTGCGCCAGCTCTTTTAATGATAAGCTTCATTGTCGTTGGACCTTTAACTCATTCCATATATGCTAGCTTCCAATTTTCCAAATTTAAGCCTAATTTCATAGAGTTGGATGAGGAGTGGATGAATGCTATTGGATGGCTGACAGAAAATGCAGAACCAGGAACTGTTGTCATGTCTTGGTGGGACTATGGATATTGGATAATCTTTGCATCTAATGAGAGCTTTAGGGTCCTTGTAGATGGGCTAACGATAAACAGTACACAAATAAGGCAAGTAGCAAGAGCATTTACAGGCACCGAAGAGGAAGCATTAGATGTTGCAATGAGATTTAACGTAAGTTATGTAATTATTCTTGACGTTGAAGTTGGCTCAGATACTTACTATGATCCTAACACTGGAAACACATTTTTCAGACCGTTCGATGGGATGGGGAAGTGGATGCCAATGGCTTGGATTGCCAAAAAGTTCGAATATAGTCCATGGCGAGATTCAAAATTCTGGACAGAAGAATACCCCAGCTACTTCATAGTTAAGCGGAATCCCACTACAGGGAAAATAGAAGAAGTACGTCCAACATACAAAACTATTAATATGACTTTATTCAAGCTTTTTGGTTCATATTACAACTTAACTCAGCCAAGATATTTTGAATTAGTTCACTCTGAAATACGTAAGGCAAAGTTAACGAGCAGAGAAGGAGGAACGTTTGATTACGAGTGGCCTCATGTCCTAATCTTCAAGGTGAAAGCACCTTGAAGACCGCACTGGATTATTTCTCTAGGGAAGATCCATTCGAAAAGGGAATTTATGCAAACCTCAAAAAAGAGGTGTTAAGCTTAGCGACTGAAGAACAGTTAAGAAACCTCTCCAAACTCGTATTTGCAATGATCAAGCCGGCAGCCTTTGCTAGAGGCTTAGCTCCCAAAGTGATTGAATGGTTGCACCTTAAAGGGTTTAGAATAGCTCTTGCTAGATTTGGACAGGTTAAAGGAAAGGAGCTAGACGATCTCTATCTTTTCGTTAAAAAGAAGTATCAAGAGTCTTGGTGGATAATGGAAAGAGCATATTCTATGGCTCCAGCGATAGCGATGGTCTTAGTTGGAAGTCGCAACGACTATGAACATGCCTGTGCAAAGTTGCGTAATCTTATTGGACCTACGACACCGGAGGCGGGTTCAATGGGAAATCTAAGGTATGATCTTAAGGGAGTTAATCGGGTCTTTAACATAATCCACATATCTGACGATCCAGCAGCAGCATTACGAGAATCTAGTGTCTTTTTTGATATAAAAGAAGTCTTAGAGACTTTAACATCTAATAACGAAGTCGATTTTACAACAAATCAGCTAAAACCAGAAGTCTCGATAAGAATATCAAGGTGGGAAATCTTTTCCAAGCTAAAGAGAAGATGTAATGTCTTTTTGAATTCCAATGAGCTTCAAGATCTGCTAGAGACGGAGTCTGAGATAGTCTCTAGGGATCTCTCGTTTGATAAGGAAAGAGAAGAGCTTTTGCCGATAGAGGTAAAAATTTCAAGGATAGCTAGCTCTATAAGGGAAAAAACAAAGGAAAATGCGGTAAATAAAGCCAGAATGAAGCTTAGTTTGGAAGATAAGAAAATGTGGGATACTCTTAACGATAGATTGATCGCAGCAAGGTGTATAGAACTTCTAAGCGATGAATTTGAACTAGTCGAAGAACCGAATTTCGATCTATTTCTACTCTGGATGATCGACAGAAATATAATTTTGGACAAATGGGAAGAAATTGTTACTCATAGTAGCTGGGCAGTAATGCCTCAGATGGTCAAAGATCTGAGAAGATATCAAAAAATAATCATATCAAGAAGGGGTTAAGCTTCCGTACCCTTATATATCTGTGAGGACATTACCTTAGATGGGAGGACTCCGATGGTAAATAGTGAGAAAAAGAAAGATGCAACATTAATAGTAGCTGACGTACTCAGCCAAACTGATTTTGGAAGGGGAATTGTCAAGATAGACCCAGAGGTGATGAAAGATCTAGGAATAATGTCCGGAGACGTCATAAGAATATTCGGATCAAGAGTCACCCACGCCAGAGTAATGCCTTCATCTCCAACCGACATTGGAAGCAAAAGAATTAGAATGGACAAGATTATTAGGGGGAACTCAAAGGTTAGGACGGGAGAAAAAGTTAGAATTCGCCCTGTTGAGGCAATAAGAGCTAAAAGAGTAGTCTTGGCCCCTCAGGATCAAAGGATAAGGGTTGGCCCAGATTTTGGGGGCTGGGTTCACAGAAGACTTCTGGATCAAATAGTCACGCAAGGCGATGTAGTTCTGATTCCCTTAGTGGGCAGATTTATTCCCTTAGTTGTTGTGCTCGTCTCCCCAAGAAGCTATGGTAAGGTCACTGAGCTTACCAAGATCGAAGTTAGAGAAACACCAGCTCCTCCAACATTGGTTAGAGTTCCTAGCGTTACATACGAGGATATAGGTGGAATAGAGGAGGAGATCCAAAGGATTAGGGAGATGGTAGAACTTCCACTTAAACATCCTGAATTGTTCAGACATCTGGGTATTGAGCCTCCAAAGGGCGTACTCTTATATGGACCTCCTGGATGCGGAAAGACGCTATTAGCTAAAGCCGTAGCAAATGAGAGTGGAGCTAATTTCATCTCAATAAACGGACCTGAGATTATGAGCAAGTATTATGGTGAAAGTGAGAAAAGGCTGAGAATGATCTTTGAGAGAGCTCAAAGAGAGGCACCAACCATTATATTCATAGATGAGATAGACTCTATAGCTCCAAATAGAAACGAAGTTACAGGAGAAGTTGAGAGGAGGGTAGTTTCACAGCTACTTTCACTCATGGACGGACTAGAAGCTCGTGGAGATGTGATAGTTATTGGAGCGACAAACAGGCCTGAGGCCTTAGATCCTGCTCTTAGGAGACCAGGAAGGTTCGACAGAGAGATCGAAATAGGAGTTCCTGACAAAAATGGCAGAAAGGAGATATTGATGATACACACGCGGAACGTTCCGCTAGCGGAGGATGTAAACCTCGAAGAATTAGCAGAGATCACTTATGGCTTTGTAGGTGCAGATTTAGCGGCTTTAGTCAGAGAAGCAGCTATGGCTGCCCTAAGGAGGGTCCTCCCCCAGATAGATCTCGAGTCTGAGACCATACCTCTAGAAATCTTAGAACAACTAATCGTGAAGAAATCCGACTTTCAAGAGGCTCTCAAACTGATACAACCTTCTGCCATGAGAGAGATATACATAGAGATTCCAAATGTTAAGTGGGATGACATAGGTGACCTGGAGCAAGTGAAGAGGGAATTGATCGATCTAATAGAAATGCCTCTAAAGCATCCGAAAACATTTGAAAGAATAGGAATTGATCCGCCAAAGGGAATTTTACTCTATGGACCTCCTGGATGCGGAAAGACGCTATTAGCCAAGGCGATTGCAAATGAAAGTGAAGCGAACTTCATATCGATAAAAGGGCCAGAACTCCTCAGCAAATGGGTAGGAGAAAGCGAGAAGGCCGTTAGGAAGGTATTCAGAAAGGCTAGACAGGTTGCTCCAGCCATTATATTCATAGATGAGATAGACTCGCTCTTTCCAAGAAGAGGAATGGGATATGCTGATTCAGGGGTTACTGAAAGGGTAGTAAGTCAGATGCTAACAGAAATGGATGGAATCCAGAGCTTGAAGGACGTAGTTGTTATTGGAGCAACAAACAGACCAGATCTCATAGATCCAGCTCTTTTGAGACCTGGAAGATTAGAACGTCTCGTTTATGTTCCACCGCCCGATAAGTATGGAAGATTGAAGATATTAAGAGTTCTAACAAAGAAAATGCCTCTAGCTAAGGATGTTGATCTGGAAAGCATAGCTGAAAGGACAGAAAATTACAGTGGAGCGGACTTAGCGGCCATTGTGAGAGAAGCAGGCCTTAGTGCTATAAGAGAAGATTCTAATGCCAAGACGGTTTATATGAGGCATTTTGAAGAAGCTTTATCAAAAATACAGCCCAGCTTAACCGAAGAGCTTATCAAACACTACGAGAACTTCACTTCCTGGATAAGAGCACCCAAGAAAGTTGAGACCACTAGAGAGGCATACGTTTTTTAAGCGGCAACCTATCAAAAATTTCTTGCTTGGCGGGGTAGCTCAGTAGGTAGAGCGTCCGGCTGTTAACCGGAAGGTCATGGGTTCGAATCCCATCCCCGCCGCTATCTTTCCATTTTCTTCCTGTTTCTATGGTTTGATCTTTGCTTAAGCTGTCAAAAAATCGTGGTTATCTAATAGAGAACAATCCTCAGAACAAAGAATAAAGATATTAGGCGTATATCGTAATACACCGATAAGTTAGTCAGACGCTCTTTTGGAATTCCTTCCGGCTTTAAGCAGGGACTTAGATTCATTAGAGATGAGGAACTTATAAAGCTCCGACAAACTTAGGACGCTTGCTTAAATGATAGGGCACATTTAGAGGCCTATAAGGCATTCCTTCACACTCCTTTTTGACTTCATTTTTCAGTGACTCGATGGTTGAGAAATATTCGGCACCATCACGTCTTCTTCTAACAGTTAAACCTTTTCTCTCTAATTCTTTCTCTCCAACAAATGCTAAGTAAGGGATCCATCGTCTTTCAGCTTCTCTTACTTTCCTAGCTAAGCTAAGGTCTCTATCATCCAAATCAGCCCTAATTTTATCTTCTCTTAGGCTTTGTACTATTTCCTCAGCAAAAAGCATAGCCTTTTCGGTTATCGGAAACACTCTAACCTGTACAGGAGCTAGCCACAATGGAAGCATTGGTTTAGCTCCTTTATCCGCGGATTTAGCAGCTTGTTCAAGTATTGCATAGATCATCCTCTCTATGCTACCCATTGAAGTGTGGACAATTATGCCAGGCCTTTTCTTTCCATCCTCGGCCACGTAGTATATGCCATATCTTGCTGAATCTTCGACATCAAGTTGAACCGTACTTAACTGACCATTTCCCTCTGACTTATCAACAAACTGAAATTCGTGCTTCATTGCCCAGTAGTGTTTCATCTTAGGCAAGATCTCAATTAAAGCTGGCTTGTTTACATATCTTAGCATTTCTAAAATGTGAGGCTTGAAATTCTCGTAGTACTCTTTGACTACCCTAAATGCAACAACGTAATTAATCCCTAATTTCTTAAGTAACTCATCATATTCCCTAAAGTAAAGCTTGTAGACATCGAGAGCTTGATCTATGTCTGCTGCAAAAGTATGGATATCTGGCATCGTGAAGCCCCTAAGTCGCCTAAGTCCCACGCATTCTCCTCTCTGCTCTAATCTGAAGGATGGAGAGATCTCATAAAAGCTGAGGGGAAGATGCTTTTTGGAAATCGTCATGCTCTTCATCATTTGAAATAGTCCGAAATCGCCGGCAAATCTCAAAGTAAACGGGATATTATCAATTTCAAAACGATATCCTCTCTCTCTGAATTTTTCTGCTTGTTCTGCGATGGCTGGAACTGTTAGTCTGTATATAAGGGGGGTCTCTATCTCCATAGCGCCAATTTTGTTAGCTATTTTGAAGGCAAGCTCCTCTATCAATCTCTTAACCAATGTGCCATCTGGATAGAACCTGAAATGACCAACATCAGAGGCAGGTTCGTAGTCTATCAATTCTAGCCTCTTCATCAGTTCTATGTGCACAGGACTCTCACCAGAAGGAGGTTTTCCGAACACTTCATTCCTAACGAAGATTCGGAGATCTTCATCCTCAATTTGCTCCCAATTGCTGGGTTTAACTTCCGCTCCTGAAGGATATAGGATTATGAACTCACTCGGCTCTACTTCCTCCTCCTTAGCTACTTTTACGCCTCTTATTACCCTTAGGGATTCAGCTAAGGGATGGCCTTTAACTTTAATCTCAAAGGCCTTATACCACCCTATTGGGACCTTGTGGACTTCAAAGCCGGCCATCTGTAAAGTCCTTGCGAATAAATCATGTAATTCCCTGGCTTTAAAGAAAGGAGCTGGTTTCTCTGTGAGGTGAACCCAAGGGTAGACCACTAATTTTGTTACTCCAAGCCTGTTGGCTACCGTCCTCACATCTTCCACGGCTGCCCCTACGCAAGCAGGATTATCGTCTCTCTCATAAGATGTAAAAAGTACTAGGCTTTCTTCTATTGAATATCTCCTTAACTCAACTTCTTCCGCCTCTTTAACAGCTTTTTCCTTAACCTCATAACTTAATTTGTCTGAATGCAAGCAATAAATCCTCAAACTGATCCCTCAACATGTTCTATTCTTGCTCCTTCCCTGGCAATAGGGATCTTAAAAGCTTCAAGTCCTGAATTTTTAAGTTTAGATACTAAATCATCAGGGTCAGGTGCGATCGCCACCACGCATCCCCCACCTCCTCCACCAGATAACTTAGCCCCAAATGCCCCCTTTTCCTTAGCTAACCAAGCTATACGATCTAGTTCTGGGGTTGAGACACCTAGCGCTGATAAAAGACAGTGATTCAAATCCATCAATGTGCCCAATCCTTCTAAGTCTCCTCTATAGACCGCTTCCTTTCCGGTGACAGTTATTGTGGCTATAATATCTAGAATCCCATCCACAATGTTGGTGTATCTTGATCTAAGTTTTGAGACTTTTTCTATCATTTCCTTTGTTTTTGTTGATTCTCTGCTGCATATCATGACCAAAGGAAGATTTTCCTGAACTTTAGTATGTGATACCCGCATCTCCCCGTTAATCCAATCAACCCAAACAAGTCCTCCGTATACTGCGCATGCAGGACCTGTTTTACTCGCCTTTCCATGTATTATCCTCTCAAATTCATAAACAGCCTCAAGTAGAGCATCTCCTTGCAATTCACACCCTAAGAAATACGAAACTGCTTTTGAAACGGCCGCTCCAACGCTTGCTGAGCTAGCCATACCGCTTCCTATGGGTACCGATGAATTTATTCTTATTTCCAACCCTTCTCTTTTATCTAACAAGTCAAAAAGCCTAACAACTCCCAAAGCTATTGGTTCAAGATCAGGTTCGCCTTCTCCTCTTATAGAGTTGCCAGATATAGTGCCTCTAAATGGTTCTATGTAAGCTGATGATGTTATCAAGACTTCCCTTTTTTTTCTTCCTTTACAGACAATTGCTCTAGCCCTACGGTCTACGCCGGCAGCAAGGGCAGGTTTTCCATAGAGAACAGCGTGCTCTCCGAATAGAAAAGCCTGAGAGGGAGCTGAGGCTTCTACCTTTGTTATCATAAGAGCCACCTCTTTATTCCTTATGAGGCCCTAGATTTATCCTTTCTGATAAAGTGAGAAATCATTTTAGCAACTTTTCTTATTTCTGCTTGGGCTAAAGGATCTAACCTCAGATCAAGGAAATGATTCCAAGCGTTTTTCCTTCCACTTACAAAGAACCTAGTGGAGGTAGCTTGAGGTAAGATGTACCTAGCATCCTCCTTCTTCACGCCCATTTTAACCAGCTTTTCATATAGATTAAAGGAGGCTCTAACTTCTTTCACCATGAGATCGACTGCACTATCACTTAGGTTTTTAGGAAGATAGAAATTACCAGGTCTGACGTGTCTCTGGCTCTGTTGAGTAAAGCTGAGGGTTCTATGCCTGACAAACTGATGGCTGCAGACCCTACTTATACCTTCAACTACAAAGGCATAGAAGGCATGCTTCTCATTTGAATGTTCTGATTGGATCATGGGATAAACGCGTATACCATCCCGCTCAACCCTCTCTTCAAGGTTAATCGTAAGATCTACTTGTCTGTCCGATTTTAGTCCCAAAATAGATGCTAGTATTGGAAAATTAGATATGCTTTTTCTAGCGAGGTCTCTAATGAATTTGTTTTCTGACTGCATCATCTCTAGAGCAGTTCTTAAATTAAAAGATGCGATGGCTTCGCTTCCTCCGCTCAATTCTACATATTTGAAATCAAAGAAGGCCTTTCTCAAATAATTCAAGTCCTCATTAAGATAAACCCTTATAAAAGAGTGTTCGAAAACGGATAGATGCCCTGAGGTGAACAAGCTCTTTATTAATCTCTTTACAAGGGCCGAGTTTTCCAGTTCTTTAACTAAATCCTTTAAACTCTTAGAACTTCTTGAAATTCTAGCAGCAAGATAAATTATAGCATCCGAACCAACTACTTCAATGCTTTTAGGCATGCTCAAGCTCACTCCTTAAAGATTTTGGTAACCTAATCCCTCTTTGACCCTGATATGCCCCAGAATATGGAAACATGACTCCCCCTGGGATTTCAAAGAAAATAACGTGCAGGAAACGAATTCCAGGGTAAATTTTTACTGGATTAGCGCCGGTCCAAAAAACCTCTATTGTAAGTTGGCCCTTAAATCCCGCATCTATAACAGTGGGGGGTGCTATGAAGCCAAACCTAGCTAAAGTACTCCTTAGCTTGCACAAGGCAGCTATATTTGATGGAAGAGATATGTATTCTTCGGTATGTAAGAGAAAGGCGGTCCTAGATCCTATTACGATTCCATCTTCTTTTATCTTCTTAATTGTAAAAAATCTTTCAACGTTTGGATCTGCTAGATCTAGGATTTCCTCTCCTTCCTTGAGAAGACCTATTTCTGACCCTATTCTCAAATCTACCCCGTTTTGTTGTATAGTATCTTCTCTCAAAGGATCTATAACTAACTTCCCAGACGAAATTAATTCGCGAATCTTTCTATCACTCAACATTAGCATCACTCTCATTTTTTTGGCGCGTGTTTTCTAGGATTTCAGTATAAGCTGGGTACTCTAGAGTTATTAAGAAAAATTTCTCCCTTTGCGTCTCCTCTGTTTTTAATTAAGAAAGCTTTTAGGGAGCATCGCGACGGTATTATTGAGTTGAAAGTAAGACCCGCAAGAAAAGGTGACTTTGAAACAATTGTTGAAATGAGCTTAGCCGGCCCTCCATACATTAAGATTGGTATAAGGAACTTTGAAGCATATTTGCATAATGTAAGAGGTGTTGGAGGGGAAATTCTTGTTGTGGAGGAAGAAGGAGATATTCTGGGCGAGGCAGAGCTGGTTCCTCAATCAAATCTAAGTGTAGCTGGTCCACATGTTTTTTTGACCAATCTAGCCTCTATAGGCGATGATAGAGCCTTAAAAAGGGAGCTTCTTCGGACGTGTAAGAGAATGGCTAGATCGTGGGGATTTTCTTTCTTGGACCACATACCAGCTTCTAAAGATCTAGAGGACCTTAAGATGTTGGGATTTAAGATGACAACAGCTAAACAAGTCCTGCTTAAAGCTGAGCCCAAAAAGATTGCGAACCTTGCAAAGGTCACAGAAGAAGTTTCCCAAAAATATCCATCGAATCTGGCATTACTCTCAGGAGAAATAAGACCAGGGAGATTAGCATGGGCTCTAGCGCTTCATGAACAATCTTCAAATAAGACAAAATCAATTAAAATAAAAATTGGGAGATTCGAATTCATTTCACTACTCTCTAGGCTAGATAAGTCGCTGCACCTATCACTTTATGGAATACCAGCATCTGGCCCTGGAGAGATTTTTAACGCTCTTGGAGCCACATTAACTGTTGCAGGTGATTTGGGAATGAGTGAATTGAGAACTCTTGCATGGGCAAGATATCTTTGCTCCTTTGAATCTGCTGAATTTGAAGTGATAGAGCAGATCCCACTGATGAGATTAAGAGTCGATTGATGATTTTAACCTTTTTCTGGCCCATATTTCTTCAAATATAGCTCAACTGGATCATAATGTAATCTTTCCTTGAGCTTTCTTCTTCCCTCCTCGGTTAGATCCAGAGGAGTCCAAGGAGGATCAAGGACTAACTCAACGATCACCTCTTTAGCCTCTTGTATCTCTTCTTCTACGCTTTTCTTAGCCATACCAAGGATAAAGAAAGTCATTGGACACCCTGGAGCTGTCATAGTCATTTTTATTTTAATGACAGGACCATCCAAGATTTCTATTCCTCTTACTAAACCCAAATCTACTACGTTTATACCTAGTTCAGGGTCTAAGACCTTTTTAAGGGCGCCTAGAACTCTCTCTTCAAGATCTTTCAACTAAGCCACCACCAATTTCTTCTTAACTCTCATATTCAAAATGTTTGTCCATCTTTTAGCAGAAACTTGTCAAGCAAGTCCCTTGCCCTCTCTCTTTTATGTTGGTGCTCTTCCAAAAACTCGATTACTCTCCCTATAAGTTCTTCCTTACATTCGCCACAAAGCAGATCGCCAGAGAGGCATCTTAACCTTCGCTCTTCAAGGAATTTATCATCTTCCTCAAATATGAAAGCGTAGTAATAGAACACTGGACAGATTTCCGGATTACCTCCTTTTTCCTTTTGTTCGGCTATGGTTGCCCTTCCTCCAGTAAAAGCATTCCAAATCTTCCTTCTGACAGCATCTGGCGGATCAATTGTAAAAATCGCACTCATAGCTTCGCTTGAACTCATCTTTCCTGCTCCAGAAAGGCTAGGCAAGAACTTGCTGTGAAATATTGCTGGTTTGTAGAAACCAAGCTTTGGAGCCACATCTCTAGCCACCCTAAAATGAGGATCTTGATCTACCGCTAGCGGAATTAAGCAAGGAACGTTCTCTCTCCTTATAAAAGACTCTATAAATGCAGGAGCAGCCTGAATACAGGTAAAGAATATCTGACCTATGTTAGAGCTCTCTGTAAGGCCGAATACAGATCTAACGGTCGAAAAGGTGATCTTCTTAGCACAACCTAGGGCTATTTTGTACAGCACACCTATGTAATCAGTATCTAAGAATATTCTTGTCTTCTCATGGCTAAAACCTAGAGCTATTACGTCTAAAGCATTATCAAGAGCGTATTTTCTCGTTTTTTCAAGCGTTAATTCTGGTTTAAACAGGAATTTTTCATCATCAGTCATCTGGAAGTAAAGCTTGGCATCAAACCTATCCTGCAGCCACTTAGTTAGAAACCAAGGGATCATGTGACCCAAGTGAGTATGACCCGAAGGCCCCCTTCCAGTGTAGAGGTAGAACTTTTCTCCTTTCTCATACATGTCTAATATCCAATCGAGGTCCCTGTGGGCGAAGAAAATCCCTCTTCTCAATAGTTTATGAGTGTCTCCGGCTAACTTAGTCAGTCTCTTGTAAAGCTCTTCGTTTAGAGGAGTTAATCCAAATTCTTTCACTAGCCTCTCATAATTTACTTTCCCTTTCACTTCCCAGGGCGTTACTATGAACTCCTCACCGTCTTTTCTCAAAGTAGATCCCCCCTAAAAACAGCCAGATATTCAGACTATAGGGCACTCTATCCGTTCGAAAAGCAGATATGTCGTGACCAAAAGCTAACACCAGATCTCATGATCAACTTGTCTGTCTTAGCCATTAGATAAAAACATGAAGTGATGAAACCAGCTTACATTATCGTTACTTTATTAAGACTAAAAGGACATATTACAAACAAAGATGTCAGCTTCAGAATCTGAAGAATCTGTTGTAAGGTGGACTGCTGAATCCCTTTCTATAACAGCGGTTGGTATTTGGACGGCCGTTTTTCTACTTTGGGCCCTCTACAGTGGTAAGCTTAGTTTAGGACAAGGGATAGAATCCTTATCCCAAATAGGTTTCGTTCTACTTATTTGGGGGATAGGAGCGCTTATCGTTGCTGGCGGTAGTGGGCTGTTATACGGAATGACTGTGAAAAAAGAGGAAGTAGTACGCGTCGAGGAACTTGTTCCTCCCAATGCCTTTTTGGGACCGCACCCCCAAGCAGTAAAGGCTGGCCGTTTTATCTTTGTGTCCTATCAACTACCTATAAATCCGGTTACAGGGCAAATAATAAAAGGAGACACCCTTCTACAGGCCAGGGCTGTCTTGGACTCCTTGAAAGATCTTCTAATCTCAAATGAGAGGGATTTGGAGGATGTCATCAAGCTAACCTTTTATGTGACGAGTCTTGAGAAACAGCACGATGTTGAAAGGGCATATTTAGAAACATTTACGCATGGAAGACCTGCCATGACAATAGTTGAGGTCTCTGGGCTTCCTTTTGGCGTTGATGTGGCCTTAGATGCTATTGTCAGGGCGTGATCAGTCCTCCTTCCAATAGCTTTCTCCTTACCGTACCATAAGTGGTTAGAGCAGATATTGCTATAGCAGCTCTCTCGGGCGTGGGATATGCCGGAAATCCAAGCTCTTCAAATCTTTCTCTAAATGCTACTGCGTATTTCCCCTGTCCTATATCACAGAAGACTACCGGTTTATCAATTCCTTTTGCAACATCAGCTAATTTCTCTGGAAGATCTCCTGTTAGCCCAGGCACATGATGTAAAGCTATGACGATTACTCCGTCAACAGCAGAACTTTCTAAAAGAATTTCTAAGGACCTAACGTAAGACTCATCGTTTGTTGATCCCGTCAAATCGACTGGATTTTTAACAGAAGCTATTGGTGGAATTATTCCCATACGTTTTAACTCCTCAAGCCTTTCTTCCGTCTCTCCAGACAAATCTGCTATGATTTGGCCTCTGCTCTCGAGTTCATCTACAGCCATAACACCAGCGCCGCCTCCATCTGTTAAAACAGCAATGCGCTTACCCTTTGCAGGAGGCTGCATTGAAAGAGCCTTAGCGACATCAAATAACTCCTCAACATTATTCACTCTTATTATGCCAGCTTGCCTGAACGCTGCATCATATATATCGTCTCTGCCAGCCACGGCAGCAGTGTGAGAAAGAGCTGCTCGAGATCCAGCCTTTGTCCTAGCTGCCTTCAAAACAACGATTGGCTTACTAAGAACGGCTCTCCTAGCTGCATCTATAAATTCTTTTCCTCTCTCTAGGGATTCAATGTAAACTAGAATTACTCGAGTTTTATAATCGCTAGCAAGATAATCAATTAGCTCTGCTTCATCCACATCTGCTCTGTTTCCATAACTAATGAACTTAGCTAGCCCTAGTTTTTCGCCAGCCATATAGTCCAAACATGCTACTCCAAAAGCACCCGATTGAGTGATAAGCGAAATACTTCCAGCTTTTGGTCGTGGAAAAGATTTCAAAGCTCTTCCACCAACTTCCTTCTCAAATGGAAGAAACATCGTATCTACTCCTGTCTCTGGACACAATATCCCTATGCAGTTTGGCCCTACGATCCTAATACCGTGCTTCTTTGCTATTCTAATAAGCTGATCCTGTAAAACAATTCCCTCATCGCCTATTTCGGCAAATCCTCCACTTATAACAACCACATTCTTTGTACCAAGTTTTCCGAGCTCATCAACTGCCCCTGGAACAAGTTTAGCTGGAATTGCTATAACAGCCAGATCTGGCGGTGAAGGGAGCTGCGATATCGATGGATACGTAGTCACACCCAATATCTCTCTTGCATCCGGGTTAACTGCGTAGAGTTCTCCTTTGAATATTCCTTTATCTTTGTTCTCCTTAAGAATACGCAAAATCTCATGTCCAACCTTACCTGGCTTGCGAGAGGCGCCTATAACCGCTATAGTGTCAGGATAGAAGAACTTGTCGAGGAGTAACATTATGTTTAATGAGGGGATATCAAAAAATTAAACTACACTACTAAGCAACTTAGCAGTAAACAGTTAAGCTTCGAGGTCATGACGCTCGATCTAATAAAAGCTAAGGTGATTCTAGATCTAGAGTTTGCTTTAATTCTCTGGCTTTTTGCCTTTTTCTTGCTACTTCCTCAGAATGCTGGCTTATTCTCTGCAAGAATTGCTCCAGCTCGTCTTGCCCAATCTCTTCTACAGCGCTGAGCACTTCCTCATGGAGATCATAGTAAACCTTTGTTATATCTATGAGTTTTGTTATCTTAGGAATCTCAGGCTCAACTAAAATAACTGCAACATCCGATTCTTCAGCGCCTTCCTCAAGTCTTCGTAAACCACTAGCTATATCTATTCCACTTATTTTTCTTAAGAAAAATTTCTTAACATCAAGAAATCCCTTTACGCTGAAGTTTTCTTCCGGAATTCTTAGTACAAAGACGGCCCTAAAAGCCGTTTCCGGATCGCATTGTGCCATCTTACCTTCCTCTAAAGCAAGTTCAGCCAACAAGTCAAGTACATTCCCAACAGTCTCCGATCTAACCTTTGCATAACAAGGTACACATAGAGTTGCTTCTTTCATCTTCAAAATGGATTTAAGGCTTTGGGCTGATAATTCTCCTCCTATTCCAGTTCCGAGAGAGGACATTTCTTCAAGCATCGTCTCTAGGAAGGAAGAAATCTTCCTATTGACCTCAATTAACCCCCCACCAACGCCCTCTTTCTCTGGCGAAGGGACGAATAAGTCGTTATCTACTAGTAAAATTGCATCCGTGTAATCCAAAAGATTAGCAATGGAAATTATTGAGTTATAGGAGAACTTTATGGGTTCAATTGGATACATGAAAGGAAGTACGCCTAAAACGACGATGGGCGGAACGACGCTCTTATCTGAGAAGTATTCTCTCAGGTATCTGACCAACACGGGGGTAGCTCCTGCTCCTGTCCCTCCTCCCAAAGCAGCAAAGACTATTATTATGGGGGCTCTCTCGACTTTACTTTCACTAAGATATCTCACTATTTTCTCCTTGCTATCATCCTCAAGCATTAACTTCATAGCCGACTTCCATTGACCACCGACGCCCTCTCCAGATTCTCCTAATAGAATGAAATTTTCTCCCAGAGATGTTAACTCATCTGCGGTTCTTGAGGAGGTATCCAGGATCAGCGTGCTAAAAAACCTATCTTGTCCTAGCTTAGAGTAGACTTGATCTAAGATCCTTGCTCCTCCTGAACCTATACCAATACCAACTAGTTTCAATCAGGAACCCCTCCTTTTACGTGGACAAGAAAAGTCTCCAATAGACCCTCCAGATTGTCGATTTCTTTCCTTATCTTTACAAGGTCAGTTTCACCTTGCATCAAATCTATCCTGTCTTCTATGTCCTCCAGCTTCATAATAATTCCCTTTAATATCACTTTCTCCCTTGCTTCTAACGAAGGAAGTTGATAGATGGCGTCTATCTTCTTCTTCATCCTTAGCACTCTATCTCTTAACTCTTCTTTTATTGTTTTTTGATTTTCTGGTGGTTTTTCCCTTAAAAAGAGAAGGCCAGCCCTTTCTATAAGCATACCATCTTTTATCATCTTACTGATTACCCATTCCCTCCATTCTCTTGGAATAGAAGTTATTTGTTTTACATCAGCCTCTTTTTTCGTAGATAATTCTCTAATCACCCTCTTTTTCCAGATTGGATACATTTTCTCAGCATCCCTAAATTTCTGCCTCCAAATTTCTAATTTGTCTGAAATATCTTTAAGATATGAAAGAACAATCTTTACAGCGTTAATTGAAGTCTCAGATGATATAATACATTCTATTTCCTCCTTCCAGTCATCTACCTTTGCTAAAGACTTCAACTTATCGTTAGTTCTCGAAATATCTCTGACTAGCGTTCCAATGGTTAAGATTTTGGCAATAAGATCCTCAATAGCTTTCAGTTCATCGTTATTCTTCATAAACTGATCCTCTGAGTCTACAGTATGCTGTTGTCTAATCGAATATAGTCTTTTAGCAATATCATAATAGATGGTCTCGAATGTTCTCTTCTTTGTCATGGAGTCCACTATTAAACAAGTCCTAAGCACCTTTGGTAGCTCCTTTTCAGCCTTTTTTAGGCGATTAGCAAACGCATTAATTTGACTTGCAATCTCTAGATGCTCCAAGAGTTCCTTTTTTATGACCTCCAGGGCAGCTATTTTCTCCTTAATCCCATTAATGTGGATTTTTTCTTCCTTTTTTTCTATAGATTGAAGTGGGAATATGTTTCTATCGATTAATTTTTTAATGAAGGGGGTCTCGATCCCCATTTGGCTTATAGAGGCGTATATCTCTTCTATTCTCTTCAATAAAGATTTATCTTCGCTTAATAACTCTTCCATCCTTCTAAGGAGATCTAAACTAGATTGTAACTGCATCTTTATTTCCAAAAGCTCCGAATCTACCCTTTTAAGTTCTTCCAAGTTATCTATGAGTTCGACAGCGTTTAAATGAAGAGAACTTTCTATGCGATTTATGATATGAGTTCCTTTTTCTATAGATGCCAAATAATCCTCTTCGACGCTTAACTCGGAAATAAGTCTCATAACTTCTTCCAGTTTAGGATGAACCTTTTTTGCTCTAGATTTTAATACTATTAGGAGATCCTTCTTAATATCAATCAAAACATTCTCTAATAACTCAATAATTGCCAGAATTTTTTCCCTGTACCTCCTGATGCTACCACTTAGAAGGACTGCTCTGTTACCCAATATCTTCCTATTGTAAAAAGGATCCTTAATCATGTAGTCTAACAATTGAAGCAATCTTTGATGAATTGCATCTCTCGAAGCTTTGTACTTTGTTATAATTTCTGGGGCTAACTCTGAATATCGCTCGAAGAGCTGTTCAATGAGGCCTATTTTTTCTAATATTGCTAGAATATCTTCAAGCAAACCATCCTGCGAAAGGTTCTCAATTAAGAGCACAGCTTTTTTTCTTCCATGGCGTTTTACTAAGGTCTGTTCTAATAGCTCTCGCCCCTTTAAGGACTCCATAGATGATATCTAGTTAAAATGTCTCATCAACAATATAAAATGGTGAAGTCTCGATTAAGGGAGGAAGAGAGAAAAATTCTTCTTTTACTAAAATCATTGAATTTACATGAAAACTGCCCAGGCAGCCTTATTAGTTTCCCATAAGTCCTTTTTATAAGGCTTCTGAGAGCAAAAATCCAAGCTTCTTTATTCCATCTGAGATGTCTTCTGGACAAAGGTATGAATAACCAAGCCTCATGCCATGTGTTTCTGGCTTCATCTTTTCTATAGAATTCTTCTCGGGGTGATAGGCATATCCAAATCTTGGGAAAAAGGCTACTCCGGGGACATAAATTACATCGTTCTTTAATGCAACCTCCTCAAGGAACTTCTTCGAATCAAAGCTAGCATCGGCAGCATTCCACCAAATAAAGAAACCACCTTTTGGATCTGTTCGACTTCCATCTGGAAAATATTCATCAATTGACTTCTTCATCACATCACATCTCTTCTTATAACCTTCTCTAACTTCTTCTATGTGCTTTGAGAAATATTTCTGGTAATAGATCTTTGCAAGCATTTGTGTTACTGCCGGAGTGTTAAGATCGATGTAACCCTTGGACTTCACGACCTCCTTCCTCAATTCTGCTGGAAGGATGGAATACCCTATTCTAAAAACCGCTGCTTCTTTGCTTGAAGATCTTAAGTATGCGACAACTGAGTTATCATCATCAAAGGATTTTATGGGAGGAAGCCTCTCATTACCAAATTGAATTTCGCGATATGCTGAGTCCTCTAGTATCAGTATGCCCTCATCGTTAGCTACCTCAAATAACTCCTCTCTCCTTTTTAGCGGCATAGTTGTTCCTGAGGGGTTATCAGAGTCCGGTATAACGTAAACTAGATCAGGCTTCTTCCCAAATTTCTCATAACTTAGTTTTATAGCTTTTCTAACGTGCTCAGGATCGATACCTAGTTCGGTCATTGGAACCGTAACTAACTTAGCCCTAAACTTTATTGCGGCATTTACAAAACCGAGATAGGCAGGTCTTGGAACTACGACTATATCCCCTGGATTTAACAGAACATCTAAAACCGCATATATGGCTTGCTGTGAGCCCGTTGTTATTACAATTTCCTCCCAATCAACATCTAAACCATCGGTTTTTCTAAGATGATAAGCAAGAGTTTCCCTAAGCTCTTTAAGTCCTTCAGTGGGGCAGTAATTAAACAAATCGATAACTCTGTGATTTTCACCTTTTTCAATGAGTTGTAAACAATATTCACCAATTTCAATAAGCGTTTTAGAGAGGGCCTTTGTTGGAAGAACTCCAGGCTTTCCTCCGGCAAAATAGTACTTTACTTTGAACCTTAAGAGCCTTCTGATCTCAGATTCTGGGACCAGTTGTGTCCATGTAGCGAAATCAAAGGCTCTAGGTAGAGGCTTTACCAAGACCCTACACCAACTTTATGTTTTCTAGTTAAAAATATAAACTATTTCAACTGAAGCTAATGACTAGCGATGATTCTATCTTTAACAGTTCCTCATTTCTACCGTTGAAGTTTCTCTTTTCTAAGATCTAACTCCTCTACGCAGTTTTCCTTCAAAAAGATTCAATATCTTCTTCTAGTGTATGATTTCCCTCCTCTACGGAAATCCCTTCCACCCCTTCTTCTCATCGGGGGTTCATACCCCTCAGGTACCTGAGGCGTTTCCTCAGGTATTTCATCGATGCTCGGGACTTCCGAATCATCTATCTTCTCTATAGTTCCTCTGCTGCCTAAGTTGAGGCGGATCTCTCCTCGAAACACTCTAGTATACCCATTCTTGATCTCCACAGCATCTCCTGTGGAAATCTTACCTGCATGCTCACCCCATAGGGTGAGAGTTATCCTTCCTGTTTCATCTCCTACGACAGCCTCTGATAGAGTTCTAGGCCCTCTGAAGGTTTGAATCTCCTTTAGTTCTCCTGCTTCAAGAACCCGGACCTTTATATTTACCTCATTCATATCCGGAACTAATTCACTTACTTTCACGGACATACTTCTCAGATCTCCACACACGTTATGTGTAAGATCGTCTTACAGTTGGAGCTATAAAAAAGTATGTTTTTTTGAAAAACAACAGAGGCATTATATGTCATAAAATCATAAGTTGAACGTGATAGCCCATGAGGATATCTTTTCTAGGGGGAATATCGGAAATAGGAGGCAACAAAATACTGTTAGAACATGATGGATTCCGCCTTTTACTCGATTTCGGAAAGAGTTTCAAGAGTGAATCAAAGTTTTTTGTTAGGCCATATCTTGCCCCTTTTTCCATATCAGACCTGATAAAACTCAATCTAATTCCTAACTTCGCTGGAACATATAAATGGCAGCCCGGAGAGCCAAAGATCCATGGAGTCCTAATTAGCCATGCTCATCTTGATCATTATGGATACCTTCCCCTGCTAAAGCCTGAAATACCGATTTACATGGGAGAAACAAGCAAGATAATAATACGAGCTAGACAGGATGCTCAAACTTCTTCATGGGAAAGAAAGATAGAAGAAAATTCGATCAAAACCTTTAGAACAGGTTCTCAACTCGAAATAGGTCCATTTCAAGTATGGCCCGTTCATGTGGATCATTCAATCCCTGGTGCATATGCCTTCCTGATAGAGGCAGGAAAGAAAAAAGTGGTTTACACCGGAGATTTCAGATTCCACGGCCAAGTATCCCAACTATCAAGGGATTTTGTGAAATTGGCTGGAGAATTCGAGCCTGATCTATTGATAATCGAAGGAACAAGGGTAGCGCCTGAATCTGACCCAGAAGAAGCCATGATAAGGCTGCTAGAGCAGCATAACATCTATCAATCGTTGAAACTTCCACCTCTCAGGGTTAAAAGAGAGGCTGAAAGCGAGGTAAAAGTACTGGAAGAGATGAAAACTGTGACTGAGACCGCTGAAAACTCCTTGATCTTAGTTGAAGCCAACACAACAGACATTGACAGACTTAGAACTGTATGGCTTCTCTCAAAGCACTTAGGAAGGAAGCTTATAATAGGAGAGACGCAAGCTCTGATCCTTAACAGGCTTCTGGAGAGAGATCCGAAAATAGAGAATCTTCCAAGAATAGGAGATTTTCTCCTTTATCTTAGCAGAAGGAGAAAAAAGGAAAGTTGGGAGGAGGTTAAGGAGGAGAGAAGGCGACCAGCAATAAAGGAACTTATCTCCTTGATAGAAGATAGTTGCGGCCCTGAAGGAATAATATGGGGCGAAAATAGGAGGAAATTAGCGAGAGAGCCAAATTCATTTGTAATTCTTGCTCCAAACAGCCCTAGGATTTTGATGGGCATATTACCTGAGGATGGAATGAAGTTTCCTCTAACATTCATATTAAGCAGGTCTGAGCCCTTCAATGAAGAACTAGCTATGAGCTTTGATAGATTGCTCAACTGGCTGGCATATTTTGGCATAAAGAAGTACTATAGGATCCATGTATCAGGTCACGCTAAGCCTGAGGAACTTAGGAAGGTGATAGATGAGATAAATCCAAAAGAGATAATACCCGTCCACACGTCATATCCAGAATTATTCGACGAGTACGTTCCACCTTCTTTTAGAAAGAGTCTTAAACTGGTTTCCCTCAAAGAGACGGTTGAACTATGAGAGTAAATGCACGTTACCGATGCGTACATACTTAAGACCTGCATCTTTTGCTGCTTTCAAACAGTTTAACGCCTGTTTTCGGCTAGTTGTAGGAAGATCTGTCAGCTCAAAACAAGGGTAAAATGCTAACAAAGAGTAAGGAATTTCTGGGTTTATTTCTGCAATGAATTCAGCTATTTTACTTACTTCTTCCTCGTCTACATATCCTGGAATGAGGAGAGTACTTGCAGTCAAGACAGGTACCTCAGGTCTCTCTTCAAAGTACTTTTCGCCCAAACGCTTGAAGTTTTCTAGTGGTGTTTTATTTGAAGCCCCACAAAGTGCAATGTTTAGCGTTTCGTCCCAGAATTTCAGGTCGAACTTCATTACTCCACCGCTTTCAAAGACGAGTTGCATTGCAACCTCTGCAAATCCTGGAGACATGTTTCCATTTGTCTCAAAACATATTCTAAGTATTCGGTTCTCTTCTCTTGCTTTTTCTAGAGCTAGTTTGCTTGTAACAATTGCATGTTCCATTTGCGATGAAGGATCTCCTCCAAAATAGCAGATGCAACTGACTTTGTCATTTACTTTTGAAGCTAGCTCTTCAGCACTCATTACGGGCCCTAATCTTTGAGTTAACCTCTTAAACTGGTAATTTTGACAAAAGACGCAAGAAAAAGTGCATGACCCATAGAAGACAGCAAGATTATAGTATCCATATTCAGGACCGTCTCTATAGGCATATTTCGGGTATCCCGTTCCAATTGCGGGACAAAACCAAGAGGCAACACAGTTTGTGATATGTGGGTCGTAATACCACTCTAATATGCCCTTATCCCTGGTTCCACCCAATCTAACTAGCCTCCCATCAATATTAGTCACTAAGCCGCAGTAACCCTTCTTTCCTTCACCTATCCTACAATTATTCCCGCACAGTCCACAGAGTATCCCGTTTGGATCTCTTGGCGGTCGGATTGGTAAACCATATTTAATTCTTGACGCCTCTTGGAGATGTTGGGCTAATTGTAAGGCCTCTTCTGGGTTTTTTCTAAAGCAACTTAGACAAACACCGATCTTATCAGAGATTAGAGCACTTTTCTTGCCGCATATTTTGCATGTTCCCATTTCTCTATATTGTACCTTGTCCAGCTACTTATGAACTTCGTTGTATGAACAATTATTTAATTAGATGAAAAAGCTAAAAATACGAAAAATAATTCAATATTAGAGCAGATAAAAGCTTTAAAAGGAGTTTTGGCTTAGATAGAGCTGCTCTTAAGAAATCAGAGGCATTTATGCTTGTGATGACGCTGGTGAGTTGATGGTCTATGTCGAACGAGGAAACCCTCTTTTCATAGCCTTTAAGTAAAAAGAACAAGGAATCCAGTTCCCTAGGGTTCATACGATCTAAAACATTTCTAAAAGCAAGACCTGCTTTTATTTCAAAACCAAATAATTTCCACCATTCCTTCTGATATGAACCCTCTATGAGCGGGAGATCCCTCTCATAGGATTCCAATATAGAGCTTGCAAGAAGCCTCGCTCCCTTAACTCCCAAGTAAATGCCTCCTCTGCTAAGAGGTTTTACCTGCCCAGCAGCATCACCCACTAGAGCTACATTCCCCTTTTGAAAATGCTTCAGCGGGGTTGAAGGGATAGCAGCGACTTCTTTTTCCAAGAAGTTGGGAACTTCTCCTCTAACCCATTTCATGATCGGATCGGTGCTCTTACCCAGCGCTCCTACTCTACTCCTATCTCTCCAAGGATATATCCAAAGAAACCTGCTACCTCTCTTTATTCTAACTTTAAATCTATCATCTGGGATCATTTTTTCCTCAGAAAAGACCTGAATTCCAATGTAAGGCTCTTTTGCTTGCAAACCCAATACATCCCTGACCTTTGAGTGGACTCCGTCTGCGCCAACAAGATACCTATAAGATATCCTCTCAGACCCATTTTCATTCCATATAATTGCTTTTTTGTCTTCGATTCCTATAAATCTGCTTCCTAGGCGTATTCTAGCTCCATGTGAGAGAGCTGCTTCAACTATTTCTCTATCTAAGGATACTCTATCAACGACTTTAGCGATATTCCCTTCAAATTCTATTTCTACTCCTCCTGGAGATTCAAAGACGCCCATTTTAATTTCCGAAATTACAAAGGGATCAGTACGCACAGGAAGTTCTTTTAAACATTCGTATCCTAAGATGCCGGAACAGCTTTTTTTCCCAACAGACTTCTTAGAGTCAACCATCAACACATTCAAACCAGATTTAGCTAGCAGAAGGGAGAGAGTTCCTCCAGCAGGACCAGCTCCTATGACGAGAACATCTACATTCAAAGCTTCTCTCCTTGGTTTGTCAGCATCTCCCTTAAGCGCTCCTCTTCAAGAACTCCTTGATGAACCAACTTTCCGTTTATTATGTATGAGGGAAGCAGAGTAACTCGAAAACGAAGGGCTAGCTTCTCTCCTCTTTCTTCTGTTACGGAAATCTCCTCAAATTCGATGCCAAGATCTTTAGCAACTTTTCTTGCGATAGAAGCAGCCCTCAAAGCAGACTCACATAAAGGAGAGACTAGAAGGACTAGCTTCATTCCTCCTCATCCACTACCCGCACACTCCAGGGGGCTGATATAAACCTGTAAACATAAGGCCTTGTTCTGAAATCCTTTTCTACGAATCCTTCTCCTAACAGAAAATCTAAGTATTTCCTAGCAGTTCCTTCAACAACTCCAAGCTTAGTTGCTAACTCTGTAGCACTAAGCTCTCCCTCCTGCTCGAGAATTGCAAGGGCTTTATATCTTCTATCAGCCTGAATAATGGCGTTCTTAAATCTCTCACTCATTCTCTTCCTAATCTCATGTTCTAAAATATCTAATCTCGCCATTGCTTCTGATGCTTCCTGAATGAGACCGAAAATTCTTTCAGAAACCAAGTTTGTATCGCCGCTCTTGCTCCATCTAAAGTAATCTTCTATGACATCAGCCATAACTTGGATGGAGCTCGACATGATGTCATTTAGAGCCTTCTCATAAATTGCAACAATTCTAGAAGTTAACTCATCCCCGAGTTCAAGGTCTAAAGAAAGACCTACGAGCTTCAAATCTGAGATAAAATCGTTTATAAGCTCATCCTTTTTACCACTCATTATCTCGATGAATCTTCTAGACATCATCTGGGTCATTTCTCCTGCACTTGTCTCCCTTAGCCCCTCCATGCCTGAGAGATACTTCCTTACAAGCTCTTCTGAATAATGTTTCTTCAAAATATCTAATTTTTGGCCCAGATCCTCAACCTCCATGTCCTGTGATCCTTCCATTTATCATCGCCCGGAAATAAGTTCGATCTAAAATGTCAGTGTCAATCTATAAAGCTTCTCTCATGATATACTGACGACGAAGTCAACCCTTATCTTCCATCTTCTTGGAGAATAGGCCGAAACTCTCCTCCAAAAGAGCGGTTTTGCTTTCAAATTTAGCTCTCGGGCCTTTTGTTTGACCATATCGATGGCTTCTTGATGTGCCTCTTCCCCTCCCCAGTAGTAAAAATGAAGGACTCCTCGAGGAGACTTCAAAGATTTAAGACCTAGATCTAAGTATTCGTAGGCTCCCTTAGGAAGAGGCATGAGGACCCTATTGAATGTGCCAAACATAGAAGGACATACCTCTCTTACATCCCCTAGGATGGGTATCACTTTATCTTCAACTTTATTGATCCTAACATTCTCTAGGAAATATCTGTAAGCATTCTCGTTTATTTCTACACCTATAACCTTCTTAACAAGGGATTGAAGTCTTGCTATGGCAATAGCAAAAGGTCCAACACCAGCAAACATAACAAGCACTTTCTCGCCAGGACTTACTTGTTTGGCAATAAGTTCTCTCTCTGTAGCCTCTCTAGGGGAGAAGTATACCTTCATTGGATCCAACTTTAACCTGTATCCGTGTTCCTTATGTATAACTTCAGTATTTTCGTCTCCTAGTACAAGAATAAGGGGTCTAAGCCTGTAAATTCCATCTCGTGGCCCAACCCTTAAAAGAACAGACTTCACATGTTTGTGTCTTCTCATAATTTCTTCTGCAGCTTTTTTTGGATCTTCACCTTCTTCAACGTGAAGGATCGCCACAGCACCAGATTCTCTGGATCCAATGAGATCAAACCTCATCTAGGCCGCCTCTTATTAGGTTAATGAATCTTGAAAGAGAGATAACGGAATTATCACTCAAAATCACGTGTGTTACCTTTGACTTGCTGTTTATGATTAGATCATTCAATTTTATCGTCAAATCCCTTTCAGCGTTGCCTAAAGATACTGACTTACGAGTGACATCTAGTTTTAGGGGAAGGCTAATGTTTCTCGTTTCTCTTGTATAACCTTCGTCCAGCAAAAGGCGACCTTCCTTTACCTTCAGTCTAAAAACTTGGGAAGGATTTCTCGGATCATTCACCCACATCATTCCATCTTTACTTACAAAGATTGTGATCTCAGAACTTAATTTGCTGGCATTCAAGCAGTCTCTTAATAGGTTTTTCTTATGTCTAGTTATGCTAACGATCCCTGAAAGCACGATAGGAATTATTCTAAATCTAAACTGCTTTTTTATAATCAATCCAGGATTAAGTAGACCATTAGAGAGATCTACTGAAACAGAACCGATCTCAAAATAAAAATGGGCATCGCTTCCTCCAACTCCGGGTTTATTAGCTTTTTCCGCTAACTTCCTACTGAGTAGATTATCAAATGAAAAAGATCTTCCATTTTCGACTTCAACAAGATCAACTTTGTTCACAATTCTATGAACTCTCCTACTAACCCTTCTCCTAAACACACTAATTGGATGAGGCAGGAGGACTACTCCTCCCTGCTCCCTTATTTGATCAATTGCTTCCTCCACATCTATCTTAGGTCTAATCCTTTCGGAGATGTTTAATCCAATCAAATCTCCTTGATTTGTCTTTATCTCCTCTCCTATGATTACATCGAAACCATCTGGAGCATACTTCTTGGCTTCATATGCTCCCAATATATGATTATGATCAGTAATTGCTATTCCCGATAAGCCCTTCTTGATCGAAATCTTTACAACAAGCTTTGGATCAGTAAGAGAGTCTCTTGACCATTTCGTGTGAACATGAAGATCATAGAGTTTTAGATCTTCATAACTCCTGGTTTTTGAGTGTTCCATACACCATAACTTCCCATGGAGTCTACCTCGAAGGTTAAGGGCAAGGATTATAAAAGCTAACGATGCATAGTAAGAACCGGCTAGGTGAGGGGCCGTGGCCTAGCCAGGGACTCCTCCAATGATATGAGGATCCCCTAGATAGGAAGGGCGGCGGGCTCCAGATG
>Ga0190286_1000069_pt1 | contig 55790 bp, 37 predicted proteins | sample 48691834_MG_FD_183241 | JGI IMG/M metagenome (GOLD analysis project Ga0190286, IMG submission 183241) | Hydrothermal vent microbial mat bacterial communities from Southern Trench, Guaymas Basin, Mexico - 4869-18-3-4_MG | ecosystem: Environmental > Aquatic > Marine > Hydrothermal vents >... | reverse complement strand
GCAGAATTCCTTCCTGGCCGAACCTCGGTCAAGCCACCAGCTTGCCCGCCCGAGGTAGATCAGAGAAGGACTCGACCAAAGGGGATCACCCGAGGTGCCTCCTTTCCGTTCACTCGTCATCGCTGCACCCACAGAGTACACATTGTGGAAGCAATCAGAACATGCTACAGGCTAAGTACTCCGTAGCACAAATGCGGTTGCGTATTCCACCCAGTGTTGTTGTCTGAACGGGCCTGCTCACAATACGGCCCCCTATCCGTCATTCCGGCGAAAGCCGGAATCCAGTCTCTTTCAAACCTTTCTGGACCCCGGCTTTCGCCGGGGTGACGGGCTGGGTGATTTGGTGCTATCCTTGACTCACTATCTTTGCCAGTCATATGGCGCCGTATTTGTGCAATCGAGCACTAAGGCATTCCAAAAGAAGGCTCAAGCACAAGACCAGGGATAAGCCGTCTGTGGAAACAAAAAGCGCAAGAGAGTAGTGAAATGGAAGACACAGTGTTGGTCGCGGTCAAATCCGGTAATCTCGGGGAACTGAGAGGACTCCTGACTTCAGGCGCTGATATCGACGTCCGGGACGGCCTTGGTTGGTCGGCCTTGATGTGGGCTTCGGCGATAGGTTTTCCGCAGGTCGTCAGAGTCCTTCTGGAGAATGGAGCTGATACCGAGGCAACCGACGAATATGGGTCCACCGCGCTGATGAAAGCGTGCCGTCAAGGTTTCGTCGAGGTTGTAAGGCTGTTACTCCGCTATGGAGCCGACGAGGATGCAGTGGACGCGTTGGGTTGGACAGCTCTGATGAGAGCAGCACATCGCGGCTATGCTACAGTGGTAGATCTCCTGCTCAACCAGAATCCGGACGCAGAGTCCGCTGACCACAGCGGCGCCACAGCCTTGATATTGGCGGCCTCTGAAGGCCACGTACAAGTGGTTGAATCGCTTTTGGATTGGGGCGTGGAGATCCAAGCCACGGATGTAAACGGCAGAACGGCACTGACGCGGGCGGCCTCGATGGGCCACACCGCGGTAGTAGACGTGCTGAAACAAGCCGAGGGAGCGTAGAACAGGAAGCTACCGGGCGTAGGGCCAATTTAGGAGCCGGTCGGAGTGGGAGCTTCATTCCGAAGTTTTCCCCGGGCGGGATTTTGTGTCGCTATGCTCTTGAAATCGCCCGGATTGGGGCGGCGAAGATGTCGTCAACATTGAAGCGGGCGAATAACGTGACGGATTGTAGGATGGGGTGAGTGAAGCGAACCCCATAGATCGAGGAATTATCCGGGTGAGGTGTGGGGTGAAAGCCTCGACCGATGGGATTCCCTGCGGTCATCCCATCCTACGTGCTAAGCAAGTCAAGACCACCCGTGATAGCAATAAGTTAGCACGGGATCACTTTTTTCCGTGCCGAGATTTTCTATGTTTCCCATTGTCCTCGTAGGGCTCTCGCCCCGGCTGTGAGCAGCTTATCCTTGTGTTGGCGTTTTCTTGCGCCGGCTTCTTCGGCCTTGGCCAGTAATTCCTCTAATGCGAAGGGTTTTGTGAGATAATCGGACGCGCCCAGTGCCATACCCTGGATGGCCGACTGCATACCGGTGAGTCCTGTCAACATTATCACTTCCACGAGCGGATGAGAGTTCTTCATCTGTCTCAGCATCTGGAGAGCATTTATGCCGCGCATCTCCACGTCAAGGATGACCAGATCGGTGTCAGGCTTCAGGTCAAGCCATTTCAAGGCTTGGTCAGCACTGGAAATGATGGACACGGAGATCTTCCTCTCGGACAGGCAGTCTCGCACAGTTTCAACGTGGGCCTTTTCGTCAGTCACCAGCAGGATTTCTGTTTCGTTCATATTCGGACCTCTCGGGTGATCCCTCCGAACCGGTGAAGGGCGCCAAATCGCACGCCCTGAGGAGATGCCAAATCCGGGGGACAGTTCCTGGCCGGCTCCACTTCAAATGCTATTCGGGATTTTTCCGTTCTCTTCTCCCCAAAGTTTCTTTTTGTGCGCGTCTTGAATCTTATACAGCAGTTCGTCGATATCGGTGGGTTTCATCAGATAATCAAATGCGCCGAGTTCAATCCCTTCGATCGCAATCTCCATATCGGCATGGCCCGTGAGCATGACAACCTCAGTGGAAGGCCGGATTTTCTTTATCTCCCTCAAGGTTTCTATGCCGCCCATGTCAGGCATCTTGACATCGAGCACTACCACGTCAATAGGCTCTTTAGCTACCATGCGCACAGCCTCTTGGCCCCCTGTGACCGAGACTACATCCAGTTTGCGCTTTCTTAGCCTCTTGGTGAGGGTATCCAGAAAATCCTTTTCATCGTCAACCAGGAGTACGCGGCACTTATTCATTTGAATGTCCCTTTTCATAGGCTTCCCGGATCTTCTCAACAAGGGCCTCCAACTCATATGGTTTGGTCAGATAATCAAAGGCGCCGAAGTCTATGCCCTCTCGCGCAGATCGTTCCGATCCGTGACCTGTGAGCATTATGATTTCCATACTAGGAAGCATTTTCCTGAATATTTTCAGTACCTCAATGCCGTCCATGTCTTCCATCTTGAGATCGAGTATCACCACGTCGAAATCTTTGTTCCGAACTGTCTGAATCCCTTGCGACCCACTAAACGCCGTGGAGACCTCGAAGTTCCTTTTGGTCAACCTCTTGCACAAGACACTGGCGTAGCCTTTTTCATCATCCACGAGAAGAACCCTTATTGGACCGCGGTCTTGCATCTGAGTAGCACCCGTTGCCTTTCTTCAATCGCCTCGTCTCAGGACGATTTCTTTGATTGTGGCTTCAACTATCTTCTGTTCGTGGCTCCCTTTCTTGGCACCAGCTTCGGCAATTTGGGTGATCAAGTCGTCCATGTTGCAAGGTTTCATGAGGTAATCGTAAGCCCCTTGTCTCATGCCCTCAATCGCAGAGTCCACCGTAGCATGGCCTGTCAGCATTATCACCTCCACAAGAGGGTAGGACTTCTTTATCTCTCTGAGTGTCTCGATTCCATCCATGCCCGGCATCTTTACGTCCAGGATGATGACGTCTATGCCTGTGTCTTTTGCCAACCAATTAAGTGCTTCAGTTCCACTGAAGGCCTGCACCACCTCAAGATCTCTTTTGGTGAGACGTTTACTTATGGTCTCCACAAAGGGAACCTCGTCATCCACAATCATCACTTTCAGCGAGGGCATGATAGCTCTCCTTTCTTCATTGTGCCTCGGTCGGCAGAAGATTACACTAATAGCCGTGTGAAAATCGTCTCATACTGTATCGGTGTAACCGTTCACCGTGAACCGTATGAGCTCCCGGAATTACGTATGGGGGACCATTACGTATCCGTCATGGTGGGCAACGGAATATGAACGTGAAAAGTGGTTCCAACGCCCACCGCGCTGTTGACGCTAAGCTCACCGCCCATTCTCTGGACGACACCATAGCAGATGGAGAGCCCCAGTCCTGTCCCCTTGCCAGGCGATTTAGTTGTGAAAAAGGGATCGAATATCCGCTGCAAGTTCGCCTTGGGGATGCCGGGTCCGTCATCCTTCACATCAATGGTCACCATGTCGCCGTTTAACCTGGTCATTATCCGAAGAGTCCCCCCCCCTTGTTCCAAGGCATCAAGCCCGTTGTTGACAAGGTTGAGAAGAACCTGTTGGATTTCCGAAGGCGCAACATTTATTTCCGGCAAATCGACGGCCAAGTATGCCGCCAAGTCAACGTTGCCGTATTTGGCCCTCTGTTGAGACAGGGCGACCACCTCCTCGACAAGGTCGTTCAACTGGACCGATTTTTGAATGGTATCGGTTTTCCTGGCAAAACTGAGGAGCTTGTGGGTAATCTCTTTGCAACGCTTTCCCTGGGTTCCGATCTGATCCAAAGCTCTTCTGAATTCACCGAGATTCTTCAACCCTTCCTCATTCTCCTCCTCCAAGAGGTCTCCTATCCAACCTGCTTCTTCCACCATGATTGCCACGGGATTATTAATCTCGTGTGCGACGCCGGCCGCCAGCTCTCCAATCGAGGCCAATTTCCCTGCGTCAATAACCTGTTCATTCATCATCTCTTTCTGACGGTCGGCTTCTGAGATACGAGAGACCATTCTTCTCGACATACTTGTGGCCAGGACAACTATGCCGAGCACCCCTACGGAGAATATCATCAAAGCTATATTTTGCACATAAGACACTACCGAGTACGCGTCTTCTCCTGTCTGTTGATAAGCCAGCAACCAATCCCCTTTTTTTATGCGGGACATGATATGAATATGGTCAATCCCTTTCTCATCGGTGTTTTCAACAACACTGACTTCCTCCAACGGTTTTGACGAGTGTCTTAGAAAATTCAGATAAAGATCTTTCGAGGACATGGCTTCAATGCCTGATTTGGTCTGTAACTCGCCCTCTTTATTCACGATGAAAGCAAAGCCGGTTGCGCCGATACGAATGTTTGTCACGAGCCGATTGAACGCTTCGAAGTCTACAGTGGCCCTCAGTATCCATTTGGCTGCCTGACGGTCTTGACAAACCGCGACGATGAAGTGTGGAGTGCCCCGAAGACCGTGGAATACGTCGCTGACATAATATTCGGCATTCGAGGCTTCCTTGAACCACGCGGCCTTAGAATAGTCTGCTCCCTTTAATCTGAAGGGTCCGGTATAGTTGATTTGAATCCCTGCCTCGTTTACTATCCCCAAATCGACAAAAGAGCGACCGTATTCCCTTTGGAGTGTAGACAGGCTTTCCCTCAAGAATTTCTCCTGGGAGAGCCGCTCCAATCCGGCGGTCTTGGCCAACAGGCTGATGTCGGCAAGCCTATTGGTCACGAAGCTATCAATGTTCTTCCCGTGCTTCTTCACCACGATTGTCAAATAATCCAACGTCTTCTGGTGGTAAGAACGTTGGAAGTAGAAGAGAGTGGTACCCATGATCACGATCAAAGGCGTGATCGACACGAGGATGATCATGATAACCATTTTCCTTGTCAAGGATCCGTAATAGTCTTTATTCCCTTTGTTCTGTGTGTCCACAGCCCACTCCTTTTCCCCAATTCCTCTTCCCGGGAAGGCTAAACTCGGAAGGAAGTCAGGGAACATGATCCATTTTCTCAGGACCTCTCATCACGAGTGCTTGGTCCCCTGTCCCTTAGGATCGTGGCAACGTCCTCAAGGACCCTCAGGCTCAGGCGCCGGGCAAGCTCCGTTTTCCGGCAGGACCTCGAATCGCCATTGACTCGCGTCCGGTGATGAGCCTCTTTTTCCATCTTTGGAGCATGTAGCGCCCAATGTCAATGGGTTGCCTGTCGGGCGGTTCCTTGACGATGTCCTTCTCCTCATGGTCCCGATTTCCACGGAGGTTGTCTAAGTATGCTCATAATCACATTTCCATATCGATAGGGATTATGTTCACGCTGATGTCCACCACGCCACGAATCTCTTCCGACAAACTCTTGAACTCATCGACCAAGCGATCTCTTTGAACCAGCGAGGCCCCAACATCCACACGGATCCTGCCTTCATGGGCGTTGACAAACATATTGCGGGCTACTGTAACCAATTTGGTCTTCACGTGGGCGGCCAGAACCAAATCGTCCATAGCTCGCTGAGACTCGGGAGTAGCCTTGAAGCGATCCGACTCCACCATGTGACAAATGGTCTCAACCGCATCTGCCACCGTTGTGTTGTGCAAGTCAAGCGCAAGGTCATACACACTTCTGACCCTATCTTCAATCCTCGGGAGAGTGCAGACGTTCAGCACGTGTTTGATGCCCTTGAGGAAATTGCCCATCGGACCATCATAGACAATATTGTCTATCCGAGCATGTTCAAGAAGAGCGCATTCTACGCAGGCCAGATATTCTTCGTTAGTGTAGGAGGGTAGGTTCAAAAAGGATGTAGCTCCATTTGGAGCACCCGTAAGCTTGATCAAGGGAAGGCTGAAATGGGCGGAGGCATCAGTCAGAAGCCGCTCGTGAGATATGTAAGCGTAGCCTAGCCGTTGCGCAACCCTCGCAGCTATCTCTTCTCCTTTGGTAGACAAGCCCCTATATATCGTGACAGAGGACATTGGTTGATCCTTTTCCGTCCTGACGGAGCCTCCGGGAAGCATGTTTGTCGTTTGAATCCGAGCCGAGGAAAACCGGTCTTTTCCCGGCAGGGATTCCTTGACGAGTTATATGCATGAATTGTGCCAGTTCCGGGCTTGCGTATTGTTGGGGCCGGAATACTGGGAACTGTCCACAATATTAGGACGATATGCTTCATGCCGCGCTCTCTTCATCTCTGGCGGGGATAAATGAAGACTCGTTTGAGACGGGGAGAGTAAAAGGACCTGACAGTTCGTAAGAGACTTCTGTATCATTTGACCGCGTGCGGAGTGGTGTATATCCGCCGGATTGGGGCGGTGAAAATGTCGTCAACATTGAAGCGGGCGCATAACGTGACAGATTGTAGGATGGGGTGAGTGAAGCGAACCCCATAGATCGAGGAATTGTCCGGGTGAGGTGTGGCGTGAAAGCCTCGACCGATGGGATTCCCTCCGGTCATCCCATCCTACGTGCTTGACCGCGTTGGGAACCTGGGGCCTTGCGATGAACGATCACGTTGCTTCCTTACCCCGCAAGCTAAGGACGGAGTTGATTTCATCTCGGAATTTTGTCCGGTATGTTTCCACGGAAACCGGGTCGGACATGACCATATCCAATTGGCGTGTGTGAATGATGAGGTAGCCGAGGATGCGGAGCCGGTCCTTCATGAATTCAGCGTCTCCGACCTCAAGCCGAGCAGCGAGGTTGTCTTCTTTCAACTGGATACGGAAGCCGAATTCTTCCAGGATACGACCAACCAGGACGGTACGCTTCACTCTCCTGGAATAGTCCGCTGCTCCTCCCTTGAAGGTGAAACTCACGTAGTTGCCCGTGGGACGATTACTCACAAAGGCCTCTACCGTAGTGAAGTGGAAGCCGAACCGCGAAGAGAGGCTGCAAAAGTTCTTTGAGATCATGAAGTAATTGCGGGCTGCATAAGGCGAATGAGCAGCAGGTTCTAGGGCCGGGTCAGCGGTGGCCTGCACCAGAACCGACATGAATCCTCTGGTATCCACCGGCGGCGGACCTTCCCACGGGATGGCTGTTGCTCCCTCCCACAAGGCCAGCATTGGAATAGAGGCTATGTTGTCCAGGTGGACGAATTTGCCGTCCACATTCTTTTTGAACCCGTCGTCCAGATTGATAACCCACCACTGCATGGGTACTTCGTGTACGAGCTGTTTGCTGGATCGCTCTTCAAAGTGATGTTCCTTGCCGAACCTGAATATTTCGTATACGGACTTTTCGTGAACAAACCGAGTGATGTCGTGGAGAGTCTCACACTTTGTCGGATGGAAGTGAGGGGAATCCGGGTCCAGCAGGTTCAGAGGAACTGTTTGGGCAGCCACGCCCACGAGAGTTTCGTAGACCGGACTGCCTTGCATGAGGTTTCTCTTCGGTTTCTTGTACGTGAGAAGAGATTCTACTCGACCCCGGTACACCGTCAGGCCCTCGGCATCCACAGTCACTAGTTGACCCTCATCCAATAGCTTGGTTGCCTCAGGAATACCAAATATAGCCGGCACTCCGAATTCTCTTGCCACGTTTGCCAGGTGACCCGCCACACCGCCAACTTCAGTAACTATCGCTACCGCCCGATTTAGGAGCGATGCCCATCCGGGCAAAGGCTGAGAGGTCACCAGCACCGCCCCCTCAGGGAATTTCAGCTTGTCGATGTCCTTCTTTGCAACGAAAACCGGCCCACACGCGATGCCCGCCGCCGCCGTCACACCGCCATGTATCAACACCTCTTCCTCAAATGCCTGGTCTCTGACCACTCTGCTCGGGCTCGACTCTTCATCGTATTGCGGAAGGGGACGAGACTGTAGAATGAAAATCGAGCCGTCGTGGTGTGCCGCCCACTCAATATCCTGAGGAACTCCGTAATATTCCTCGATTGTTATAGCCACTGAGGCCAGCTCAAGAACCTGCCGATCATTTATGGACTGGGCCGCGCTCTTCTCTCCAGTCAGGTCCACACGGCTGAGACCTTCGCCGGGATTGCAAACATACTGTTGTTTCTTCAGCATGATCCGCTTATCAACTATCCGCAAAGGCTTATCTCTCACCACCACAAGAACGTCCGGATCCACGCTGCCGTCCACTACCGCTTTAGGCAAACCCCAAGCAGAGTTGACAATAACCGAACTATCTTTGATGTTGAGCGGATTCCTGGAATACATTACTCCGCTTGCCACGGCTCCGACCATGTTCATGCACCCCACGCACATTGCCACCTCTTCATCAGGTATTCCTTGATTCAATCGGTATGTGACGGCAGGCAAACCGTACATGCTTGCCACAACTTCCTTGTAAGCACCAATGATACCTTCCCGGGTCACATTTAGTCGGGATCGAAATTGACCGGCGTACGATGTTCCCGCCGCGTCTTCCCCAAGTGCGCTGCTGCGCATGGAAACCCTGACTTCTTGTCCTGCTTGCCTTTCCAGGTCTCTGTAACCTTCCAGGATGGCTTGTTCGACCGTCGCAGGGACATCGGCATCAATGATGAGGCGCTGAATATCGGAACTCAACCGGTAAAGATCATCCATCTTTTCCACTTCCGTTGCCTGAATTCGGCGGTTGATCTCATCATTCAAATCATTATGCTCAACAAATTCCCGGTAGGCTGACGAAGTGATCACGTATCCGCTGGGAACGGGCAGATGAATCCTATTCTTCAACTCTGCCAGATAAGCCATCTTCATCCCCACCAGGTCAACGAGGTCGCGATCTATAGAATGGAATGGAATAACCAACGGGCCGCGGTCCGGCGCCTTTTTTTGGATGAGCAGAGTGCTTATGCGGTCTTGGATAGTCTTGAAGCGGTCGAAGAGTTGAGTGTATTTGCCCGGAGCCATCTGTTCCAGGTATTTTATCATCCGAAAGACGTTTACTGAGATGGCCGTACAATTGGATCTGACGAAGGAAAGCCCGAAGGGCTGATTCCCTTCCAGGGCTTTTTGCAGATCGGCCATAAGTTCGAGGGCCCTGTTATTGGCCGCAAGAAGAAGCTTGAAGTAGTGATAACGGGCTGAGAATGCGGCTTGGAGTTCCGGAGGGCCTGACGTTGGACGGATCTGCCGGCCCCGGTTCTTCCATATATATTCCTTTATGAATTGAATCAGTGAGGTCATTGATTCGTCCTGTGAAGGGTATTCCTATTGACTGTCATTAACTTGCCCGGCCATTTGGTACCCCACCCTGGGCCACCCTAGCTTTCAGGACTGATTCTCGAGTCCAAGGCCTGGTCTTTAGGAGGGAGGATCCAATATCTGAACCGCGACTCAGAACCGATCCGAATGGTTTACCGACATTTGCTCGGCCGTTGATTTCGCTGAACACCGGACCTTCCCTCCCAATGGTTTTTACAAAGTGTCAGGTTTTTTTACACCTCTGTTTTCATTTTTTGTTTTCGCGCTGCTTCCTGATCCTAGCAACGGGAATTCGGCTAAACCTCTTTCTTGGACCCGGCAGTCATTTGCAGTCCGAACCCCTCGAACAAGAACAGTATCGCTATTCCCCACCATAGCGTGTATATGACGTAAAAGATCAGTGAAAACGTCAGGATGCCGGCCTTGGAGCGAGCGGTTTGCGGCTCAATTTGGTAGAAGTTGTAGCCTACTTCCACGCCTTTCTTCACTACAACCGCCAGAAAAGCCGCTTCCTTGAATCTTTCCTGTTTTTTCAGGTCCTTGTCTACTTCCTTGAACGCGCTCCACCACAAATACAGCACTTCTTTTCCGGGAAAGCCGTACTTGCTCGAAACCTCCGCTTCACGGTTGTTGAACATGGCGTAGGAATCTTCAAGAGCTGCGCCCGATATCCGTCCCAGATCACCTTTGACCTTCAACTGGGCGCCGGCGCCACTTGCCTGTGCTCCCGCCGCGGAGAACAACTTTGTGACTTTTTGCGCCATTTCCCGGTCCTTCAGTGTGACATTCACCTCCAAGGCTGTGCCATTGTAGGCTTCACTCTTTTTCATAAGGTCAGGAATGAAATTGGTGGAACCCTTGGAAATGGAATTGAAGAGCTTGTCCGCAGCCGTCAGCGCGGTGTCTCCATCGAGCAACGGTAAAAACATGATCACGAGGACCACGAGAAATCCTATGGCCAAAACGAGTCCTTTTATGAAAGCTCGTTTTTCCTTGATGAGCATCTTATTAGACCTCCCCTCTAAGGTATCGTATGCTACCGAAAAACTTGCTGATTACCCAGACAGCGAATATCCCTATGACAATGAAGAACAGCCAGGTGCCTACCAGGGTCAGAGTGTAGGCCAGGGTTTGGGAGATGTTGATTATCTCCATCTGGTTGAGTTTCTCCGGCAGTGCGAAAAGCCGGTTCATGAACCCCGCCATTATCGCGGTAGCGTAGAATCCTCTTATGTAAATGCCTTTTACCACCTTAGTGGTAAGCGCTCCGATCTGAATTCCGATCAGAGAGCCCAGGAGCATTCCCATGGCCAGAGTATAGAAGATGAACCCATACACCGCGTACTGGGCTATGGAAGCATAACCCGCGGTGAAGATGATTTGGAGAATGTCCGTACCGACTGTGGTGAAGGATGAAACTCCCAACACGTAAACGAACATGGGGAAAGTGAGAAAACCGCCTCCCACTCCCATTATGGCTGCCGCGAAACCTACAATTCCGCCGCAGACTGCAACGAAGAGAGCCGGGATCTTCTTCCCACCGGGAACGAGATCTTCATCAAAGGTTATGGCAGGCGGGATGTTCGCGGCCTGAAGTCTGGCGGGCAGTCCCACCTTGCCGGACGCGACTTCTTCTCCATGTGGGCTCTCCCCCGCATGAACTCCTACATCGCCTTCGATCTTTCTCAGCCTCAGGAAATCGATAAGCGAGTAAATGCCTAAGAATCCCAACAGAACGACATAGACAACACTTATGAACGTGTCGCTCAAAACAGGATTGGTTTCGTACAGGGCTCTGTTGATGGCCCCGCCACCGGTTACCCCAAGCCCGGCCCCCACAAGGAACGCAATGGCAAGGGCTACGGACACGTTGCCCAACTTTCGATGCACCGCGGTTCCCATGATCGCCTTGGCAAAGATATGAAAGAGGTCTGTGCCAACGGCCAGAATGCCCTTTACCCCTGCACTCATCAGAGCAGGCGTGATAATGAACCCACCGCCCGCGCCGATGCAGCCCGTGATCAACCCCGCACATAGACCGATCACAATGGAAACCAGAAAGATGCTGGTCGAATAAAAGGCCGGTGTATACGCCTTGTGCCCACCGAGGACACCGGGCAGGTCCGTGGCATAAGCCACCGAAACCGTGATAATCGGCAACAACATCAGTCCCAAAATGATGAGTTTCCTTTTGTCCTTCAATATGTTCATGGATGTCTCATAGTCCCATCTTGCATGGGCCACTGAGGCTATCATGAACATCCGGTAAAGTTTTCTACCCCATGTCATCCTTGATCTCCTTCCATTGTAGTTTATCAGCTCCATTGGGTCGGTTGAGACTTAAAAAGAATCAGCAAGTGATTGCCTGTTTCAATCAGGTGGTCCTGATGTTTGGGGGCTGCTTGATTAAGCCTGACTCCTGACTCACGGCCTCCATCCCAATTACTTCCAAGCTTGTGAACACTTCCCGGCCCCGGGAGTGTCTGCCTTAATTCTTCCGTTGCTCGAATCGTGCCCTGGGTTCCTACAGCCCGCTGCCGCCGAGAGCCGCCATATTACGCATTCAGCAATCCCATTCCATTGAAAGGGGATCAAAACCAGCGACGGCGTGGCACGATTTCCCAAGAGCATTGCGTTACGCACAGGCTCCTGGACCCCTTTAAGCCATGCAATCTGCGTGCCAACCACACCCGCGGTTGAGACGACAAAAGAACCGGTCTCACGGCACTCGCAAGAAAGGAGCAGTGTAGGATTTCAAACTATAGCAAGTGTCAAAAAAGTTGACCGACATTTCAGATCCGGTTCCTGTGCTCACAGTGAGGAAATCCTCCCTGCCCCCCTTTTTCAAAGCTGACTCCGGGACACACTTGACACAGAGGGCGCCGCTCGCATTCAGTCGTCCCTCCGGGACTCCAGGACTGGGTGTGCCTGGATTGAGGAACCCGGCTAAAGCGTCGAGCTACTTTCAAGTGTCCCTACGGGACACATCTTCATGCCCCAGAGGGGCATCTGATAGTAGCCCGGCCATGAATGACCGGGGACGAGAAACCACAACAATTGCCGGTCTTCAGTCCCGGAGGGACGACTGATTCTTTCTTGTATGCCACCCACTGTGTCATGTAAGGGAAATGGTCAGTTGTCAAAGGGGGGCAGAGGCGGAAGCTACTATGTGAAAACATAGCTATGTTTCCGCTGCCCCTGCTTGGCGTTGGACTGGGGAAATCTGAGAAAAGTGAGGTTGGAATTGGAATCACAAGCGCTCAGGTCCGAACCACTCTTGGACTGTGGCCGGCTTGGCCTGGATTTCCGAGATTGGAGGATGGACTGGTGGCTCGGTCAGATGGATACCGTGTAAGAAAACGAACAAGTGCCTATCTTCGGAAATCACCACTGGTATCAGATTTTCATTGACTGCCGAGAATCTCAGCGCTGAGTTGAATCTTGCACCCCGAGAGTGGTCCTCATTGTCAACAGATGAACCGTCCAGGATGCAACCAAAGGCATGCAGGAAGCCTCGAACGTCGATGTGAAGGGCTCCGCCAACTTTGGCCATGGAGAAGGCCAATCTCAAGGTCTTAGCCGGCTTCAAATCGATTGCCGGTTCCAACCTTTGCCCAGCAAGATCCGCTGGGGTCTCTGTCGGATCAATAACCAGCGTACAGCCATGACGTTCTTGAATGGCTGTCTCAGCTATTCGTGACACAATGCCCAGCAACCTTTTTGTGGCCTTCGCTCGCAAGGCAATCCGGTTTAGGGCGGTGCCTAGAGCTTCCAGATTTGGCGTAAGCCGCGAAGAATAGAAGCGTCCATCGGACACAGTACAGACCGGGACCCTGTTAAGAGAGATTTCCCCTCTTCCGCTTTTGAACTCAATGGAAAGTGCATAGTCTGGAAGTCTCCCGCTGGATACCCCTACTATTCTATCACCATCGGAAACCAATCCCAGAGGTGTGTCCTGGACGGTTGAGAGTAGCTTGCGAGTGTGTTTCCAGTTGCCTAATCTGAGAGTATCACTTTGAGGAAAGTAAGCGAGGAAATTTAAATTTGGCAATAACTCTTCTTCCACAATCACAAGTTTTCCGCTTGCCCTTCGTCCCTCTTCGTACGTCGTGGATATTCCGGCAATATCGCTAAGAAGATCATCTATGGACAGCCGACTACTCCTGCCCACCACGCCGTAGAGTTCAGACTCCAAATGCCCTTGGATGGCCTGTAACGTATACCATTCCAGGGCAGTGCCCAGAGTACGGGGATGAACGCGTGGTCGCCCCCAACGGAAAGGCTCACATGACAGAACATAAGCGCAATGGTTGAGCCAACATTCGATCACACCCGTGCCTGGTGCACTTTGATGATGCTCCGCAAACCAGGCTTGGTAGAATAACCCTGTGGAACTGTAACCCACTGATATGGTACCGGGGAGTTCAGCGCATCCCACCAACTTGCCCGAATCACCTGACGAGTCATTGACGCCTATGAGGTTTTGTGTCCAGGCGTTCTTTTGAATGTAGTAGTCGAAAACCTCTCGTTTGTGCTCTTTGAGAAGATCCTGTGGATCGCATACACACAGCGGATCATTCGGCTTTACGGCTACAATGAGAGCTACGCGGCTCTGCCCCGAAAACCGCGAAAGCCCTTGATGCAGACCGCTCAATAAATGAAAAACCGTGAGATTGAGGTCCGTTTCAATCACTAGTTCCGGCATCGAATTTTTCATGTTGGACTCCCGCAGCAGATGAACAAGAAACATCAATTGTTTGGGGCACGGACAGTTGGTCTCTCACCGATAACCGTAGAGCGTGGGCCTTCAGATGCTCACAATCCGGCACATTGCTTGGAAGGGCATCTTCGTCATTGTTGGAACCTTTTCCCTTCCTTTCCCCGCCCGGGAATATTAGCGGTCCCGGCTGATGCTTCAAACGGTTTTCTATGTATGTGGCCCATATGCCCCCTTTCAGCGGATTGAATCACTAACCGCAAGGCCGATGGCATTGGAGATCGAAGCTGCTGACCTTTCAAGGCGCCTTCCAGGGCGTCCCTGGGGACGGACCACTCCATGAAGGGGCTTCGGAGAGATAGTCCGATATTGGTTCATAGTCTTGAATTGGTGGATGGTATCTTTCCGCCCTGCCGAGCTGCAATGACTTCTCCTGCTCTAAGCCCGCTCGCCGAGGCCTGCAGGAGCCCCCTGGTGATTCCCGCTCCATCGCCTATGGCAAAGAGGTTGGGAATCTGAGTCTCTAACTCTGAAGTAAGCGAAATCCTATTCGAGTAAAATTTCACCTCAACGCCGTAGAGCAAAGTGTCACGAGCAGAAATGCCGGGAGTGAGTTTGTCCATTGCTTCGAGCATCTCGATGATGCTTTTGAGAAAGCGATAGGGCAGGACGAAGCTAAGGTCTCCCGGGACCGCGGTTTGCAGAGTCGGCCGCGTGGTCGATCTTGCAAGACGAGCTGCATTGGAACGCCTTCCATTGAGAAGATCTCCCAGGCGCTGAACGATCACCCCCTGTCCCAGCATGTTGGCAAGCTCGGCGATATACTTGCCGTAACGAATCGGATCGTCGAACGGCTCCGTGAAGGATGCGCTGACAAGCAGGGCGAAGTTCGTATTATTGGTTCGTCTCTCAGAATAGGAATGTCCGTTTACAGTCTTGAGATCGTTCACCTCCTCAATAACTACTTCGCCATACGGATTCATGCAGAAAGTCCGTATGCGGTCTTCAAAAGTCCGTGAATAGGCCACGAGCTTGGCTTCGTAGCAGGTTTCGGTAAGCTTGGCGAGAATAGAAGCTTGCGTCTCTATTCGCACGCCTATGTCAACGGGATTCGGATGTGACTCCAGATCGATTCGTATGGCCTCCTCCCGCATCCACTGGGCTCCAACCCGGCCTGGGGCACACACGACTGTTTCCCCGGTGATTCTCTCGCCTTTTTCAGTGACAACACCTGCAATCCTCCCCTGCTCAACCAGGAGTCTCGCTACGGGAGTCTCAGTCAACACATCCACCTGTCCGCCCAGGACCTCTCTGAGCTTACCGAGAACATGGTAGCAGTTCTCAGTTCCCATGTGCCGAACTTGGCTGGGAATCAGCTCCATGCCGGCCCTGCGAGCTTCGTTCTGCAGATCATCCAGATCGTCTGACGGATTGCAGTGAACCTGACTTGGCGCACCATATTTCAGATAGACCCCGTCCGCTTCATGCAGGACTTTCAACAGACTCTCTCGGTCCAGGTAATCTCCCAGGAACCCACCGACCTCTGGGGAAAGAATAATTTTGCCGTCACTGAACGCGCCCGCTCCTCCCCACCCGGAGACAATGTCTCTTCCTTTCCTGCGCCGGTTGAAAATGTCCTTTCCCCTGTCAAGAAGGAGGATGTTCTGAATCCCTGAGTCAACGAGCTTCAGCGCGCAAAATATGCCTGCCGGTCCTGAGCCTACTATGATCACGTCATAGGATTTCACTAGAGGTTGAGCCAATTCGGATCCTCCATGAGCCGATGTATCTTGAACGTCGGCCATCTTACACTTATCACCACTTCAGCCTTTTAGGTAGGTCTTGACAGCCGTTACGACAAACTCGGAGAAAGGAACTCTCCCTCTCCTGGCATCTATCTCCTCGATCAGGCTTACCGGCATGGTGACGGCCTTTGCCCTCGTTATCTCCTGCCGATCCTCCGTTAGAGTTACCGGTGCGGCTTGGGACCCTTTTTCACGGACTGTTTCATCGAAGACGGCAAAATCATCCGGCTTGTCCGCAACATCCTTTGACAGCACCTGGAACTCCGCGTCGGACAATGCCAACCGGCCAAACCCCACGGTAAATTTTCCGCTTGATTCATCTCTGGTCAGCCAGTCAATCCTAGCGTGGCAGGTCATCCTTATTGTTCGATCATCCAGGAGCATTCTCAGCTTGACGTTGCTTCCCTCTTTCAGCTCGACATTGCTCCCTGCCTGCAAATCTTCTTCTACCCGCGCCAAAACGCCAATTTCATGAGCAGTGTCCGAGTTGATTACTGGTGGTGTGATAGCGTAACGACAATAAACTGGACCGTCCACGGGTCTGTATTCCATTTCTCAGATCCTTTCCTTGTGGATGGGTTGTTGGCTTGCCATCATCAGTGCCTATCGATTCCTGCTTGAGACCGAAGTTCAAGCGCTTCTTCAAAACATGAGTAGATCCGGAGGACAGTCGCGTCATTTGTTTTCACAACTTCCCCGACTGGACGGATAGAGTAGTTTTCGATCCAAGACTCTATCGGACTCATGGAAGAAACAGAATATCTCATCAACTTCTCTCTCATACGATCCCGGAGTAACATCTGTACGAATCCGGGTCTGTGGCGATGGTGCTCGTACCAGTTGGCCGGTATCCAGCCTAACCCATTTTCAGTCGGGGATCAATGTTGTCCGGGCCTCTGAAATCCGGTATGTAGGAAGTAATACCAACTACCATCGCAAGAGAGCGACAACGAAGCATAAAAGTCCTTTCCGTTGTTCACTCGTCCGTGGCTTCGCCTCGGAGAGGGTACACGAAGAGCGCGCACACTGCGCATGGACTTGGAGGGGAGACTGATCTCCCCTCCAAGGATTGGTAGGATTCGGGTCAGGTCTTGCTTCTTGACTTTTTCCTTTCTCAACCATGAAGCGGATCAAGATACAAGACCTGATCCGTTTCTTTGAGCGCGCTCCAGCGGGAGGCGGGGCATTTGCGCCAGGAGAAATGTTGTCAGCAATGATGATAGGCACTTGGGCGGTCATGGGGTAATTGGTTACCCCATTGCGTGCCTGACAAAGTGCTTGCTGGCTTGGTTTGAGCCTGCTAGAAATGCCTAATGACAAGAAAAGATCATACCATTTTCAGACGAGCAGCCGGCTTCACAGACTCGCCCGCACACCTGGTTATTGCGGTTCCCAGACGTTCGGCGAGTACGGGGGGGCGGCCCCATTTAGAAGGAGGTGACGGACAGGCGCAGAGGATTGACGAGATCGGAAAGGAACAAGGTGTTAGGATCATGGCAGGCAACGGTGAGCATACGGCTTTGGTGAAAAGAGGTTCTTCAAATGAGAATCTGGGCTCCCCGTGCGGGACAATCAGGTGGTGGATCTTGGGCAACACGTTTTCGTAACAAAGAGGTTCACGTCATTTTACTGTTTTCTGATAATCATGGAAAATTGAACAAGATAGGCCGATGGCTATGGGGCGAAGCCTGTCCTGCCGCCGCTTGGGGTGGGTAAGGACACAGCGTCCCTCAACGAGCGACTCGGACAAGCAGCAGCGCGTGGCGATCTAGGTCTTGTTAACACTCTATTGGCCGAGGGCGCCAACGTCAACGCCCGGAACAAGATGGGCGTGACGGCATTAATGGAGGCCGCGCTTACTGGCAAAAGCGATGTCGCAAAGGTGCCCCTCGACAAAGGGGCGGAGGTGAATGCCCTCAACCGCTTGGGGATGACCGCCTTGAAGATTTCACGGGAGAGAGGCGCCGAGGATATCTTGGAACTTCTCAAGGCACATGGAGGTGCGAACTAGACTCGCGAGACACTACGCTCAATCCGTAGGGTGCTCGCAGTTATTCGGTAGACTGCGACTAAACCGCAAATGATCGGGATCAAGTCGTGAAGGTGAGGTTTCTTGGGCCCTATTTCCGGAGTCCCAATCTGGCAGCGATTAGTGCAGGCTGTACTTGATTGGGCACCCACATAAAGGCTGGAGTGAGAGCCATGGATTGTCTGCAGCAAACCTCGCGATGTTACAGCAAGATCGCGACCCAGAGAATAAACAGGAGCAAGCATTATTGGCGGAGTAGGACCCCGACAACCACCCCTAGCATGGGATCTAGTGCCCTCATTCGTCACTCGTGCACCACGAGGCGCAGAACAATATCCTCGCTCGAGTGTTTGCAGCATGAAGACTTTCATGGACTGGTGCGCAAGAGACACACGGCGTATTGACTGGTACTTGAGAGCCCTGGAGATACAAGATCAACGAAGAGAGGAAGCAGAGGCTTGGCGCAGAGATACCGAGCAGGAAACAGGGAAATTGCCCGACATTTGGATTTCACAGGCTCCCTTGATGTCCCGGTTTCAAGCAGGCCGCAATAGAGATGAGAAAAACGTACCCAGGCTTTGTTGAGCCGGTCCCGCCCTGTTGGCCGCGTTTGGACCCTGGGCCATGGCTCCGCTCGAAACAAGCGACCGCGGCGCCGCCCCCGCCAGATCCTTTGGTGCTTGACCTTAACGGTGACGGCATCCAAACGATCGCCATTGACGCCGGCACCTATTTTGATCACAATGGTGACGGTTTTGCTGAGCTCACTGGGTGGGTCGATTCGGGAGATGGCTTACTGGTCATGGACAGGAACGGTGATGGGTTCATCAATGACGGCAAGGAACTGTTCGGTGATCAGACGATACTTGGGGATGGCACGCGGGCGGCAAACGGCTTTGAAGCCCTGGCCGAATTGGATAACAATGAAGATGGGATAATTGACGCATCCGATGCAGGGTTCTCACAACTAGGGGTGATGACAGCTTCTACTGAAAACCGATATGAGATTCATAGCCTTGATGAGCTTGGCATCAAGTTCATCAATCTCGACTGGACCACTACGGGTATCATTGACTCGCAGGGCAACACTCAATTCAGTTCGAGCAGCTATGAGAGGAATGATGGCACAAGCGGCGTGATTGCCGAATACGGATTCGTAACCGACAGGTCATCCGCTGCGCCGGTCCAGTGGTATTTTACTTCCGAGGATATCGCGGGTCTCCCGGACCTTCGCGGGAGCGGCAATGTGTACCATCTTCATCAGGCAATGGCCAGAGACACCATTGGTCACCTAGAATCCCTTCTAGAGCAATTCATCAGTACTGCAGATCCAAACTCACGGAACGGGGTGATGCAGGAAATTCTTTTCAAATGGGCCGGTAGTGACGGCGTCCACCCCAATAGTAGAGGTCCCAATATAGACGCACGCTAGGTGGTAACGCTTGAGCACTGGTTTGGTGAGCCATGGGTGGGGTTAACTGGTCAAGATCCCAACCGAGACGCTTCCATCCACCTCAATGAGACCTACCGCCATCTGTTTGAGATGGTGTACGCCGATATGATGGCTCAGACCCATCTGAAAGATTTGTACGATAACCTCTCATATACGAGGGATGACCAGGAACAACAGTCCGCTCAATCGCATCGAACAGATCCAATTTATGGACGGCACAATGTGGACTCACGATGACATCATTCTTGAAATCGCGACCGTCACCGATGGTTCGGATATTATCTACGGCACGCCCGGAGAAGATGACATGCACGGCCTCGGTGGTAATGACTGGATATATGGTCTTGGAGGGAATGACATTCTGCAGGGTGACTCGGGCGATGACAGAGTCTATGGGGGAGCGGGAGCCGACACCCTTGTGGGAGGACCCGGAAACGACCGGCTCGACGGAGGATCAGGCGCGGACACGTACATCTTCAATCTCGGTGATGGACACGACACCATATATGATAGTGACACCACCGCTGAAAACAAGGGCACCATTGAGCTAGGCGCTGGCATTCTTTCCTCGGATATTGATTTGCAGCGAATCGGCAATGATCTGAAGGTTATCGTCGCAGGGGCATCGGATTCCCTTACAATAAAGAACTGGATTCGGAACGACACGCCTAGGATCGGTGTAGGATCTATCACGTTTGCGGATGGATCAATATGGGACACGGAAGCTATCACCGATATGCTCGTCCAGGGTACCGAAGGCGACGATCTCATGTACGGCTTTTCCGGCTCTGATGCCATGAACGGGTCTGCCGGGAACGATCTACTCTACGCCCGCTCAGGCGACGATACACTGAACGGCGAAGCCGGCAATGACACGCTTTCCGGTGGAGACGGGACCGACACCCTCGATGGCGGCTCAGGCGAGGATACCTTGGACGGAGGCTTCGGAAACGACACGCTTCAAGGCGGGCTCGGCGCCGATACGTACCTCTTTGGCCGCGGTTCGGGACAGGACACCATAATTGACCGTGACAAGACAGCGGGCAATCTCCACACGCTTCGCTTTGGCGACGACATCACCCGATGATATCATGGTTGAACACATTGGCGAGAATCTGGAACTTATCATTAACGACTCGGGCGAAAAACTTATTGTCAAGAATTGGTTCTGGAACGATTCCCCCGAGTACCGGGTTGAGAGTATCGAGTTTGGCGACGGCACAATATGGGATGTACACGAGATAAAGCAATAGCTGCTTCAAGGCACACCTGGCGATGATGTGCTCATCGCATACCCTACGGATGACACTCTCCAGGGATATGAGGGGGATGACACGCTCTACGGCCGTGGAGGAGATGATTCGCTTGACGGCGGAAGCGGGAACGATGTTCTCCAGGGTGAGACGGGCAATGACACACTCTCCGGCGGCTCAGGGAACGACATGCTCTACGGCGGGTCCGCAATCGAGCTATCCTATGTCCCAACATGGAGTAACGGGGACGACACCTACCTGTTCGGTCGGGGATCAGGCTCGGACACCATTTTCGATCGTGACGTCACACCGGGGAATGTGGACTCAATCCTCCTCGATGTTGATCTTTCTCCCGGGGATGTGGGAATAGGGCGCTTAGAGGACGACCTGGTCCTGTCCATAGGCGACACGGACGATACCCTTACGGTGAAGCACTGGTTTCGCAATGAATCCATCGACTTTCAGGTAGAGGAGATCCGATTTGGAGACGGGACTATCTGGGACGTGGGTGCAATCAAACTCATGGCCCTTCAGGGCACACCGGCAGACGACGCATTGATCGGATACTCATCAGCGGACACAATTAATGGACTGGCCGGTGATGACGAGATCTCTGGTGGAGCAGGCGCTGACATCCTTGACGGTGGAGCGGGCAACGATGCGCTTAACGGAGGGATAGGAGATGATACGTACCACTTTGGCCGGGGTTCTGGACAGGACGTCATAACCGATTATGACATCACATTGGGTAACCTTGATACCATACTACTATCCGCCGAGTTGGCTCCGTCAGATGTCACCCTTAGGCTGGGCGGGCGTGACCTGTTCATTTCCATCAACGGCACGGATGACAGATTGCAGTTGGCACAGTGGTCCGATGATGAAGCACACAAAGTAGAGCGCTTACAATTCGGTGACGGCACGGTCTGGGACACAGCGCAGATCCTGGAACATGCAACTATCCCTACGGGAAGCGACGACTATATTGTGGGCACACCGGACAATGATGTGATCGACGGCGGCAGTGATGAAATCTACGGGCGGGAAGGGGATGACACGCTCTTGGGCGGAACAGGCAATGATGCGCTGACCGGCGAATCGGGAACAAACCTCCTCCAGTCCAGGGCGGCCCAGGCAACGACACCATTGTGGCGAATGAAGGTACCAACACGATCACCTTCAACCGCGGCGACGGCTTCGACGACGTGACCTCCCATTTCTCCTCGTCCGACGAAGACGGGGACACCATCGTCTTTGGCCCTGGCATCACACCCGAGGAGCTACGGGTGCAGATGACGCATGATACCGAGGATGTCGGCCCAGTTTTGGTGAAGGACATCAACCCCGGGTCCGGGAGCAGCCGCCCCTGGTTTATAACCAATGTGGACGGCAACGTGTTTTTCAGGGCGGATGACGGGGTCCACGGGTACGAGCTTTGGAAGACCGACGGGAGTTCCGTGAATACGCACATGGAGCTGACAATCGGTATCGGAGATGATGAGGGCCTGGTCATTCAGGCCGATGGCAATGATGAATTCACTCCGTCAGACCTCGCGGTCAAGCGTTTCGTCTTTGCGGATGGGACGGTGTTGACGCTCGAGGACATCCTGGCCCGGGGCTATAGTGTCGAGGGGTACCAGGAAGGCGACACGGGCGACGACGTCCTCGTGGGCGGCGACACGGATGATGAAATCTACGCGAATGGCGGGAATGACGAGGTCCACGCCGGCGCGGGCGACGACACCATCAATGCGGGCTCAGGCGATGACACCGTATTCGCCGGACAAGGAAACGACGATACCATTTATGGTGGCGCGGGCTGGGACTGGCTCGACGGTCAGTCGGGGAATGACATCATCTATGGCGAAGCCGGCATGGACTTCCTATTCGGTGGAGCAGGGAATGATCTCCTCGACGGCGGCGCTTTTAGAGACGAGCTTGTCGGCGGCAGCGGTGATGACACGTATGTGGTAGACAACCGCAGTGATGCAGTCATAGAGCGTTACAATGAGGGGATCGACACAGTACGGAGCCCACTCTCCTATGGCCTGGGATTGAACCTTGAAGACCTGACTTTGACGGGTACAGCCTCGATCAGCGGTACCGGAAACTCATTGAGCAATATTCTCATGGGAAACAGTGGAGCAAACAGCCTGTCGGGCGGCGCCGGAGACGACACCCTGCTCGGCGGTGGCGGGAATGACAAGCTGTACGGCGGCAAAGGATCAGACACGTACATGCTGAATCACGGTTCGGGACAAGATGTGATCCGGGAGCACCGCTTCGACCGGAACAGCACGGATGTGCTGGCCCTGCTGATCAATTTCAACGTTCCCTTGATCAAGAACGGCATCAAGCGCATAGCTCTTTGATTTCTTGGTGTCTTCGTGCCTTGGGGGTTCAATTCCTGCTTATCTTTACGAGTGAATCGGAGGTATTCCACATCAGCACACCACAGGTCGATACGGGATTGGGCTGCCTCGTGATGATTGCCAAACTCCATGAGATGGCCGCGGACCCGGATCAACTGGCCCATCAATATCAGCCGGATGGAGAGCCGTTCTCAAAGTCGGACATTTTGTTGGCTTCCAAACAGCTCGGTTTGCAGACCAAGGCGGTCAAGACGGAGGCTGGTCGGCTCAATAGGACACCGTTGCCTGCCATAGCGATCGGCAAGGACGGCGATTTCTTTATCCTTGCTCGCCAGGAGGGTGAGGAAACTCTGATCTTCGACCTGGTGACGGGCCGACCCGAGAAACTCTCAATCACGGATCTAGCGACCCGGTGGACGGGCGAAGTGATTCTATTCCAGTCGCGGGCCTCGGTCGCGGGCGAAATGGGCAAGTTCGACTTCACCTGGTTCATCCCGGCGATCATGAAGTATCGCAAATTGTTCACCGAAGTACTGGTGCATCGTGGTTTTACCACACTGGACGTGATCGCATTCGGACTCTTCGTGGTGGTGATCTTCCAGGTCGTGCTGACAACTCTTCGAAGTTACGTATTCGCGCACACCACCAGTCGCATCGACACTGAGCTTGGCGCTCAATTGTTCCGCCATCTGATCAACCTGCCACTGTCATACTTCCACGCCAGGCGGGTGGGGGATTCCGTTGCACGGGTTCGTGAGCTGGAAAACATACGAAGCTTTCTAACCGGCAACGCCATCACGGTGCTGCTGGATCTGCTGTTCTGCGGGGTCTTCCTCGCTGTGATGCTCTACTACAGCCGCTGGCTGACCTTGATCGTAGTGCTGTCACTTCCCTGTTATGCTCTTTTTGCCGCCTCCTTTACTCCTGTGCTCCGATCCAATCTCAACGAAAAATTCAACCGCGGGGCCGAGAATCATGCCTTTCTGGTGGAAACCATATCAGGAATCGGCACTGCAAAGGCGATGGCCATTGAACCCCAAATGACCCGCCGTTGGGACAACCAGCTCGCCGGCTATGTGTCATCGAACTTCCGTACCACTACTGTGGGCAATTTCTACATCAGCTCGCTTATGCTGGTAGGCAAGCTGGTAACGGTAGCCACCATATGGCTGGGCGCTCGCCTTGTTATCAGCGGTGAAATGACTGTGGGGCAACTCATCGCGTTCAACATGCTGGCGGGGCAGGTGGCGCAGCCGGTGATGCGCCTGGCCCAGCTCTGGACCGACTTCCAGCAGACCGGCATTTCCATGCAACGCCTTGGGGACATCCTCAATGCCCGCACCGAGATCGCCGGGGCCAAGAGCACGTTGCCGCCCATCGAGGGCCGGATCGTGTTCGACGACGTGGTGTTTCGCTATCTCCCGGGTTCCCCTGAAGTGCTCAGGGGGATCAACCTCGATATCCGAGCAGGAGAGGTCATAGGCATTGTCGGGCCTTCCGGTTCCGGCAAGAGCACGGTTACAAAGCTGGTGCAACGCCTCTATGTGCCGGAACGGGGCCGCGTACTGATCGATGGTCTCGACCTGGCCCTGGCGGACACTTCATCGCTGCGCCGACAGGTCGGCATGGTGTTGCAGGAGAATGTGCTGTTCAACCGAACCATTCGCGAGAACATTGCGCTGGCCGAGCCCGGGGCAGACATGGAACGGGTGATTCAGGCCGCCGAACTTGCGGGCGCCCATGAGTTCATATTGGAATTGCCGGAAGCATATGACACTATGGTGGGCGAGCATGGAGAAACACTGTCGGGAGGCCGGCGCCAACGAATCGCAATCGCCCGGGCCTTGATGACCAACCCACGGATCTTGATTTTCGACGAAGCGACCAGCGCTCTGGACTACGAGTCTGAGCGAGTGATTCAGAACAACATGAAGGCAATCTGCGAAGGACGCACGGTCATCATCGTCGCGCACCGGCTCTCTGCGGTGCGCGTGGCCGACCGCATCGTAGTGATAGATCACGGGCAGGTCGTGGAGACAGGCCCTCACGCGGAACTGCTTCGTAACAAGGACGGGTACTACTTCCGCCTGCACGCTATGCAACAGGGTTGAGGGGGCACGCATGAGTATTAGTTTCAATCTCCAAGCCATACGGGATCTCATGAAACGTTATTGGGGCGCCACCAGCCGTGCGTGGCAGCATCGCAAGGAACGCGATTCCCCCCACCGCTTGCCCCACGAGGCGCAATTCCTTCCCGCGGCCGTCGCGTTACAGCAGACGCCTGTATCTCCCGCCCCGCGCGTGGCCATGTGGCTGTTGATAGCCTTTGCTGTTCTGGCCCTGCTGTGGGCGTTCTTCGGACGGCTGGATGTGGTGGTCACCGCGCAAGGCAAGATCGTGCCCAATGAACGGGTCAAGGTCATACAGCCCATCGAGACCGCAACCGTCAAGGCAATCCACGTCACCGAAGGACAAACTGTGAAAGCCGGCGATACGCTCATCGAACTGGATGCCACCACAGCGACCGCGGATACGACTCGTCTGCGCAACGACCTTATCACAGCCAAATTGCAGGTAGCTCGCGCGGACGCCGTTCTTGAGGGACTGGATGGAACCGAGCCGGTGCTGAAGGATTTGCCGGGCATTGATGCCGCCAGTATACGTGATGAGCGTCGGCTGCTGGAGAGCCGGTGGCTGGAATACAACGCCAAGCTGAAGCGCATAGAAGCGGATATCGCCCGCCGCGAAGCGGAGAAACGTTCAACGGGCAGAGTGGTGGACAAAATTAGACTCCTCCTGCCGATAATCGAAGAACGCGCAGAGGTCTTCAGGGGCCTGTGGGAGCGGGATGTTGCCACGAAACAAGACTACCTGGAACGCGAACGGCTGCGCATCGAGCAGCAAGGTGAACTGAACGCCCAGATCCAAATGTTTCAGGCAATTGACGCCTCGCTGCTGGAAGCGAAGAAACAAAAGGCCGTACATATTGCCGAAACCCGTCGAGTCATCCTGGACAGCCGCCGCGAGGCAGAGCAAAAGATCAGAACCAATGCCCAGGAACTGATCAAAGCCGAGCAGCGGGCCAAGCTCATGAAGCTCCTTGCCCCTGTTGACGGTACAGTACAGCAGGTTGCAGTCCACACCGTCGGCGGTGTGGTGACTCCCGCGCAGCAGTTGATGGTCATTGTTCCCAGTGATGACCCGCTCGAGGTTGAAGCCTTTATCCAGAACAAGGACATCGGGTTCGTCAGTGCAGGTCAAAAGGCTGAAATCAAGATAGAGACCTTCCAGTACACCAAGTACGGCACGATCCACGCGGAGGTGAAGCATGTGTCCGGCGACGCAATCCAAGACGAAAAGCGCGGGCTCATCTACGCGGCGCGGGTAAGTCTGGAACGCACGACAGTCCCGGTGGGAAAAAGGGTCGTAAACCTCTCGCCCGGCATGTCGGTGACGGTAGAGATTAAGACCGACAAGCGTAGAGTGATCGAGTACTTCCTGACCCCGTTGATTCAACATACTTCCGAAAGCCTGAGAGAGCGATAGCCGTCCTAATTGTTTCTATTAAGGTAACCGTTCACCGTGAACCGTACAAGCTCCCGGGATTACGTATGGGGGAGGTTTGAAGGGGGAGCTACTGGGCTTGATACCAAGTTGTGGAACAACAAGTACGTATACCGTTACGAGAGTAGGAGGACTGGGATTCTATGTGGGGTCGACTCTCCAGTCGGCCGAGGCTATAGTGCGACGCATTGAAAAAGGGTTTTCCAGATGGGAACCCCCTCACCCTAACCCTCTCCCGCCAGGGGAGAGGGGACTCCTCCCCCCTCCCTTGACGCTTACTTTTACCCACACGTGACACCGTGGGTGGTGTAGAAGGGAGAGTCAGTCGTCCCTCCGGGACTTAAAGAAGGGAAATTATGGTGGTTTCTTTTACCCGGCCATAAATGACCGGGCTACTGTCAGATGCCCCGACGGGGCATGAAGAGGTGTCCCGTAGGGACGCTGGAAAGTAGCCCGGTGCTTCAGCGCCGGGTTCCTCAATCCACTCTAACCCTGTCTGAGAGTCCCGGAGGGACGACAGAATGCCGGCGGCGCCCGCGGTGTCACGTGTGTCCAAGTGTAAGCCCTTGACGGGAGGGGCAGGGGGAGGGTGATCTTAGCACCGAACGTCAATCTGCATCACTATAGTTCATTTCTGAAAGCAACTCCTATAAAAGTCCTCTTTGTTCGCAGAGCCGCCGGCCCCAAGTTAGGGAGGCGGAGCCTCCCGGTATGCATTTCCAGGCAGAGCCTGGGAACGAGAGGAAAGGACTTTCATGCTTCGTTGTCGCTTTCTTGCGATGGGAGTTGGTATTAGGGGCAATTTCCGAGCCGGTTGGTGTGGGGAGCTTCATTTATGGTCCGTACCGGCCCCCCGGGCGTGGGTGCTTCGAGAAAGGTTTTGGGTTTGTGCTTCGCACGGGGACACGGGGATATGGAGGGATGGGCCCACTTGGTCGAAGAGGATATATCGTGGAGAACCTATTGACACCACGTCGAGTGGCCATTATCTATTAAGGTTACACCCCGGATTCGTGTAAGAATACACTAACTCCCTGAACGGCCTCGATCCCCGGGACGAGCGAAACATGATGGATGGGTAGCGCTGCCGCGGTACACATGAGATTTGCGGAAACTGATCCTGATCCGTGAGCTGCCCCGGCAGTCATGACGGTGAATAATGAGCTTGCGGAATTTTCTTTTCCTTTTGCGACCGGTCTGGTAATCCTTATGAGAATAGTGGAAATTCGTTTTCGCCACTCCCCCTGATCTTAGTACTTCCGGGAGCCGGCGCCCGTCATGCAACACTCCCACAGGAACGAGGACGCCTGCCCATGTACCGCATCCTAATCGTCGAAGATGAAGTCCTTCCGGCCAGAGGCCTGGCCGGGTCTCTGAAGAATCTCGGCTACGAAGTTATCGGAATGGTCTCTTCAGCCGAAGAAGCCGTCCAAATAGTCGAAGAATCCAAGCCTGACCTTGTTCTTATAGACATCAAACTGGAAGGAGGGATTGACGGCATCGAGGCTGCCGATAGGATTCGCTCTCGATTCGATATTCCGGTCGTGTACATGACCGGGTACGCGGAGGAGGCGCAGCAACAGGCTCACGATGAACTTGAACGTAGAGTGGAGGAGCGTACTACTGAATTGCAGGAGATGAATGAGAAACTCCGTCTGGAAATCCGGAAGCGCGAAGAGGCGTCGGAGGCGCTGAAGGAGAAAGAAGAGCGCTATCGGCTGCTGACTGAGAATTCTTTGACCGGAATATACATTCACCAGGACGGCATTCTTTCCTTTGTGAACGACCGATTGGCAGCAATTATAGGATACACTCCGGAAGAGATGATAGGCAAAGAATTCTGGGAATTTGTTCATCCTGACTACAAAGAAATGATGAAGCGGAGAGGCGTGGCCAGATCTCGGGGCAAAGCAGTCACACCATCCAACTACGAGTTCCGTGCCATCTGCAAGAATGGAGACGTAAGATGGCTGGAAATCTTGGCTACTACCATAAGCTATCATGGCGGCACAGCCAACATGGGAAACATAGCCGACATTGACGACCGCAAACGCGCAGAGGAAAAGCTACTACAGGCCCACGACGAACTTGAACAGCGAGTGGACGAACGCACCGCTGAACTCAGAGAGACAAATGAACAACTGAGGAACGAAGTCAGCGACCGCAAGAAGGCTGAAGAAGAAGTCAAAGCCTCTCTCAAAGAAAAGGAAGTCCTACTCCGGGAAATTCACCACCGGGTCAAGAACAATCTTGCCGTCATAAGCAGCCTCCTTGTTCTCCAGTCAGGATACGCCACTGATGAATCGCATCGCAAGATGTTCGAGGATGCCGAGGCACGAGTGAGATCTATGGCGATGGCCCATGAGAAACTCTACCAATCGGAGAGCCTGGCCGCGCTCGACATCCCCGAATACGTGAATGGATTGGCGGATCACCTGATCGACTCGACCGGTCTGGGATATCCACTGGAAATCAGGAAAGATATAGAGGATGTATCCTTTGGGATTGATACCGCTATCCCCTTGGGGTTCATCCTGACTGAGTTGCTTTCCAACTGTTTGAAGCATGCTTTCCCTGACGGAAGGGAAGGTGAAATCAGAATAGTCCTCCGATCGGTTGGCGCGAAAGAGTTCGAGCTTGTAGTCAGCGACAACGGCGTCGGGATGCCGAAGGACATTGACTTGGAGAATCCCGAATCATTGGGCTGGGACCTGGTGAATGCCTTTGCCGGCAAGATCGAGGGCGCCATTGAGATCCGGAGAGAAGAAGGAACGGAGGTTCGGATCAGATTCAAGGAACCCAAGCCCAAGAAACGGAGGGCAGCATCATGACGTCATCAATACTCGTCGTCGAAGATGAAGTACTACTCGCCAAGAGCCTAGCCGGGTCTCTGAAGAATCTCGGGCGAGGTCGCCGGAGTAGTGTCTTCCGGGGAAGATGCCGTTCAGAAGGCGAGGAATCCAAGCCTGACCTCGTACTGATGAACATCAAGTTGACAGGCGAGATGGACGGCATCGAGGCTGCTGACCGGATTCGGAGTCGGTTTGATATTCCGGTTGCATACCTCACCGCGATGCAGAGGTCGGATGACCACCGTAGTCCACTTCAGCCCTCCGCGATTGGAAATGCGCCGACCACCGTCTGAATCGAAGGCAAGAGAAGTCAACATGAAATCGAAACCATCAAATAAAACTGCGGCTCATTACTATGAATACGATACAGAATCGACACGGATTCGCGCAGCCCAGGTTCAACTGCTTTATCGCCAGGGACACATAGGGTTGTTCTCGGCCCTGTTATTGGCGCTGGTAATGACTGCCACATTTTGGAACGCTGTGTCTCACTCGCTTCTTGTTGCGTGGCTCGCTTGCAGTGCCGTAATCTACATGGCCCGGTACGGATTGGTCCTAGCATTTTTCAAGGCATCTCCTGTGGGGGGGGCCACAATTCCCTGGGGTACATGGTCTGCCGTCGGCAACCTTGTTACGGGCCTCCTTTGGGGCGCCTCCGCAGTTCTCATATTTCCGAATGTCTCTGAAACTTACCAAACCGTTCTTTGCTTCTTTTTAGGCGCCATCGGGATCGGGACCGTCACCGTGTATTTTCCACGGAAGGAGGTCTACACGCCCTTTGTTCTGGCAGTGGGCCTGCCGCTGGCGGGGATTCAGATTCATCAAGGCGGTTCCGTGCATGTCATTATGGGAGGGTTGACACTGGTGTACGTGACTGTTCTCATAATAGCAGGCAACCGCATGCAATCCACCCTCACGACGAGTCTGAAACTGGGGTTTGAGAACCAGGATCTGGTCCAGTCCCTGCGGGAAGAAAAGGCTGCAACTGAAGTCCTGAATGAGTCTCTCCGTGCGGAAATCAGAGAGCGCAAGAAGGCCCGAGACCAAATCAAGGCCTCTCTCAAGGAAAAAGAAGTCCTACTCCGAGAGATTCACCACCGGGTCAAGAACAATCTTGCCGTCATAAGCAGCCTCCTCTCTCTCCAGTCAGGATACGCCACTGATGAATCGCATCGCAAGATGTTCGAGGATGCCGAGGCACGAGTGAGATCTATGGCGCTGGCCCATGAGAAACTCTACCAATCGGAGAGCCTGGCCGCGCTCGACATCCCCGAATACGTGAACGGATTGGCGGATCACCTGATCGGCTCGACCGGTCTGGGATATCCAATCCAACTCAGGAAAGATATAGAGGATGTATCCTTTGGGCTTGATACCGCTATCCCCTTGGGGTTCATCCTGACTGAGTTGCTTTCCAACTGTTTGAAGCATGCTTTTCCTGACGGAAGGGAAGGTGAAATCAGAATATTCCTCCGGTCGATTGGCGCCAAAGAGTTCGAGCTTGTAGTCAGCGACAACGGCGTCGGGATGCCGAAGGACATTGACCTGGAGAATCCCGAATCATTGGGCTGGGACCTGGTGAATGCCTTTGCCGACAAGATCAAGGGCACCATTGAGATTCAAAGAGAAGAAGGAACGGAAGTCCGAGTTGAGTTCAGAGAACTAAGGCAGGGCTGAGAGGCTGGTGAGAGATGACGGGAGCACGAATTCTCATTGTCGAAGATGAACCGGTTATCGCGATGACACTGAGTCGGTCGCTCAAGAATCTAGAATATGAGGTTGTCGGAACCGTGACCTCCGGGGAGGCCGGTGTCCAAATAGCCGAGGAGTCCAAGCCCGATCTGGTACTTATGGACATCAATCTGGCAGGCGAGATGGACGGGGTCGAGGCTGCCGACCGGATTCGCTCACGGTTTGACATTCCGGTGGTGTATTTGATCGGGTACACGGAGAAGGATGTCCTTGAAAGGGCCAAGCTCACGGAGCCTTTTGGGTATTTGGCCAAGCCGGTTTCCCCGTTTGAAATGCGGGGAACCGTGGAGACGGCTCTATACAAGCACCAGATGGAGAAACGACTGAGGGAAAGCGAAACACGATGCCGTCAGATCCTGGACAATGCCAACGACTCCGTACACAAGACAGACGAACAGGGTTTCTTTGTCTGGGTGAATCCGGGTACCGTCCTGAGAAGCGAGTATTCGGAGGAAGAACTCATAGGAAAATATTTCCTTGAATTGATTCATCCTGAATACCAAGAAGAAGCCGGGAAGTTTTTCGCATCTCAATTCGCCGACAGAATTCCGGAGACCTATTATGAATTCCCTATTGTAACGAAGAGTGGAGAAACGATCTGGATCGGGCAAAATACGCAGCTTTTGACAGAGGGTGACGGAATTGTTGGATTCCAGTCGATTGCGAGAGACATAACAGATCGCAAGAAAGTTGAAGACGCGCTTAAAGAGAGCGAGGCCGGATACAGGGACTTGTTCGATAACGCCATAGATCTCATCTATACTCAGGATCTTGACGGTAAGTACACTTCGGTCAACAGGGCTGTAGATGGGATTTTGGGTTATTCTCGTGAAGAATTTCTAAGACTCAATTTTCGGGACATCGTTGATCCAGAACACCTGGCCATCACTGAAGAGAACTTCCACAAAATAATAGATGCCGGGGTTGAGACAACAGGACCATATGAGATTCTGGTTCGCTCCAAGGACGGCCCCTTGGTTTGGATTGAAGTAACCTCTCGGATTATCAAGAAGGATGGAAAGCCGGTGCGCGTTCATGGTACCGGCAGGGACATCACCGGACGCAAGAACGCGGAAGAAGATCTTCGGGTCAAGACACATGAACTCCGGGAGCGGGTCAAGGAGTTGAATTGTCTCCATGGCATTTCCAAACTTCGCGAAAAGCCGGGCATTTCGTTGGAGGAAATAACTCTAGGAGTTGTTGATCTCCTTCCCCCTGCCTGGCGGTACCCGGAAATTGCCTGTGCTCGAATTATCCTCGAAGATCGAGAGTTCAAGACGAAAAGCTGGGGTGAAGTCTTCTCGAAACAATCTGCGGACATCATTGTGTATGGCAAAACAGTCGGCGCATTGGAGGTCGGTTACCTGGAAGAGAGGCCGGAGATCGATGAAGGGCCCTTTCTGAAGGAAGAAAGAGACCTGATCAATACGATCGGCGAACGATTAGGTAGAATCGTCGAACGCCAGAAGGCGGAGGAGGCGCTGCGGGCAAGCGAAAAGCAGCTTAGGGTGGTATCGGATTCCTTGATTTTTCCCGTCGCACACGTTGACTCGGAACAGAGATATGTTTTTGCCAATAGAGTCTACCTGGAATGGTTTGGTGTCTCCACCAATGAGGTGACCGGGCGATATGTTTGGGAGGTGCTTGGCGACGATACTTACTCGAAGATTCGGAAGGATATCGAGTCTGCTCTAAAGGGGAAGACAGTCACGTTCGAGACCAGGATTGTCGCCAAACAAGGAGAATCCCGCGATGTATTAGCCACGTATGTCCCACATATTCTAGAGGATGGGAAAGTCCATGGGTTCTTCGTACAAGTAGTGGACATCACACGTCTCAAAAGAGGCGAAGACCTAATCAAGGCATCCCTCAAGGAAAAAGAGGTCATGCTCCGTGAAATCCACCACCGAGTCAAGAACAACCTTGCCGTCATTGACGGCCTTCTCGCGCTCCAATCCCAGTACGCCGCAAGCAAACCACCCGAGGAGGCATTCGAGGACATCCAGGAACGAATACGGTCCATGGCTGTGGCTCACGAAATGATTTACCAATCCGCAAACCTCGCCTATCTCGATATCTCAGATTATATTGGGAATCTTGTGGGCCACCTTCTTCTTTCTCATGATCGACTGGACACACTGATCAGTCTGGAAAAAGAGATTGAGCAAGTGTCGTTTGGACTCGATACCGCAATCCCGCTGGGATTCTTGATCACTGAACTGGTTTCCAACTGTCTGAAACACGCGTTTCCGGAACGCGGGGAGGGAAAGGTGAGAATAGCCCTGCGTTCCGTGGGAGAAGAGGAATTTGAACTCATAGTCAGTGACAACGGTATCGGAATATCAGGCCATATCGACCTGGAGAACCCGCAATCTATGGGTTTGTCTGTAATGGACGCTTACGTCCGGCGACTTAATGGCGAGTTGGAGTTCACCTGGGACCATGGAACAGAAGTTCGGGTTAAGTTCAGCGAAGTAAAGCGGGGCTGAGAGGCTCTGTAAGAGCAAGCCGAGGATAGCGTGAAATATCAAGACAAGACCAGAGAGCAACTAATAGATGAATTGGATGCATTGCGCGGACGAATCTCTGAACTGGAAATCGCGGAAACGGCCTTTACGGACGAGCCGAAACGCGTCCGGCAACCTGATATCATGAACTCGTCCGGCGTTGCTTCTTCTATATCCACCCAAACCATCGACATCAACGACCTTTTCAGCAGGGATGTGACAACCACCGGCAGTTTCGATATCAGAGGAGACATCTGGGCCACCACCTTCGGGAAGGTACTACAAGCCCTGCCGATTCCTGCTCTAATGATCGACCGGACCTTGTCAGTCGTGATTGCGAACCAGGCCTGCAAGAGGATAAGCCTTGATCACGAGAAAATACAAGACTGCCCTTTTACTTCGCTCTTTCCCAATCCTTCGGTTGCCCGGAAGGCTCAGTCGACTACGGAAGAAGTTTTTTCAACCAGAAGATCACTAGTTATCGAGGGGAGCCTTCAGTATAATGAACGCAGGATATGGGGTCGCTTGACCTTTCGGTCCATCAGGGTAATCAAGGTGAGGTTCGTGCTCGTCCTGATTGAAGATCTGACTGCTGAAAAGAAACAACTCGCCTCGTCCATGAAACACCAAAGGGAACTTCAGGCGGCAAACGACCGGCTCCACCGTGAAATCGCCGAACGGGTCAAGGCCGAGCAGATGGTGAGATCTGCCAAGGAAAGATGGCAGGTCTTGACACAGAGTCTTCCGTTAGGATTGGCAGTGATTAACAAGGACGGGACATTTGAATATGTGAACCCTAAATTCATAGAGATATTCGGGTACGATTTGAATGATGTTCCCAGCGGTAGAGCATGGTTCAGACGCGCATATCCGGATCCCACCTACCGGCATAACGTGACTGCAACCTGGATTCGTGACGTGAAAAGAGCCGGACCTGGAGAGATAAGACCAAGGGTCTTTGCGGCCACGTGTAAGGATGGAACCGAGAAGATAATACACTTCATCCCCGTGGAATTGCCCACACGCCAACAGGTGATGACCTGCGAGGACATCACCGAGCGCCAGCAGATGGTCGATGCGCTGCGTCAGAGTGAGAATCGATTCAGGGAACTGGCCGAACTCCTGCCTCAGTTCGTCTATGAAGTGGACTTGAACTTCAATTTTATTTTCCTGAATCGCGCTGCATTGGAAGCGGGCGGGTACACGTTGGGCGACTTGGACAAGGGTCTCAATGCCTTGGACGTGTTCATTCCCGAAAACATGGAGGCGGTCCAAAAAGACATTGCCAGAGTGCTGAAAGGTGAGCACGTAGGCGGCCACGAATACACCGTGCTAAGGAAAGACGGAACCACCTTCCCGACAGTCTCATACACCAGTCCTATAGTCCGCGACAACAAGGTAGTGGGCGTGAGGGGAGTCGGCATGGATATCACCGATACCAGAAAGGCCGAGGACCAACTCAGGGCATCTCTGAAGGAAAAGGAAGTCCTTCTCAGAGAAGTCCATCATCGAGTCAAGAACAACCTTTCCGTCATATGCAGCCTCCTCAACCTTCAGTCAGGATACGCCACTGATGAACCAAATCGCAAGACGTTCGAGGATTTGGAGGCACGGGTCAGGTCCATGTCCATGGCCCATGAGATGCTCTACCAATCGGAGAATCTGGCCAGGCTCGATGTCCGCGAATATGTAGGCGCACTGGTGGATCACCTGGTCGGCTCAACGAGCCTGGGAACTCCAATCAAAGTCAGGAAGGAAATACAGGACCTATCTTTCGGACTTGATACCGCGATCCCCGTGGGATTCATCCTGACCGAACTGGTTGTCAATTGTCTCAAACACGCTTTCCCTGACGGAAGAGATGGGGAAATCAGAATAGGTCTCCGGTCGATTGGCGAGAAGGAGTTCGGTCTCGTGGTAAGAGATGACGGTGTCGGGATGCCGGAAGGGATTGACCCGGAGAATCCCCAATCATTGGGATTGGACCTGGTGAATGCCTTTGTTGAGAAGCTCAAGGGCAGTATGGAGATTCGCAGACACAACGGGATGGAAGTCCGGGTACGATTTAAGGAGATCTAATCCATGAAAGAGCTTGAAACCAACAGCCGCTCACGAGTTATGATCGTTGAAGACGATCCTCTTATCGCCAGAGCTCTGAGGAAGCGGCTGGAAAACTTGTGTTATGAGGTAACTGCAATAGCGTCATCAGGACGACAGGCAATTGAACTGGCAGGAGAGACCTCCCCCCATCTGGTGCTCATGGATATCATGCTGGAAGGGGACATGGACGGGACTGAGGCGGGAGCCGGAATACGCTCAGCTTTCAACATACCGATAGTGTTCGTCACGGCTCATACGGAGGACAGCGTACTGGATAGGGCCAAGGCCGCGGCGCCTTTTGGATACCTGGTCAAACCGTACAGCGAGAAGGAGTTGCGCAGTACAATAGAAATGGCTCTTTACAAGGCTCGGGCTGAACAAGCGCTCGTCCAGGCCAAAGAGGAGTGGGAACGGACTTTCGATGCAGTCCCCGACATGCTCATGATTCTGAATCACGAGCATAAGGTAATCCGTGCGAACAGAGCAACAGCTACCAGGTTGGGACTAACCAAGGAGGAAGTGATCGGTAGAGAGTGTTACAGGTTGTTTCACGGCACGGACGCGCCTCCCTCGTTCTGTCCCCAGGCCCATCTGATCTCCGACGGCAAGGAGCATGCCGCTGAAGTGACGGAAGAACATCTGGGAGGCACGTTCGACGTTTCAGTCTCCCCACTCCTTGACGGTCACGGTCGTCCTACAGGCGCGGTCCACGTGGCCCGTGACGTTACTCAACGAAAGAGGGACCAGGAAAGGCTGACTCAACTGATCGAAGAGATCAAGCACTTTGCCTACATCGTCTCTCATGATCTCCGTGCGCCCCTGAACAGCCTGAAGGGCTTCTCCAAAGAACTCAAAGCCGGGATGGAAGTTATTCGTCCCGTGATCCATAAGGCGTTGCCTTTCTTGGAGCGTGAGGAGCAATCAAGGGTCAAGAGTGCGCTGGAAGAGGATATCGGCGAAGCTCTGGAGTTTATCGACTCCTCCGTAGATCAGATGGGTCGTCTCATTGACGCGGTCCTTGACCTGTCCCGATCAGGTCGCCGCAGGCTTTCCTTTGAACGACTGGACATGAATGAACTGGTTCACGAAACCCTGAAGTCATTGGACCATCTGTTAAGTGACCCCCGGGTGAACGTGGTTGTCGGCTCATTGCCGGACACCGTAGCGGACCGGATATCCATGGAACAGGTATTCCTCAACCTGGTCGACAACGCGGTCAAGTATCTGGCCCCCGATCGCCCCGGAGAAGTGGAGATCAGCGGTCATCGCTTTCCTGATGAGAACATCTTCGTCATCCGCGATACCGGACGCGGGATCGACGGGTCCCATTTGACGCGGATATTCCATGTTTTCCAACGTGTGGGCAAGCAAGATGTTCCCGGAGAAGGTATGGGTTTGGGTCACGTCCGAACTCTTGTGCGCCGACACGGAGGTAGCATCTGGTGCGAGTCCGAACCGGGAATCGGCTCCACGTTTACCTTCACCATTTCCAATCGGCTCACGGAAGAGGGAGAGACTCTCTGAGAGCTTGTTGAAGCGGAGTGTTCAAGAATGTCTCAATCAAAGCCTATTCGTATTCTGTATGTAGAAGATGACCTGGGAGCCGCGAGGCTCTTGCAGAAGCGATTGCAGGGTTTCGGATACGTAGTTGAGCTCGCTGCCGACGGTGAAGAGGGGCTCGTCGCGTGGGATGCCGGATCGTTTGACATCCTGGCAGTCGATCATGACATGCCCAGGCTCACCGGCCTGGAGATGATTCGCACGCTCGCGGCAAGAGGGGCACTGCCGCTCACGATCATGATCACCGGTAAGGGAAACGAAACCGTGGCCGTGGAGGCCATGAAGCTGGGTGCGGACGATTACATCATCAAAGACCCGGAAACACGGTACCTGGACCTTGTGCCTCTACGCATCGAACAGGCGCAGCAAAAGAGACGTCTGCTCGAAGAGAAACAGCGCGTGGAGGCTGAGTTGAAGGAAAGCGAGAGACGATACCGTCAGATCGTGGATAGTGCCGACGACTCCATACACCAGACAGACGCACACGGTTTCTTCACCATGGTCAATCCGGTTACCGTGCACAGGAGCGGGTATTCGGAGGAAGAGGTCATAGGAAAGCACTTTCTCGAATTGATATGTCCTGAATACCGAGAGGATGCCGCGAGTTTCTATGCATCTCAATTCGCCGACAGAATTCCGGAGACCTACTATGAGTTCCCTATTCTAACGAGGGGAGGAGAGATGGTCTGGATCGGCCAGAATACGCGGATGTTGATGCAAGGCGACAGAATTACAGGGTTTCAGTCGATTGCGAGAGATATCACCGAGCGTAAAAGGGCTGAAGACGCGCTGCGGGCCAGTGAGGAGCGGCTGGAACTTGCGCTCAAAGGCGCCGACCTCGGCTTCTGGGACGTCGATTTGCAGACCGGGGAGCAGATCCACGATCAACGATGGGCTGGAATGCTCGGATACTCTGCCGACGAACTTGAGCCTCACGTCAGCACGTGGAAGAATCTCGTCCATCCTGACGACTTGCCCAAGGTAGAGAAGGTGTTGAAAGACCATCTGGAGGGCGCGGCTCCCTTCTACGAGTGCGAGTATCGCCTCCGGACCAAATCAGGTCAATGGAAATGGATACTTACCCGCGGCAGGATCACCGTCCGTGACAAGAGTGGTACCCAGTTGAGAATGACGGGCACCCATCTGGACATCAGTGACCGGAAACGCGCTGAGGAGATGTTCAGAGAGAGCGAGGGGAGATCCACCGAGTTCGTGGCCCGTCTGCCACAGTTCGTTTATGAAATCGATTTGACGGGCAAGCTGACGTTCTTCAATCGGGCGGCAGCCGAGGCTACCGGTTACTCGATGGAAGAGTTCGAGGCAGGTCTGTACGCCCGCGATCTGTTTGTCCCTGGGGATCGGGAGACACTGGCCGCCGACTTGATGAGGGCCCTGCGAGGGGAAACCCTGAGCGGCAGTGAGTATACCTGTGTCAGGAAAGACGGTTCAACGTTCCCTATGATCACCTATTCCTCACCGATGAAACGTGCTGACAGGATTGTGGGTCTCAGAGGATTAGGAATAGACATTACCGAACGTAACGCGGCCGAAGAACGAATCAAGAGGGACTTGAAGGAAAAGAGTGTCATGCTCTCCGAAATTCACCATCGGGTCAGGAACAATCTGGCCGTCATAACCTCCCTGCTCAGCCTTCAGTCCGAGTACGCTTCCGACGAATCCTGCGAACGGATGTTCCAGGATTGTCAGGCCCGCATCAGGTCTATGAGTTTGGCGCACGATTTGCTCTTCGATTCGGAGAGCCTGGCCGAGATCAATATGGACGACTATGTCGGCAGTCTGATCGACAGCCTCATTGGCGCGGTCGGCAGTGTCGCAGCCCCCGTCGAGTTCGAGAGAGAAATAGCGGACCTGTTTTTCGGACTTGACACAGCGGTCCCGCTGGGGTTTGTTCTGACTGAGTTGATTGCCAACTGTTTGAAACATGCTTTCCCTGACAAAAGAGAAGGTCGGGTCGGAATTTCGATTCGGTCGCTCGGTGAGAAAGAATTCGAGCTTGTAGTCAGAGACAATGGTATCGGAATTCCGGAGAACGTTAAGCTGGAGAATCCCGAATCATTGGGGCTGGACCTGGTGGATGTCTTTGCGCGGCAGCTCGAAGGCGAGATCGAGATAACGAGGGCCCCCGGGACGGAAGTACGGGTTACATTCAAGGAACGAAAACCGTCGAAACCGGGGAGGAAAGAATGACTGCCGCGCGAGTACTCATTGTAGAAGATGAACTGATCGTGTCCCGGGAAATTGCCGGACGCCTGACCTCCGCGGGACATGAAGTCGTGGCTCAGGTGGCCTCCGGACGGGAAGCCGTTCTGACGTGTGAGGAAACGCAACCGGACCTGGTGTTGATGGACATTGTTCTGCAAGGGGACCTGGACGGCATCCAGGCCGCCGACCAGATACGATCTCGCTTCCACACGCCGATCGTCTATCTGACGGCCCATTCCGACGAAACGGTCTTTGAAAGAGCAAAGATAACCGCACCCTTTGCGTATCTGACCAAGCCCGTGTCGCGCAATGATTTGCTTCACGCCGTGGAAATGGCCGTGTACAAGCACAAGATGCTGAAGCGGTTGAAAGAGGCTCACGATGAGCTTGAACAACGAGTGGAGGAACGCACCGCTGAATTGGCCCGGTCAAACGAACAGTTGCGGGAGGAGGTCATCAGGCGAAAGCACACAGAGGAGGCTCTTCAGAAAGCCCACGATGAACTCGAACAGCGCGTGGAAGACCGAACCAGGGAGCTTGTTGAAGCGAACGCGATGCTCAAGCGCGAAATCGCTGATCGTAAGGAGGCGGAGGACGCACTTCGGAACGAGAGGGACAAGCTGGCCCGCGTGTTCGAAACAATGAACGATGGTGTAGTGGTCATTGACCGGCAACATAATGTCCAGTATGCGAACCCTGTGCTTGAGCGAAGCTTTGGACTTTGCCAAGGCCGCAAGTGCTACGCGTATTTCCACGATCGAAATGAGCCTTGTCCCTCATGCGATAATGACGAGGTTTGGGCTGGGATAACCGTGCGTCGGGAAAGCCATTCCTACAAGGTTGACAGAGCCTACGATCGGATTGCCACGCCGCTGAGGAATTCAGACGGAACTTTGTCCAGGCTGGCAATATATCGCGATATTACTGACCGTAAGCACACGGAAGAGGCGCTACGGGCGAGTGAGGAGAGATTCAGAGAATTGGCTGAGATGCTGCCTCTGTTCGTCTACGAGGTGGACTTGAACTGGAAATTCACGTTCCTCAATCGTGCCGCGCTGGATCAGGGCGGCTACACATTGGAAGACCTGGCCGAAGGACTGAATGTCCTTGATGTGTTCATCCCCGAAGACATGGAGGCCATTTCAAGAGACATTGCCCAAATGCTGAAAGGCAAGGCGGTCAGCGGCCATGAATACACCGTGAAAAGGAAAGACGGCTCCACATTCCCGACCGTCCCATTTTCCGGTCCCATCTTCCGTGACGGTAAGGTTGTCGGCTTCAGGGGAGCCGGTATGGACATCAGCGAGCAGAAGAGGGCTGAAGAGATCCAGGCCCAACTGATCGAGGAAATCAAGCATTTCGCCTACATCGTTTCTCACGATCTCCGGCCGCCCCTGAACAGCCTGAAGGGCTTCTCCAAAGAACTCAAGGCCGGGATGGAAGTTATTCGTCCCGTGATCGACAACGCGTTGCCTTTCTTGGAACATGAGGAGCAATCAAAGGTCAAGTGTGCGCTGGAAGAGGATGTCGTCGAAGCTCTGGAGTTTATCGACTCCTCCGTAGATCAGATGGGTCGTCTCATTGACGCGGTCCTTGACCTGTCCCGATCAGGTCGCCGCAGGCTTTCCTTTGAACGACTGGACATGAATGAACTGGTTCACGAAACCCTGAAGGCATTGGACCATCTGTTAAGTGACCGCCAGGTGAACGTGGTTGTCGGCTCGTTGCCGGACACCGTAGCGGACCGGATATCCATGGAACAGGTATTCCTCAACCTGGTCGACAACGCGGTCAAGTATTTGGCCCCCGATCACCCCGGAAATGTGGAGATCAGCGGTTATCAGTTTCCGGATGAGAATGTCTTCGTCTTCCGCGATACCGGACGCGGGATCGACGGGGCCCAGTTGACGCGAATATTCCAGGCCTTCCAACGTGTCGGCAAGCAAGATGTTCCCGGAGAAGGTATGGGTTTGGGTCACGCCCGAACTCTTGTGCGCCGACACGGAGGTAGCATCTGGTGCGAGTCCGAACCGGGAATCGGCTCCACGTTCACCTTCACCATTTCCAACCGGCTCACGGAAGAGGGAGAAACCCCCTGAGAGCCTGCTGAAGCGGAGTGTTCAAGAATGTCTCAATCAGAGCCTGTTCGTATCCTTTACGTAGAGGATGACCCTGGATTGGCGCGGCTGTTGCAAAAACGATTGACTCGCGCGGGATACGTAGTGGACCTTGCCCGAGACGGAGAAGAGGGCCTCACCGCGTATCGATCGGGTTCGTATGACGTCCTATGCGTTGACCACCAGATGCCGGGGCGGACCGGACTTGAGGTAATTCGAGCCCTCTCCTCCGAGGGCATACTGCCGCCTACAATAATGGTGACGGGAGCGGGAGACGAAGCCGTTGCCGTGGAAGCCATGAGACTGGGAGCGAGCGACTACCTCATCAAGGATGCAGGCAACAGGTACCTTGATTTGATTCCTTCCATCATCCAGGGAGCGCTGGAAAAGCAGCGCCTCGTCCAGGAGAAACGACAGGCTGAGCAAGCCCTCCGAGAAGCTCATGACCACCTGGAAGTACGAGTTCGGGAAAGAACCGCGGAGCTGGCAAGAACCAACGAAGAACTGCGAATGGAAAACACCCAGCGCAAGCACGCCGAGGAAGAAATCCGGCAGCAACATGAGTTTCTCGATACCGTCCTGGAATCGTTGACTCATCCCTTTTACGTGATCGACGCGGACGATTTCACCATCGCGATGGCGAATTCGGCAGCAGGGCCGGCCTGTTCCGTAGGAGAGTCAACCTGTTACGCTCTCACCCACCAGCAAGATGAGCCTTGCGGGTCTGCTGAACACCCCTGTCCTGTCAGGGAGGTCAAGGAAAGGAAAAAGCCCGCGACGGCTGAACATATTCACCATGATAAGAAAGGCAACCCCCGAGTGGTCGAAATCCATGCATACCCGATCCTCGACAACAACGGCGCCGTGACGCGGGTTATCGAGTACGCCCTGGATATCACCGACCGCAAGGAAGCGGAAGGTCAGCTCAGGGAGCTATTGGAGACCTCGTCGAACATCGTTCAAAACATCCCATCGGGCCTGCTCATCTATCAGTACCAGGCCCCGGGGGAGCTGTTTCTCGTGAACGCCAATCGCGAGGCAACTCGCCTCACGGGCATAAAAGTGGATGAATGGCGTGGCCAGGAATTCGATGAGATGTGGCCCAATGCCCGCATCCAGGGTCTTACCCAAGCCCTCTTGAGAACCATGGCAACAGGCGAGACCTTTGCCATGGAGTGCGGGGCCTTCAAGACCGACGCAATCGAAAGGTTCTTCAGGCTCCGGGCCTTTTCCATGCCGGGTGATATGTTGGGCTTGTCGTTCGAAGACATCACCGAGCTGAAACAGATGGAGCACCAGATCCAAAAACGCGAGGTTGATGGTCGGATCACAGGGACAGAGGCAGTTGCGGAACAGGCTTCGGATCACACCTTAACGGAAACCCGGGACCATGGCCTGCGTCTCCTTCTCATCGTCGACGTGCCGGTGGTAGCCATGATATTGCAGAAGGGTCTGACCAAGCTCGGTCAGAGCGCGACCGTGGTGTCGTCGGGCCATGAAGCCCTTGATCCCCTTATTGCCGAAGAATTCTCCGCTATTGTCTGCGATCTGACCTTGTCCGACATCAGTGGACGGCAGGTCGCCAAGCTGATCGAAGATTTCTGTCAGGAAACCGGGCTCTCCAGGCCTCCCTTCGTGCTCATGACCCGGGAGGGCGAGGGGGAGGAGATCTCCGAATCCGGAGTGGATATGATGGTGGAGAAGCCTATTGATGTCGGGCGATTACTTCAGATCCTACGAAATCTTGTGCCCTAACCCGAAACGGATATTAAATGGACCGTGAACACCCGTCTACGTATGGAGCGTAAAATGTCCGAATCAACTGCCATTCGAATTCTCTACATGGAGGACGTGGCGGCATTGGCGCGACTGTTTCAGAAGAACTTGAGTCGCTCAGGGTACGTCGTTGACCTGGCGCCCGATGGAGATCAGGGCCTTGCCATGTACGAAGCGGGCTCGTACGACATATTGGTCTTGGACCATCTGATGCCGGGCAAGAGCGGGCTTGAGGTGCTGGAGCACCTTTTCTCCAAAGGAGAATTACCGCCCACAATCATGCTCACCGGTGCGGGAAACGAAGACGTCGCGGTGGAAGCCATGAAGCTGGGGGTGAGCGACTATATTGTCAAGGACACTCAGAACGGGTATTTGGAACTGATGCCCACCGTGATAGACCGGGCTCTTGAAAACCACATCTTACGACGGGAAAAGCGTCGAGCGGAAGAGGAATTGCGACGAGCCCACGACGAGCTTGAACTGCGGGTCCGGCAGCGCACCAGAGACCTTGCCGCGGCCATGGAGAAACTGCAGCGTGAAATCGTTGTGCGAACCGAAGCAGAGACGAGAATCAGGGGGCAGAATGAGTTTCTCGACACCGTCATGGAATCCTTGACCCACCCCTTCTACGTCATTGATGTTAAAGATTACAGTGTCGTGACGGCCAATTCAGCCTCAGGGCTCTCCTCTTCCGAGGGAGCGTCAACCTGTCACGCTCTCACCCACGGGCGGGATGAGCCTTGCGGGTCCGCTGACCATCCCTGTCCCTTGGAGGACGTGAAAAAGGGGAAAAAGCCGGTATCAGTGGAGCATATTCACTATGATGGGAAAGGCAACCCCAGAGTGGTCGAAATCCATGCGTACCCGATCTTTGACCGTGCCGGCAAGGTGACGCGGATCATCGAATACGCCCTCGACGTCACTGATCGCAAAGACGCGGAACTGGCCCTGAAAACGAGTGAAGAACGTTTCAGGACCATCTTTGAGTCGGCGAGCGACTGCATCTTCATCAAGGACCGCCAGGGAAGATACTCGCTCGTCAACCCCGCCATGAGCGCTCTCTTGGATTTACCCACAGCGAGGATCCTGGGAAAAACAGAGGAGGAATTGTTTGGAAAAGAGGCGGGCGATCACATGCGGGACGTGGAGTCCCGGGTGCTGCAGGGTGAACTGGTAGAGGAGGAATACACCGGACTGATCCGCGGATTCCCCACAACATTACTCCGCACAATGATTCCCTTGTATGATTCCCGTGGGGATATTGTCGGAGTCTGCGGTATTGCCCGGAACATCACCGACCGTAAAGAGAGTCCCGCGTCGGCCCAGGCTGCGGATAGCGAATATCCCTCCAAGGCAATGCGCGCTGCCTTGGCCGCGGCACGCCGGGCGGCTCGCAATGACAGCGTGGTTCTGCTCACCGGTGAGAGTGGGAGCGGGAAAGATTACCTGGCCGAGATAATCCATGATGACTCCGGACGCTCAGGCGGACCCTTGTTCTCCATCAATTGCGCGGCCCTGCCCCCTGAATTGGCTGAATCGGAGCTTTTCGGGCATGAGGCCGGCGCCTTTACCGGAGCAGCGCGACGCAAGAGAGGATTGCTCGAATTGGCGGAGGGAGGCTCTCTGCTGTTGAACGAGATCGGAGAACTCCCCCTGGCCTTGCAGGCCAAGTTGCTGACTTTCCTTGACACCCGACAATTCACTCGCGTTGGCGGTGAGAAAAACATCACCGTCAACGCCAGGTTGATTGCAGCCACCAACAGGGATCTCCAGAAGGATGTCTCTGAGGGCCGCTTTCGACGCGACCTGTTCTATCGCCTGAACGTATTCTCCATTACGGTTCCCCCGCTGAGGGAAAGGATTGAGGACCTGCCCCTCCTCGTTGAGCAGATTGCCTCCCGGCTTGCAGCGGACATGCAGCTCGACGCAATCCCCACCATAGACCTCGCCGCGGCAAATGCTCTCACCAGCTATGACTGGCCGGGAAACGTGAGGGAATTGCGAAATGTACTGGAAAGGGCCCTTATACTATCCGACGGCACGCGAATCGACGTAGGCGCTCTCGGGGTGGCGTCAAGTGGCGGGGATTGGTCGTATACGGTGCCATTCCCTGAAGAGCGATCACTCCATGATGTCACCAACGACCTCAAGCGGTCTCTTACTATCGAGGCATTGCGCCGTTCACGCGGTCACAAGAGAAAAGCGGCCCGTCTTCTGGGAATATCCCATGACACGATCTACCGTTTTATCAAGAGTCATGGAATCGATGTCAGATAATCTGACGCAATCAGCACTCCTGTAGCGATTCTCTGACAAGGGGCGCCACCATAACCATCGAATATTATTGGGCTGCTCGAAACACGGCTGTGATCGCTCGCTATTCCGCTCCCACATCGATCCGCTCTCGACCCACCGAGAATTCTCAGTCAAGTTTGCAATAGTCTAACATTACGAGCGAAATGCGCTTTCAATCAATTGTGGCACGACAATTGCTCTTATGCTTGGCAACTTGTTGGAGCCGACTCTGCGGTATCTCGATGATGGATGAACGGAACGAGGGAGTGTGTTTGTGGATACTAAGAAGATGACCATATTACTATTGGACGACGATAATCCTTCCCGCCACTCAGTCCGGAACAATCTTGACGAGGCGGGTTTCTCAGTGGTGACGTGCAGTAACGCGGAGCGGGCCCTCTCGATCTTGAGGTTAGGTGAGGTTGACGCGTTGATCACCGATGTACAGCGCTCCCGGACCAATCGCTTGGACCTCATTCCCCAGGCTCGGCGCTGCCTCCCCGGGCTGAAAATAGTGGTGACCAGCGATTTCTCATCTTCTTTCCTCAGAAATCGGAGCCTCAGCAACGGGGCTGATCTCTTTCTGGAGCAGCCGGCGGACATGGACAGGGTCGTCGAATTCTTTTCATCGCCCCGACCCGCGGAATCATTTTCGGGCAGCGTCGAGGGAATCGACATCATCGAATATCTCCAGTTCATCATGTTGAGCGGCAAGAAGATGATTCTGGAGGTCACGTCAAATGGGAGCGGGTGCGGCACGGTGTACCTCAGTAACGGCCGGGTGCTGCACGCGACCTGCGGAGACCTGGACGGAGAAGAGGCGGTCTACCGATGCCTGGGCTTCAGAGGTGGCAAGTTTTCGCATCTGCCCTGGCGCGATCCGAAGAAAGTCACCATTGACAAACCAGGCGAATTCCTCCTTGTGGAGGCCGCGCGCAAAAGGGACGAGCAGGTTGGTGGAGATCAAAGGGAGGTCGAATAAGGGCCTCGTGCCTACGTTATGCCAATTATCATCGCAAGAGAGCGACAACGAAGCAAAAAATGGCGGCAAGTCCCCGGGTCCCGGCCGTAGGGGCGTAGCATGCTACGCCCTCTTGGATAGTTGCTGCAAGGCGGAGCGTCAGGGTCAGCCCGGGGTCATCTATTTTCAGGTAAATGCGCAATCAGGAGAGTGAGATCGGTTTCTTGGGTGCCACTGCCGGCTTGCCCGGCAGTGCTCTTCAGTACTCGTTTGATCGCACATCAGTATAACTGAGCAGGTTCGCATGAGAAGGAAAACCCCTACCAGGCGCTTTCATCTGGATGATCCCAGTCACTCCGCACTCACCAGGAGTGTTGCCGGCCGGCTCATCAGGGGCCTGGGGACCAACTCCGACGCTATTTCGGCGGTGCTGGAGGTTGTTCAACGATCCTCGGGCCGAAACGAGGACTCAGGCCGGCGTCTCGGCGAGACAGGGCAGGGACTTGTGGACGAGTTGTTGGAAAATGTCGCGACATCACCTCAACCTGGTCCCCTGACGCGGCAGGCTCGTCTGACCCTCCAGGCCCATCTCGACACCATAAGGCGACTCGCGCTGGCTGCCGAATTAAGAGACGACTACACAGGGGCCCATATCGTTCGTGTGGGCGGGTACAGCGCGTTGATTGCAGAGAAACTCGGGTTGCCGGATGCAGAGGTTCGGACCATATACTACGCCGCACATCTCCATGACGTGGGGAAGATAGGAATCCCGGACAGGATTCTGGGAAAACGGGGCAAACTATCGTGGGAAGAATTCGAAATCATGAAGACCCACACCACCATTGGATCGAAAATCCTGGCGGACGCCGACGCGGAGGTCCTCCAACTCGCCCAACAAATAGCCCTTTACCATCACGAAAGATGGGATGGCAAGGGCTATCCGCAAGGCATTTCCGCGCATGGCATACCTATGGCCGCCCGGATTGTCTCATTGGCGGATACCTTTGACGCCATTACGTCACGGCGCCCATACCGACCGGCCCGCTCGCTTGAAGATGCCTTTGAAATCATTGAAATGGAGAGCGAAGAGCAATTTGATCCTGTGGCGGTGGCGGCATTCCTGGCCAACACTGACCCAATACTCAAAATAATGAAAAAGGTGAACCAGCCCGTGGATTCGGCGCTCTCGGATTCCACGAGGGATGAAGCGGGTTCCGCGGATCATTGAAAGACCCTTGGCCCGAATTACGGAGAACTCCCGGCCGGTTACCATAAGATTGACGTTGACAGCGGGACCTATGGCGTCATATGCTGAACATCCGCATGAGTGCCGATTTTCCGACGGAAATGGTGGAATAGGCGTCCCTGGACCGCCTTCCGCCGCGAATCAACGGCAATTCGGGGTTCGGGAAACCATCGAACACCACTATACATGCAGGATTCCCGAAGTCGAAAAGCCTGCGGCACAATTGACGATCGAGCGGCTGAAGGACCGGAAGCCCGGATCAGATTCCGTGACGTTGGGTGTGGGAGTAACAAGGTAACTATGGCGCCACCGCGAATCCTCATCGTAGAAGACGAAATGCTGCTGGCCAAGGATCTGGCCAAACGTTTGACAGGATCGGGCTTCGAGGTCGTGGCGCGGGTGACGTCCGGAGAAGAAGCCGTTCGGAAAGCCAAGGAAACGCGACCCGATCTGGTCCTGATGGACATCAAGCTGGAAGGAAAGATGGACGGGATTGAAGCAGCGAGCCAAATTCGTTCCCTCCGCGACGTAGCCGTCATTTATCTTACGGCTCACCAGGAAAGAGATGTGCTTGACCGTGCCAAACTCACGGAGCCACATGCGTACCTGACCAAACCGGTGTCTCCCCGCGAATTGGAACGCACCGTTGAGATGGCTCTGTACAAGCACCGGACGGAAAAGAAAATCAAGGAGAGCGAACACGAGTTGAAGTTGACTCTGGGCGCAACTACAGACGGCATATGGAAGTGGAACTTCAAGACGAATGAACTATTCTTCAGTGACAGGTACTATACCATGCTGGGATATGAACCAGGGGAATTCCCGGCTTCATATGAGAGTTGGAATTCTCTGATACACCCCGACGACCGGGACAGTTGTTTTGCCGTGGCGGAGAAGTATCTCGAATCCAAACCTGACCTCTATGACAATGAATTTCGCCTTCGGACAAAGGACGGCCGATATCGTTGGATACATACCCGAGCGCGAGTAGTGGAATGGGACGACGCTGGTGAAGCGGTTCGCATGATCGGGAATCATGAGGACATCACCGACCGCAAAATGGCTGAGGAGGCGCTCCTCGAAAGCCAGAGAAGATACTCGCTGGCTACCAACGCGGGAAAAACAGGAGTGTGGGACTGGGATCTCAATACCAATGAGGTTTATTTAGACACAGTTCTCAAAGGTTTTCTTGGGTATAGGGATGATGAGATTACCAACGATATCGAGGAGTGGGGTAAACATGTTCACTCGGCCGACCGTGAGCAGGTTTTTGCAGAGGTTGAGCGGTGCTTGAGCGGGGACGAGCAGGACTATGAAGTAGAACACAGAATGATTCACAAGGATGGGAGTGTACGCTGGATTCTGGCCCGTGGACTCCCGATCAGGGACGATCGCGGGAAGCCGATTCGTTTCCTGGGGACAGATACCGACATCACCGATCGCAAGAAGGCGGAGGAAGCGCTGAAGGAGAGCGAAGCCAATTACCGTTTTTTGGCAGAGAACATGCACGACATAGTCTGGACCGTTGACTTAGACATGAAAACCACTTATGTCAGCCCTTCCATTGAAAAGGTCCTTGGCTTTACCCCTGAAGAGAGGTTGGATCAGACTGTCTCGCAGCAACTGACCCCAGAGTCTCTTGAACTGGCAAAAAGAAGCCTACTCGGAGAACTCGAACGTGAGAGTGAAAATGATGCCCGAGACAGTTCGATAACCTTGGAACTGGATTACTTCCGCAAGGACGGTTCCATAGCGTGCCTGGAATCCGTTCTGGTTTTCATCCGCGACGAAAATTCAAATCCCATAGGTATCTATGGCCTCTCACGTGACATCACCGACCGAAAGAACGCGGAGGAGGCGCAGCGAGAGTCCCAGGCGAAATATCAATCCATCGTGGATTCTTTTGAAGGCCTGCTCTACATTATTTCGTCCGACTACGAGATTCAATTCATGAACGAACGGCTCATGAAGCGTACGGGACGTAATGCTCTTGGAGAGAAATGCTATCAAGTTCTTCACGACCAGGATGATATATGCTCCTGGTGTCTCGCTGAAGCTGCATGGCGAGGCGATACCGTTCAGTGGGAAGTTCTCAGTCCAAAGGATAATCGCTGGTATTCCGCAATCAACTCACCCGTCGGTCGTGCGGACGGCACTGCATCCATGATGGGGATGCTTCAGGACATGACAGATCGCAAGACGGCTGAGGAGGACCGCTCACGGCTGGCTACCATTAGTGAACAGGCGGGTGAGAGCATCGTCGTAACCGACCGGGACGGCGCCATCCAATACGTGAATCCCGCGTTTGAAAAGGTGACTGGGTATGCCGCCCGGGAAGCAATCGGACAGAATCCCCGATTCCTCAATAGCGGAGAACATGATGAGGAATTCTACAAAGAGATGTGGGCGACCCTGATCAGAGGCGACACCTGGAGAGGACACCTTGTCAACAAGAACAAGGAGGGCAAACTCTTTGAAGAAGATGCCACGATCTCGCCCGTCGAAGACGAGTTCGGCAATATCGTCAGCTATGTGGCGGTAAAGCGTGACGTGACAGCCCAAGTGCTGCTGGAAAAACAGCTCTATCAAGCTCAGAAAATGGAGTCAATCGGGACCCTGGCCGGGGGTATTGCCCATGATTTCAACAATCTGCTTCAGATTGTCCTGGGCTATGCCGACATGATCATGATGGACAAAGGTGAGCAATCACAGGATCGCCGAAATCTGGACATCATACGGCAGGCAGCGACGGACGGACGCGATCTCGTCAAGGGGCTTCTTACGTTCAGCAGACAGGTAGAGAGCGAGCTACGTCCCGTTAATCTGAATCAGCAATTGAAACGTGTCCAGAGGATTCTGAGGCGGATGGTTCCCAGGATGATCGAGATCCGGTTATCCCTGGGAGACGATCTGAACGCGGTGAATGCCGATTCGGTCCAGGTTGAACAGGTGCTGCTCAATCTTGCAGTCAATGCCCAGCATGCCATGCCAAAAGGCGGGAAATTGACCATTGAAACCCGGAACGTTACCCTGGACGAGGACTACTGCCGCACTCAGGTAGAAGCAGAACCCGGCGAACATGTACTGCTCAAGATTTCCGACACCGGTCATGGCATGGAGAAAGAGACTGTGGCGCGTATTTTTGAGCCGTTCTACACCACGAAGGAGGCCGGAGTAGGGACCGGTCTCGGTCTTTCCATTGTGTACGGAATAGTGAGGAACCATGGCGGTCATGTTACGTGCTCAAGCGAACCGGGGCAGGGAACCACATTCACCATCTACCTACCTGCCTTTTCAGAGGCGGCCAAGTTTGATCCTCCGATGACGGCCGGACACATGCCCGCGTTCGGGACCGAGACCATCCTTCTGGTGGATGACGAGGACCTCATAAGAGACATGATCGAACGGACTCTTAGGCGAAGCGGATACAAGGTGTTCACAGCAGAAAACGGCGACAAGGCTCTGGAAATTTACCGGGAAAAGATGGAAGAAATAGACCTCATCGTTCTTGACCTCATTATGCCGGAGATGGGGGGAGAGGAGTGTCTGGACGAGATCCTCAAGATCAATCCCGCTGCAAGGGTCCTCATAGCCAGTGGGTTCTTGGCGAAAAAATCGAGAAAGGCAGTCCTGGAACGTGGAGCCCTTGGACTCATTGGAAAGCCGTGCGATGCCGGGGACCTTCTCCGCGCTGCTCGAAAAGTCCTGGAGGAGACAGGCGTCCCAGCGGGCCGAACCGGGGGTAAGAGTGCCGCGTCCGTGCCGAGTGCCGACGAAGGAGAATCCATATCCACGGTAACACCCTCTCTTGACGAGGCGTCAGCGCCACAGGAAACGCCCGATGTCGATGATCTTCCCGGTAGACTCAGCATCCTCGTCATCGATGATAGAGAGCGGTTCCTTGCAGCGTGCAAGGTGGGGTTGGCTCAATTCGGACACACCCCTCTCACTGCTGTTTCCGGGATTGAAGGTCTCCAACTGTTCCAGGAATCACCGGTGGATCTTGTGATCTGTGACCTGGAGATGCCCGAACTGAGCGGCTGGGACGTGGGCAAAAGGATCCAGGAAATTTGTCGAAAAAACGCGATTCCCAAGACTCCCTTTGTCCTCTTGACGGGCCAGATGGATACGGAGGATATGCGTCAAGAGGACAGGGAGAAGATGGCTGATTGCGGTGTGGATGCGATTGTCGGCAAACCGATAGATATCCCTGATCTCCTGAAGGTCGCCGAGCCGTTTTTAAAAACGCGACAGCGAGATCCCGAGTGATTCAACAGGCTATCCAATTAAGGACTTGTCACAAAATAGACCTGCCGGCGGCAGAAGGCGCCTCGGGACACGCCGGCCATTGGAGACTTGGCCGACAGTCGTGGGTCAAAGAGGTAGGGGCTACGCATGCGTCGCCCTCTTGATCGCAAGAATGAAGTACCTGTCAGTTGCAACGTTTATTCTGTGACGGACCATAAGGAATGGATCGCAAACGCGCCCGCTTGGTTTTCAGGAACACGTCGAAAGGAAAACGCATGAGTGACAAAGATCCGCCGGCTCTTGATTCCTTCGATGACACACAGACAATACACCTCGACAGCCTGTTTACCCGAGATGTAACCTCCACGGGCAGCTTTGACATCAGGGGAGGAATATGGGCGTCTACCTTCGGCAAGGTCGTGCAAGCTATGCCTGTCCCTGCTCTGTTGATTGACGAGTACCACAATGTGATCGTTGCCAATGAGGCTTTCAGCAAGATCAGCCCGGACTATGAAAGAATATTGGAGGCCCCCTTCTCAAGACTCTTCACAGATCCTTCCGCAGCCGATGAAGCGCAAACACTGCTGACGGAGGTCTTTTCGACGAGAAAGCCGCAAGTCGGAGAAGGTATCCTGCAGATTGGGAAATCCAGGATATGGGGTCGCATGACGTATCGACCAATCAGGATTATCGACCTGAGGTTGGTTTTCCTCGTTGTCGAAGACCTGACCCGTGAAAAACAGCAACTCCTTGAGAACAAACGGCTGCAAGAAGAACTTGAGATCCGAGTGGAGCAACGCACCGCTGATCTGGGAAAATCGAATGAAAGGCTCCGACAGGCGGTTGAAGAGGAAAAGCGAGCCAAAGAAGCCCTGAACCGATCCGAGGAGCTATTCCGCCTGGTGTTCAATTCCATGAGCAGTGGGGTGCTCGTGCTCGGACGGAATGGAGAAGTTCAGCTTGCCAACCGCTCTGCGCTTTCTTTCTTGCGGCTTGACGACAGTATCATAGGACAATCATTGGACAACGTGCTCCCTGATTTCGATATCTCCGGCGTGGACCGGGGTTCCCATGATCAATCTGAGGCCCGTGTAACTCTTCGGGACGGTGCGAGCAGGTTGTTCGGACTTTCCGCCACGACCGTCGGATCTGACGGTCGTACCGTAATAGTGTTTCAGGACATCACAACCACTGTTCAGCTACGGGAGCGAAGAAGGCGAGCTGAGGAGCTTGCCCTGGTCGGGGAAATGACCGCTCGTCTCAGCCACGAAATAAAAAACCCCCTTGCCAGTGTCGTAGTGGGCCTCAAGACTCTGCAAAGGGGTACCCCGCAATCATTCGAGCACGGTCACATGTTGCAGTTGATTTCGGACGAGGTGGATTCCCTTACAAAGACCGTCAACCAATTGCTTGACGCGGCTCGTCCGAGAGGACTTTCCCCCAGGCCGGTTTACGTCGAGCCTCTCTTGGAAAAGTGCGCGGGTGCCAATGGTGTTCTCGCTGTCAAGGGGAGGCATCGGATTGGAACTCGTTCGGTACCCTGCCTCCTCCGCAGTTGTCGTGGATGACCAGGCCATGCTTCGTGTGCTGGGAAGTCTGGTCCAGAACGCGCTGGACGTGTGTTCAGAGGGAGATCTCATCCGTACTGGATGGCGGGAGCTCGACGAGGCAGGAAAAGCTGAACTCGTGCCCGGATTCTCGGGGAAGGTTGTCGTCATGTTTGTCGAAGACACTGGACCGGGGATTCCCGACGGATTATTGTCCCACCAGAGCCACGTTTTTAAGGCATTTGTTTCTACCAAGGCTGCGGGCACCGGCCTTGGACTCACCGTGGCCCGACACATCGTGGAATCCCACGGTGGAATGATTACGGTGGATTCAACGCCCAACGAGGGAACCAAGTTCGAGATCTTCCTCCCGAGCCCGGAGGCAATCCCTTGCTGGGACTGGCATCGTGACGGAGCCGTTGATGACGCGTCGTGGAGCGAGGTCGAGTGCGCGGCCTGCGAGATGAAGTCGTCCGGCACCGGTTACTGTTGCTGGAATCTCAAAGGACGGGCCCACCATGCGGAAACCGGGTGGTGGCCGGATCGTTGTCTGAAATGCGGTTTTTTCCGGTCATCCAGCCTGACACCCTTTTTCAGGTCTTGGGTGGCCGCATCGAGAACAGAGTAGATGGCAAATTGCTTCAGATCTTTCCTGGATTGACCGAATGGTTGGAAAGGAGGCGGCTTTGGCCCCTACTGCCCTCATCGTGGATGATAATGCCAGCTTGGCCTACTTTTCCGCGGTCGACCTTAAGCGGGAAATCGAGGGGCTTGAGGTGCTCACCGCGGGTACCAGAGCGGAAGCGGTGATTCTCGCTGATGAGCGTCACCCGTCCGTGTGCATCGTGGATCTGAAGCTGCCTGACGGGAACGGATTGGAACTCATCGGCGATTTGAGGAGCCGTTTGCCAAGCATGATCCCTATCCTTATCACGGCAACGCCTCTTCCGGGGGATCTCAGCAGAGATCTCTTCGGGATGCTCGCAAAACCTTACGACCCTGAAGCTCTCATCGATCTTGTCCGTCGGGCCCTCAACTCGGGCGATTCCTGGACTGGACAACCCGCGGGAAGGCATGATTGGGGGGAAACAGGGTTACAGTCCACCCAATGCGACTTTCATCACGTCCAAAACCGCCTGTCGGGATTGCTCGGTGGAATCAGAGCCCTGCGATTGGAATTGCACGCGGTGGCAGACGATCCCGCCGAGGTTCGGAGGACCGTCGACCAATACACGGACCTCCTCGCCGCGCTGGTGAAAGACGCGGCAGAAACGCTAAAGAGAAAGGTTTGACAGGAGATGACTACCGAAAAAGACTCAATTCTCCTTGTGGATGACGATCCTGAGCAGGTCTGGGTTCTGGGCCGGTATTTTACCCGGGCCGGGTTCTCGGTGACTACCTGCGGAGATGGAGCGGAGGCAATTTCCTTGTTGGAGTCGCGGCACTTCGACACCGTGATAACCGATATTCGGATGCCACGGCTTAATGGCCTGGCGCTGGTAGACTGGCTGCGTGAGAATCGGTCGGGTACCCGGGTGGTAGTCATTACTGCCTTTGGCGGCCCTTCCATCAGACACTTGAGCATCACGAAAGGCGCCATTCTGTACATGGAAAAACCGGTGGACCCTGATCTGCTGGCCGAAGCGCTTTCACCAACGAAGAAGGAGACCGCCTTCTCCGGCACCATCGATGAGATCGACATTCTCGACTACCTGCAACTCATGATGTTGACCGGACGGCAGGTGGTGCTGGAAGTATCTTCCAGGGACGGGGGCCGGGGATTGATATTCATCGACAAGGGAGCGGTGAGGCACGCGAGATGTGATAACATGGAGGGAGAAGACGCGCTCTTCACGTGTCTCGGGTTCGAGGGAGGGAGTTTCGTGAATCTTCCCTGGACCGAACCGGACAAAATCACCATCACCAAACCAGGAGACTTCCTCCTCATGGAGGCTGCACGAAAGAGGGACGAATTAAGAGAGAGCATTGAACAGAGGTCAGAGGGACGCTTGGATGCACACGAACCTGACTGATCCCGAAATCCGCATATGACCGGCAATCAGTAAGGAGTCAAAGGATGAATTCGGAAAACAAAGACGGCAACGGTGACGTGAAACAGCTTCTTTCAGCACTGATCGAGAAATCCGGGGCTTTGACAGCCATGCTCATCA
>Ga0190286_1000068_pt1 | contig 55809 bp, 66 predicted proteins | sample 48691834_MG_FD_183241 | JGI IMG/M metagenome (GOLD analysis project Ga0190286, IMG submission 183241) | Hydrothermal vent microbial mat bacterial communities from Southern Trench, Guaymas Basin, Mexico - 4869-18-3-4_MG | ecosystem: Environmental > Aquatic > Marine > Hydrothermal vents >... | reverse complement strand
AGCTTGCTTAAAAAAATGGCGGTGCAGGGATTCGAACCCCGGACATGACGGATATGAGCCGTCTGCTCTACCGCTGAGCTACACCGCCTAAAGAGATTTTAGGCATACCAGTAAAAATTGTCAAGGGTAGGACCTATTTTATGATAATCTTCACCTTCTCTGGCTGTCCTGGCACCAATTTAAAGGGGGCCTTTGCCAGTGCCAAGGCCACCTCTATCTCTTGCCCAGGCCTCAATTTGGCCCCATCTACTGGGACATCTAGCGATTTGGTAATCAGTTTTTCGATTTTTATCCTTACCCTACTAGGCTTGATGTCCATTACCTCCAACCCTGGGGGTAGATTGATATTTAGCATGCTGAGGGGAATAAAGTGCACCCCAGAGGCAGAAAATTTATTTAGATCTAGGTATGCCTCTATCTGCTCAGGTTTTAGGCTATTTACTAGATGACGACGCCCCTGAATTTGTAATTCCACCTTGTTTGTTGAGACATCAATCATCTTACAGTTGGCAGGTAGTCCCCTGAATTCAAGGGGGACTGTGATGGCCTTAAGGGATGGCTGCCGCCCTCCCAAAAATCCCCAAAAAATAACAACCATCATAGTAATAAGGCCATAACCTACCAATTCCTTGATTATGTCCCTGCGTATTTTCCTCTTTATCTCTTTGCCCTCAGGCCCGTAGATTGTATCTCTCAGTATAGAGCTAAGTTGTGTTGGATTAGCTACCTGATTGAACATCTGCCCCCTTGACTATATGGACCAGGTGAGGCAAGGCAGCATACATTAACAATGGACTTTGTTGTAGGAAGAGCAAGATAAAAAATGCTGGTTTTGCCATGCCTGCTATATGTGCTGTAGCACCAAAGGATAATTTAAGTGAAGATGAAGCAAAAAGCTGGGAATGTATACCTAATGACAAGTGGAATGATTATAGCAATATTGAAGGCACAGATAGATTGTATTTGGCAGATGCAGGAGAAATTATACAAGATTTTAGCGATGATTGTACAGAAGTGGGCGATTTAAGCAATTCAGATTATAAAACTATAAGCAATGCTAAGATCCAAAATGGCTATTTTGCTAAACTTATAAGCGATGCCAATGAGGGCGACACCTCAATAGCTTGGATACTAACGATATAGATGGCAATGATAATAACTGTATCTGCAATTCAACTTGTAGTGGCACTTCTCATTGTACATCAAGTAGGCGCAAAGAAAAGAAAAAGAAAAGGGGAAAGTAGATAAAAAGCTAATTATTTCCCCTTTTGTTGAACCTGGCGCAGATAAGCTAGCCTCTTTATTTGGAATGGAAATATGTACTAATGTAAATAAGCTAGAATAACAACTCTGTTTATCCAAAAATAGATATTACCTGAGGTCTAAAAAAATCATAGGTTTTATAGGTAAAGACTTAATCACCTCACCTGCTAAATCAATTACTTCTTCACATACATCTATCAGAACGCCATCACTAGTGGCCACCAAGCCTGAGATAAACCCCTTTTCTTATTTTTCCTCTCCCTTGCCTTTGATTCACTGCATACCCCACGCCTAAGTATCATCCTCTTATCCTTGCTCAATTGGTAATGGTTTCCTACCAGCTCTATAGCAGAATTTAGGGGATAACCCCGGGAGAGGAGATACCTTAGATCTTCTGCGGCTTTATAAAGGAGATTCAATTAATTTAATTTGGAGGAAATAATGAATTTACCCAGGGGCTTATTCCCTACCCCCTGCCATTATAAGTGGCCTGATAATGGCAAATATAAATTCAGCTGTTAATATCAGCAGTAATATGACATAAACCTTTTTTGCACGAAAAAGTGCACCTATAACACTAAAGAATGGGGCAAGGGCAAGTATAAAGTCCATTACCCTAGCAAATATTGTATTCATTGGGTCAACATAAACTTCCTTCTTTGGCATGTAAATACCTCCTATTTTCGTTATACAATGCCAAGTCCATGAAGGCCTTTAAAGATATCTAGTAAGGCTGCAAAGAGCATAATAGCCAGTACCAAATACTTAATGACCTTTGGTTTTGCCTTTATAGATAGGTGCCCCCATAATCAGGTTTAGTACTGGGACATTTGCCCATCCAGCGCCAAGACCAAACATCCCGCTATAAAACCCATTGCCGCAATACCTTAATCATAGTGGTCTCTATAAGACCAGAGATGATCAAAAGTGGAATTATAACATAAATGTATACAGGTATCTCTTTAGAAAGTACCTCCCCTATGGCCGAGAGGGCAAAATCAGGATATAGCAAGATACCTATCTTAATGCCAACAGAGATGCTTATCCATGCAGCAGGGAGCTCAAAGAGCGAGACAGGATTTAGAAAAATTGCCAAAAAATCTAATTTTCCTATCTCTTTAAACAATACAATCCCTACATTCATTCCCAGGAGGATGGCAAATATAAAGGGGAGTACAAAGAAGAGCCCGGAGAGGACATTAAACAGAAGGGATATAGAATTTAAAGAAAATATGAAGAAGAAAATCTTTAGATAAGGATCTTCTGGTTTTAGGTGCCTTTTTATCAACCCCCATATCCACAGCGGATAAAAGAGGAAAAATCTTACGTTTCGCCTTACTATCCAGGGGGACAGGATTAGCCCAAGGCAAAAGAGCAAGGATGCCAAAAGACAAAGTTTTAAGTCAATCAACCTTAGGATATTTATATACGGTTGCACCTGTCTATAATTTACACCTAATGGAAAAACATGTTAAGTTATGAAGTAAATGAAAAGACTAATAATTTTGCTACTGTCTTTTGTACTGTTAAGTTGTGCCCAAAAAGGGGATAAAGATTCCAAAGAAATTACCTTGGTCTTTAAACATGGAAAGATAGCAGGGGACCCAAGGCCGCTAAGGGCGCTCTTTGAAAGATTTGAAGAGATGTATCCAGGGATTAAGGTAAAGGATGAGACACTTCCCTCATCCACAGATGAGCAACACCAATTCTATGTAATAAACCTTGAGGGAAAGAGTAAAGATTTTGATGTAATAAGTATGGACGTAATATGGGTCCAGGAGTTTGCAAGGGCGGGGTGGATTAGGGATCTAAGTTCTGTATTTGGCCAAGAGGAGATGGCAGATTTCTTTCCCGGGCCTATAAGGGCAGTTACCTATAAAGGCAAGACCTTTGCCATACCTTGGTATATAGATGCAGGCATCCTTTATTATAGAAAGGATCTCTTAAAAAAATATGGCCTTTCGCCCCCAAAGACGTGGTATCAATTAGTGGATATAGCAAGCACAATTATAAAAAAGGAAAGGGATATCTATGGATTTATCTGGCAAGGAAAGCAATATGAGGGACTAGTATGCAATGTCTTAGAATATATATGGGGAAACGGTGGTGATGTATTCAAAGATGGGAGGCTTTCCATCTATTCAAAAGAAAACATAGAGGCCCTAAGATTTATAAGGGATTTGATATTTAAATATAAGGTCTCACCAAGACTTGTCACCACTGCCACAGAAGAGGTTACAAGACACATCTTTGGGAAGGGAAAGGCTGTCTTTATGAGGAACTGGCCCTATGCCTGGCATATATTTGAGAGGAAGGGCTCAGTTGTTAAGGGGAAAATAGGGATTTGTCCCCTCCCCTCATTCCCAGGTTTTCAGTCTGCCTCTGTTTTGGGTGGGTGGCAACTGGGTATAAACAGATATTCTAAACACCCAAAGGAGGCAGAAAAACTGATAAAATTCCTTACATCTCCCTATGCCCAAAAGGCATTGGCCCTCTCCATCGGCTATAAACCACCTAGAAGATCCCTTTACCAGGACCCCGAATTGATAGAAAAAAGCCCTTTTATTGCAGGGCTTTATAATATATTTTTAAGGGCAAGGCCAAGACCTGTAACCCCTTATTACATGATGATTGCCCAGATTATGCAACCTGAGTTTAGTGCCGTCATATCAGGGATTAAGGAACCTAAAGCGGCCTTAAGGTCAATAAGCAGACAGATTGATTATTTGCTTAGGCTTGAAGAATAAATGAAGGAAAGGGGAAGAATATATGTTTTACCTGCTATAATCATACTTTCTCTCGTCACTATCTATCCACTAGTCTATGTATTTTATCTAAGCCTCCATAGAAATATGCCCATTTTTGGCATATCCAAGTTTGTTGCCCTTAAAAATTATATGTTTTTGCTAAAAGATGAAAGGTTCTGGAATGCCCTTAAGAACACCATTTATTTTACAGGCATCTCAGTAATGGCTGAGCTCCTTCTGGGGCTTATGATAGCCATCTTTTTAAACCGCCCATTTAGGGGGAAAGGGATAGTAAGGGCCATTGTCCTTATCCCCTGGGCAATCCCTACTGTGGTCTCAGCAAAGATGTGGGAGTGGATCTACAACCCTGACTTTGGCATCCTAAACTATATATTGAGGGAGAATATAAACTGGCTGGGCAGTCCATTTTGGGCCATAAATGCAGCCATATTTATGGATGTCTGGAAGACCACCCCATTTGCTGTACTACTCTTTATGGCAGGCCTAAAGCTCATCCCCAGAGAGCTTTATCAGGCGGCCAAGGTGGATGGGGCAAGTGATATTCAAATATTTATAAACATCACCCTCCCTCTTCTAAAACCCATAGTGTTGGTAGTGCTCCTCTTTAGGACATTGGATGCCTTCAGGGTATTTGATGCCATATATGTGCTCACAGGCGGAGGCCCAGGCAATAGCACCGAGACGCTCTCCATATATGCATATAAAACCCTATTTCAAACGCTCCAATTTGGTTATGGCTCTGCCCTTTCTGTAGTGGTCTTTTTGTGTATAGGTATAATAAGCCTTTTTTATGTAAGGATGCTATTAAAATGATTAAAAAGGCAGGATTTTACCTTTTTCTTTTCTTATTAATATCCTATTGCTTAGGCCCTATTTTTTGGCAATTAATCACATCCCTTAAGCCCGATATAGAGCTTACAAAAATCCCCCCAATCCTCCCTCAACACCCTACAGTAGTGCACTACATATCTGTCTTTAAAAGGCATCCCTTTTTAAAAATAATAAGAAATAGCCTTGTCGTGGCCTCATTTACCACTATATTTTCCCTGGCAGTAGGAAGCCTTTCTGCCTTTGCCTTGGCCAAACTAAAACTAAAGGGGAAAATGCTTATCCTGGGATTTGCCCTCTCTGTTTCTATATTCCCCCCAATTTCTACAGTAAGCCCGCTCTATATCATAATAAGGGGCTTAGGATTAAGGGATACCATATGGGCATTAATCATTACCTATACTACATTTTCTTTACCTTTATCTATATGGATGCTTACAAACTTCTTTAAGCAGATCCCTGATGAACTCTATCTTGCAGCTAGAATAGATGGCTGTAGCCCCTTTCAGGCATTTTATAAGATACTTTTGCCCCTATGCGCCCCGGGGATCTCTGCCACTGCCATTTTGGTATTCATCTTCTCTTGGAACGAATTCTTATTTGCCCTGACTTTTACATCCACAACTGCCTCCAGGACCATTCCAATAGCCATTGCCCTCTTCCCTGGGATCCATGAAATACCTTGGGGGGAGATCGCAGCCGCTACTATTATTGTCATTATCCCCTTAATTGTGCTTGTAATTGCCTTCCAAAGGAGGATTGTGGAGGGGCTTACCGCAGGTGCCATAAAGGGCTAAAGGTGCCGGCATCTGGGAAGGCTTATTGCTCAAAAAATTATATGGTGATTCAATTCAAAATGGTAATTTTGAGACATATAACACTTCAAGTATTATAAGAGATTCTTTACTAATGAAGATTGTGATTGTTGATATGACTGATTTAAAGGATCTGATCTTGGTTGAAAAGGTTATGGGGAAAACTCATTTTAAAAGCCATAAAAGATTAACCTTCTTGATTAAGATGAGCTATTGGTCTATATAAAAAATAATGCAGGAAAAGGTAAAGAACATAATGGATTTATTAGATAAACACTACCCAAATGTTAAGGTTGCATTAAATTATTCTAACCCTTTAGAGTTACTGATTGCTACTATCCTCTCTGCCCAATGCACAGATGAGAGGGTAAATAAAATTACCCCTTATCTATTTAAAAAATACCCTACTGCTAAAGATTTTGCTCAGGTAGATTTAAATGTATTGGAAGAAGACATAAAGCCTACAGGTTTTTATAAAAATAAGGCAAAAAACATAAAGGCCTGTTGCCAGGCATTGGTGGAAAAATATAATGGAGAGGTACCGGCAGATTTGAAAAAACTTACGGCCCTGCCAGGGATAGGAAGAAAGACAGCAAATGTTGTGTTAGGAAACGCATTTGGTATTCCAGGTATTGTAGTAGATACACATGTGCGCAGGGTCAGCCAGCGAATTGGCCTTACAAAGAATAGCGATGCAGTAAAGATAGAATTTGATTTAATGAATATTGTGCCTAAGTCCCATTGGACAAAGTTTTCCCTCCAATTGACATGGCATGGGCGCACCATCTGCACAGCAAGAAGGCCTAATTGCGACAATTGCCCAATCTCCTCCCTTTGTGATTATTACCAAGAGACATCCTCAAAGAAATTGCCTGAAAAGGGCAAACATCCCGGCAAATAAGACAACGAATGCAATCAACCTGATTTGGCCCTTCATATATCTTAATCCCCATAGGGCACTTTTCATAACATAGGTTACACTTTGTACACCTATTTTTATCTACCTCCATTTGAACCAAACTAACATGGTTAAACAATCCATAAAATGCACCCAAAGGGCAAAGTAGGCGACAAAATGGTCTTTTAAAGAGGACCATCATTATCAACAAAACTGATAGGATAAACATCTTATTAAAAAAGAGGAGGCCAATCTGCTTCCTCAAACCGGGAAATAAGAAGAGGGCGAGTATACCTGCCTCTAGTGTCCCTACTGGACATAGATAACGACAAAACCAACTCTGACCATAACCCATTTTATCTACAATCAAAATGGGGAGTAAAAATACAAAAAAGATGAGGACTCCGTATTTTATAAATCGAAGGAAAGGGGGTAAATGAAATTTGGGGGAGGGTATCTTATATAACATCTCCTGCAGTAGACCAAATGGGCAGGCCCAACCACATACCATCCTCCCTACCAGTATACCTATAAGGCCAATGCCCCCTATAACAAAAAGGCCAAATTGGTAGATGCCCACCTTTAAAGAGGGTCTAATCCTTGAGAGGAAGTGTTGCAGTGCCCCTATAGGGCAGGATGCTACAGCCGCTGGGCAGGAATAACAATTTAGAAATGGGACACAAATGCCCTTAATGGGGCCTTGATAGATTTTGCTATCCTTAAGAAAGAACAAATATCCATTGGCCAAAAATAACCAAAATAATTGAAAACATCGCCTCATCTAATGCCTATGCAGCTTAAGCAGATCTGTGTACCCTTCTTGATAATCTCCCTTATCTCTCCCAGATTGATACCCAGGATAATTAAGAACAAAAAGAGAAATATCAAACCTATCCTTATTTTATTTAGTTTCATCTGCCTTTTTTACCTTTGGTTTAGACCCAAATATCTTGGCTACCCAAATACTTATCTCATAAAGGAGGATAAGTGGGCCAGCCATCAGTAGCTGGGTGCCTACATCAGGCGGTGTCAAAATGGCCGCTGCCACAAACACCAAAACAATAGCATACCTCCTCTTTGAGGCCAACATCTCACCACTAATTAATCCTATTTTTGAGAAAAATAGGCTAAAGACAGGCATTTCAAAGATAAGGCCAAATGCCAAAAGAAGTTTTAATGTGAGGGAAAAGTACTCATTCATCTTGGGTAAAAGTTTTAGGTAGTCAGTGGAAAATCCCAAAAAGAATCTAAAACCAAACGGAAAGACGATAAAGTATCCAAAAAGCCCACCCAAGATAAAAAACAGTGTAGCAAAGAAGACAAATGGAATCACATAGCGCTTTTCATTCTCATAGAGACCAGGGGCTACAAACTTCCAAATTTCATAGAAGACTATAGGACTTGCCAAGACAATACCGCTCAGGATGGCTACCTTAAAATATGTAAAAAATGCCTCTGTTAAGGCAGTAAAGATCATAGGTTGATCCTCTGGCAGGATCTTTACTAAGGGCCTTGCTAGGATGAAGAATATCTTCTTAGAAAATAAAAATGAAATTACGGTACCAATACAAATGGCAACAAGTGAGATGATAAGGCGATGCCGCAATTCAGAGAGATGGTCGGTAAAAGGCATCTTCTCATTTTCCATTCTTCTCCTCAACCTTAGGGGGTTCTTTGATCTCCTTAATCTCTGGGCCCTCTTCTATCTCCTTTTTAATCTCCCGCAGTTCCCCTTCCAAATCCACACTTTCCTTTACCTCTCGTGTTGCCTTCTTAAACTCTGCTATCCCCCTGCCAAGTGCCCTAGCTATCTCTGGAAGCCTTTTTGGTCCAAGCACAATTAAGGCTACTATCAAGACAATAATCAACTCTTGCATGCCAATGCCAAACATCCCAACATTTTTAGCAGAAATTATGACCCCTGGCAAGACTCCACAATTTATGGTTGACAATCGCCATTTTATTTAATATTACTTAAAAAATGAGTGATTCTAAGACCGGCATTGTCAAAGACAGACGTTATCTAGACCACAATCCTGGTGTATATCATATAGAGAGCCCTAAACGACTTGAGGCCATCTATAAACACCTGGAAGCAAATAAGGTTTTTGACCTTTGCAAAGAGATCCCTCCCCGTTTTGCCAAGGAGGAGGAGATCTGTCTCATCCACACCAAGTATTACTTTCAATCTATTGCAAATACTACTGGCGCATCTATAATGCTAGACCCAGACACAGTGACCTCAGAAGAGACCTATGACACTGCCCGTCTGGCAGCAGGTGGACTGCTTTCTCTTATAGAGGCAGTATTCTCAAATGAGGTTGAAAATGGGTTTGCCCTAGTGCGTCCTCCTGGACACCATGCAGAAAGGGATAGGGCCATGGGATTTTGCATATTTAATAACATTGCCATAGGGGCTGCCTATACCCTAAAAAAGGGGTGGGTAGATAAGATATTGATTGTGGACTGGGATGTCCACCATGGAAATGGCACCCAAAATGCATTTTATAATACATCCAAGGTCCTTTATTTTTCAACCCACCAATATCCACACTACCCTATGACAGGGCGTTTGCAAGAGGTAGGAGAGGGTGAGGGGAAGGCCTACACTGTAAATGTACCCCTATCTGCTGGCCATGGGGATAAGGATTATCTATACATATTCAATTACCTCCTTAAGCCCATAGCATATGATTTTAAACCAGGGCTGATCTTGGTCTCTGCTGGTTTTGACCCCTATATAGATGACCCGCTAAGTGGTATGGGCTTGACAGTGAATGGATTTGGCTATTTGGCCTACGTTTTAAGGGAGATTGCAAAGGAGGTTTGTGATAATCACCTAATACTTACATTAGAGGGTGGGTATGCACTAAAGGGATTGGCCCATTCTGTTGAGACCGTAATAAGGGTACTATTGGGTGAGGATATTCATCCCCCAGAAGATTTTCTTAAAGGCTACAGCCCATCAAATTCTATAAAGAAGGCTATGGATTTTCATAAAAAGTTTTGGCCTATCTAAAATTAAACAAAGGAGGTAGCCTTGAAAATTAGTAAGGAAGAGGTTTTGCATGTAGCAAAACTGGCTAGGCTTTCATTTTCTGAAAAGGAAATAGGACTTTTTACCCATCAATTAAATCAAATACTGATTTATATGGAAAAACTAAATGAAGTAGACACAAGCAAGATAGAGCCTACATACCATGCCTTAGAGATTACAAATGTATTTAGAGAAGATGATATTAAACCCTCCCTGGATAAGGAAAAGGTGCTTTCCAATGCACCAAAAAAGGACAGGGACATGATCGTTGTACCAAGGGTGATATAGATGTTATCAAAAATGACCATTCATGAGTTACATAAACTTTTGAAAAAAAGAGAGGTAAGCCCTAAGGAGATTGTAGAGGATATATTTAAGCGTATAGAGAGGGTAGAAGAGAGGGTCAAGGCCTACATCACACTAACAAGGGAAAATGCATTAAAACAGGCAGAGATGGCTGAAAAAATGATAAAAAAAGGGGAGATAACACCTGTTACAGGCATCCCACTTGCTATTAAGGACAATATCTGTACAGAGGGCATAAGGACTACTTGTGCCTCTAGGATATTGGAAAACTTTTTCCCTCCTTATGATGCCACGGTGATTAAGTTGTTAAAGAAGGCAGGTGCTATCATTTTGGGAAAGACAAACCTGGATGAGTTTGCCATGGGCTCTTCCACAGAAAATTCCGCCATACAAATTACCAGAAACCCCTGGAGATTGGATTGTGTGCCTGGTGGCTCAAGTGGTGGTTCTGCCGCGGCAGTGGCCGCAGATGAGTGTATCTCTGCCCTAGGTTCAGACACAGGTGGCTCCATCAGACAGCCTGCCTCATTTTGTGGTGTAGTTGGCCTAAAGCCCACCTATGGGGTGGTTTCAAGATTTGGATTAGTGGCCTTTGCCTCCTCCTTAGACCAGATTGGCCCAATCTCCAAAGATGTTACCGATGCAGCCATTTTGCTCTCCATTATTGCTGAACATGATGATTATGACTCAACCTCTGCAAGGATAGAAAAACAGGACTACACTCAGGCACTAAAGGATGGGATTAGGGGGGTGCGTATAGGCGTGCCCAAGGAGTATTTTGTAGAGGGGATGGACAAGGAAGTTAAAGAGGCAGTGAGGGGTGTGGTAGAGACTATGACATCTCTGGGTGCAGAGATAGTGGATGTTTCCCTCCCTCATACAGAGTATGCTGTGGCTGCCTATTATATCATCGCCCCAGCAGAGGCAAGTTCCAATTTGGCCAGATATGATGGGGTCAAATATGGACTGAGAGAGGATGCCAAAGAATTGATAGAGATGTATTGTGAAAGCAGGTCTTCTGGATTTGGGGATGAGGTAAAGAGGAGGATCATGTTGGGCACATATGCATTATCTGCTGGCTATTATGAGGCCTATTATAAAAAGGCATCGCAGGTAAGGACACTGATAAAGCAGGATTTTTTGGATGCGTTCAAACTGTGTGATGTAATTGTTACACCAGTCTCCCCCACCCCTGCCTTTAAGATCGGTGAAAAGATAGATGACCCACTAAAGATGTATCTCTCAGATATATTTACCATCCCTATAAATCTTGCTGGGGTAGCGGCCATATCCCTGCCTTGTGCCTTTAGCAAAGGTGGATTGCCTATTGGGGTGCAGCTCATAGGCCCCCACTTTTCAGAAGGGCTGCTATTTAATGTAGCCTATAACATTGAACAGAGCTTAGGCATTTATAATAGAAGACCCCCACTTAATTAAAAAATATTTATCCCTCCTCTTCTACCTCTAGTATTAGTTGCAGACACTCAAAGACAACATTTTTTGCTAAAGGGTCAAGGTGATTCTCTAACCACTGAATAAATCTCTTAAATTTAACCTCTGGTAATTCCTTTTTTGCCAACCACAGTTCCTCTGACACAGCAAAGATGTGAGACTCTTCATATCTAATGCTGGCCCTTACCCCCTCCCGCCACTCATGATATACCACATACCTCCTAAATTCCTCAGGGACAATGTCTTCAATAAAGATCATCAAATCATCACTGAATATATTTTCTGGGTGTTTTTTTATTGAGATCCCCAAAAATTGCCTCATTTCTCTATAAGGAGGTGGTAGTTTTTCTTTGTTTATCACTATATACTCTACTTCCTCCCCAAAAAATGTCTCCCTTTTTCTTTGGGCGCTTTCCCATATCTGAGAGAATAATTTGTGCCTTTCTTTCTCTTCATTTACCTTAATTACCTTAATCATGCCTTTACTTTATCTATGCATTTGATAATAATTCACTATCCTTAAAAATGAAAGAAAAGGTAGCTATCTTTTTGATCCTCATTTTGGTTCTTTTTCTTATTTATAAAGAAAAACAAAGGCATATAACAGGGCCTCTGCCCAAAGAGAGGTGCCTTTTTTGTCACAAAGACATAACAGACCCTGATCCCTCACACCCCATATCTGCATTTGGCTGTTATAAGTGCCATCTAGGAAATCCCTTTTCCTTAGATAAAAAGAGGGCACACTTTACCATGGTAAAAAACCCAGCAGACCTCTCTGTTGTAAATCGAACATGTGGGAGGACAGGTTGCCATCCAGACATTGTCTCTAGGGTAAAGAAGAGCATTATGGCTACAAACAAGGGGATATTAAAGACGCTGCTTTATCTATGGGAGGGTGAGGATATTGATATTGATGTAACCAGCCTTTTTTCAGGGAATATGAGAAAAGGCCTAGCCCTAGGACACTATATGAAGATGTGTGGTGGTTGCCACCTGTGGAAAAGAAGGTGGGACTTCCCAGGTGAAATAGGAAGGAGGGGTGGGGGCTGCTCTGATTGCCACATAATAGACTACCTAAGGCCCATAAAGAAGGAACACCCAAAGATGACCACCAGGATTCCCTCAGAAAACTGCACTAAGTGCCACAATAGGTCGGCCAGGATAGGGCTTTCCTATTTTGGCAAATTTGAGTCAGAGGGATATGGAACGCCCTATAGAGGCAGGTGGTTAAATATGAGAAGGCTTTCTGGGAATAGATTCTTTATAAATCTACCTGCAGACATCCACTACAAAAAGGCAAATATGGAGTGTATAGACTGTCATACAGAAAAGGGGCTTATGGGAGATGGAAATGAATATGCCCACCTAAAAGGGCAAATTGAGATCTCTTGTAATGACTGTCACTTGCCCAAATTTAAAGAGGCAAAAAGGGGAGGGCTGGCTGAAAAATTGGCATTTTTAAATAAAAAGGTACCAAATCCTGTGGGAAAGGAGATAGCCTTTACCAAAAAGGGAACCCCTATCTACAATCTGCAAAAAGAGGGTAAAGAGATTTTCTTTTACAGAAAAATGGATGGTAAAAGCATAAAAATTACTAAGTTTCTTAAAGAGAAGCCATATCATAATATGAATGGCCACGGGCGGCTTAGCTGCCAGGCGTGCCATAGCCTATGGATGCCACAGTGTTATGGATGCCATGATGAATATATAAAGGATAAATATCAATACAATTGGATTAAGGGGGAAATAGGCCTAGGAGGGTGGAAGGAGAGGAGGTCGTATATCCGTTTTTTGAGGCCACCTTTGGGAATAGATAGCAGTGGTAAGGTCTCCTTATTCTCTCCATGTCAGGTATTTGTTTATGAAAAAGATAAGGTTTTATTTAAGATACTCACTATGACCTCATTTGACCCCCATACTACCCAGAGGTCATCTAGGGGCTGTCTAGATTGCCATGGTGACCCAAAGACATTGGGATTGGGGGAGGGAATCCTTTATAGGTCTAAATTTAGGCCTACCTATGATGCCAATAGATCAGGTCTAGGCATTAATTTTCCTTTGGATGCATTTGTTAATATAAAAGGGAAGGCCTTACAGATTACCTCGCCTTATCCATCTGCTAGGCCGTTTAATAGAGAGGAGATAGAGACTATAAGAAGGGTAAATAAGTGCCTTCCCTGCCATAATCTTTATGAAGATAAGATTTATAAGGATTTTAAAGAGAGTATAAAGCGTTTTATGAAAGGAAAGGGGCTGCCATGCTGGAAAATTATAAGAAAGTTTAAAGTTTTAAGTCACAAGTAAAAAACAGACTAACTAAAAATGGAAAAAGAAATGCTGAGAATTCAAAATGAATTTAGAACTGAAAACTTAACACTTAAAACTATTATTTGTATTTTGGTATTTGGTTTTTTCTTAATGGCCTGTTCTAAAAAGGAGGCCATAAACTATAATGAGTGTCTAAATTGCCACAAGGGCATTGAAAGGATAGAATCTCATGACTTTGATTGCAAAGACTGTCATCTTAAAGAGAAGGTTCCCTTTTTAAAGACACATGATTTCATTATTAGGAATCCATCTGACCCTTCTTATGTAAATATATTTTGCGGAAGGTGTCATGAAGAAGAGATAAAAAATCTAAAAAATTCACTCCATGCCACAATGGCAGGGATCATAAATCAGACCCGCTATCTATGGGGTGCGCAGACCTCTGCATCTCCCCCTATATACAGTGCAAATTCTGCATTGAGGCCACTTCCAAGGCCAAGTCCTTACCCGAAGGCCCCTAAGGATTTGGTAGATGACTTCTTAAGGAAAAAGTGCCTCCGCTGCCATATTGGGACAGATGGGTTCCCAGGCCATGGCCTCTATCGTGCATCTGGCTGTGCAGCCTGCCATGTCATTTATAATAATGAAGGAAGGTACCTAGGCAGTGATATGGCTATTGAAAAAAATAGGAAGGGATACCCTGAATATCACAATTTCATAAAAAGTATACCAAATCTTCAGTGCCTTCACTGCCATAACTCAAATCATGTAGGGGCTGACTATGAGGGTCTATTTGAACACGATTATGATGAGGCCTACCGCTCCCCTATCCCAACAAACATTGTCTATGGCATGGACTACCATCATCTGGCAAAAGACGTCCATGCAGAGGCAGGGCTTTTGTGTATAGATTGCCATACAAAAAAGGATGTTATGGGGGATGGCAAAATATATGGGTATGAGCTATCTGTCCCCATGATTAAATGCACTGATTGTCATGGGGGGTTTTTAAAAAAAGAACCAGATAAATCACTTTCAAATATTACATATAGATCAGGGAATTTTTATTTTTCTTCAAAAAATGGAAACATTTATAATTTAAAGACCTTTTCAAGGGATATAATAAGCCATGCCATATCATCCCACAAAAGGTTAAGGTGCAGTGCATGTCATGCACAGTGGTCATTTGGGGACTATGGCCTTAGTGTAATAAGGGAGGATGCCCCAAGTTATAAAAAGTGGAGGAGGTTAAGATTACAAGCAGACCCTTATTTAGAGACTTTCTTTAAGGATCCAAAAAAATCATTATCCTTAGACATCCTTGATAAAAAGATGAAAATGGGAATCTGGTTTATGGGCTGGCGCTTTAGAAGATGGGAGTTTATGCCACTTGGCATAGAAAATGGGAAATATGCAATCTTAAGACCAAAATACCAATATTTTGTCTCCTATGTCAATAAAGCAGGGAAAGTCATTTTAGATAGTAAAAAGACAAGGTGGGCCTTTATGCCCTATGTGCCACACACAATAAGCCCCTTTGGGAGAAGATGTGAGGCCTGCCACCTAAATCCTATTGCAGCAGGCCTTGGGATTTTTGAAGAGAAATCAATTGATACAAAGCTTTTTATACCTGTTTCCCCTTGCCTACCTAAAATGCGCCTGCTTATAAAAGAAGAACAAGAAAAACTGCTTACTCCTACAAGGAGATTTCAGGTAATGCGATTTTTGTCCCTTACCACCAACTGATAACCTTATCGCACTCAAACACCAAATCAATTAGCTCTTCATAATTTACATTTTCCTTATACAACTCAAATGTCTTTGTCTCTTCGCCCTCAGACATTATCTCCACCAATTTCTTTACCTCATCGTTTGGCTCTGTTTTGAATATATGTAAGATCTTCATGGTTTACCTCGCTATCTTCCATATGGAATTACTAAATCGTATTCCTTTAATTTTTTTGCGATCTCCTCAGTAGTCAAATATTTATAGCCATACTTTTCATTTTCCTTTACATTGGAAAATACCTCTTCCTCAAGTTCATCAGTAAGCATCTCATATCTTTCCTTATATTCTTGATCCTCGGCAACCTCTTTAACCAATTCGTGGTCTAAAAGAAAAAAATGACTGTCTATCATCTCTGCAGCAAGGCCTAAAGTAGACCTTAACCCTTCATGCTGGTCATTTACCACAGTATTTTCTGCATGCCTTGCTAAAAATGCTACCTTCATAGCCTCCTCCTTAAAGGACTAAATACCGATCTCCCTCTTCAAATTTCAATTCTTCTAACATCTCTGCATGCCTGGCCTGTGTACCAAAGTCCTTTTTGTCTATCCCTGGTACGGGGGTATTTTCATCTCCCAGTTTATGTGCCTTTAGGGAAACCAGACACAAAGACATTTTGCCATGTCCCTCTACTACCTTTGCTAGCTCAGAAAAATCATCCCTCTTACACAGGTATGTCCCTCTGTGTGTAAAAAAGATTATAAGTTCCTTTCCCTTTGCCACTGCTGCCTTGGCTATGTTTAAGAGGTGATTCCAATGCTTGTCAGTAGTAACAAATATCCCAAGTTTTCCTGCCATTTTTTACCTCCAGATTAGCCTTTTTTAATATAGAACTTGAAAACGCCATTCTCCTCGTCTATTCCTAAAAGTTCATCCCCCAGCTTTTTCAGTGTACCTGGTAAGTCATTTTTTGTCCCTGGGTCTGTCCCAATGGCCAGGAGTATTTGTCCAGACTTCATCTTCTTTAGCTGTCCCTTTATTTTTATTGTTGGCATAGGACAACTTAGACCTTTAAGGTCAAGAGTTACATCAGGTTTTACATCTATTGCCATCTTTTACCTCCTTATTTCTTTATTATATGACTACAAACTTGTTTGTATCTTCATTCCAAAGGGCAAAGAAATACCAAATAAGCATAACTCCAACGATAAGGATAAATGCCCCAGGCCATCCTAGATACTTTGGCAAAAAGACAGCCTTACCAAAACTGAGTGTGTGGGCTTTTACCTTTGGCCAGAGCCACGCCTTGGTGAGGGAGTTGGAGATTGCCATAGTTATCATCACTACCCAAAGCTTTATCTGCCCCTCACCTACCCTCCAGAGCGTTCCACTTCCACATCCACCCGCAAGTATCATCCCAAAACCAAATATTATCCCCCCTACTATAGCGCCCCATCCTGCATTAGGGAAGACATAACGATATTGGTGTACAAAGATATGCCATCTATATGCTATTATCTTTTCTTTTATTCCAGTCATTTTTGAAACTTTGACAATAAAGCCAGCATCTAACCACTTGATTAGGCCAACACCAAGCACTACGATTAGGATAGAAAGGATAACTGCCTGCGTAGGTTCACTCTCACCAGTCATAAATGTGTCACGAAATGTCCTTGCAAAACAAAATCTTGAACGGTGCATCACAAATCCAGATAAAAGGGCTATTGTAGCAAGTACACCAAACTTTGTCTGCCTTCCATATAAAATTGGCATAAAAAGAATCAAAATAAGTAAAATCCAACCCAAAATAGGCTGGAACTTCTTCCAGGCAGAAGGGGCAGAGGGTAGGCTTATCCCTGCACTCAAAATATTGCTAGGAATATGCTCCATCTCCCACATTGTGTATTTAAGACCTATTATTAACCCAATTATAATGCCAGCCCACATAATTAGCCCACTTAAAGAAAGTGCAGCCAACTGGCTGTAAAATCCCCCTATGTTTCAGCCACCAGCTATTACAGAGGCAAAGCCCATTAATGCCCCAGCTATCGCCCCCTTAAAAAGTTCCCACCAAGGGGGCATCCTAAAACCAAAATCCCCAGAGATTAAGGCTGCAGTGAACGCACCAAAAATAATACCAAGGGCCATGATAGACTTTGGGTCTAAGAGTGGGGAGATAAGTTTTTTGCCATGATAGATACCAATTCCTGTCAAAAACCAGTCTGCCCAGTTCCTATAGCCGCCTATTACAGCCCAGGGTTGACCCCAGATCCACATAAGAATAGCTAGAATCGCCAATAGCACCCCACCGAACCAGAAAGGCCATGCCTCCTTAAATATAACCTCGTACATCTCTTTTGCTTTTTGCATACCGTGCCTCTGTTTAATTAACAAAATTCTACATCATTTTATCCACTAGTATCTACACTATTACTTATTGATTGTCAAGATAAAAATACAAAAAGACAAAAAGATTGAGTTGCCTTACACCTATTCCCCAAAGATCATGGGATAGAGATGGGTGTGGGTTTGGTCAATCCTACTAATGCCCTCTTCCCTTGCTATACGGATGGCCTCTTCATACTCTATTTTTTTAATCCTTCTATTTAGGGGTGGGTATTTTTGTGCCTCACCACATGGCCTATAATGACCCATTATATTTACATAGGTATAAGGAGATACCTCCCTTGCCAGAAATCTTAAGACATATCTAGTGCCTGCTAGGCCATCTGGCAATACCAAGTGACGCACTAGCAGGCCCCTTTTTGCTATCCCCCTTTCATCCAGTATGAGGTCACCTACCTGGCGATGCATCTCCTTGATGGCGGCCTTAACTACCTTTGGATAATCCTTTACTTTAGAGAATCTTTCAGCTATCTTTTCATCCCAGTACTTAAAGTCTGGCATATAGATATCAATCACACCCTCTAAGAGCCTTAGGGTATCAATTGAATCATATCCTCCAGTATTATAAACCAAGGGGATGTTAAGCCCATCCTCTATGGCCAGGGCCAGGGCGGCCAGGATCTGTGGGACCACATGGGATGGGGTTATAAGGTTTATGTTGTGGCACCCCTCTTTTTGAAGGGTGATCATGATTCCGGCAAGCTCCTTTATGGAGACAGGCCTGCCATGTCCTAAATGGCTAATCTCATATGTCTGGCAAAAGACACACCTTAGATTACAATAGGAAAAAAAGATGGCCCCTGAGCCCCTTTCTCCCACAAGTGGGGCCTCCTCACCAAAGTGTGGCATATAATCTGATACTATGGGCAACTCCCCCGTCTTACAGGTACCCAACTGCCCTTTAAGCCTATTTACCTTACAGTTTAAGGGACAGATGGTACAGGATTCGAGAATTTCATAGGCGGTCTTAATCCTCTTTTCTAATTCCCCAGACTTATAGGTCTTAATATAAGAGGGAAACATTATCCTAATTTTATTTTAAAAGCCTTTTAAGGCTTTCTCTGGCAAAATCAATATCTGGTTCTAGCTCCAAGGCAAGCCTATAAAGGCCTATTGCCTCCTCTATTTTTCCCATCTTCTCTAAATTAGAGGCAATATTTGCATAATCAATAGCAGATGTGGGATCAAGGGCCAAAACCTTACTAAAGCTCTTTATAGATTTTTCATATTCCTTTATTTTAAAATAGCAATAGCCCAAAAGGTTATAGAACTCTTTAATCTGTGGGTCGCAATCTATGGCCATCTTAAGTGGGGAAATGGCCTCTCTGTACATATTCATGTCTTTATAACAGAGGCCTATATAGAAATAGATCATAGAAATATCTTGTTCTTCAGGGCCTAAATCCAATGCCCTTTTAAAATAATTGAGCGCCAGCTGGTACTCTCCCCTCTTTAGATAACATATCCCTAGATGAAAGTATACATAATACCTTTGACAGATGGCCTTTATCCTTTCTAAGATGGCAATGGCCTTATCTGTATCCTTGAGTTGAGAGGCCAATTTTGCACAAAAGAAAGGAACACTTGCGGCCTTTGCCCTCTGTCTAAATTGGGTACCAGGGATAATCACATAAACGGCAGGGACCTTTATTAGTGGGTGGGTGATGTCTACAACTATTACCTCTAGCCCCCTTTCTGATAGGATATGAACGCAATCTTCAATCTCATCTTTTATGTTGAGGTGTGAGATATCTGATAGATCTGATATGCTAATATTTTTTTTATTATCAGTTATATATGAGACCTCATCTAGACTTTTGGGTTTGGGAAGACCACTTGAGACATATTTTCCATAGGTATCAAAATCACCTGCAAGCTGGGCTATCTCAGTAAGTGCCCTAATCAGTGCCTTTTCTGGGCTTGTCTGTGTGCCTGCTGTAAATACAATCTCGCTCTTATGGGGAAAGGTATTTGGGTCATAGGCCAGTGCCCCTATAGTAGGGATCCCCATATTCAGTGAAAAATCTTTAATAAAGAGATTTATCCCATTTTTTGAGTACTTTTTAATCAGCCCTAAGGCCACAGGGCCCTTTATAGATTTAATGTCAACTGATGGGACGGCTATCTTTTCATTGCTTATCACTGCACAGACATGGCGCTCTACCACCTCACAAATGCCTTGAATGATGGCCTCTTCCAGAGAATTACCCGCCGCCGCACCATTGTACTCATTTATGGCATAAAACCAGTCAATAGGGATTAAGACCTCTTTTTGCCTTGTAAGGTTGTAGGCGGGTACCCATGATAGGGGAATCTCTGAAAAGACCCTCTGAGACAATTCTATATCAAAGTCATTAACAGAGGAGGCAATACACTCAAAAGGGATGGACTTATTTTTTACGTCAGGATAATTGTAGATAGGGTGTTTAGACCTTATGAAGTTAAAGAGGCTATACCTCTCTATAAGCTCCATTAAGGCACTGGCCTCGGCCTGTTCTGGCGTGGCCCCTTTCCCCATGTGCCTTTTTGAACCTATGGTCTCTTTTGCATCTATTCCGCATATACTTATAAATACAGGTATCCCTAATCTCCCACTGTCTATCCTCTTTGTCTCCTTGAGTATGTCCAAATCTATGTCCCTGAGCCTCTGCTTTACCCTCTTTACTGTGTCCTTTGGGCTTATGACCTTGTCTTGGTCATAGGTATAGGCCTTGATGGCATCTTTTAAGACAAATTTGGACATATAAAGACTTTAGAATTGTCTTAAAAATCTTAAGTGATTTTCAAAAAAGAGCCTAATATCATCGATACCGTACTTTAGCATGGCGATCCTCTCCACCCCCATGCCAAAGGCAAGCCCTGTATAGACCTCTGGATCATAGTTTACCCTCTTAAATACCTCTGGGTGTACCATCCCACACCCCAATATCTCCAGCCACCCTGTATGACCACATATACGACACCCCCTTCCCTTACATATCACACACATAATATCCATCTCTGCACTGGGTTCAGTAAATGGGAAATAGCTTGGCCTAAACCTTACCTTCACATCACTTCCAAACATCTGTTGCATAAAAAATGTAAGGATGCCCTTTAGGTGGGCAAATGAGATGTCTCTTTCAACAAGCAACCCCTCTACCTGGTGGAACATGGGGGTATGGCTTATATCTGCATCGCATCTATAGACGGCACCTGCACTGATTACCTTAATAGGGGGGCGCAGCCTCTCCATCACCCTAACCTGGATAGATGAGGTATGGGTCCTAAGGACCACCTTTTCACTGACATAAAATGTATCCTGCATATCCCTTGCTGGGTGGTCAGGTGGTATGTTTAGGGCCTCAAAATTGTAATAATCAAGCTCTACATCCGGCCCTTCCACAAGGCCAAAGCCCATCCTAAGAAAGATATCGCAGATCTCCTTTAGACACTGGGTAATTGGGTGGAGGGTGCCATAGGGATAAGGACGCCTCCCAGGCAAGGTGATATCAATCCTTTCCTTTTTTATGGCAGCACGTTCAGAAAATATCTTACTCTTTTTTAAAATTTCACCCTGGATCCGCTCCTTTGCCTCATTTGCCCTTTTTCCTACCTTTGCCCTGATATCCTTTGGTAGCTGGCCAATCTGCCGCAAGCAGGCAGTAACCCTTCCCTTCCTTCCTAAATACCTGACCTTGACCTCTTCCAAGGCCCTTTCATCCCTTGCCCTCTCTATATCCTTTAGGGCCTCCCCTTCTATCCTCTCCAATTCTTTAAGGATCTCTTCCATATCAATTAAGATGGCTTTTGGCCAAACTGACCATTTGGTTAAATGCATTGGGGTCATTTACTGCCATATCTGCCAAGATCTTTCTATCTACATCTACCCCAGCCAGCTTAAGCCCATGGATAAAACGGCTATAAGAAAGGCCACTCTGCCTGGCAGCGGCATTGATCCTCAATATCCAAAGACGACGAAAATCCCGTTTCTTTTGCTTCCTGCCTTGATAGGCATAGGCCAAGGCACGGATTAGTGTCTCCTTTGCCCTGGCATAGACCCTCCCACGCTGTCCCCAATAGCCTTTGGCCAGCTTAAGCACCTTTTTGTGTCTTTTTCTCCTCTTTGCACCTGTTTTTACCCTTGGCACATTTTACTCCTTTTTATAGTTTTTATAAATTTTGCAACTAAAGGTAATTTGGGATGAGCCGCCTAACCCTTTCAAGGTCTGCCTTATGGACTAGACAAAACTGCCTTAAGGCACGTTTTCTCCTGTGGGTCTTCTTTCTCATAAGGTGACTATGCCACCCCTTGCCCCTTTTTATCTTGCCAGTTGCTGTCAGACTAAACCTCTTTGCCGCACTGCGATTTGTTTTTATTTTTGGCATGGTTCCCCTCACTTTGGTGCCAAGATCATGGTCATAATACGACCCTGCATAAATGGTGGTTTTTCCAAGCGCCCAATTTCACCTACCTCCTCAATAATACGGGCCAAGACAGATTTTCCCAAGTCTGTGTGGATGATCTCCCTGCCTCTAAATATCATTGTCACCTTGACCTTTGAGCCTTCCTCTTTGAGAAAACGCTTAATGTGCCTTAGTTTGAACTGAAAGTCATGCTCATCTATCTTTGGCCTGATCTTTACCTCCTTTATCTGGAATTGGGCCTGCTTTCTCTTTGCCTCCTGTAGTTTTTTCTGCTGCTGATACTTATACCTCCCATAATCCATAATTTTGCATACAGGTGGGTCTGCATTAGGGGCAACCTCCACTAAGTCCAGTCCCTCCTCCTCGGCCCTTCTAAGGGCCTCTTCTAACTTCACAATACCCAACTGTTTACCATCCGGACTTATCAGCCTTACCCTCCTTGCCTTGATCTGACGATTTACCCTAATTTGCTTTATCTCCTTTAGGAGTTGGTATTTTTGCCTCTTGTTTTAATAAGTCAATAAAGGCCTGCAGTGGCATAGTGCCCAGGTTTTTCCCACTCCGCGCCCTAGGGGTAACAGTGTTATTCTCTATCTCCTTATCCCCAATCACCAACATAAATGGTATCTTTTTAAGCTGGGCCTCCCTAATTTTATACCCTAATTTTTGATTGCGAAAGTCTACCTCCACCCTAAAGCCCTCATCAAAAAGGCGTTCATATACAGATTTACCATAGGGGATCCCCCTATCAGTCACTGTAAGGACAGAGACCTGCACAGGCGCAAGCCAAGGGGGAAATGCCCCTGCATAGTGTTCTGTCAAAACCCCAATAAACCTCTCTAGCGTCCCCAATATTACCCTATGCAACATAGCAGGGCGATGCCTTTTGCCATCACTGCCAATATAGCCAAGGTCAAAACGCTCCGGTAAGGCAAAGTCACATTGGACTGTAGCACACTGCCATTTTCTTCCCAGTGCATCCTTAAGTTTTATATCAATCTTAGGGCCATAAAAGGCCCCTTCGCCCTTACATATATCATACCTAAGCCCCTTCTCCTTAAGTGCTGTGGTCAAGGCAGAGGTAGCATGTTCCCAGATATCGTCTGAACCAATAGACTTTTTTGGCCTTGTGCTAAGCTCAACCTCATATTCAAAGCCAAAAATGCTCATGACATCATCTACAAAATCAAGTACACCTTTTATCTCCGAAATAAGTTGGTCTGGGCGACAAAATATATGTGCATCGTCTTGGGTAAATTGACGCACCCTCAGCATCCCATGAAGTACACCTGATTTCTCATGGCGGTGCACGGTGCCTAGTTCAAAATACCTAATAGGTAAGTCACGGTAACTCCTTATCTTTGATTTATAAATCAATATATGGGCAAGACAATTCATGGGCTTTATACCATAAGTCTCCCCTTCTATCTCTGTAAAGTACATATTTTCTTTATAATAATCTAGGTGTCCTGACTTTTTCCAGAGGTCTATCTTTAAAAATTGAGGCCCCATGACCAATTGATAACCCCTTTTTAGGTGTTCCCTAACCTCAAACTCCTCTAGGATGTGACGTAGGATACCCCCTTTCGGTAAATAGACTATTAGACCAGGGCCAATCTCCTCAAATTGGGTAAATAGCTCTAATTCCCTACCTAAACGCCTATGATCCCTCTTTTTTGCCTCCTCTAAAGAGGATAGATAAAGGGACAAATCAGCTTCATTAAAAAAGGCAGTCCCGTAAATCCTTTGGAGCATAGGATTTGTCTCAATGCCCCTCCAGTAGGCACCAGCTACAGAGGTCAGCTTAAATGCCTTTACCTTTCCTGTAGATTCCAAATGAGGGCCCCTACACAGGTCAATGAAGTCCCCTTGCTGATAGATAGAGACCTTCTCTTCAGGGATGTCCTCTAGGATTTCTAACTTATATGTTTCTCCCATCTCTTTAAACAATTCCTCTGCATCTTTCTTAGAGAGCTCCTTTCTTTGGAATGGGAGATCCTGGGAGATGATTTCCTTCATCTTTTTTTCTATTTTCTCTAGATCCTCCTGTTTGAATCCAGGGGGGTAATCAAAGTCATAATAAAAGCCATTTTCTATAGGTGGCCCAATAGCAACCTTTGCCTCAGGAAAGAGAGATTTTACTGCCTGGGCCATAACGTGTGCAGTGCTATGACGCAGTATCTCTAGACCCAAGGGAGAATCAGGAAAGATAGGCTCTATATCACAAGGGGAATTTAATCTAAAAGATAAATCCTTTGGTTCCCCATTTACCTTGGCCGCTACCCACTCTTTTGGGTTTTTTTTAAAATATTCTAAGGCCTCTTTTATAGAGATACCTGAGGGAATCAGCCTCTTTTCCTTATTATCTAACCTTACCTCTATCTTTTCCATATACAAAAATGGTAGGCACGGGCGGGATTGAACCGCCGACTTCTACCGCGTCAAGGTAGCGCTCTCCCACTGAGCTACGTGCCTACTGTATTAAATTATCAATTATAGTAAGTCCTGTCAAGAATGCAATAATTCAATTATTAAAAATTCCTTGCCATTTTTGACCAATTGTGTAAAATACTGGCAGGATGTTTGAGAGTTTAAGTGAAAAGTTAAATAACGTTTTTAGGAAGCTAAAAGGAAGAGGAAAATTAAATGAAGAGAATATCAAAGATGCATTGAAGGAGATCAAGTTTGCCCTCCTTGAGGCAGATGTAAATTATAAGGTGGTAAAAGATTTTCTTGAATCAGTAAGAGAAAAGGCATTAGGGCAAGAGGTGATGCGGAGCCTAACGCCTGCACAGCAGGTAATAAAGATTGTCCATGAGGAGATGGTTGCCCTCATGGGGGGTAAATGTTCTGAGATAAACCTTAAGGGGCCAATCCCTGTACCTATTATGTTGGTAGGCCTTCAGGGCTCGGGTAAGACCACTACATGTGCCAAATTGGCTCGATTCTTGAAAAATAAAAAACACCGCAAGCCTTATCTGGTACCTGCAGACATCTACAGGCCAGCAGCCATTGATCAATTGAAAAAGCTAGGAGATCAGATTGGTGTGGATGTATACCTACCTACGCCCAATGAAGACCCTTTAGGGATTTGTGAAAATGCTATGAAAAAGGCAAAAATGAATGGATACGATACCCTGGTTATTGATACAGCCGGCAGGCTGCATATAAATGAAAAGATGATGAATGAATTGGAAATTATAAAGCAGAGGGTACGGCCAAGGGAGATATTGCTAGTAGCCGATGCAATGACTGGTCAGGATGCTGTCAACATAGCAAAGACATTTAATGAAAAGTTAGATATTGATGGTGTTATCTTGACAAAGACAGAGGGAGATGCCCGTGGTGGTGCAGCCCTCTCTATTAAGGCCGTTACAAAAAAACCTATTAAATTCATTGGGGTTGGAGAGAAAATAGATGCACTGGAGCTTTTTCACCCAGAGCGTATGGCCTCTCGCATCCTGGGCATGGGGGATATACTCTCCTTTATTGAAAAGGCACAGGAGGCCATAGATAAAGAAAGGGCAAAGGAGCTAGAAAAGAAATTAAGGAGGAGTGAATTTACACTAGAGGACTTTAGAGAACAATTGAGACAGATTAGGAAGATGGGCCCCTTGGAGGAAATTTTGAGCATGATTCCTGGGTTTGGGCAATTAAAGCAATTTAAACACTTGAAAATCGATGAAAAAGAATTAATAAGGATAGAGGCCGCTATTAACTCTATGACAAGGCAAGAGAGGCTCCACCCAGAGATCATTAATGGTAGTAGGAGAAAGAGGATTGCACGTGGTAGTGGGGTGAGTGTCCAGGAGATAAATAGGCTCCTAAAAAATTATGCACAGGCAAAAAAGATGATTAAAAGGCTGACAAAGGCAGGGAAGGCTGGTAGGCCCTTTAATATTGGTGGATTTTTTAGTTAAGGAGGTGATGTGAGGGCAAATGCTTAAAATTAGGCTTTTAAGGATGGGGAAGAAGAAAAAGCCTTTTTATCGTGTGGTGGTAGCTGATGCGAGGTCGCCTAGGGATGGTAAATATTTGGATATAGTTGGTACTTATAATCCTCTGGTAGATCCTGCTGAGGTGAGGATTGATAAGGAAAAGTTAGATAAATGGGTAAGTAAAGGGGCAAAGCCTACAAAGAGGGTAAAGGGATTATTAAGAATAATGTAGAAATTCTAAACCAAAGTGGAGGTTAGATATGTTAAGAGAACTAGTAGAATATATGGCAAAGTCTTTGGTAGATAATCCAAATGCAATTGAGGTCAAGGAGATTGAGGGAGAACAAACCTCAGTAATTGAGCTTAAGGTAGCCAAGGAAGACCTTGGAAAGGTAATTGGCAAGCAGGGGCGAACTGCACGCGCAATGCGTACCATTTTAAATGCGGCATCCACTAAGGTAAAAAAACGGGCCGTTTTAGAGATTATTGAATAACTTAAATAATGCAGGAGAATGCCCTTCTCCGCATTGGAAAGATAATTAAACCCCATGGCCTTAAGGGAAAGTTAAAGGTTTTACTCTATACCTCAAATCCCTATAAAACCACCTGGGTTTATTTAAAACCTAAAGGTGGTTTTATGCGATTATACAAGGTAACTTCTATTAAACCCCTCAAAGGGCATTATATTATTGGACTAGAAGGCATTAAAGACCTTGAGCAGGCAAGGCCCTTTGTGGGGGCAAGTGTATATTGTAAGAAAGAGGATTTACCACCACTAGGTGAAGATGAATATTATTGGTATCAAGTCATTGGCCTTAAGGTCTATTTTGAGAGTGGGGAGTACTTAGGGAAAGTAACCCATGTATTCAATGCAGGCAGCAGTGATATCTTTGTAGTTAGGAACAACAAAGAATATCTTATACCAGCCATCGTTGATGTGATAAAGGCATTTGATTGGGAAAAGGGGATTTTATGGATTACCAAGATGGAGGGCCTATTATAAAAAGAAAATGGTAAGGTTTAGTGTTCTTACCTTATTCCCTGAAATATTTGCCTCCCCCCTAAAGGTCAGCATCTTGGGTAGGGCCATTGAAGGGGGAAAGATATGTGTAGATATTATTAATTTGCGTGATTTTGCCAAAGGGCGGCATAAGGTAGTGGATGATAAGCCTTTTGGGGGCGGTAAGGGAATGCTTATAAAGCCAGAACCTGTTATTGATGCAATCAATTCTATTAAGTCCACATCCCCAGAGGCCTGGGTTATTTTACTCTCACCTTATGGTCTAACGTTCAATCAAGAGGTTGCCAAATCTTTGAGTAAAAAAAATCACTTATTGCTTGTTTGTGGTCACTATGAGGGTATAGACGAAAGGGTGCATCATTTTATAGATGAGGAGATCTCTTTAGGTGATTTTGTATTGACAGGAGGGGAGGTAGCGGCCTTGGCCATCATTGATGCCGTAAGTAGATTGGTACCAAATGTCCTAGGAAGCTATTCCTCCTTGGAGGAGGAATCATTTTCCAATGGAATCTTAGAGTACCCTCAATATACAAGGCCAAGGGAATACAAGGGCTATAAGGTGCCAGAGGTATTGCTATCTGGCCATCACAAAAGGATCAAGGAATGGAGGAGAAAACAGGCACTACTTAGAACCTTGATCCTAAGGCCTGACCTATTAGAAAGGGCAAAACTGGAGAAAGAGGATATTGACTTTCTGATAGAAACATGCAAGTTGCTAGAAAAAAGGCTGCATGAGGAAGAAAAAAAATGAGTTATCCCCATGTCTATATTGGCCTAGTCCACTATCCAGTCTATAACAAGAGGAAAGAGATTATTATTGCGGCAGTGACCATGATGAATTTGCATGATTTGGCAAGACTTGCAAAGACATATGAATTGGGTGGCTTTTTTGTGATTAATCCATTAGAAGATCAACAGGAATTGGTTAGGAGATTTTTAGACCACTGGCTAAAGGGGTATGGGGGTATCTATAATCCTAGGAGGCAATTGCCTTTAAGGCTTGTCCATATAGCCTCCTCTCTAGAAGAGGCCATCAGTGATATTGGCTCTAAATGGGGGGAATACCCCAAACTTTTGGGCACTACCGCTAGGATGTATGAAAATACATTGGATTATAGAGAGGCATGTGCATTGATTTCTCAAAGAGAGACACCCTTTTTTATCTTATTTGGGACGGCCTGGGGGCTTGCCGATGAGTTACTGAATAGGTTAGACTATATACTCAAGCCCATTATGGGGGTAGGTAGTTATAATCACCTCTCTGTAAGGACAGCAGCAGCGATTGTCCTAGATCGTATTTTTGGGGGAGAAGATGGAACGCATTCAAATGATAGAAAAGGAGAAGATGAGGCTTGACCTCCCAGATTTTGCTCCCGGTGACACAATAAAGGTACACAGCCGCATCTTGGAGGAGGAGAGGGAGCGCATTCAGGTATTTCAAGGCGTGGTTATCAGAAAGAGGGGTTCTGGTATGTCCTCCACATTTACTGTAAGGAGGATATCTTATGGTGTAGGAGTAGAGAGGACTTTCCACCTACACTCTCCTTTGATTGAAAAGATAGAGGTAGTCTCTCATGGAAAGGTAAGGCGCGCCAGGCTCTATTATCTTCGTAAACTTACGGGAAAGGCAGCGAGGATGAAGGAAAAGAGGCGTTGATGCTGCCTACAGCCCTTGAAAAAGGCCTTTGGAAGAGGGGTCTTTTAATAGCAGGTATTGATGAGGTAGGCCGTGGTTGCTTAGCAGGGCCTGTAGTAGCTGCTGCCATAATACTTGTCCCTAATGTGACCTTGGATTTGGTAGATGACTCAAAAAGGCTCTCTCCAAAGCAGAGGGAGAGGTGTTTTACCCTCATTCAAAAAAAGGCAAAGGCAATAGGCATTGGACTTTCAAGTGCAGAGGAGATTGATGAGATGAATATACTTAAGGCCTCTCTCTTGGCAATGAAGAGGGCAGTTAAAGGGCTAAAGATAAGGCCAGATTATTTGCTTATCGATGGGCCTTATAGTATTAACATGGAAATCTCACAGATTCCAATAAAACACGGGGACAAAAAGGTTCTATCTATCGCAGCCGCCTCTGTTGTAGCAAAGGTAGTACGTGATCAATTGATGCATAGTTATAGCCTATTGTTTCCTAGTTATGGCTTTTCAAAAAATAAGGGATACCCTACACAGGGGCATAGAAAGGCCATATTGAGGTTTGGCCCCTGTTATCTTCACCGTTTAAGCTTCAAATTATGGACATAGCTTTTCTAGCAGTGCCCATACCTTTTCCCTAGGAAGCCATTTAATGACCTTAAAGAGCTTAGCACAGTCCTCATAACTGAACTGCCTAAGTATAGCCTTTATCTTAAACTCTTCTGTAAGGTGGGGATAAGGCATATCCTTTGTAGGGTGCATCTCCTCTGCACTAATTAGTTTGTTATATATCAAGACCCGGGCTGCAAACAGATCCTCTAATTTCCTGTTTATCCTTTTTTTGCCAATATACCAAAGTGTAAGCATATCGCCAGGGACCAATGGATATGGAAGTGACCTTCCTAGTATCTTTTTTGCCAATTTACGGGCTGGGGCAACCAACAAAAAAGAGGATCGGATCTTCCATCCTTTAGGCAATATTTTTTTTAGATAGTAGGGCAAGAAGAGGTGAATATAACCTGCCTCTACAAATGCATAGCCACTTTTATTATCTAGATATTCAGCAATTGCCTCTGCCCTCATCCTATCCCTTAAGGCAATCCTTTTGGCATCTGCCTTGGCAAACTCCTTAACTGCAGCCACTGCCTGATCAAATTTTCCCAACGTTGCTTGATAGTATGAAATAAGCCTCCCAGATGCCAAGTGTTCTGCCTGATAGACCCCTTTTAGGTCAGGTATCTTCTCAATCTCCTCAGGTGTCTTTTTCTCCTCTATCAATTGATACAATCTGATCAATTTCTCTAAGTAAGGATCAATCTGCTCTACTTTTTTGCCTTTGGAATAAAATTTCTGAAGTAGTTTGTAACTTTCCAAAGAAAAGGCAGGAAAGGATGGCTCTGTATTGCTAAGATATTCCTCTATCTTGATTTTCCCTGCCAACATCCCTTTAAATAGGGGGTGTGGAGGTTCTTCTAAGATAATAAAGTCGCTTTTTTCCCATGCCTTTTCATAAAAAGGGATGGCCTCCAATCGGTGGGCAGATAATGCTACATATACAATCCCTGACATAATTTTAATCATACAAGATTTAATGGCCATTTTGAATAACAAAATAGAGGGAAAAAATAAGCAATAAAATTGGGAATGTATTCCTTTTAAACCTCCATTTAAAGAATAGGTAAAAGGGGAGGGCAAGTAGGCAGCCAACCATGGCCTTATTTGCCATTATGCTTCCAAAAAACATAAAAAGTAGGATATCCTTTTTTTCTAGCTGCCTGATAAGATAGAGAAAGAGAGAGAATAAGAGGCCAAAAAGCAACCCATGCCAAGATTTAATAAAGATAAAGCCCAGGGTTGTGCCAGGTATAGTAATGTAAAGTGGAGTAAAGTCTGAGATGAGGGTAGAAAGGGAAAGGATAATAAATGCTGTGAAAAATAAGGCATAAATAGGAAATTCATAGCTGAAGTAGAATTTTTTAAACAAAAATAGATAAGTTAGACCAGTTATTGCCTCTATAAGGGGATAATAAATAGAGATATGGCTACCACAAGAGGCACACCTGCCCTTGAGGAGGATAAAGCTCAAGATAGGTATATTGTGCCAAGGTTTAATGGGTTTTTTGCAAATAGGACAAAAAGAAGGGGGGGCTATTATAGACAACCCCCTAGGGAGCCTATAGATGCATACATTGCAAAAGCTGCCAACGCATGCCCCAATTAAAAACACGAAAAAATATAGCAAAAACAGCATAAAGTATCCTGTCTCTATTTTAAATCCTTTAGAAACACCATCCAAGATAATTTATTCCTTAACATGGTCTATTGACAAGATATATATTTTTTATATGATATTTGTTTAGTTTAAATTTTGGAAATGTATGGATCTATTTCCTTAATAGGAAGTGGTTTTTATGTTCCAAGGCAAGTTATAAAGAATTCCGAAGAGAAGGTAATTAAATTGACAGGTGTTTTAGAGAGGAGAAAGGCAGAGGAGGGAAAGACATCCTCTGACCTTGCCTTTGAGGCATCAAAAAAGGCTATTTCCAAGGCCAACATCAGCCCAGCAGAAATAGGCCTGATCATCGGTGCAACTATTACCCCTGATTATCACTGTCCGTGTATGGCCAATGTTTTGGAGGCAAAGCTTAAGGCAGAAAATGCCATTTCTTTTGATATCTCTGCTGGTTGTTCTGGCTTTATATTTGCCTTAGACCTTGCCGCAAAGTACCTAAATATGTCTAATTTTACCTATGCCTTAGTTGTAGCCTCTGAGGTAATGAGCAGGACACTAGACCCAAATGATTACCCTACAGCTATGGTATTTGGGGATGGTGCTGGTGCTGTAGTCTTAAAGAAGACAACAGATAGGGAGGCAAATGGCTATCCACAACTACTCTCTACCTATCTAGCTACAGATGGTAATGGTGGTGGTTATTTGCTCCTCCCTGGTGGGGGCTCGGCCGTAACACCACTTTCAGCAAAAAGTATAAGTTTAGGGAGACATTATCTAAGGATAAAAAATAGTTTCTTTACTATAAGGCCTGCTATAAACCACCTCTATGAGGCATGCAAAAGGGCCTTAGAGGAAAATAAGTTGACTATTAATGATGTCTCCTTGATCATTCCACATCAAGTAAATCTTAGAATATTAAGGGAATTGGCAAGGAGGCTAGGCATAGATAATGAATTTGAAAAAAAATTTTATATAAATATTGATAGATATGGAAATGTTTCCTCTGCATCTGTGGCCATAGGGCTGGCAGAGGCACTATCAGAGGGGAGGATAAAGGGTGGGGATATCATACTTCTGGTGACCTATGGGGGTGGCCTTACCTGGGCAAGCGCGGTCATCAGATGTTAAGGGGGGTCAAATGATTAAGTTTTGTGTAGGTACAAGCTTTAGAAATATTGATCTTATAGAGCATGCGGATCGGTGTAATCAAAGGGGAAAGGGGATAATAAAGGAGTTTTATGGTTCTGTTGAAAATGAAATATTCTCTTCTATCAGTTTTGGTACAGGTAAAGAACATGCATCTTATACGGACTTGGTAAAGTTTGTGAAAAAGGCAAAGAGATATGATATAGATGTCTACCTCAATGTAAACAACTTAAGGGCAACACCTGATTTTGTAGAAAGACACAAGGATAAGATCTCTGGCTTCCTGAGAAGGCTAGAGGATATAGGGGTAGAAGGTGTAATCTTCAGTGCAATTCCACTCATTGAATTTGCCGCCCAAAATTCCAACCTAAAGATTGCAGTAAGTGCCATACTTCAATTGGATAGCCTTCAGAAGATAAAACGCCTTAAAGATATGGGGGTTCACAGAATTATACTCTCTCTCTTTAAAGGGAGGGACTTTAACTTTCTGGAAAAGCTTAAGATGGTGCCTGATATGGAATGGGAGATACTGTGTAATGAAATCTGTAGATTTGATTGTCCATTTTTACCACAACACTATCTGCACCGCTCCAATCCAGATTTTGCTCAAGACAAGACACACAATTATTACTATAAATTTTGCTATAAGGAGTTACTTCGTGACTTCCCAATAAATATCTTAAAGACAAGGTTTATCAGGCCTGAGGATGTACCATTCTATCATGATCGCCTTGGCATTGAGCACTTTAAGATTGTACGCAGAGAGAGCCATCCAGAGCTTATCAAATTCTTCATGGATGCCTACTGCTCACTTGATTATGATGGAAATCTGATGCACCTTTTCCCCATGTTTATGAAGAGCCCTAAGCAACTAAATAGTAAAAGCAGGCTCGTTATAATGAATAAAGAATTGGATGGCTTTTTAAGCTATTTTTATGAAAATAGGCCTGATTGTGGTAATGATTGTTTTACAGTGGGTGGAAGCTGCGACTATTGCAAGCGTTTTTGGGAAGAGAGACACCTTGCTCATAGGGAGATAAAAATCGCCCAGGTAGTTTGATGAGGACCCTTTCTGAAATTATAATAAACAGAAGATCTATTAGAAAGTATAAGAAGGATAAGATAAGTAAGGAGCTTATTAAGGAGATTATAAACCTGGCCGTTTGGGCACCCTCCCCATTCAATTCTCAGCCCTGGAACTTTGTAGTACTCTCAAGGGAGTATGTCTTGAGCAGGAAGGCCCATATAGGGGATTTGCTCTATAAAAAGTCAGAACCAGCACTAGAAAGGATCTTCAAAAAGAAGGATTTTTCCCAGTTTATTGTAAAGAAGTTTTTAAAGGGCTTTGGCAACGCACCTTATCTTATTGGGGCATTGAGGAGTAATAGGATTGGGGAGATAGATTTGGGATTTCAAAGGGCCTCTGTCTATGCAGTTATACAAAATATATTACTAATTGCCTATGATAAGGGACTAGGGACATGCTGGATTGGGGTTGATGATGAGAACCGGGAGGCAGTACAAGAGATACTTGGAATTGATAAAGAGAAAGGAGAGCTTCTGGCGCTTATTGCCATTGGTATACCCGATCAAAGGGTTAGAAATTTAGAGAGAAAACCATTTAATATCTGGTTTTTGGAATGACAAAGGATATTAGAAAGTTGTGTTATGAGGCAATTTTATCAGTAGATGGTGCAGAAAAGATAGATTATGAAAAGGTCAGTGATGACACAGAGATCTATGGCAGTGGATTTAATCTTGATTCATTGGGACTAGCAGAGCTTACTACCATCTTGGAGAAAAAATTTGGTATTAAGATAGGCGATGAAGAGATTATGGAGGCAGAGGCATTTGAGAATTTTGGTGCCCTATGTAAATTTATGTCTGAGAAGACAAAAGGATGAAATTGTCTATCTACCAACAATTTCAAAAGACTGCTAAGTCAAACAAAGATAAGCCCTTTATTATAGAAGAGGACAATGTATTGACATTTGAGGAGACATCTAAGCTTATTGATAAGTTTTCCTATTATTTGGAAAGTAAAATAGGGCTAAAAAAGGGTGATAGGATAGCCTTTCTTTTAAACAACCAATTAGAATTTGTTATAGCCCTTTTGTCATCAAATAAACTAGGATTAATTGTTACCCCACTCAACAACCGTTTGACCTCAGAGGAGATAGAGTATATGGTAAATGCCTCTGCTGCAAAGGCAATTGTGTTTAATTCTATTTATCAAGAAAAGATAAGTAAGATAAAAGAAGCTTTAAAAATAGATGCAAAAATCATAAAAGGTTTAGATATAATTGGGGAGACCAAAACATGTATTCAAGAAGATGCATTTATCCTTTTTACATCTGGGACTACAGGCACCCCTAAAGGGGTCTTACATACCAATAAAAATAGCCTCTTTTATGCAAATGTAATGATTGAGGGGTTAGGGTTTAGGCCAGATATGAAACACCTCATTGCTGCACCCCTCTACCATGCCATAGGTTGTGAAGATCAATTGATCCCGGCCATCATATTGGGGCAGACAGTTGTATTAACAAACAATACTACACCCCAAAATATAGCCTATCTTTTAGAGAGGCATAGTATAGATATATTGTTGGGGCCTCCTTCCATTTTTACCCTCTTGATCCTCTCTGGTATGGCCAAGAGACACAGGCTTTTAGGCACTAAGGTATTTGGATATGCCGGTGCGCCTATGAGGCCTCAGGTCATCAAGATGCTTAAAAAGGCATTCCCACACATAAAGCTATTTAATTTCTATGGTTCAACAGAGGTAGGGGGGACAATTACTATTTTAGATGACGGATATGCCCTCTCCCATGCAGAGACAGTAGGTAAGGCGGTTAAGGGGGTTGAGGTGAGGGTCTTAGATAAGGATGAATTTGTGTTAGATAAGATAGGGGAGGTAGTGACAAGGCCCAATTATATGAAGGGTTATGTCAATGCAGATACAGAGGGTGTATTTTTTGATGGATACCTGAGGATGGGGGATCTGGGTAAATTGGACAAACAGGGTTTTTTGACCCTATTTGGTAGGATAGGTGATATGATGATTGTCCAAGGTGAGAATGTCTACCCAATTGAGATTGAGAGGGTCCTTATTGAGAGTGGACTCCTAAAGGAGGCATGTGTAATTGGGAGGGATACAATACTTGGCCAGCAGCCCGTTGCCTTTGTCTCTCCTATAGAGGAAGATAAAGAGCGGGTTATAGAAAAACTTAAGGCAATTTGTAAAGAAAAACTGGCAGATTTTAAGCGTCCAAGGGATTTTATAGTCCTAAAAGAGATCCCCAAAAACCCAGTGGGAAAGATAGATAAAAGGAAATTATTAGAAATTCTAAATAAAGAATGAGACCAAAAAGGATTGGCATCATCGGCGGCACGGGGAGGATGGGGCGATGGCTAAAGAGGTTTTTTGAAAGGGCCAGCTATCAAGTTTTAATTTCTGGGAGGAAAACAGAGCTCTCTTCAAAGGAGTTGGCCTCTTTGTGCGATGTAGTGATTATCTCTGTACCTATCAAGGATACAGTAAATGTGATAAAGGAGGTTGGACCATATGTCCGGCCAGATGCCCTAATGATGGATATCACCTCTATAAAAAAGGGGCCTGTAGAGGCCATGTTGGCATATTCAAGGTCTGAGGTGATAGGGACACACCCACTATTTGGTCCAAAGACACCTTCTATTAAAGGGCAGACAGTAGTGATCTGTCCAGCAAGGACAAAGATATGGCTACCCTGGCTCAAAGAGCTCCTGCTCAGTCATAAGGCGAGGGTTACCATCTCTACCCCTGAAAAACACGATGAGATGATGAGTATAGTGCAGGGGTTGAGCTATTTTTTTATTATAGCAATAGGGCTTGCTGTAAAGGAATCTCCTTTTAATCTAAGTGAATTTTTGGATCATGGTACCCCGTTTTTTCGCATGATTTTAAGAAAGATACACTTTATACAACAAAATCCAGAGATGTTTGCAACCATTCAATTTAATAGCTATGATAAGATCTCAAGGTCTTTGGAGATACTAGACGGGCTCAAAAAGATTGTAGAGGACCACAATTATCAAAAATTTTATCAAATCCTTCAAAGGTTAGATGAAATACCATTCTCAGAGGAATAAAAGATTGATCATTAAATCAGGTCACCTGATAGACCCAGGCCAAGACCTGGAGGGAGTATTTGATATACTGATAGAAGGGGGTGTAATCGAGGCAATAGAAAGGGATATCTCTGTTGAATATGCAGAGGTTATAGATGCAAGTGGGAAGATTGTTGTTCCAGGTTTGATAGATGTCCATACACACCTGCGTGAGCCTGGGTTTGAACACAAGGAGACTATTGAGACAGGTGCAAAGGCCGCTGTTGCAGGTGGGTTTACAACTATTTGTTGCATGGCAAATACCAATCCAGTAAATGACAATCAGGAAGTGACTAGATTTATCCTAAAGCAGGCAAGGGCTGCAGGGGCGGCCAAGGTCTACCCTATAGGTGCGGTGAGCAAGGGATTAAAAGGGGAGGAAATGGCCCCTATTGGTGAACTTAAACAGGCCGGTGTAGTTGCCCTCTCAGATGATGGGAATCCTATTACAAATAGTAGTTTTTTGAGAAGGGCCTTAGAATATGCAAAGTATTTTGGGCTCCCTATTATCTCTCATGCCGAGGATAGGATGCTCTCCCCAGATGGGGTGATGAATGAGGGGAAGGTATCTACTCAGTTGGGGCTTCCAGGTATACCAAATACCGCAGAAGAGATTATGGTTTTTAGGGATATTAAACTGGCTGAGCTTACGGGTTGGCACATCCATATTGCACATGTTAGTAGTGCTGGCAGTGTAGAGTTAATTAGACAGGCAAAGGCTAGGGGTATTAGGGTCACTGCTGAGACATGTCCACACTATTTTAGCCTTACTGAGGAGGCAGTAAGGGAATTTGACACAAATGCAAAGGTAAGCCCACCGCTGCGTACCCAGGATGATATAGAAGAGATAAAAAATGGCCTAAGAGATGGCACTATTGATATTATTGTTACAGACCATGCCCCACACCACCCCCTGGAAAAGGCAGTCCCATTTGAGCAGGCCCCAAGTGGTATAATTGGTCTAGAGTCCGCTCTTCCTATTTGCATTAGATTAATAGAAGAAGGTGTACTTACCTGGCCTGAACTTATAAGGAAGATGAGCTATATGCCTGCCTCTATCTTTGGACTCCCTGGGGGGACACTTAAACCAAAAAGACCAGCAGATATTACTATTATTGACCCAAAGATTCGCTATCGTATAGATGTAAATAGATTTTATTCAAAAGGCAGAAACTGTCCATTTCATAATTGGGAAGTGATAGGAAGGGCTATAATTACGATAGTAGATGGAAATATTGTCTATAAGGCAGATCTAAGAGACCCACTTTCCTTGACATACTAATACAGCCAAAGTAAAAGAATACTCAAATGTTTGATTATTTTATAAAAGGTGGGCCACTTATGTACCCTATTGGCATCTTATCACTTATTTCTTTGACTATAATCCTAGAGAGGACTTACCACTTCCTCCGTTTTAGAAGTTGCTCAGATGGCCTACTTTCAAAGACGATTTCCTTTGTCAAACAAAAAAAATGGAGGGAGGCAGAGGACTTTTTGAACAAGGAAACAGGGCCTTTGGCCAAATTATTGCTTGTTTTGACACAGGGGTACAAGGAGGGGAAGGGAGAGGTGGGACTGAGGGAGGTGGCAAATTTGGTTGCCTCAAGGGAGATATCCCGTATGGAAAGGCACTTGAGCCTTCTACCCTTGGTATACCAACTGGCACCCCTTTTAGGGCTCTTAGGGACCGTTACCGGGATGATTAAGGCCTTTCAGGTGATTGAAAGAATGGGGGGTAAGGTAAATGCCTTGGTCTTGGCAGGTGGTATTTGGGAGGCCATGATTACTACCGCAGCAGGGCTTATGGTAGCCATTCCTACGGCCTTTTTTTATCATTTTTTAGAAAGAAAGGTAGAACGTACTGCCAAAGAGATACAAGATGCTGCCACCGAATTTATATTTTCCTTAAAGGATATTGATGAATAAAAGAGATCTTATCTTAAATATTGCCCCTTTGATAGATGTAGTATTACTTCTTATTATATTTTTTATGCTTACATCTCATTTTATAGAGGAAGCGGGGATAAATTTAACACTTCCCACCTCAAAGACAGCAACTCCCCAAGAGATTTCACACATTGTGGTCAGTATTACAAAGGATGAAAGGGTATTTTTAAATGATAGGCCTGTAAGTATAGAAAAGCTCTCTTCATACTTAGAACCACTTATTGGAAAGAGAGAGGAAAAAGAGGTTGTGGTAAAGGTAGATAAGGATTGTAGGGTGCAGGTCTTGGTCTCTACAATGGATGAGATCAGAAGGGCAGGGGCGAAGGCAATAGTGCTTTCTGCAGAAAGGGATGAAAGAAAATAAGGTTCTTATCCTTTCATTTTTGGTCTCTATAGCCATCCATTTAGCAATATTTACAATACCAACTGTTTCAAAGAAAAAGGTAAAACAGGTTCCACTAGCAATAAGTTTCCGATTTATAAATCTAAGTCCTGTGAGTTCTCCAATGCCAAATAAAAAGATAACTAGACAAATAGAAAGGAGGAGATCAAAAGGGCCTAAAAAAATAGTTAAAAAGAAATTTAAAAAGAAAGCAGAGATAAAAAAGACAAAGCCTTTACACAGAAAGACACAACCTATAAAAGGATCCCTCCCCAAACCCAAAGAGGAAAAGATTGTCTCTAAGGCAGGGGTTTCCATGAAGGAATCGCCAAAATTCATTGGCCTTGCATCAAAAAAAACAAGATTTCATGAAAATGTAAAGACCAGTGAGGCAGAGATCTTGGCAACCTATATAAACAGGATAAGGCTTATGTTAGAAAAGGAAAAACACTATCCATTTTTGGCCAGAAAAAATCATTGGGAGGGGACGGTTTATATCAAATTTACCATTTCAAGGGATGGGAGTTTGAGAAAAATCAAGATCATTCAGTCATCTGGCTTTGAGGTCTTGGACAGAGAGGCAGAGGCAACCATTAGGCGTGTTTCGTTTCCAGCCTTTCCAGAGGGACTGCAACTAACACAATTGCAATTGGAGGTTCCTATTGTATTTCGTCTATTAAGGTAAGGGAAATATAATCTTTTGTCAAGTTTTTCTTGTTTGATCTCTAAATCAGACTATGTTATTTAATATCAAATGAGAAGAATAAGGTATATAATTTTAATTTTTCTTTGTTTTTTTATCAGTTGCCTACCTCCTAAAAAGTTGGCAGTAAAAAACTTTAAGCTTATCCCTCCTAAAAAATGGCCTAGATTGAGCAGACCAAAAGATGTCTTAAGTTTTAGACAGGCCCTACATCGAAGCCTAAATTTTTATGAAAGGCTTCCCCTTGATTATGGTTTTTTCATAGATGGGAATTATTATAGCATAAAGGAGATAAAAGAAGGGTTGCTTATATTCAGTGACTGTCTCAATCAAGCAGATTGGCCAAATTGCCTTAAAGAAAAGTTTGACCTCTATCAGTCAAGGGGGATGGATGGTAAGGGTAAGGTTTTATTTACTGGTTATTATGAGCCTGTGTTAGAGGGCAGCCTTACCCCCAGTAATGTATATCGTTATCCTATTTATAGATTGCCCGATGAATGGGTGAAGATTGATTTAAGGGTATTTGATGAAACACTGCCTAATAGGGTTTTGATTGGAATGATAAAAGGGCACAAGGTTCTTCCCTTTTATACAAGGGAGGAGATTGATTATCAGAAAAAATTGGCCGGTAAGGGCTATGAGATTTTCTGGGTAAAAGACCCAGTAGAACTTTTTTTCTTACACATTCAGGGCTCTGGGGTCATAAAATTAGAAGATGGAAGGCGGTTTAATGTCCATTATTGTGGTTCAAATGGTCATCGATATCAAAGTATTGGCAAGGTTTTGGCTGATTTAAACCTATTAAGTGATGTAAATGGGAATAATATTAAGGCATTTCTTAAAAACCATCCAGAGATACTACATAAAATCTTTTCATATAATAAAAGTTATGTATTTTTTGAGATATCTGAAGATGGGCCAATAGGGAGTATTGGTGAAGTACTGACCCCTAAATACTCTATAGCAACAGATCCCAGTATCTTTCCAAGGGGGGCCCTGGCTTATATCGTTACCGAAGAGCCTGTAGTAGATGAGCAGGGTGAAATTTTAAGATGGCAAAAATTTCAATCATTTGTATTAAACCAGGACACAGGCGGTGCCATTAAGGGCCCTGGGAGGGTGGATGTATTTTTTGGTAGGGGGAAAATAGCTGAAATAAAGGCAGGTTATATGCTCAGAGAAGGAAAAATATACCTCCTTCTGAAGAAAAGAGATTTGTAAAGATTTATAAATTAAATCCCCTTTTCGCTAAATACCTCAGCAGAAAAGATATAAATTTCTGCCTCCCTCCAACAACCTGGCGGAAGGCCTGCTTTTAAACAAGTATGGTCTAAAAACGTATATTTGTCCCATTTGTACTCTGTAGCCACCTGAGGGAGCAGTACACCCCTATTGATCCCCTTAACCAAATATATACCATCCCTTCCAACTTCAATCTCCTCTGGGTCCTTTATGCGGCGAAGGGGAGAGAGGACAGAAATCTCAATCTCAATAAGTGGAAATTCTACCCTTGAAAGTGGTGGAAATCTTGGGTCATGAAATGCCGCCTCTATAGCCATTTCTTGAACAGTGAGGTAAAGGGGCCTCTCTCCATAGAGAGATCCAATGCAACCCCTTAGTTGTCCAGATTTATTTAATGTTACAAAGGCCCCGCAGGGCCTCCTTAGAATTTCATCCTTAACCTCTATTTTGGGGATGGATTTGTTTTCTAAATGAGCCTTGATGGCATCACGGGCAATATTTAGCAAAAGGCGCCTTTGCTCTAATGTCAACATATCTATTTGTTAACATACAATAACTTACGAGGCAACCTCTTAAATTTTGCCCTCTTCTAAGCACTTTATGAACTTATCAACCAATTCTGGGTCAAATTGCGTACCTGCCCCCTTCTTTAACTCGGCTATGGCCTCTTCCTTTGTCAGGGCCTTTCTATAAGGTCTGTCAGTAATCATAGCAGAATAGGCATCTGCAATTCCAATAATCCTGGCAAGTAAAGGTATGTCCTTTCCCTTTAACCCCTCTGGGTAACCCTTACCGTCATACCTCTCATGGTGATACTTTATTGCATCTATTACATGGTCTCGATAAGGTGGAGGGCCATTTAACATCATAGCACCAAGTCTTGGGTGCTGTTTGATTAGTTCAAACTCCTCTTTTTCTAAAGGTCCTGGTTTTCTTAAGATACTCTCTGGTATGCCAATCTTTCCAATATCGTGAAGTAAGGCCGCAATCCGCAAGGCCTCCATCTCCTCTTTGGGGAGATTTATCTCCTTTGCCAAGGTGAGAGAAAGTTTGGTAACAAGCTCAGAGTGGGCCTTAGTATAATGGTCTTTACCATTTACTGCTGTGACAAGGCCCTCAAGGACATTAAGCGTTGGTCTTTTTGCCAATAAGTATTCTTTGACCTCTGGCACACTTACAGAGACTACAGTCTTTCCAAATTGCTTTGATTTATACATCCTCTTATCGGCCAAGGCAATGAGTTCTTGTGAGACCATGCTATCAAATGGATAAGTAGCTACCCCTATGCTTAAACGAATGGGGATATTTATGATATTTCCATTTACTTCAAGTCTTTGCTCTCGCATCTTCTCACAGATCCTTTGGGCTATATTCTTTGCCTTTTCTCCATCGGTATAGGGCAAGATAATCAAGAACTCATCCCCACCATACCGACCTATTAAATCTACTGATCTACAAGATTTTTTTAAAAGGTTTGCTATATTTTTAAGAACTTTGTCTCCAACTAGATGGCCATAGGCATCATTTATAAGCTTTAGGTCATCCACATCCAACATCATTACTGAAAATACCTCTTCCTTTCTCCTGGCCCTCTGGATCTCATTTTCTAAGAGTTCATTAATCTTGCGGTGGTTAAACAGACCAGTTAGAGGATCCCTTTCAGCCAAAACCTTCATCTTTTCGGCAAGCATCATATATTTATTTTTAAGCTTCCTTTGATCAGATATGATGTCCCAAAACAGCCGGGCACCTATATGCCCTATAAGCTGGACATTGTATGGCATGGTTTGCCTGACACTGTCATAGACCTCCCAATCACCTGTCAGTTCTATAATAAGATCCAGGCCTTGCAGTTTATAGAGGTCCCTAAAGTCAGCAGTAGTGTATATACCTCTTTCCCTTGCAGACTTGATTCCCTCTGCGTCTGGATTTATATCGGCTACACCTATAACCTTTATTTTCAACTCTCTCCGCTCTACCATCTCCAGTATCTCCTTACAACGCCTTCCACCACCAACAATAGTTACCCTTATGGTTTTATTCATATTATTTTATTTAAAATTAGCATAGAGCAAAAGTAAAAGCAACAATTAATGGTATTGACAAGCCATTCTTTTTCTGATACAAAGCCCGCCTGTATAAAATCCCTTAAGGAGGTAAGAGATGCTAGAGTGTGAGACCGTGAAGAAGGGGACCCCCTGTCCATTTATGACACCTAAGGGGTGTAGCTTTAACGGGGGGTCCTGCCGTGTTATAGTAGAGCAATGTGAGGGTTGTGCCAACATTATAGAGCTCCCCACAGGGAGGTACTGCCGTAAGTGCCCAGACCCATCTGCCAAATGGCGTTTTGGAAGGTGTAATATGGCTACGCATATCAAAAACAACAATAATAAAGGCAGCAGGCGTATCAACCCACTTAAGGCAGCCAAGAGAAAGACAAAAGGCAGATAAAGAATGTCCATTTTAAGGGAGATTGTTGACTATAAAAAGGGTGAGGTTGAGGTATTAAAGAAAAAAAGGCCCATAAGGGAAGAGGAGATAAGGGTTAGGCAATTTCATCATGTATTTTCAAGGGCCCTTATTGGGCCCGATAAAATAAGCATTATTGCTGAGATCAAAAGGGCCTCACCCTCTTTGGGGCCTATCCGCCCCTCTCTTGAGCCAGGAAGAATTGCTAGCATCTATGAAAAAAATGGCGCAGCCGCTATCTCTGTTTTAACAGAAAGGCATTTTTTTAAGGGTGATATAGATTATTTGCCCTTGATAAAAAAGGAGGTAAGTCTACCAATTTTAAGAAAGGACTTTATTATTGATTCTTATCAGGTATATGAATCGAATATCTATGGGGCAGATGCTATTTTATTAATTGTAAGTATACTACCACCTAATCTATTAAAAGACCTAATTGCACTTACCAATGAGCTTGGTATGGAGGCACTTGTAGAGGTACATAATAGGGAGGAATTAGAAAAGGCAATTTTGGCAGGGGCAGATATAATTGGTGTAAACAACCGGGATTTGAAGACCTTAAAGATAGATTTAAATACTAGCTTGGAGCTAATTAAATATATCCCTCAAGGAAAGGTCACTGTTGTAGAGAGCGGGATAAATACCAAAGAGGAATTGCTGACACTAGAGGAGGCAGGATTTGATGCTGCCCTTATAGGGACAGCCTTAATGAAGGCAAAGGATATAGGAGAAAAGCTTAGGGAATTTACAGGCATATAACTTGTCTATTTTTTTAATTAGTGGTATCTTTTTATTGTGTCTAGGCCTCGTCTTAAGATTTGTGGGATAACTAGGCTAGAGGATGCCCTCCTTTTGACATCCTTGGGCGTGCATGCCTTGGGATTTATATTTTTTCCAAAGAGCCCACGCTATATAAGCCCAGAGAGGGCCAGAGGGATTACCTCTAAAGTTCCACCATTTGTCCAAATAGTAGGGGTATTTGTCAATGAAGAGAGGGAAAAGATTAAAGAAATTGCTGGATTTTGCAATTTAGATATAATTCAATTGCATGGCATGGAATCACCAATGTTTTGTAAGGAATTGGGACTGCCTACAATTAAGGCCATCCGCATAAGGGATGAGACCGACCTTGAGTCCATTCCTAAATATAAGGGTAAAGTGAAGGGAATTTTGCTAGATACCTATAGAAAGGAGATACCTGGTGGCACTGGTAAGGTTTTTGACTGGGACCTGGCAGTAAAGGCAAAGAGATTTGGCATCCCGATTATCCTTTCAGGGGGTCTAAGACCAGACAATATAAAATCGGCTATAGAGAAGGTAAGACCATATGCCTTAGATGTAAACAGTGGGGTAGAGGAGGCACCAGGGATAAAGGATAAAAAGTTGATAAAGGAGCTAATAGATATATGGAAAAAATCATAAATTTACCTGATAGATCAGGGCATTTTGGAATTTATGGTGGAAAATATGTGCCAGAGACACTTATGCCACTCCTCTCAGAGCTTGAGGGGGCATATAAAGAGGCAAAGAGGGACCCTGAATTTAAAAGAGAACTTTCATACTACTTAAAAAACTATGTAGGAAGGCCCTCACCACTCTATTTTGCAAAGAGGCTTACAGATTATTTGGGCGGGGCAAAGATATACCTAAAGAGGGAGGACTTAAACCATACAGGGGCACATAAGATAAACAACACCATAGGCCAGGCACTTCTCTCAAGGAGGATGGGGAAGAGGAGGGTGATTGCAGAGACAGGGGCAGGTCAGCATGGGGTAGCTACAGCTACTGCCTGTGCCCTCTTGGGCCTAGAGTGTGTAGTCTATATGGGGGAAGAGGATATAAAGAGGCAGGCCATGAATGTGTTTCGCATGAAGACATTGGGGGCTGAGGTAATCCCTGTAAGACAAGGGAGCTGTACACTAAAAGATGCCATAAATGAGGCCATCAGAGATTGGGTTACGAATGTAAGGACTACCTATTATCTTATTGGTTCTGTAGTTGGGCCACACCCCTATCCCATGATGATAAGGGACTTCCAATCGATAATAGGCATTGAGACAAAAAGGCAGATCCTAAAGATAGAGGGGAGATTGCCAGACTATATTATTGCCTGTGTGGGTGGTGGGAGCAACTCCATGGGCATATTTTATCCGTTTAGGAATGATAATGTAAAGTTTATCGGGGTTGAGGCAGGGGGGCTGGGTCTAGAGACAGGCAAACACTCAGCTACACTCTCTGCCGGGGAGGTTGGTATACTGCATGGGGCCATGAGCTATCTATTGCAGACAGAGGATGGTCAAATTACACCTACACACTCCATTGCCCCAGGGCTTGATTATCCCGGTGTAGGCCCAGAGCATAGTTATTATAAGGATAAAAATCTGGCCATCTATACCACCGTTACAGATGATGAGGCACTTGAGGCATTTTACCTCCTCTCAAGGATTGAAGGGCTTATCCCTGCCTTAGAGAGTGCCCATGCTGTAAGCTATGCCATAAAACTTGCCCCAAAACTCTCTAGGGATGAGATAATTATTGTAAACCTCTCTGGGAGGGGGGATAAAGATCTAGACATCGTATTTAAAAAAAGAGATGAGTCACATTAGGGCAGTCTTTAAGACATTAAAAAGGAAGGGGCGCAGGGCCTTGATCCCATTTATTACTGCTGGAGACCCAGATCTAGAGACCACAAAACAATTAATATTCTCCATTGAGAAGTCCGGGGGTGATATCCTAGAATTGGGGGTCCCGTTTTCTGATCCACTGGCAGATGGCCCTACTATTCAGGCATCCTCCCAGCGTGCCTTAAAAAATGGGGTAAATCTTGAAAAGATCTTGGCACTAGTAGAGGAGATTAGGCCAAAGGTAAAGATGCCTATTGTCCTTATGAGCTATTACAATCCCCTGTTTAGATTTGGATTGGAGAGGCTTGCCGATTATTCAAAAGAAATAGGGGTAGATGGACTCATCATCCCAGATTTACCTGTGGAAGAGAGCGATAATTGGTTAAGGATTGCCAAGTCAAGAGGGATAGATACCATATTTCTTGTTGCCCCAACCACCTCCCTTTCTAGGGCATATAAGATTGCAAAGAAGAGCACAGGTTTTATATACTATGTCTCACTTACAGGGGTAACCGGGGCAAGAGAGAGGTTGCCTGAGGATTTAATAGAGAGTCTAACAAGATTGAGGAAAATAACAAAAAAGCCTATAGCCGTTGGGTTTGGTATCTCCTCACCAGAACATATAAAGATGCTTACACCCTATGCCGATGGCCTTATTGTGGGAAGTGCCATAGTGCGCCTTATAGAAAGGGCCAAAGATTTAGAGGATGCCTGCACAAAGGTATCTAGGTTTGTCTCTTCCTTGGCAGATGCCCTATGATGAAGGGTTTTTTCTCTACTAAGCTTCCCAAAGAGGTATCTGAATTTATAGTAAAATTTGATTCAGTAGGTGCAGAGGTCGTTTCCATAGAAAGGGCACTTGGGAGGGTGCTGGCTGAGGATGTATCTTCCCCTATAAATATCCCTGGTTTTGACCGTTCTACAGTAGATGGGTATGCAGTGAATTCCAAGGATACATTTGGTGCCTCAGAGGCAGTACCTGCCTGGCTTAAGGTAATTGGTGAGGTAAAGATGGGGGAGGTGCCCCACCTTAAGATTGATAGGGGTGAGGCTATTAGGATCTCTACTGGTGGGATGCTCCCCCAAGGGGCAGATGCAGTAGTAATGTTAGAGCATACCCATTTTATAGATGAGACCACCATTGAGGTCCTCAGGCCTGTAGCACCCTTTGAGCATATAATTGGATTTGATGAAGATTTTAAGAAAAATGAGCAGGTCTTTAAAAGGGGTCACAGGTTACGCCCCCAGGATTTGGGCATACTGGCAGCAATAGGAAAATCAGAGGTCTCTGTCTATAAAAGGCCTGTTATCTCTATCATCTCTACTGGGGATGAGGTAATCCCCATTAAGCAAACACCAAGATTAGGGCAAATAAGGGATATAAATTCTTATACACTCTCTGCGATGGTGGAGGAGGCAGGGGGGGTAGCTTTGAGGATGGGGATAGTAAGGGATGATATCGAGGAATTAAAAAAGGTGTGTAAAGAGGCCATAGATAAAACAGATATGGTGCTTATCTCTGGTGGTAGTTCAGTTGGCACCAGGGATTATGTATTAGAGGCAATAAGCTCTTTTAAAGACAGTGAAGTTCTGTTTCATGGGGTATCCATTAGCCCAGGTAAGCCTACTATCTTGGCCAGGATAAGAGATAAGGCAATATGGGGACTACCTGGTCAAGTCACCTCAGCCATGATCGTATTTTTGTTGTTTATTAAAAGGCAAATTCAGTGGATAGGGGGAGAACGTCTATTTCCAATTTCATCTAAAGGGATAAGGGCCAAGATGGCCAGAAATATCGCCTCGGCCCAAGGTCGTGAGGACTACATCAGGGTAAGATTGAAAAAAGGGGAAAAAGAGATATTGGCTGAGCCAATCTTTGGCAAATCTGGCCTGATTTCCCCTATGATTAGGGCAGATGGGCTGGTAAGGGTAGATATAAATAAAGAAGGGCTTTACAAGGGAGAAGAGGTGGAGGTAATCCTATTTTGAGACGCCATATCTATCTTAAAATGAAATCATTAGAAGAGGCAAGGGAGATATTCTTTCAACAATTTGACTTTACCAATTTTTTAAAATCAGAGAAGGTTCCTACTGAGGCCTCTTTGGGGAGGATCACCGCAAAGCCTATATTTTCTAAGCTTTCATCACCCTATTTTCATGGGGCGGCCATGGATGGATTTGCTATTAAGGCAGAGGATACATTTGGGGCCAAGGAGGATATGCCAAAGAGATTAAAAATAGGAGATAAGGCATTTCCCATAAATACAGGCCAACCGCTACCAAAGGACACAAATGCAGTGGTCATGATTGAGGATGTACTTGAGGAGGGTGGTTATATTGAGATAAGAAAGGCCATATATCCTTGGCAAAATGTAAGGAAGGTTGGGGAGGATATTGTTGCCACAGAGCTTATAATCCCACAAAATCACAAGATTACTGCCTATGATATCTCGGCCCTTTTAGAGGGGGGTATATTTGATGTAGTGGTAAAAGAGAGGCCTAGGGTGATCATTATCCCTACAGGGGATGAGCTTGTGCCTATAGAAAGGGCCTATTCATTAAAGGCAGGTAAGGTAATTGAGTCAAATTCTTGGATGCTTAAGGCCCTTTTAGAAGAGGCTGGGGCAATTTGTGAAAAGTGGCCTATTGTCCCTGATAAATACCAAATTATATATCAGACTCTCAAAGAGGCAGTTGAGACAGATGCACATCTAGTAATTATTCTAGCAGGTTCTTCGGCTGGAAGCCATGATTATACGGCCTCTGCCCTTAAGGAATTGGGTGAGGTATTTGTTCATGGTATAGCCATGATGCCAGGAAAACCTACTATTTTGGCAAAGGTAAACAATAGGCCAGTGGTGGGAAACCCTGGCTACCCTGTCTCAGCAGCCATCTCCTTTGAGCAGGTCATTCTACCGCTTCTATCCCATATGCAAGGGACTTTTTATGAAAGAAGGAGGAAGATAAATGTTATTCCTTCCCGCCCCTTGCCTTCAAAACTTGGAATTGATGAATTTTTACGTGTAAAGTTGGGCAAAGTAGGGGAAAACTTTATTGCCACACCACTTCCACGTGCTGCGGGTGCCATTACTACACTTACAAAGGCGCATGGTATTATCATTATTCCGTCTAATAAAGAAGGTATTGCTGAGGATGAGCAGGTTGAGGCAGAGCTTTTGGTCCCTGAAGAAGAGATTGCCAATAACTTGGTAATTATTGGTAGCCATGATTTGACAATAGACCTACTGGCTACAGAGGTAAGGAGGATAGACCCATTTTTAAGCATTTCTTCTAGCAATGTGGGCAGCTTGGGCGGGATTTTGGCCTTAAAAAAGGGAAAGGCCCATCTGGCAACCTCCCATCTATTTGATCCAGATACAGGTACATATAATCTAAGTTATATAGATAAATATCTAAAGGGCATGCCTGTTAAGGTGATTAATCTAGTAATCAGGCATCAAGGATTGATTATCCCAAGGGGAAACCCCAAGCATATAAAGGGTTTGGAGGATTTGACTAGGTCAGATATTACATTTATAAATCGTCAAAGAGGTGCTGGTACTAGGGTCTTATTAGACTATAAACTTGGCCTTTTGGGGATAGAGCCATCACAGATAAGGGGCTATGAAGATGAGGAATTTTCCCATATGGCCGTGGCAGTGGATGTATTAAGTGGCAGGGCGGATGTGGGTTTGGGTATTTATGCTGCAGCCAAGGCACTTTCACTTGATTTTATCCCTATAGCCAAGGAAGAGTATGACATAATAATCCCAGAACCATTTCTTGAAGACAGAAAGGTTAAAATCCTACTTGAGGCAGTTAATTCAAATGAGTTTAAGAGGAAGGTATTAGAGATGGATGGTTATGAAATTACCAAAACAGGCATGGTAAAATCATGAGGATCTTTACTAGGGTAAAAGAGGGTCTGGCAAAGACAAGAAAGGCATTAACTGAACAATTTAATCGGTTGATTACAGGAAAGAAGATAGATGATGAGGTCTTAGAAAGGCTTGAAGAAATCCTTATTATGGCGGATGTGGGTGTGAAGGCAACAGATAAGTTAATTCGGCAACTGTCTAAAATGGTTGCTAAAAATGAGATAAAGGACTCAGAGCAACTGAAGGAATGCCTTAAGCAAGAAGTCCTAAAATTCCTTAAAGTAGAAGCACCTCCCTTTGATACCTCTAAGGCAAGGCCCTTTGTGATTATGGTAGTAGGGGTAAATGGGACAGGGAAGACTACAGCCATTGGAAAGATGGCAAAGTGGTTTAAGCATCAAGGTAAACAATCAATTCTAGCGGCTGCGGATACCTTTAGGGCTGCAGCAATTGAACAACTGGAGATTTGGGGCAAACGTGCTGGTGTAGTAGATGTAATAAAGAGCCAACCAGGGGCAGACCCATCAGCTGTGGCATTTGATGCTGTTAGTACTGCAAAGGCGCGTGGTATAGATATAGTAATTATTGATACGGCAGGGCGTCTGCATACAAAGGTAAATTTAATGGAGGAGTTAAAAAAGACAAAGCGCGTCATTGGCAAGGTGATACCAGGGGCACCTCATGAGATTTTACTAGTCCTAGACGCCACTACAGGGCAAAATGCCATTGCCCAGACCAAGATGTTTAATGAGGCCTTAGGGGTGACAGGTCTGATACTTACCAAGCTAGATGGGACAGCAAAAGGTGGGATTGTAATAGGCATCTGCCATGAATTTAACGTACCTATCCGCTTTTTGGGAGTTGGAGAAAAAATAACAGACCTTCGCCCCTTTGATGCAAAAGAATTTGCAGAGGCCCTGTTTTAAAAAGTAAGGCCCCAAAAAGGGGCCCTATATATTTTTACACACAACCTGTAGGTTTTGGTAGACCCGCCATCTTACAAGCACCTTTACCAGGACCAGATGGAAATAGCTCATAGATTTTCTTTAGTTTGAATCCAGTAACTTTGCTAAAGACCCTCACCATGGGAGCAATACCGTGTGTTCTGTAATAATCTTGTAAGAAGTGTATGCACTTCCAATGCTCATCGGTCAATTCTGGAATACCTTCAAGTTGCTTTACATATTCTACCCAATCTCTATCCCAAACATCCAAGCCACCTGATAAAAATCCATCTTCGTCTACTTCCCATTTATGACCTTTAAATTCTACAACAGGCATAATTTCACCTCCTTAAAAATTTTAAATATACTTATCATATAATGCCTATCTTTGTCAATAGTTTCTTAATAATGTTGACACATGGACTTTGGGGTGTTAAATGATTGAGCATGCTTAAGAACCACCTCTTTACACCAGGGCCTACGCCAGTGCCGCCAAGGACCCTTCTGGCAATGGCAGGTCCTATAATACACCATCGTTCCCCGGAATTTTCACAAATATTAGCGGAGGTAAAAGAGGGATTAAAATATGTATTCCAAACAAATAATGATGTTTTACTCTTTGTCTCTACTGGTACAGGGGCCATGGAAGGGGCAGTGGCAAATGTCCTGTCTCCAGGGGAGAAGGCACTAGTGGTAAGGGGGGGTAAGTTTGGAGAAAGATGGGCAGAGATCTGTAAGGCATATGGTATAGAGACCATCAATCTAGATATAGAGTGGGGAAGGTGCGTAAAGGTTGAAAAGATTTTAGAATACCTGATAAAATATAATGATATTAAGGCTGTTTTCATTCAGGCACATGAGACATCTACAGGTGTAAAGTTTCCTTTAAAGGAGATTGGAGAGGCATTAAAGGATAGGGATGTGGTTTTGGTGGTAGATGCCATTTCTGCACTTGGGGCAATAGAGCTTTTGGTAGATGATTGGCATTTAGATATAGTAGTAGGTGCCTCTCAAAAGGCACTGATGCTCCCCCCTGGCCTCTCCTTTGTAAGTATAAGTGAGAAGGGTTGGAAATGGATAGAGAGGTCTAAGCTACCAAAATATTACTTTGATTTTAAAAAGGAGGCAGATGCTCTCAAAAGAAATCAGCCAGCCTATACCTCAGCGGTTTCATTAGTTATAGGACTTTTAGAAAATCTTAGATATATTAAGAAAAGGGGGTTAAAAAATATTATTGAACATCATAGGAGGCTTTCTGAGGCGACAAAGAGTGCGATCAAGGCCATGGGACTAAATCTCTTTACTAAAGAGGGCCTTTCTGAGGCCATAACCGTTGTAGAGGTCCCACCTGGTATAGATGGAAAAGAAATAGTAAGATTATTAAAAGAGGAGTATGGAATTATGATCGCAGGTGGTCAAGGCAGGCTTAAGGGGAAGATATTTCGCATCTCCCATATGGGCTATGTAGATGAAAATGATATTATTGTTGTGATCTCAGCACTGGAGGCAGTCTTAAATAAACTAGGCTATCATGTTAAAAAAGGAGTAGGCATAAAGGCAGCTCAGGATATATTATTCCATTAAGGAGGTAATATTTTGAATAGAAAGCCTTTTAAGGTATTAATAACAGACCCCATTTCTCCTGAAGGTATAAAGATACTAAAGAGGGCAAAGGAGATTGAAGTAGATGAAGATACCTCCCTCTCCCCTGAGGAATTAAAAGAGAAGATAAAGGATTATCACGCCATAATTATCCGCAGTGCTACAAAACTGACTAAGGAGATTATTGAGTCTGCAGAAAAACTTATGGTAATTGGCAGAGCAGGTATTGGCCTAGACAATGTAGATATAAAGGCAGCTACAAGAAAGGGAATTGTGGTAATGAATGCCCCTGAGGGAAATGTAGTTACTACTGCTGAGCATACCATAGCCCTCCTATTTTCCCTAGCAAGGAAGATCCCTCAGGCCACAGCCTCTCTAAAATCAGGTAAATGGGAAAAGAAGAGATTTCAGGGAAAGGAGCTCTATAGAAAGACACTAGGCATTATTGGCCTAGGAAGGATTGGGAGCATTGTGGCAGATCGGGCAAAGGCCCTTAAAATGGAGGTAATTGCCTATGATCCATTTATAAGACAAGAGGTAGCTGAAAAGATGGGGGTTGAACTGGTTACATTAGAGGAGCTCTACAGGAGGGCTGATTTTATAACTGTCCATACGCCCTTAACACCTGAAACCAAGTGGCTAATAGATAAAGATGCCTTTTCTAAGATGAAAGATGGGGTTATGATTATAAATTGTGCCCGGGGTGGGATTATTAAGGAAAAAGACCTATATGATGCCATTGTGAGTGGTAAAGTAGCAGGGGCTGCCCTGGATGTATTTGAGGAGGAGCCGCCAGGTGATAATCCTTTGCTAGGTCTTGACAGTGTAATCTGTACCCCCCACTTGGGGGCCTCTACCAAGGAGGCACAGACAAATGTAGCTGTAGCCATTGCGGAACAGATTATAGATTACCTGACCAATGGCATCATCAGAAATGCAGTAAATGTACCATCTATTAGTCAAGAATTATTGTCTATGTTGAGGCCCTACCTTACACTGACAGAAAAGATGGGTTCCTTTCATGCACAGACTATTAAGGGTGCTATAAAAGAGGTAACTATTGAGTATGTTGGGGATGTAGCTAGATTTGATACCCAGCCTATTACCATAGCTGCCTTAAAGGGTCTACTTTCACCAATCCTAGGGCACACTGTAAATTTTGTAAACGCACCCCTTTTGGCTACAAGTCGGGGCATCCGTGTGACAGAGGTAAAGAGAGAGATCCCTACTGACTTTACAAATGTTATCATATTTAGGGTACGTACTGAGGAAAACGAGGCTAGATCTATTGCTGGAACAATCTTTGGAAAAACACAGCCAAGGATTGTACGTTTAAACGGATTTCGCCTTGAGGCAATACCAGAAGGCCACATGCTGCTTATCCAAAATGTAGATGTACCTGGGGTAATTGGAAATATTGGTGGAATACTTGGTAGACATGGTATCAATATTGCTCGTATGCATGTGGGTCAGGATGAGACCACCGGACAGACCATGATTTTGCTTTCTACTAATACACCAGTCCCAAAGGATATATTGGAGGAGATAAAAAAATTAGAACATGTAATCTCTGCATTACCTTTAGAGCTATAGGAGGTATTATGCAAGAAAAAGAAAAAAGGGACTTTGTGATAAAGGATAGACGCCGTATTTTTAAGGAAGAGGAGAAAAAAGAAAAAGAAGAGGCCAAGGTAGAGGGGCCTAAGGAAGAAGAGAAGCCACTACCACCAGTTACATTTTCTAGTTTTATTGTCTCTTTGAGTTCCTCTGCCCTAGTTCACCTTGGTGAGATCCCTGATCCTACTGGAGGGGGGATTAAGAAAAATCTAAAATTGGCAAAACAGACCATTGATGTCCTAGAGATGTTAAAAGAAAAGACAAAAGGAAATCTAGATGTCGATGAAGAGGGGCTTTTAAACAACATCCTCTTTGACCTGAGGGTTAGGTATGTGAAACAAAAATCTTAGGGGGAGATATGAATAAAAAGGTTCCTTTGTGGTTAACCGTTTTATTGGTCATTTTTCCTTTGGCCATTGGTGCAGTCTGGCTGACGGCAATGAAGTCTACCCAAAATAAATTGACTGCACCATCCCATGACCCAATTCCTTCTAAATCAGATTTTCCCTCTTTGTCATCCATTGTAAGCAAGGTTGCCCCTGCTGTGGTCAACATCAGTACAGTAAGGGTTGTAAGGGGACCTGGCCCTGTCTTTAAGTACTTCTTTGGGCCATTTGAAGAAGGTGACCCATTTAAGGAGTTTTTTGAGAGATTTTTTGGGGATATTCCTCAACGTGAATTTAGGCAAAAGAGTTTGGGTTCGGGTTTTATTATCAGTAAAGATGGATATATATTGACAAATAATCATGTGGTAGAAAAGGCCACAGAGATCAGAGTCCGTCTCTTAAACAAGGAGCAATTCAAGGCAAAGGTAATAGGAAGGGACCCCAAAACAGATATAGCCTTAATAAAGATTAAGGCAAATCATAATTTATCTGCCGCCACATTGGGGGATTCAGATGCACTAAGGGTTGGAGACTGGGTGATTGCTATAGGGAATCCATTTGGCTTGGGGCATACAGTCACAGTAGGGATTATCAGCGCCAAAGAGAGGATTATAGGGGCTGGTCCCTATGACAATTTTTTACAGACAGACGCAGCCATCAACCCAGGGAATTCTGGTGGCCCTTTAGTAAATCTTGAGGGTAAGGTAGTTGGTATAAACACCGCTATAGTAGCCCAGGCCCAGGGAATCGGTTTTGCCATACCTATTAATATGGCAAAGTACATCCTCTCTCAACTCAAGGAGAGAGGAAAGGTAATGCGTGGATGGTTGGGGGTAATGATTCAAGAGGTGACCCCAGAGATTGCCCATGCCTTAGGGCTAAAGGAGGTAAAAGGTGCGCTGGTGGCAGATGTTACCCCAGGCAGCCCCGCTGATAAGGCAGATATAAGGCGTGGGGATGTTATTATTGAGTACAATGGGAAAAAGATAGAGGAGATGAATGAATTGCCAAGATTGGTAGCAAATACACCAGTGGGTAAGAGTGTACCTATTAAGATATGGAGGAATGGAAAAATAAGGCAATTGACTGTGAAGGTAGGCGAGCTTGAGGAAAAGGTAGCAAAGGGGGAAAGGAGATATGCACCTCAAGACTTGGGTCTTAAAGTGGAGGAGTTGACCCCATATTTGGCACAAAGATTGGGTATTAAAAGGATCCATGGTGTGGTAATTACATATGTAGTACCAGGAAGCCCTGCACACGAGGCAGGACTTTCAAGAGGAGATATAATCTTAAAGATCAATCGCCATCCCATAGAGGATTTAAATGATTATCAAGAGGTAATAAATAGTGCTAAGCCTGGAGATACACTGCTTTTCCTTATAGAGAGAAGAGAAGGGACATTGTTTGTGGCACTCAAGGTCCCTAAAGACTAGATGTTAAAGTCGTATGCCCCTGCCAAGATAAATCTAATCCTTAGGGTCTTGGGAAAGAGAGAAGATGGGTATCATGAAATCTTTAGCCTGATGCAGAGGGTAAGCCTCTTTGATACCCTCTATTTTAGACCTATTTCAGTCCCAAGGATTGAGCTCAAGACAAACTGCCCTTTTCTTCCTACCGATAAATCAAATTTGATTTATAGGGCAGCAAGTCTATTTTTTAAAGAGGTCTGTAGTGATTCTGGCATAAGCATATATTTAATAAAGCGTATACCTATCT
>Ga0190286_1000066_pt1 | contig 56351 bp, 67 predicted proteins | sample 48691834_MG_FD_183241 | JGI IMG/M metagenome (GOLD analysis project Ga0190286, IMG submission 183241) | Hydrothermal vent microbial mat bacterial communities from Southern Trench, Guaymas Basin, Mexico - 4869-18-3-4_MG | ecosystem: Environmental > Aquatic > Marine > Hydrothermal vents >... | reverse complement strand
AGGGCCCAAATATTGGTTTGATTGTCTCACTTAGTACCTATGCAAAGGTAAATGAATTTGGCTTTATTGAAACACCCTATCGAGTGGTAAAGGATGGTGTGGTTACAAATGAAATCAAATATCTTACTGCCTTAGAAGAAGGGGACTATCCTATTGCCCAGGCAAATGCACCCATTGACAAGGACGGAAGGTTTATTAATGAAGTGGTATCTGCCAGGGTTCGTGGTGAATTTACCATGGTAAGGAGAAGTGATGTCAAATATATGGATGTATCTCCTACGCAGTTGGTCAGTGTCTCCTCCTCCCTGATCCCATTTTTGGAACATGATGATGCTAATCGTGCATTAATGGGTTCAAATATGCAGCGTCAGGCCGTTCCCCTCTTGGTTACAGAGAGGCCGCTTATAGGTACAGGGATGGAGAAGATCGTAGCAAGGGATTGTGGCCTGACTATTGTAGCAGAGGCCGATGGAGTAGTGGAGTATGCAGATGCCTCATACATTGTCATAAAATATGATAATGAAAATGCCCCCTTAAATACATTGGTAAAGGTCTATGAGTTGAATAAATTTCAAAGGAGTAACCAAAATACCTGTTTTAATCAAAGGCCTTTGGTAAAAAGTGGACAAAGGGTATTTAAGGGGCAGGTTATAGCCGATGGAGCGGCCACAGATAGGGGCGAGATCTCTTTAGGGAGAAATATATTAGTGGCATTTATGCCTTGGGAAGGTTACAACTTTGAGGATGCCATCTTGGTCAGTGAGCGCCTAGTAAGGGACGATGTATATACCTCTGTCCATATAGAAGAGTTTGAGGTAATGGCCAGGGAGACAAAATTGGGTCCAGAGGAGATAACACGTGATATCCCTAATGTCTCTGAAGAGGCATTAAAGGACTTAGATGAAAGTGGGATTGTTCGTATAGGCGCAAAGGTAAAGCCAGGCGATATCCTTGTAGGAAAAATTACACCAAAGGGCGAGACCCAATATTCACCTGAGGAGAGATTGCTCAGGGCGATTTTTGGTGAGAAGGCAAGCGAGGTAAAGGATTCCTGTTTAAGGGTGCCCCATGGAATAGAGGGTATTGTCATTGATGCCAAGGTCTTTACTAGAAGGGGTGATAAGACTAAGGATGAGAGGGCAAAGTCCATTGAGAGGGGTGAGATTGAGAAGATAGCCAGGTATAGGGATGCAGAGATAAATACCTTAAAGAAGGTAGTAGAAGAGAGATTGGCCCAACTTTTGGTGGGTGAACAGGTGGCAAAGGATCTAGAAGGTATGGATGGTGAGAAAATTATAGCTAAGGGTGAAAGGATCAGTGAGGATATAATCTCTTCAATACCTATTCACAGGTTAAAAAATATTAAACTTTCTAATACAGAAAAGGAGGCAGAACTCAATTCTCTAATTGATGAGTTCTTTGATGAGGTGGAGAAGATAAGGGCCCGTTATGATCAGAGGATTGACAGGATAAAGCAAGGCGGTGAGTTGCCTGCGGGTGTGATTAAGATGGTCAAGGTCTATGTGGCAATGAAACGTAGGCTCTCTGTAGGGGATAAGATGTCAGGGCGACATGGAAATAAAGGTGTAATATCTAAGATCTTGCCTATTGAGGATATGCCATATCTTGAGGATGGGACCCCAGTTGATATAGTGCTTAATCCCTTAGGTGTACCATCACGGATGAATCTGGGACAGATTTTGGAGACCCACTTAGGGTGGGCATCTAAAGAGTTAGGAAAGAAGGTAAGAGAACTTATAGAGACTGTCCAGGTTGAGGCGCTACGGAAATACCTTAAGGAGATATACACAGAAGGGCAATATAATAAATATTTTGCCCATTTAAGTGATGAGGAGTTGCTTGAGAAGGCGAGGTCTTTGGAAAATGGTATTCCTGTATCTACCCCTGTGTTTGATGGGGCAAAAGAGGAAGAGGTTAGGGCCTGGTTAAGGAAGGCGGGTCTGCCAGAGACTGGCCAGTGCACGGTTTATGATGGAAGGACAGGAGAGCCATTCGATAATAAGGTGACAGTTGGCATTATGTATATGATGAAACTTCATCACTTGGTAGACGATAAGATCCATGCACGTTCTATTGGTCCTTATTCCCTAGTTACCCAACAGCCGCTAGGAGGAAAGGCACAATTTGGAGGACAAAGATTTGGTGAGATGGAGGTTTGGGCCTTAGAGGCATACGGGGCGGCCTATACACTGCAGGAGATGCTTACAGTAAAATCAGATGATGTAGCAGGCAGGACAAGGATGTATGAAAAGATAGTAAAGGGGGACAATACTTTGGAAGTAGGACTGCCTGAGTCCTTTAATGTGTTGGTTAAGGAGCTTCAGGCCCTTGGTTTAAATGTAGAATTAATAAAAGATAAAGAAAAAATAAAGGAGTAAAATAGATGGGTTTAGAAGACCTTTATAATCTTTTTAGTAAACCAATGGACCCAGCTGATATTAAAGGAGTTCGCATCTCCTTGGCCTCTCCAGAAAAGATCAGGGAGTGGTCTTATGGAGAGGTAAAGAAGCCAGAGACCATTAACTATCGTACATTTAAACCAGAAAAAGATGGCCTATTCTGTGCAAAGATATTCGGTCCTGTTAAGGATTATGAGTGTCTCTGTGGTAAGTACAAGAGGATGAAACATCGAGGGATTGTATGTGAAAGGTGTGGAGTGGAGGTGATATCTTCAAAGGTGAGGAGGGAGAGGATGGGCCATATTGAGTTGGCCTGTCCTGTTACCCATATTTGGTTTGTAAAGAGCGTCCCAAGTAAGATTGGAAATCTACTTGACCTCAGTGTACGTGAGCTAGAGAAGGTCATCTACTTTGAGTCATATATTGTCATTGATCCAAAGGATACCCCATTAAGAAAGGGTGAATTGCTCTCCGAGGCCCAACTTCAAGAGGCGCGAAACAGGTTTGGCAATCATTTCAAGGTAGGCATAGGGGCAGAGGCCATCAGAGATCTGCTAAAGGAATTGGATCTTAAGCACTTAGCAGAACAGGTGAAGGAGGAGATTAAAAATACACATTCAGAATCTAAAAGGAGGAAGCTGACAAAGCGTTTAAGGATTATAAATGCCTTTTTAGATTCAGGAAACAGGCCTGAATGGATGGTTCTAGAGGTTATCCCTGTACTTCCACCGGATCTACGCCCCTTAGTGCCCCTTGATGGCGGAAGGTTTGCTACCTCTGATTTAAATGAACTCTACCGCAGGGTCATTAACCGCAATAATCGCCTCAAGAGATTGATTGAGCTTGATGCCCCAGAGATCATTATCCGAAATGAGAAGAGGATGCTTCAAGAGGCCGTTGATGTATTATTTGAAAATGGCCGTAGGGGGCGCACAGTTACAGGCACCAATGGAAGGCCGCTTAGGTCCTTAAGTGATATGCTTAAGGGCAAACAGGGTAGATTTCGTCAAAATCTCTTAGGTAAAAGGGTAGATTACTCTGGACGTTCAGTGATTGTGGTGGGGCCAGAACTGAGGCTCCATCAGTGCGGTTTACCTCAAAAAATGGCATTAGAGCTATTTAAGCCATTTATATACCATGAACTTGAGAAGAGGGGCTATGCCACTACTATTAAAAGTGCAAAGAAGATGGTAGAGAGGGAGACCCCTGAGGTATGGGATGCCTTAGAGGAGATAGTAAAAGAACACCCAGTCCTACTGAATCGGGCCCCTACACTACACCGTCTAAGTATTCAGGCATTTGAACCTGTACTTATAGATGGGAAGGCCATCCAACTCCATCCCTTGGTCTGTCCTCCATTTAATGCAGACTTTGATGGTGATCAAATGGCAGTTCATGTACCACTCTCTTTAGAGGCCCAGGCAGAGGCACGGGTCTTAATGATGTCTACAAACAACATCCTCTCCCCTGCCCATGGAGAACCTATTATCTTGCCTACTCAGGACATTGTCCTTGGCCTTTATTATATGACAAAGGAGAATCCATATGCAAAAGGGGCTGGGATGGTGTTTTCAGAGCCTGCTGAGGTAAGGATGGCCTATGATAGGGGTGTGATAGACCTACACAGCCCAATTAGGGTAAGGATGGATGGTAAATTGGTAGAAACCACTGTAGGGCGCGTATTACTTAAAGAGATTATACCTGAGGAGGTCCCCTTTAAGTTTATCAATAAGCTGATCAGAAAAAAGGATATAGCCATCTTGGTGAATGAGTGCTATCGCAGGGCAGGCATAAAGAAAACAGTAATTATGTGCGATAAGCTAAAAGACTTGGGCTTTTCCCAGGCAACAAAGGCAGGTCTTTCCATCTCCATCTCTGATCTCAAGATCCCAGAAAAGAAGGGATATATATTGGCTGAGGCAAAAAGACAGGTAGAAGATGTTCAGGAGCAGTACCGTAAAGGGCTTATAACCGATGGAGAACGTTATAACAAGATTGTTGATATCTGGTCAAAGGTTACAGAGGAAGTAGCCTTAGAGATGATGAAGGAGCTATCGGTTCAGGAGGTAGAGACAAAAGAGGGGAAAAAGGAACAGATCCCTAGCTTTAATCCTGTATTCATGATGGTTGATTCAGGGGCAAGGGGAAGCAAGGATCAAATTCGCCAATTGGCAGGGATGCGGGGACTTATGGCAAAGCCCTCAGGTGAGATTATTGAAACACCTATCATTGCAAATTTCAGAGAAGGCCTTACTGTTTTACAATACTTCATCTCTACCCATGGTGCACGTAAGGGCCTGGCAGATACTGCACTAAAGACGGCAAATGCAGGATACCTGACAAGGCGCCTTATAGATGTAGCCCATGAATGTGTAGTAAGGGAGGAAGACTGTGGAACTATTGATGGTATTGAGATTGAGCCCTTGATTGAGGCAGGGGAGGTCATTCAGACACTGGGTCAGCGTGTATTGGGTAGGGTTGCCTTAGAAGACATTAAGGACCCTTATACCGGAGAGGTCATTGTTAAGGCAAATGAAGAAATAGATGAAGAAAAGGCAGAGAGGATAGAAGCGGCTGGGATAGAGAAGGTAAAGATCCGTTCAGTGCTTACCTGTCAGACAAAATGGGGTGTATGTGCCAAGTGTTATGGAAGAGACCTGGCCAGGGGGCGGTTAGTAAATATTGGGGAGGCAGTGGGTATCATCGCTGCCCAATCTATTGGGGAGCCTGGTACACAGCTTACCATGCGCACCTTCCACATTGGAGGCACTGCCCGTAAAGTGGCAGAGCAGACCACACTTGAGGCAAAGTATGACGGTAAAGTAAAGTTTATAAATCTAAATGTAGTGGAGACAAAGGAAGGTGACCTCGTAGTAATGAATAGAAATGGTGAGGTGGCCATTTTAGACAAGGGGCGAGAGAGACAAAAGCACCGCATTATCTATGGTGCCCACTTAAAAGTAAGGGATGGGGATTCTGTAAAACCAGGGCAGCTGTTGGCCGAATGGGACCCTTATGCACTGCCCATTATAACAGAGGTATCTGGTGTGGTGAAGTTTGAGGATATTATTGAAGGTTCAACTATTCAAGAACAAGTTGATTCAATAAGTGGTAAAGTGAGCAAGGTGGTTATGGAATTTAAAGGGACCCCTTATCAACCGCGCATTTCTGTAGTAAATGATAGCAAATCTGCTACATATTACCTACCTGTGGGTGCACTGATCTTAGTGAATGAAGGTGATAGGGTCTGCGCTGGTGACCTTTTGGCAAAGATTTTAAGGGAGACTATAAAGACAAAGGACATCACTGGTGGGTTGCCTAGGGTAGCAGACCTATTTGAGGTGAGGAGGCCAAAGGATTGTGCTGTAATTACAGAGATTGATGGTTGGGTCTCCTTTGGAAAGGATGAACGTGGTAAGAGAAAGATAATTATTACACCAGAGATAGGTGAACCAAGAGAGTATTTGATTCCCCCAGGAAAACACATTATAGTCCATGAAGGGGATTATCTGAAGGCAGGGGAAGCCCTTACAGAAGGACCCATTGACCCTCAGGACCTTTTGAAGGTAAGGGGAATAAAGGAATTGGCCAAATACCTCCTTAATGAGATTCAGGAGGTATATCGCCTCCAGGGTGTGAAGATACACGATAAGCACATTGAGGTAATTATCAGACAGATGATGAAGAAGGTACAGATTATAGACCCTGGAGATACACACTTTATTATGGGAGAATTGGTGGAAAAACACATTTTTGAAGAGGAAAATGAGGCCGTTTTGAAGAATGGTGGAAAACCAGCACAGGCAGAACCTATGATTGTGGGGATTACAAAGGCCTCACTGGGCACTGAAAGCTTTATTTCTGCTGCCTCTTTCCAAGAGACGACACGTGTACTTACAGATGCAGCTGTAAGTGGGAAGATAGATTATCTAAGGGGTTTAAAAGAAAATGTGATTATTGGCAGGCTTATTCCTGCTGGTACAGGTCTTGAGGCATATCGTTCCATAGAGATTGAGGCTGAAGAAAAACCCGTTGTGAAAGAAGTAGAGGCAGCGGCTGAGCTGGCTACTTGACAAGACTTGATTGAATTAGTATAGATTGGCGTTTAATTTTTAAAGGCTTTTAGGGAGATAAAAATGCCAACGATTAACCAGTTGGTGCGAATCGGAAGGAAGAAAATAAAAGAGCGCAGCTCTACACGGGCCCTTATGGGTTGTCCTCAAAGGCGTGGTGTGTGTCTGCGTGTCTATACAACAACACCAAAAAAACCAAATTCTGCCTTAAGGAAGGTCTGTAGGGTACGGCTTTCCAATGGAATGGAGGTAACTGTCTATATCCCTGGAATTGGTCATAACTTGCAAGAGCACTCTGTGGTTTTGGTAAGAGGTGGACGTGTTAAGGATTTACCAGGGATCCGTTATCAAGTAATTAGAGGGGCCTTGGATGCTGCGGGTGTACAAGATAGAAAAAAAAGTCGTTCAAGATATGGTGCAAAGAGGTCAAAGTAAGGAGTAATATATGGGAAGAAAAGGGCCTGCACCAAAAAGAGAGATATTGCCTGACCCAAAATATGGGAGTGTACTAGTAGCAAAATTTATTAACTGTTTGATGTATGACGGAAAAAAGAGTGTGGCTGAGTCTATCTTTTATGATGCGCTAGATATAATACGTAAAAGGACAGGCAAAAACCCTTTAGAGGTGTTTGAAAAGGCCATTGAAAATGTAAAACCTGTCCTAGAGGTGAAATCCCGTAGGGTAGGAGGGGCTACTTACCAGGTACCTGTTGATGTAAGGCCAGAGCGAAGGATTAGCCTAGCCATAAAGTGGGTTATAGGTTGTGCTAGGGAGAGGGCAGAAAAAGGGATGGTACTTAAATTGGCAAATGAAATCATGGATGCCTACAATAACAGGGGGGCATCTATTAAGAAAAAAGAGGATATGCACCGTATGGCTGAGGCAAATAGGGCATTTGCCCATTATAGGTGGTAAATGTGGGAAGGATTATACCTATTGAAAAGGTGAGAAATATAGGCTTTATGGCCCATATTGATGCAGGTAAGACGACTACGACCGAAAGGATTTTATATTATACTGGTATGTCTTATCGCATGGGCGAAGTAGACGATGGTACAGCTACAATGGACTTTATGGAGCAAGAGAGGGAACGTGGAATTACCATTACCTCAGCCGCTACTACATGCTTTTGGAGGGGGTATCGAATCAATATCATTGATACACCAGGCCATGTAGACTTCACTATAGAGGTGGAAAGGGCATTGCGTGTTCTGGACGGAGCAATTGCCATCTTTTGTGCTGTAGGGGGTGTAGAGCCTCAGTCAGAGACCGTTTGGAGGCAGGCAGATAAATATAAGATACCAAGGCTGGCATTTATTAATAAGATGGATCGAATAGGGGCAGACTTTGAAGGGTGTATAGAGATGATGATAGATCGCCTTAAGGCAAACCCTGTTGTCATCCAAATGCCATTGGGGACTGAAGATAGTTTTCATGGTATAATTGATTTAATAAAGATGAAGGCCATTGTGTATGATGAAGATACCTTTGGTGCAAGGTATTCATATATACCTATCCCTGAGGAATTTTTAAAAAAATCACAGGCATATAGGCAAAGGATGATAGAAAAATTGGCAGATTTTGATGAAGAGATTATGGAGGCGTATATTGGTGAGAAAGAGATCACCGAGCAGCAGATTTGCCTTGCCTTAAGGAGGGCTACTCTAAGTTTTAGCTTAGTACCTGTATTGTGTGGGGCGGCCTTTAAGAATAAAGGCATTCAACAACTGCTGGATGCAGTTGTAGACTATTTGCCCTCCCCTATAGATATACCTCCAGTAAAGGGCAAAAACCCTAATGGGGAGGAGGAGGTAAGGCCTGCCTCAGATGATGCACCACTTGCTGCCCTGGTATTTAAGATAATGACAGACCCATATGTAGGGCATCTTAGCTTTTTACGTATCTATTCAGGCTCCTTGACTACAGGCTCTAGTGTGCTTAATGCAGGTAAAGGGATAAAAGAAAAGGTAGGGAAGCTCTTTAAAATGCATGCCAACAAGAGAGAAGAAATAAGTGAGGTCTATGCAGGGGATATTGTAGCTGCAGTGGGATTGAGGAGAGCTACTACAGGAGATACCCTTTGCGATGAAAGGGCACCTATCATCCTAGAGACTATGGAGGTTCCAGAGCCTGTAATTTCTGTTGCTATTGAGCCTAAGACCCAAGAAGATCAAGAGAAGTTGGGAAATGCCCTACGTAAGATTGCATTGGAGGACCCCTCCTTTAAGGTAGCCTATAATGAGGAGACTTCTCAGACCATTATTTCAGGGATGGGTGAGCTACACCTAGAGGTCATTGTAGACCGCCTTTTTAGGGAGTTTAAGGTAAAGGCAAATATAGGCAGACCGGAAGTAGCCTATCGTGAGACCATTACACTTAAAGTAAAAAGCGAGGGGCGTTTCATCAAACAAACGGGGGGGCGTGGACAATATGGCCATGTATGGTTGGAGCTTTCTCCTCTATCTCGGGGGATGGGTTTTAATTTTATAGATGCTACATCTGGGGGTGTGATTCCAAAAGAATATATAGGGGCTGTTGAAAAGGGTATTAGGGATGCGATGGAAAAGGGGGTAGTAGCGGGTTATCCGGTAATAGATGTGGAGGTAAAGTTGATAGATGGTTCATATCACGAGGTAGATTCCTCTGATGTGGCCTTTTCCATAGCCGCCTCTATGGCCTTTAAAGAGGGAATGAAAAAGGCAAAGCCTATAATATTGGAACCAATTATGTGTTTAGAGGCAATTGTGCCAGATGCCTATTTGGGAGAGGTGATGGGGGATATTACAGCAAGGCGTGGAAAGATTATAGGGATTGAACCTAGAAAAAACGTTCAGATTATAAAGGCCTACGTGCCACTTTCAGAGATGTTTGGTTATGCTACAAAATTGAGGTCTACTACTCAGGGGAGGGCTACTTACAGTATGCACTTTTCTCACTATGAGCCTCTACCTACAAAGTTGGCAGAGACTTTGACAGCAAGGAAGACAATACATTAAAAAAATTAAATAAAAAAGGAGGTTTTAAATGGCAAAGGAAAAATTTGAGCGAAAAAAACCCCATGTGAATGTGGGCACAATAGGTCATATAGACCATGGAAAGACTACCCTTACTGCTGCTATGACAAAGATTTTGGAGAAAGAAAGGTTGGCAAAATATGTCCCATTTGAGGAAATAGATAAGGCACCTGAGGAGAAGGAGAGGGGTATTACTATTGCAATTGCCCATGTAGAATATGAAACACCAAAGAGGCATTATGCCCATATAGATTGCCCTGGTCATGCAGATTATATAAAAAATACCATAACCGGTGCTGCACAGATGGATGGTGCAATTTTGGTAGTAGCAGCAGACGATGGCCCCATGCCACAAACACGTGAGCATATACTCTTGGCAAGGCAGGTTGGGGTTCCATCTGTAGTAGTATTTCTAAACAAGATAGATCTAGTAAAGGATGAAGAGCTTATAGAATTGGTGGAATTGGAGGTAAGGGAGTTACTCTCAAAATATGGATTTTCTGGAGATGATGTACCTGTGATTAAGGGGAGTGCACTAAAGGCATTAGAATGTGGCTGTGGGAAGAGGGATTGCCCATGGTGTGGTCCAGTGTGGGAGTTGATAGATGCAATAGATAACTATATACCTGAGCCTGTTCGCGCTATAGACAAGCCATACCTTATGCCTATAGAGGATATATTCAGTATAAGTGGAAGGGGAACTGTTGTAACTGGCAGGGTAGAAAGGGGTATAATTAGGCCAGGCAATGAGGTTGAGATAGTAGGACTGGGGCCCACAAGAAAGACAGTGGCAACCTCTGTAGAGATGTTTAGAAAGGTACTGGATGAGGGAAGGGCAGGAGACAATATTGGTGTACTCTTAAGAGGAATAGGGAAGGATGAGGTAGAAAGGGGGATGGTACTGGCTGCCCCTGGGACAATCAAACCTCATTCCCACTTTCTATCTGAGGTATATGTGCTTACTAAAGAGGAAGGTGGTCGCCATACCCCATTTTTTTCAGGTTATAGACCACAGTTTTATTTTAGGACAACGGATGTAACTGGTGTAGTAAAATTGCCAGAGGGTGTAGAGATGGTAATGCCTGGAGACAATGTCAGTATAGAGGTAAGTTTAATAGAGCCTATTGCCCTAGAAGAGGGGCTTAGGTTTGCTATTAGAGAGGGAGGAAGGACTGTAGGGGCTGGTGTAGTCACTAAAATATTAGAATAAATTTGGGATGGAAAACCATAGGATAAGAATAAAATTGAAGGCATTTGATCATCGCCTACTGGATCAGGCTGTGGTTCAGATTGCAGACACAGCCAAGCGCACAGGGGCGAAGGTTGTAGGCCCTATTCCCTTGCCTACAAGGATAAGTCGGTGGACAGTGCTTAGGTCACCACATGTAGATAAGAAGTCTAGGGAGCAATTTGAGATTAGGACTCACAAAAGGCTGATAGATATTATAGAGCCAACGCAACAGACTATAGATGCGCTTATGAATTTGGAATTGGCGGCAGGGATAGACGTAGAGATCAAACTCTAGAGTAAATATGGTAAATTTTATTTTGGCTAGAAAGCTGGGGATGACTGCAATTTTTGCAGAGGACAGTAATATAGTCCCGGTGACTGTGCTGGAGGCAGGTCCATGTACGGTTGTCTATAAAAAGACCTTAGAAAGAGATGGGTATAAGGCAGTACAGCTAGGTTTTTTGCCCAAGAAGCCATCCCGAATAAATAAGCCCTTATTAGGGCACTTCAAAAAGGCAAATATTACAGGGGGTTTTTATTACCTTAGAGAATTTAGGGTTGAGGATTTAGAGGCATTTGAGATTGGCCAAGTAATCACTGTAGATGGGTTTAAGGTAGGGGATAAGGTAACTGTGACTGGAACAAGTAAGGGGAGGGGATTTGCAGGTACAGTCAAAAGGTGGGGTTTTAAAACAGGGCCCCAGACACATGGGAGCAGATCCCACCGTATACCTGGTTCCATAGGGACAAGCACCTTCCCTGGCCGGGTGATAAAGGGAAAGAAGATGGCTGGTCATATGGGTAATAGAAGGGTAACTATTAAAAATCTGACTGTGGTAGAGGTAAGACCAGAACAAAACCTGTTGTTGCTAAAGGGGGCTGTTCCTGGTAGTAGAAATAGCTTAGTAATGATAAGGAAGCAGTGATGCCAAAGGTACCTTTGCTAAACCAAAGTGGGGAAAAAATAGGCGAGATTGAATTAAGTGATTCCATATTTGATGTAAAGATTAGACCATATATCATCTATGAGGTAGTAAAGTGGCAATTGGCCAAAAGACGTGCAGGTAGTGCCTCTACCAAAACACGGGGTGAGGTAAGGGGAGGAGGGCGTAAGCCCTGGCGTCAAAAGGGGACTGGACGTGCCAGGGTTGGCAGTATCCGTTCACCCCTTTGGAGGGGAGGAGGGGTAATATTTGGTCCAAGACCTAGAGACTATGCATACAATTTACCAAAGAAGGTAAGGAAACAGGCCATAAAGATGGCCCTTACATCAAGACTTAAAGAAGATCGGTTAATAGTAGTAGATGATATCTCACTAGATGCCATTAAAACAAAAAAATTTTTGGAGGTTATGAATAACCTAAGATTGGAAAAGGCACTTATAGTTACCAATGGTCACAGGGAAAGACTTGAACTCTCTGCAAGAAATGTCCCTAATTTTCAGGTAATGCCTGTAGATGGATTAAATGTATATGACATTTTGAGATACCAATATTTGGTCTTATTGAGAGAGTCCATTTTGAAGATTGAAGAGAGATTAGCGGCATGAAAGATTTATATCAGATTATTAAAAGGCCTATCATTACCGAGAAGAGCAATAGGCAAAAGGAGTTTTCAAATCAAATTACATTTGAGGTTGATAGGAAGGCAAATAAGATTGAAATAAAACAGGCAATAGAGAAGCTTTTTAATGTAAAGGTCATAAAGGTGAATACATTTAGGGTAAAGGGAAAAGAGAAAATGGTAGGGGGGAGACGGGGAAGGACAAGGCATTGGAAAAAGGCCATAGTGACATTGAGAACAGGGGATCATATAGAATTCTTTGAGGGTGTTTAGATGATTAGAAGGTGTAAACCGACCTCACCTGGAAGGAGATTTCAGTCATACTTGATATCCGAGGAGATTACTAAAAAAACCCCTGAAAAAAGTCTCCTTGTACCCCTTAAGAAAAAAGGAGGCCGCAATGTCTATGGGAGAATAACCTGTAGGCATAAGGGAGGGGGCCATAAAAGGCTCTATCGTATTATTGATTTTAAGCGAGACAAAGACAATGTCCCAGCAAAGGTAGCAGCTATTGAGTATGACCCCAACCGCCCTGCCAGGATTGCCCTACTGCATTATGCCGATGGGGAGAAGAGGTATATAATAGCCCCTTTAGGGCTTAATGTAGGTGATACTGTTGTCTCCAGTGAAACTGCGGATATTAAGCCAGGTAATTGCCTGCCACTGAGGGCAATACCAATAGGCACCATTGTCCACAACGTAGAGATTCGCCCTGGCAAGGGTGGGCAGATAGCAAGAAGCGCTGGGAGTTATGCTCAGATACTGGCAAAAGAGGGGTCTTATGCACACCTGAGACTTCCCTCTGGAGAGGTGAGGCTGATAAGGCTAGAGTGTAAGGCAACTATAGGACAGGTAGGAAATTTAGACCATATGCATGTTCACATAGGAAAGGCTGGAAGGGCTAGGCACCTAGGGATCCGGCCTAGTGTGAGGGGTGTTGCTATGAACCCTATTGACCACCCAATGGGAGGTGGTGAGGGAAGGTCATCTGGTGGGAGGCATCCTTGCACACCTTGGGGGAAACCTACTAAAGGATATAAAACAAGAAAGAAAAAACTAAGCGATAAATATATTATTAAGAGGAGAAAATAGGAGATGGGGCGCTCTATTAAAAAAGGGCCATTTGTGGATGAAAAATTGTTAAAAAAAGTAAATAAAATCAAAGAATCTGGTGAGAAGAAGGTTATTAAGACCTGGTCAAGGCGTTCTACCATCATCCCTGACTTTGTAGGCCTGACATTTGCAGTCCATAATGGTCGTAAATTTATTCCTGTTTATGTAACAGAAAATATGGTCGGGCATAAGTTGGGTGAGTTTGCACCAACTAGGGTATTTTATGGACATGCTGGAGATAAAAAGGGAAGGGTAAAAGGGAAGAAGAAGTGATGGAAGTAAAGGCAGTAGCCAAATATGTGCGTATATCTCCTAGAAAGGTAAGGTTGGTGATTGACTTAGTGCGGGGAAAGAGGGTGGATGAATCGTTAAATATCTTACAATTTACCCCTAAAAGGGCAGCCCATATAGTTAGAAAACTGATAAAATCGGCAATAGCCAATGCAGAACAAAAACCTGATGTAGATATAGATAATCTCTATATCAAATGTATTTATGCCGATGAAGGCCCTACACTTAAACGCTATAGGGCCAGGGCCTTGGGGCGTGCGGTTAGGATTAGGAGAAGGACTAGTCACATTACAGTAGTTTTGGATGAGATACTGGAATAAACTAAAAAGGAGGTAATATTGGGGCAAAAGGTACACCCAATTGGGTTTAGATTGGGGATTACAAAGACATGGGTCTCACGTTGGTATGCAGAAAAGGAATATCCTAAGTTTATAGTAGAAGACTACAACATTAGGTCATTTATTAAAAATAAACTCTATCATGCAGGCATCTCTAAGATAGAGATTGAACGGGCAGTCAATAGGGTACACATAAAGATTCATACTGCAAGGCCAGGGGTAGTGATTGGCAAGAAGGGAGCAGAGATAGAAAAGATTAAATCAGACCTGGAAAGGAAGCTAAAGAGGGAGACAATGATCGATGTCTTAGAGGTGAGACACCCAGAGATAGATGCACAATTGGTAGCAGAAAATATCGCCTTACAACTGGAGAGGCGTGTGGCCTTTAGGAGGGCTATGAAGAGGGCAGTAACAACTGCATTGAGGTTTGGGGCCAAGGGTATTAAGGTAGAGTGCTCAGGCCGTTTAGGTGGGGCAGAGATGGCCCGGACAGAGTGGTATCGTGAGGGCCGTGTGCCACTTCATACATTAAGGGCAGATATTGACTATGGCCTTGCAGAGGCAAAGACCACTTATGGAATAATTGGTGTCAAGGTGTGGATCTTTAAGGGAGGGATCCTGGAAGAAGAGGGTGAGTGATGTTAGCGCCAAAGAAGGTTAAGTATAGAAAGAGGCAAACAGGCAGGATGAAGGGGGTGGCTTGTAGGGGCTCTACCCTTGTCTTTGGAGATTATGGTATTAAGGCCCTAAGCTGTGGGTATTTGACTGCCCATCAAATAGAGGCAGCCAGAGTGGCCATTACCCGTCATCTAAAGAGGGGAGGAAAGGTTTGGATTAGGGTCTTTCCTGATAAACCAATTACAAAAAAACCTGCTGAATCTAGGATGGGAAAGGGCAAAGGCTCAGTGGAGGGCTGGGTTGCCGTAATTAAGCCTGGAAGGATACTTTATGAGATAAAAGGTGTATCCGAGGAACTGGCCTTAGAGGCATTGAGGTTGGCCTCCTATAAATTACCAATGTCAACCAAGATTGTGAGGAGGAGCTCTATAGAGCTTTAAATTTATTATATGCGGGCGAGTGAATTGCACAAACTTAGTGATAGGGAGCTTGAGGTAAAGCTCTCTGAGTTGGAGCAAGAGTTATTTAATCTGAGGTTTCAACATGCTACTGGGCAGTTAGAAAATGTAAAACGCCTTTCTGTGGTAAAAAAGGACATTGCAAGGATTAAAACCATATTGAGGCAGCGGAGGTAGATGTGCCTAGAAAGATATTTGATGGGGTTGTTGTGAGCAACAAGATGGATAAAACAGTAGTGGTGATGGTAGAGAGGTTGGTTAAACACCCTCGTGTGGGTAAGTATATAAGGCAGCGGACAAAATTTATGGCCCATGATGAAAAAAATGACTGCCATATAGGGGATTTGGTTCGTATTATAGAGACTAGGCCACTTAGTAAACACAAACGCTGGAGGGTACTAAAGATACTAAAAGGGGCAAAATGATTCAGGTACAAACTGAGTGTAAAGTAACAGATAATACAGGGGCAAAAAAGGCACTGTGTATTGGTATATCTGGTAGTGGCCATAAACGCTATGCAAGGATTGGAGATGTTATAGTGGTCTCTATAAAAGATGCATTACCAAATTCTAAGGTGGAGAAGGGGTCTATTGCTAGGGCAGTAGTGGTGCGGACAAAGAAGGAGTTGCCACGCCCAGACGGAAGCTTTATTCGATTTGATGATAATGCAGTTGTTTTAATAGACCCAAATGGTGAACCTATAGGCACTCGTATTTTTGGCCCTGTAGCTAGGGAGCTAAGATTAAAAAAATTTATGAAGATTGTATCCTTGGCACCTGAGGTAGTATAAAATGAAATTCCATGTGAGAAGAGATGATAGGGTAATGGTCATAGCAGGAAAAGAGAAGGGTAAGATTGGTAAGATCCTTAAAGTGTTTCCAAAAAAACAGCTTGTAATTGTAGAAAAGGTGAATGTGGTCAAACGACATGCCCGTCCTAGCCCTACTACAGGTAAAGGTGGTATTATTGAAAAAGAGGCCCCTATTCATATATCAAATGTGATGATAATGTGTGATAAGTGTATGAAACCCGTAAGGGTTGGTCACAAATTTTTAGAGGATGGGCGCAAGGTAAGGTATTGTAAAAAGTGTGGTGAAATTATTGATAAGGTTTAGTAAGGATGAAGGCAAGACTTCAGGAATATTATGAAAAAGAGGTAGTTCCTCAACTTATGGAGGAAATGGGTTATAAAAATCCTATGCAAGTGCCAAGATTGGTAAAGATAGTAATCAATATGGGCATCGGTGAGGCTACTCAGAACATAAAGGTCTTAGATGCAGCTGTGGAAGAACTGGCAATAATAGCAGGTCAGCGTCCAATAATAAGAAGGGCAAAGAGGTCCATTGCTGCCTTTAAGTTAAAGGCAGGCATGCCTATAGGTTGTAAGGTAACTCTGCGCAGGGAAAGGATGTATGACTTTTTAGATAAGCTTATACACTTTGCCTTACCAAGGGTTAGAGATTTTAAGGGACTCTCGGCCAAGTCCTTTGATGGTCGAGGTAACTATACCATAGGTATACGTGAACATATTATTTTTCCTGAGATAAATTATGATAAGATTGATAAAATAAAGGGGATGAATATTACATTTGTTACAACAGCAAAGACAGACAAGGAGGGAAAGGCGCTTTTAAAAAAATTGGGTCTACCCTTAAGGGACTTGTAGTCATTGCAAAATTTTACAAAATTTTGTAATTAATTTGGGATTTCTTATGGCAAGGAAGGCATTAAGAGTAAAGGCTGAGCGGGCTCCAAAGTTTAGGGTGAGGAAATACAATCGCTGCCCTTTGTGTGGGAGGGCAAGAGGATTCTTACGTAAATTTGGGATATGTCGTATTTGCTTTCGGGCCTTGGCCCTAAAAGGGGAGATTCCTGGCATAATTAAAGCAAGTTGGTGAGATATGTCAAGCATAAATGACCCTATTGCAGATATGTTGACCAGGATAAGGAATGCTGCTATGGCAAAAAAGGATACAGTTGAAATACCTGCATCTAAGATAAAATTAAGCATTGCCAAGATTTTAAAGGAAGAGGGTTATATTCAACAGTACAATTTTATAAAGGATGGGAAACAAGGGGTTATTAAGATTATATTTAAGTATGACGAGAACAAAAAATGTGCCATTTCTCACCTAGAGCGGGTAAGTAAACCAGGACGGCGTGTGTATGTAAAGAAGAGGCAAATTCCTTATGTACTTAATGGATTAGGGATTGCCATTCTCTCTACACCAAAAGGGGTACTAACAGATAAGCAGGCAAGGAAATTGGGAGTGGGTGGGGAGTGGCTCTGTTCTATTTGGTAAGGGGGTATATCTGTGTCAAGGATAGGAAAGGCACCTATAATCGTCCCTGAGAAGGTTCAGGTAGAGATAAGTGATAGGAGGATTAAGGTAAAGGGGCCAAAAGGTGCATTAGAAAGGGAGATACCCCTTAATATCAAGGTTGAAAAAGAGGGGAATATAATAAAGGTTTTAAGATCCAATGATTCAAAAAAGGTGAAGGCCCTTCATGGGCTGACCAGGGCACTCATTGCCAATATGGTTACTGGGGTCTGTGATGGTTTTAAAAAGATACTTGTGATCGAAGGATTGGGGTATAAAGCAGAGACAAAAGGCGATAAATTGGTATTACACCTAGGTTATTCACATCCTATAGAATATGAGGCAAAAGAGGGGATCAAATTTTATGTAGAGGGAAATAAGATAATTGTAGAGGGGATTGATAAGGAGTTGGTGGGTCAATCTGCTGCTATTATAAGGCAGTTTCATCCCCCAGAACCCTATAAAGGTAAAGGCATTCGCTATATTGATGAAAGGATATGGAGGAAGGTCGGTAAGGGTAAGAAATGATTGGGACAAAAGAGAAGAGGCTTGCCAGACTTAGACGCAAAAGGCGCATTCGTAAAAAGATATTTGGTACAGAAGAAAGGCCAAGGCTTTGTGTTTTTAAAAGCAACAGACACATCTATGCCCAAATGATTAATGATGTAGAGGGAATTACCTTAGCTGCTGCATGTTCTCTAGAGCCTGAGGTGCGAAAGAATACCGTGGGTCAAAAACGTATGGAGATATCCAAAATAGTAGGAAGGTTGATAGCCAAGAGGGCACTAGAGAGGGGGATTAAAAAGGTTGTATTTGATCGCAATGGGTTTCTTTATCATGGGTGTATAAAGGCCCTAGCAGATGCCGCAAGAGAGGAGGGGTTGCAATTTTAAGATATGATTGAAGAGGAAAAAAAACAATTAATAGATAAGGTAGTGGATATCCGTCGGGTGGCCAAGGTAGTAAAAGGGGGGAGGAGATTTAAATTTAGTGCCTTGGTTGTGGTGGGTGATGGCCAAGGCATGGTAGGTTATGCCTTAGGGAAGGCGCATGAGGTGCCAGATGCCATCCATAAGGCCGTTGAGCGTGCAAAAAAGAATATGATTAAGGTCCCACTTATGGGGTCTACTATATGCCATGAGGTTATTGGTCATTTTGGTGCAGCTAAGGTCTTGTTAAAACCCGCATCAAGGGGTACGGGCATCAAGGCGGGTGGGGCAGTAAGGGCCATTATGGAGGCAGTGGGTGTTCAGGATGTCTTGACAAAGTGTTTGGGTTCAAAAAACCCCCACAATGTGGTAAAGGCAGTGATGAATGGACTTTCCAAAATGAAGGGGAAGGGAAATTGAAAAGGATCAAAATAAAATTAGTTAGAAGCAAGATTGGTTGTTCTAAAAAGCAGGCCCTAACCCTAAAGAGTTTAAAGTTAAATAAACTAAATAAGGTGGTAGAACTGCCTAAAAACCCTCAAATAATGGGTATGATAAGGAAGGTCTCTCATCTGGTAAAGATAGTGGAGGAAGAATGATCTCTTTAAGTAATTTAAGGCCCCCTCATGGGGCAATTAAGAGAAAAAAACGTTTGGGTCGTGGTGATTCTTCAGGCCATGGGAGTACATCTGGCCGTGGTCAAAAGGGACAAAAGGCCAGGGCCGGTGGGAATGTATCACCTTATTTTGAGGGTGGTCAGATGCCCCTCTATCGAAGGCTACCAAAGAGGGGGTTTAAAAATATATTTAAAATAGAATATAGTATCATCAACATCAGGGATTTGGCCAAGAGATTTAAGGCATCAGATATAGTAGACCCAGATATTTTAAAGAAAATGGGTTTGATTAAAAAGGGACCTGTAAAGCTATTAGGTGATGGTGAGATTGATTTTCCTTTGATAGTAAAGGTTGATAAATTTAGTAGGAAGGCGAAGGAGAAGATAGAGGCTGCTGGAGGGAGGGTTGAGGTAGTTTAAAATTCAAAATGCAAAATTAAAAATTTAATTTAAATTATGCTAGAGGGTTTCCAAAATATACCAAAGATTCCTGAACTTAAACGTCGTATAATATTTACATTCCTTATGCTGGCCATCTATCGGCTGGGTATTCATGTGCCAGCCCCGGGTATAGATGTGACAACACTTGCAGCCTTTTTTGCAAAGACAAGGGGAACACTATTTGGTTTGATAGATATGTTCTCAGGTGGGGCCCTAAGGCGCCTTTCTATATTTGCTCTAGGGATTATGCCCTATATTAGTGCAGCTATTATATTTGAATTGTTGAGGGTTGTTATCCCTTACTTAGATAGACTCTCCAAAGAGGGGGAGCTTGGCAGGAGGAAGATAATTCAATATACACGTTATGCCACTATTGGATTGAGCCTTATTCAGGCTTTTTTTATTAGTATTGGTTTAGAAGGCATGGTATTAGGCGGTATGAGGGTGGTACCAAATCCGGGTTGGGGCTTTCGGTTGCTCACTATGATTACACTTACCTCTGGTACGGCATTTCTTATGTGGTTAGGCGAACAGATTACAGAAAAGGGGATTGGCAATGGTATCTCGCTTATCATCTTTGCGGGGATTGTAGCAAATATGCCTAGTGCAGTAACAAATACCCTTCGGCTAATGAAGACAGGTGAATTGAATGCATTTCTTCTATTGCTTTTAGTGGCCTTAATGGTGGCAGTAGTGGGCATTATTGTATTTGCAGAGAGGGGGCAGAGGCGTATCCCGGTTCAGTATGCCAGAAGGGTAGTAGGGAGACACATTTATGGGGGGCAGAGTACACACCTGCCACTTCGTATAAACACCTCAGGCGTGATCCCTCCTATCTTTGCCTCTTCTATCATTATGTTTCCTGCAACGGTGGCCCAATTTGTTAAGATCCCTATATTTGAAAACATTGTCCACCTGTTTAATCCTGGTTCTATTATCTATTCTGCTGTCTATGTAGCCCTGATCATCTTCTTTTGTTATTTTTATACAGCCATTATATTTAATCCTGTTGATGTAGCAGATAATATGAGAAAATATGGTGGTTATATACCAGGGATCAGACCTGGTCAAAGGACAGCAGATTACATAGACAAGGTTTTAACGAGATTAACATTTATAGGCGCTATATATGTTTCGGCTATTTGTATATTGCCTACTATATTAATAAAGAAATTTCATGTCCCATTTTATTTTGGCGGAACAGCCCTCTTAATTGTAGTAGGTGTAGCCATTGAGACAATTGCCCAAGTAGAGACACATTTAATTACTAGATATTATGAGGGATTTCTTAAAAAGGCAAAGTTTAAGGGCTATTACTAAAAAAAAGGAGGTTTATCATGGATCTTATCTTTTTAGGACCCCCAGGGGCTGGCAAAGGGACACAGGCAAAGATGCTTGTTGAGCGTTATGGCATTCCTCAGGTTTCAACAGGGGATATTCTGAGGGCGGCCGTGGCAGAAGGAACAGAGTTGGGTAAAAAGGCAAAGGAATACATGGAGGCTGGAAAATTGGTCCCAGATGAGGTAGTAATTGGTATTATTGAGGAGAGATTGAAACAATCAGATTGTGAAAAAGGCTTTATCCTAGATGGTTTTCCCCGGACTGTACCCCAGGCAGAGGCCCTAGATAAGGTGTTGGAGAAGATGGGTCGCAAGATAGACCATGTGCTTACCTTAGATGTACCAGAGGAGGAGTTAATTAGGCGATTGACAGGTCGGAGAACTTGCAAAAAGTGTGGGGCAATGTATCATACTATTTTTAATCCACCTAAGGTTGAAGGGGTTTGTGACAAATGCGGAGGTGAGTTATATCAAAGGCCTGATGACAATGAGGAGACAGTTAGATCCAGACTAAGTGTCTATGAGCAGCAGACAAGGCCCTTAATCGATTTTTATGAGAAAAAGGGGCTTGTAAGAAAAATTGATGGAAGGGGAGAAATCAAAGAGATATTTGAGCAGATTGTAAGGATATTGGAATGATTTTTTTGAAGTCTCCCTGGGAAATCGAAAAAATGCGACGCAGCAATGCTATTGTCGCTGAGATTTTAGAGGCCCTGCGGGAGGCGATAAAACCAGGTATTACCACATTGGAGTTAAATGAGTTAAGTGAGGAGCTTTGTCTTAAGAAAAAGGTTAGGCCTGCTTTTAAGGGTTATATGGGTTACCCCTTTAGTTTGTGTGTTTCTATAAATGAAGTTGTAGTTCATGGCCTCCCTTCACAGAGGAGGCTAAAGGAAGGAGATATAGTGAGTTTAGACTTCGGTGTAATCTGTGATGGCTACTATGGAGATGCTGCCATTACTGTGCCTGTAGGTAGGGTTTCAAAAATGGCTAAAAGACTTATTTCTGTGACAGAAGAGGCCCTTTATAAGGCCATTGAACAGGCAAGGCCAAAAAGACACCTATCAGATATCTCCTTTGCCATTCAAAGGCATGCAGAGGCCCATGGATTTTCAGTAATAAGGCAATTTGTTGGACATGGGATTGGGCGGAGCCTTCACGAAGACCCCCAGGTACCCAATTTTGGACCACCAGGGCGGGGTGTGAGATTAAAACCTGGTATGGTAATAGCTATTGAACCCATGGTAGCTGAGGGGACATATGAGGTTGAAATACTTGAGGATGGTTGGACTGCCGTAACAAAGGATAGAAAATTGGCAGCACACTTTGAACATACGGTAGCCATTACAGAAGATGGACCTCAAATTTTGTCAAGGGTTTAAGTTATGCCTAAAGAGGATATGATTGAGGTAGAAGGGACGGTGATAGAGGCCTTGCCTAATGCTATGTTTAGGGTAGAATTAGATAATGGTCATAGGGTCTTGGCCCATGTTGCTGGTAAGCTGAGGATTCACTTTATCAGGATCCTGCCAGGGGATAGGGTAAGGGTGGAACTTTCTCCCTATGACCTAAGTAGGGGGAGAATTACTTATAGAATCAAGTGAGGGATTTTCATGAAGGTACGTGCCTCGATAAAAAGGATCTGCAATAAGTGTAAAATCATTAAACGTAAGGGTACCCTTAGGGTAATTTGTGAAAATCCTAAACACAAGCAAAGACAAAAATAGGGAGGGCATGTGGCTAGGATAGCTGGTGTGGAATTGCCAAGGGGAAAAAGGATAGAAGTGGCATTGACATATATATTTGGCATTGGACGCAGTTCTGCCCAAAAGATTTTGCAAAAGGCAGGGGTGGACTTTGATTTGAAGGTAGATCAACTAACAGACAGTGAACTTACCAAGATTAGACAGATTATTGATAAGGAATATAAGGTAGAAGGAGACTTAAAAAGGGAGATCAGTACTAATATTAAACGCCTTATAGATATAGGTTGTTATAGAGGGATGAGGCATGTAAGGGGATTGCCTGTCCGTGGACAGAGGACAAGAACCAATGCCCGTACAAGAAAAGGGCCTCGTGGTTCTGTCTTAGGAAGACGTAAGAAGAGGGGCTAATGGCAAGAAAGGGCAGAAAGAAGAAAAAAAAGGAAAAAAAGATCGTAGGAGAGGGGATAGTTCATATTCAGGCTACATTTAATAATACTATTGTTACTATCTCTGATAAACAAGGTAATACTATTGTCTGGTCAAGCAGTGGGGTGAAGGGCTTTAAGGGCTCCAGAAAGAGTACACCATTTGCCGCGCAAATGGCAGCACAGGATGCGGCAAAAAAGGCCATGGAATATGGAATGAAGCGTGTAGAAATCTATGTAAAAGGCCCAGGCGCTGGCCGTGAAGCGGCCATTAGGGCCATTAGAAATGCTGGCCTCAAGGTGACACTGATTAAGGATGTTACTCCGATTCCACACAATGGATGTCGTCCCCCAAAGAGAAGAAGGGTTTAGGAGGTAAAAGAATTGGCAAGATATAAAGGGGCAGTTTGTCGTTTGTGTCGAAGAGAGGGGATTAAATTATTTCTAAAGGGAGATAGGTGTTATACGGATAAGTGTCCCTTGGAGAGAAGGCCTTATCCCCCAGGTCAACATGGTCAGAGGAGGGTGAAGATTACTGAATATAGCTTACTGCTGAGAGAGAAACAAAAATTAAAGAGGATATATGGGCTATTGGAGGCCCAATTTCGGCATTACTTTGATAAGGCAGAAAAGGGGAAGGGTATAACGGGTGAAAAGTTATTAATTTTGTTAGAAAGGAGATTGGATAATGTTGTCTATAGAATGGGTTTTGCCAATTCTCGCAATCAGGCAAGGCAATTGGTGAGGCATGGACATATTATGGTGAATGATAAAAAGGTAGATATTCCTTCTTATTTAGTAAATGTGGGGGATGTGATTAAAGTAAGGGATAAAAGCCGCAATATCTTGTTTATAAAAGAGGCTATGGAGGCAGTGGCTAGAAGGGGGATCCCTACCTGGTTAGAGGTAAGCAAGGAGAAATTTGAAGGTAAAGTAAGGATATTGCCTACGCGGGATCAAATAGATATCCCAGTGAAAGAACAGCCAATTGTTGAATTTTATTCTAAGTAGGGTTTTTTGTTATGGCTAAAAAAGGATGGATAGAGGTGATTAAACCTGATAAATTGGAGATAGAAGAAGATAGTCATACACCTTTTTATGGAAAATTTATATGCAAACCCCTAGAAAAGGGCTTTGGTATTACCATTGGCAATGCCTTAAGAAGGGTTTTGCTTTCTTCTATCCCAGGGGCAGCCATTGTTTCTGTCAAAATTGATGGAGTTTTTCATGAATTTTCTACTATTCCTGGTGTATTAGAGGATGTTACTGAGATCATCCTCAATCTTAAACAGGTAAGGTTAAAGTTGTATAGTGAATCACCTTGCACGGTCCGCATTGAGAAAGAAGGAGAGGGTGAGGTAAAGGCAGGTGATATTATTACTGGCGGTTTGGTAGAGGTTATGAATCCAAATCATCATATTGCTACCCTGACAAAAGATGGGCGTTTGCGGATGGAAATGGTTGTGAAGATGGGGAAGGGATATGTACCTGCAGAGAGGAATATAGAAGAGGAACAACCAATTGGTGTAATTCCTATAGATGCAATCTTTTCTCCTGTTAAAAAGGTGAACTTTGTGGTAAGAAATACAAGGGTGGGACAGATCACTGATTATGATAAACTTATTTTAGAGGTTTGGACAGACGGAACGATTACACCTGAGGACGCAATAACTGAAGGTGCCAAAATATTAAGAGAACAGTTAGACATTTTCATAAGAGGTAAAGAGGATGAAAGAGAAGAAGAGGTAGAGCAAAAGGCAGAGGGGGAGGAAGAAGACCTCTCCCTAAATGAAAATCTTTATAAGAGTGTTGATGAGTTGGAGTTATCTGTAAGGGCATTAAATTGTCTTAAAAATGCAAATATTTTTACAATTGGAGAATTGGTTCAAAAATCGGATAGTGAGATGCTAAAGACAAAAAATTTTGGACGTAAATCTTTAAATGAAATAAAGACAGTTTTGGCTCAAATGGGATTAGGGTTGGGTATGAAGCTAAAAAACTTTCCCAATCCAAAAATGCTTGAAAAATTGAAGAAGCAGGGTCATGAGGCATAGAAATTCAGGAAGAAAGCTAAATAGGACAACTAGCCATCGCTTGGCCATGTTAAAAAACATGGTGACCTCCTTATTAAGGCATGAGCGTATAGAGACTACTGAGGCTAAGGCAAAGGAGGTAAGGCGTCTGGCGGAGAAATTGATTACCTTGAGTAAGCGGGGTGACTTGTCTGCACGGCGTCAGGCATTTAGGATAATTCGAGACAAAAAGGTATTAAAAAAGCTATTTAATGAGATTAAAAATCGTTATCAGAATGTAAATGGAGGTTACACAAGGATTATAAAAATAGGAGTTCGTAGAGGAGATGGGGCTCATAAGGCACTAATAGAATTAGTGAGGTGAATTTCTTGACTTATGAGAATTTAAAAATTATAATCAGTGTCTTGAAAGGGGGAATATTTAATAATGAGTGGGGTAAGGGTAGAGCCAGATGAGCCCTTTGAAATAGCCCTTAAGCGTTTTAAAAGGGAAGTAGAGAGAGAAGGTATTCTTTCTGAGCTAAAAAAACGTCAATTTTATGAAAAGCCAAGTGTGCGTAGGAAGAAAAAGGCCGTGGCGGCACGTAAGAGGCTGTTAAAACGGATGAAACGCCTTGGCCTTCTCTAGGCAAACTCTAGGTATGGACCCTAGTAGCCAATTTATATTGAGTACGTTTCAGGTTTGTGAATCCCAAATTACAATTTCAAAATGCCAAATTCTAACGACCAGAATCTGAAACGGAAATTTATATTTATTTGTGGAATTTAGTCATTTTTTTATTGATGGCTATCCCTCACGATAAGATAGAAGAAATAAGAAATGTAGCCAATATCGTAGAGATTGTAGGAGAATATATACCCTTAAAAAAAATAGGCAAAAATTATGTAGGTCTATGTCCCTTCCATAATGAGACGAGCCCTTCATTTACTGTAAGTGAAGAAAAACAGATTTTCCATTGTTTTGGCTGTGGCATTGGGGGAAATGTATTTCATTTTCTTATGAGGTATCGGCAGTGCTCCTTTAGGGAGGCAGTAGAGGAGGTAGCAAACCGCTATGGTCTATCCCTGCCCAAAACAAAAATGACACCCAAAGAAGAAGAGACCTATCGTTTAAAAAAGGACATTCTTACAATTAATGAACAGGCAGCGAGATTTTATCATCAATACCTCACTGAAGAAAAAGACGCAGAGAGGGCTAGGGAGTATTTAAGGGCAAGGGGGATTGGGAGAGATACCATCTCTGATTATATGCTGGGGTATGCCCCATCTAAGTGGGATGCCCTAACTCAGTTTCTTCAAAGGAAGGGAGTTTCTACTGCACTAGCCGTTCAAGGTGGGCTCCTTATAGAGAGAGAAGACGGGGGGGTCTATGATCGCTTTAGGGATCGTATTATCTTTCCTATATTTGATTCTAGGGGCAGGGTGATTGCATTTGGGGGGCGGGTTTTAGGTGATGGTCTGCCCAAATATATAAACTCTCCAGAGACACCTGTTTATCAAAAGGGTTTTTGTCTTTATGGGGTAAATGTAGCCAAAGTGTGGTCACAAAAAGAGGGAAAGGTAATCTTAGTAGAGGGTTATTTTGATCTACTAAGTCTACATGCCAGGGGTATAAGGTATGCTGTAGCAAGTTTGGGGACAGCGCTGACGCCTGCTCAAATAAGGCTTTTAAAGGGGCTTAGCCCACACATTATCTTGATTTATGATGGAGATACCGCTGGAAAAAAGGCAGCCAAAAGGAGCATTCCACTCTTTTTAAGGGAAGATATCTTAGTAGATATAGCCCTTTTGCCAGAAGGCCAAGATCCAGATAGTTTTATATCCCAAGTAGGCAAGGAGGGTTTTTTAAATCTTTTATCACAGGCAAAGCCATTAATTGATTGGTATTTGGCCAGTGGAGAGGAGGAGACTAGAGACAATTTTGAGAGACGTTATCAATTTTTACAAGAGGCCTCAAATGTGATTTTTCAATTCAAAAATCCATTTAAGAAATCCCATTATATAGGTAAATTATGTCAACTATTTCATGTGGACCAGGCCCTGATTCAAGACTTACATAAAAATTCAAAAGATATCTCTTTAGGTAGTGACCTCCTAGCAGCTTTTTTGAACTCTTTGACCCCTGATGAGCGGTTTCAATTGAGAACAATAAGGTACCTCTTTAGTTATCCTCAAATGGTGCATGAGTTTGCAAGGGAAAATGCCTTTAAAGAGATTGTCCATCCCTTATTTAGACAGCTTCTAGACCTTATATGTGAAATCTATGAGAGGAAAAATGAGTTAAGTTTGAGTGAGCTGTTATTAAATACACAGGAGGACATAATAAAGTCCTTAATTACTAAGTGGGCAATAGAGACTTCACCTTTTAAGTTAGAGGATGGATATGAGATTCTTAGGGCCATAAAACAAAAACGGCTAAAAAGGGAGAGGCAGAAGATTTTAACAAAGATAAAAGATGCCGAAGAGCGTAAGGACTTTTCAAAGGTATTAGAGCTTTTGAAGGAAGAAAAAAGGTTGATTAAACAAACCGAGGCTGTTTAGGAGGTATCCTATGGAAGATACAAAGGATATTAAGGAGATAAGGAAACTTATCTCATTGGGGAAGGAAAAGGGATATCTTACCTATAATGAAATTACTGAGGCCTTACCAGAGGAATTTATGGCCGAGAGGATGGATGATGTGATTATGATCTTTAATGAAATGGATATAGATATTGTGGAGGATGATAAAAAACAAATAAGGGGTGAAGATTTAAATAAGACAAAGATAGTTATAGAAGAAGAGGAAGGGGGTCGCTTTGTTGACCCAGTGAGACTTTACTTAAGGGAGATGGGGGCAGTGCCTTTATTGAGCAGGGAAGAAGAGGTAGAAATTGCCAGGGTAATAGAGGAGGGCGAGGAGAGGATATTAGATGCATTATTTGATTCCATTATAGGAATAAAGGAGCTTATTAAGATCGGACAAAGATTGAAAAGAGGGGAGGTAAATATAAGGGATGTAGTTAGGGATCTGGACGAAGAGGATTTAGAACAGGAAGAAGAGAGAAAAAGATTGGTAATTAATCTATTGGAGGAAGTGGCCCTAATAGAGAAGGAAAATTTGATCTTACGCCGCATGCTTGCCAAAACTTCAAACAAGGGGAGTAGGAGGAGGCTAAGAAAGAGGTTTTTAGACAACAAATCACATATTTGCTATCTTTTAAAGAAGATAAAGTTAGATAAAAGGCAGATTGATTATATTGTAAGCAAATTAAAGTTGATCTTGGCACAAGTGAGGGGAAAAAGGACTACACTTAAAGTAGAAGGAAAATTGGAATTGCCTGTGGGAAGATTGGACAATATCTTAAAAAAGATAAGGGAAGGTGAAGAGAAGATCCGCTGGGCCAAAAATCAGTTGGTTAAGGCAAATTTGCGTTTAGTGGTAAGCATTGCAAAAAAGTACACCAATCGTGGACTACAATTTTTGGATTTGATTCAAGAAGGCAATATAGGCTTAATGAAGGCTGTAGATAAATTTGATTATCACCGTGGGTATAAGTTTAGCACCTATGCCACTTGGTGGATCAGGCAGGCCATTACGAGGGCCATCGCGGACCAGGCCAGAATCATTCGTATACCTGTCCATATGCTTGAGACTATAAATAGGTTGGCCAAGGTAGTACGCTATTATATTCAAGAGAATGGAGAGGAACCCACGCCCCAAGAGATTGCTGACAAATTAGGCTTTAGCATAGAAAAGGTGAATAAGATATTAAGGATTGTAAAGGAGCCCATATCGCTTGAGATGCCTATTGGCGAGGAAGACAGCCCATTAGTAGATTTTATTGAAGATAAAAGGATATTACCTCCAGATGAAGTGGCAATCAGGATTGATTTGGCACATCAAGCAAGAAAAATGCTCTCTACATTGGCCCCTCGGGAGGAAAAGGTGTTGCGTATGAGATTTGGCATTGGGGAGAAGTCTGATCATACCTTAGAAGAAGTGGGGAGGTATTTTTCGGTAACCCGTGAAAGGATTAGGCAAATAGAGGCCAAGGCATTGAGGAAGTTAAGGCATCCCAGTAGAAGCAGATTGTTAAAAGGATTTTTGGACTAGTTGACAAAGATGGTATTCATTGTATCATTAACACATGGGCCCATAGCTCAGTTGGCAGAGCCACCGGCTCATAACCGGAAGGTCCCAGGTTCGATTCCTGGTGGGCCCATTAACAATAAGAGGTGTGTTTTCAACGCACCTCTTTAATTTTTTTGGGAGCTATGAGAGATACAATTTTAACCCTAATCAAACTGCAGGATATTGACCTTCGGATAAAGGACATTGATCAAAAGCTGCGTACAGAACCAAAGGCCCTTGATGAGATCAAAAAGGAGCTAGATCAGGCCAAACAGGAGCTATCCTTACAGATGGAGAAGTTAAAGGAAAAAGAGAGAGAAAAGAGGAATGCAGAGTTAGAGCTTTCTGACTGTGAGGCAAGGATAAAGAAGAGTCAGCAAAGGATGATGGAGGTAAAAACAAACAAGGAATACCAAGCATTACTCATAGAGATTGATGAGATTAAAACCCTAGTTTCTCAATGGGAAGAAAGGATTCTAGAATTATTGGAAGATATAGACTCTATAAAGAAGGCTATAGCAGAGGGTGAAAAAAGGATTAAAGAACTGGAAAAACGTAGAGATCTTATGCAAATTAGGATAAACAACTCTTTAAAGAGACTTAAAGAAGAATTAAACGTATTAAGACAAGATAGGGAAAAAGTGGCCAAAAAACTTCCTGAGGATCTAGTTAAACGCTATAATTTCATTTGTGACCGTAGGAATGGAAAGGCCATTGCACCTGTAAATCATGATGCAGTGTGTGAAGGTTGTCATATGCATATCCCCCCTCAACAATACAATGAGTTATTAAAGGTTGATCGGATCATGTCCTGCCCCACCTGCCAAAGGATCATCTACTGGAAAGGCCTAATTGAGGAGACCGAATCTTAAAATGGGATATCTTCATCAACAGGGACCTCTCCTGCCAGTGTAGGTGCCTCCTCTTTAGGGGTAGCCTCTGGAGGGCCTACAAACTGAAGTCTCTCGGCAAATATCTCTGTGGTTGACCTCTTGTTTCCGTCCTTGTCCTCCCAAGAACGTGTTCTGAGCCGCCCCTCTATATATACCTGTTTTCCCTTTGTCAAATATTGACCACAAAATTCGCCTAGCTTTCCCCAAGCAACTATCCTGTGCCATTCTGTGCGTTCTTGTTTTTCTCCTTGTTTGTTTATCCACCTCTCATTAGTGGCTATCCTAAAGTTGGCCACAGCAGTCCCACTAGGTGTGTACCTTATCTCTGGGTCTGCACCCAAACGGCCAATAAGGATTACCTTATTTACATCAGCCATAACAGACCTCCTTAAAGGATTAATTTATTTTCTAACATATGGGAAATTTTATGACAAGCGGTTGACAAATTGGGGTTAGAGGTCTATGGTTTCAAAAAAGGAGTTTTTTTATGGCCTTTTATGAAGTGTGTATTTTAGGATTAAAGGGGTATGATGCTGACTATCTCTACCAAGTTGTATTGGAATTGGTAAAGGAGCTCAATATAGATGCAGATGTGAAATATATCTCTGATATGAAGGCGATGGCAAAGTTTCGTGTCATTATGACACCTGCTATAGCCTTTAATGGGAAGGTGAGGGGATATGGCAGAATAGTCCCCAGGGGATTGATCAAAAAGTGGCTTTTAGAGATGGTTAAAGAAGAGGAATCCTAGTTATTCTATTAGTCTCCACCCTCCATCCTCCCACTTATAAATCTCCCCACCCCACCTATCGCTACTCAGTGACTTATATCCTCCCTTAATCCTTATTATGCCTCCCCTCATATCATCCCCTACCCATGAGCCAGCTTCCCCCTCAATCCATATCTCACCACCTGCCATCTTCTCCCCCAATGCATCCCTTACATTGCCCCTGATAAAGATGACTCCCCCCTCCATCCTTTCTCCTACCCAGTTTCTGGCACTGCCTTCTATTGATATCTCTCCACCCCTCTTTAATTTTCCCAAATAATTTCCTACATTTCCCTTTATTGATATCTCTCCACCCTCCATCTCAGCCCCCAAAAAGTGTGCCCTATCTCCTATGACCTCTAACCTCCCTCTAGGGTGTCTATAGCCAATACCGTATATACTGCCAGGGTATGCTGTAAGATCTAACCTAATGATATCTCCTTGTTTAATTACATCTCTATAGAGCCCAGATATAAAACAACCTGCCAATCCAGCCCTTGTATAGTGGGGCAAGACCTCGTTGAAGAGCCTGCCAACCTCAAAAATGTCTATATTGTACTGCCTTGCCAGCCTCCTTCCAAATTCAAATACCCTTGTTGAGGCCGCATCAAACCTCCAGCTTGGTATGTCAAGGCCCCATTGCATGTATTCTTTGGCTATCTCATGAAGTTTATCATAGTCGGCCTTTATTACCTCTTCATACTTGTTTAACATCTGCATCCTCTTTTTATCAGGCCTAATCTTTATTAAATCTGGGTTTCTCTTCAATAATCCTCTAATTGCCTCCATAGACATCGTAAAAACCCCTTCCTACTGCTATATAAGGGATATCCTCTTCGTCTTCTACCTCAAAAAAACTTACAAGTGGAAGCCTTTCCTTTAAGAGCTTATATCTTTCCTTAAAGCTCTCATATCCCTTTACATCACCCTTTATCCAAATGATGGTAAGCCTATATCTAAGTTTTGAAAAATAATCTAATACCTCAGAGACATTATCAATGCCTGCATCAGTAATCAATATGAAATCTGTCTTTTTTTCACCAATATTGTCTACATATTCCTTGAGCTCTTTCAGGTGGAGTGTAGTGCCACCACATTGATAGAGCTTTAGTGTTTCATATACCCTCTCCCTTTCATTTGTAGGTTCAAGCTGGATATTGATATTAGAAAAATTTATTACCCCTACCTTTGAACCGTGCTCAAAATAGTTTCTTGCTATGGCAAAGGCACCAATTACTGCATGAGAGATATCTTTATCAGGGTTCCTCATGCTACCTGAGGAGTCTATCATTATCACTGCATCTGGAAAGTGAACGGGTTCATGCCCCTCAAATGCCTTAAGTTCATATCTCTTTGCCAATCCTGGTAAGCACTTTCCATAGCTGTCTATTGGGGCATAGGTATCGATATTGTCATCTAAATCAAAATCCTTTATCTCATATGGATAAAGGCTATCTCCCTTTAAGAATGGATTGATATAGATAGTGTATCTCTGGGCCCTTGCCTTATACCAGCCAATATCTGGCCTATCAAGCTCCTTTGCTAAGGACTTATCACCAGGGGCAATCCCTACCCCCTTTTTTTCTTCTAATTTTTTGTAATTGATCTCCTTAAAGACCTCTTTGGCAATCTCCCTATACTCTTGAGGGCCTACCTCATTTGCAATCTCCTTTATGGCCTTTTTTATCTCCTGTGGAGGGAGGTCGCCAATGCCAAATATGGAAAATGGCAAAGTTATCTCTTCATCTATTAAGTCTTGAACAATTTTGCAGAATCTTCTTATGTTTTTCTTTATTTTAACCATACTTGTATCCAAAAAGTCTATCTTTAAGAGCATCTTTAACCTTTTATCTAATTCCTCATCAATCTCTACCCTCCCAAAATCTATGCCTGTAACAGCCTTATAAAAGGCCCTAAAAAGTTTATCTGCCCTACTTTTTGCTGGAAGTTGTCTGTAGACCTTGGCTATATCCTCAAGTCCCTTATTGACTATCAGGTCAAGATTGACTACTACATCGTCATAGAGGTTCCTTATAATATTTTTATCCTCTATATCGGGAAGAAAATGATGTTCTAAGAGGATAGTCTTTGCATCATATGGGTGTTTTGCCCAGTGGTTTAGCTCATGGTGAAATATGCCAAGCAGTGCCCCTTGGTCTATCTTTTTAATAAATTCCTCTCCAATTAATACCTTATAGGTTCTGGCTGAAAAATCTATTTCACTTGTAGAGATATCCGAAATCTCTACCTTTGTAATGGGTGGGTAGTATAAATCCCTCCTTGCCCTATAAAATAACCTATTGACCTTGTCTATATCCATTTTAAATTTCCCTTAGGAGTGCCTTAAAGAATGGGTGGTCTATCTTCTCTGAGATCTTCATAAGCCTTTTATAGTCTCCATCTTTTAGGGCAACATATGCCTCTATTTGAAAATCCCTGTGTTCTATCCAGCGCTTCTTTACCTCCCTTAGGCACTCCCTTACTGCATAAAATTCATCACAACAGTCCTTTTCTATATCCCTTGCCTCACTAAGCCTCTCATTACTTACAGTTGTCCTATGCCAGATTATATAAGGCATTATTGAAAAAATATGCTCAAGCGTTACTTCCCCTTCCCCCATAAACCAGGCCAATGCCTTTGCATACCTAAATAGGCTATACTCGGCCCTGTTTGATATACTGTATAGACCTGAACAAAGAAAATTTGCATAATGGCACCCACTGCATCTAGAAAAATCCTTCTTTAAACTTTTCTGACAATAAATTTCCTGTCCCATATAATCAAGGAAAAGCTCAGCGTCTTCGGATATATTCAACCCTTCTATCTCTTTTTTTATCTCTTTTATTTCACTCATTCTAGGGATCTCTATATCCCACCCCTCATCCCTTAGCCTTTTTTCCAATTCTGCCTTAAATTCCTCTGCCATTTCAATTATATATTGGCTTATCCCTTCAGCATCATTTGTCTCACTATTTTTTGATATATACTCAATCATTTGCTGGGAGAGATAGCTATCCTTTAATACCTCCTCATTGATTCCCCTCCTGATGAGTCTTTTTCTTACAGGATGAAGTTTTCCCGTCTCAACGGCAATATCAAACCTATCAAGTAAAGGAGGGATTAATCTTGTCGTCCCTACATCCTGATAATTTATAGTAGCAAAGAATACCTTTCCTCCTTTGACCATTAGCGTTTGGCCCCTATAGCTCCAAATGTTTCTATCTATTTCATCAAGTAACATGTTCTGCTTTCCTACTGGTAGACGATTTATCTCATCTATAATCACTATAGGTGAATAAGGTGTGATCTTCCACTTTACTACTTCCCTCCCTTCTCTTTCTAGGGCACCCAAATCCAATGTGGCCTTTATCTTTTCCTCTGTCTGCTCTGGGTGGCCATGGATGGTAACAGCCTGGACAAATTCTAATGGGAGCCCTTTAATTATACTAGAGATCCTTTCACTTGAAGAGGTCTTGCCACTTCCATATTCTCCAAATATAAGCTCCTTCCCCTCCAAAATGAGTGTGAGGATTCCAAATAGCGCAACTGGTTCAAACCTCTTATCACCCACCTCCAGGGTCTCATCACCCAAATAAAACCTGTTTTTTATAAGCTCATAAATTCCCTCTAGTTTTTTATTGAGCATAGATAAAATATACTAGACCAAGATGGAGGATACAAGATACAGATTTGACTTATCTTATATTTCAGGTATATTTCCTAGAAAGGATAAGGCGGCATTGAATTAAAGAGATTGATCTTTAGGTCACCTCTAAAAATCAATTATTTCTGTTAATTAATGGGCCATAGACTGCAAAGGGTCATCACCTGGTATGAACTATTGGCAATAGGGGTAGGAGGTATCTTAGGTACAAGTTGGGTTTACTTAAATACCAGGTTTTATGCTGAATATGGCCCTGGAGGGGTAACCCTTGGCTTTTTTGTAGCCACCATTATGGCTACCTTTGTGGCATTTTCTTATGCTGAGTTGGCATCTTCCATAAAGAGGGAAGGGGGAGAGGTTGTCTTTGCCTATGCTGCCTTTGGTCTAAAAGGTGCATTTTTGGCTGGGTGGTCACTATTTACTGCCTATACTACCTGTGTGTGTTTCTATGTGCCAGCAGCGGGTTATCTCCTTGATTGGTTTATCCCCCAGCTCAATACCATCAAAATCTGGACTGTAGCAAATACCCCTGTCTATCTTCCAAGCCTTTCTGTTGGTCTTTTTTTTCTTATCTTTTTCTTTTTATTGAATTATAAGGGGGTCAAACTGGCCAGTCTACCTCAATTTTATATGACCACCTTCCTTATGGGATTGGGGATCATGCTATTTTTCGTGGCCTTGACCCATGGCTCGGTAGGTAATATTAGGCCACTTTATGTAAGTGAACAGTCTCCTTTTAAATCTACTATCAGATTTACACTCCTGGCTATGACCTATTTAACAGGATTTTCTGCCCTGGCCATGTTTGGAGAGGAAAGTAATGTGGATGAGAGGACATTTGGAAGGATGATTGTATTGTCAGTGGGTATTGCAGGTATCTTCTATATCCTTATGATGTGTACTGGGGCCATGTTAATGCCATGGCAAGACACAATAAAATTAGAAAAGGGGATGATTGATGAGTTTTTCCTCCTTTATAGACCCCTAGGGATAGTAGCCTGGCTTATCTCATTTTTTGGTATGCTTACCAGTCTCAATGGCCTTATGTTGGCGGCCTCAAGGACAATATTTGTTATGGGGAGGGCAGGCATATTGCCCAAGGCCTTTTGTTCATTACATGAAAGATATAGAACGCCCCAAAATGCACTTATATTTGTATTAGTCATAGCGATAATCTTTGGCATGCTAGGCAAAAGGGCCATGATTTGGCTTTTAGATATAGCTGGAATAGGCATAGGCATTGCCTGGACACTTTCTACACTCTCAATGTTGGCATTAAGAAGGCGTTATCCTCGTCTTAAGAGGCCTTATAAGGCCCCACTAGTCATTGTAACAGCCCCCATATCCCTAATTATAGTGACTATTGTCTTCATAGTATCAATTATGCCAGGGACACCTTTGAGCCTTCTCTGGCCCTATGAATATGGGATATTGCTCATCTGGATTATCCTAGGCATTATCGTGTATATTTTATGTCAGAGAAGGTGGAGAAACTTAGATGAGGAATGGGTTAAAAAAAGGTTATTTGGGGAATATTATGAAAATCTCAAAAGGGTTTAGATATCATAGTTGCCAAATATGGAAAAGACCTCGCTTGAAAGTTGGCGAATAAAATGATGGTCATGATTTGTTTAAAGTGATAAAAATGAGGAGGTTTACAATGAAGGTAAAGACAGAAAAAATTTCTGTTACTATAGAGGCAGATGGAGGAATGGAAGATATTACTAAGAAAGTGCAGGAAAAGATAAACGGCTCTGGGATAAAGGAGGGAATAGTCACTGTTTTTATCCCTGGGTCTACAGGTTCTATATCAACTGTGGAGTATGAACCGGGCCTACAAAAAGACATCCCTAGGGCAATGGAGAGGATTGCCCCCTCTAATATAGAATATGAACACCATAAGACATGGGGAGACGACAATGGGAGGAGTCATGTAAGGGCCACTATAGTGGGGCCTGGTTTGGTAGTGCCATTTTCTAATGCTAAATTGATGCTTGGGACATGGCAACAAATTGTGGCCATAAATTGGGATACCCGTAAGAGAAAAAGGGAGATAATTATCCAAATAATGGGGCAATAATATTTTATTCTTCTGGGGTGGCAAGTGACCTTGGTTTTAGTTGTACTACGCTCTCTTTGAATTTTACGCAATTTCCTTCAAAGAGACCCCCTTCCACAATGGCTATTTTTTGGGCTATTATCTCACCATATACTTCACCCTTTGCCTCTATAGTAGCTAGCTGTGTGGCTATGATTTTTCCCTCTACTCTCCCACTTATAGAGATAGTCTTTGTTCTAATTTCTGCCTTAACTTCTGCCTTTTCACCCACTACTATAGAATCTGCCTTAACTTTACCCTCAAGCCTCCCATCAATACGCAGGCCACCTTGAATCTCCATTTCTCCTTTAAATATGGAGTTTTCTCCCAATAGTGAATCTATTTTTTCATTTTTTTTATGTTTTTTCCACATATTTCGCTACCTTTTATTTTTTCTTTTGTTTTTGATATAGACTAAGGGATTTATCCACCTCTTATTCTTAGAAATTCCATAAAATAGATGAGGCCCCGTGCTAAATCCTGTTGAGCCTATATAGCCAATGACTTCTCCTTTTCTCACTTTTTGGCCAATCTTTACTATATACTTCTTCAAGTGGGCATAAACGGTAGTAAAACCATATCCATGTTGTATGACAATGTAATTACCGCTGATCCTTGTTCTACCTGTGGAAATGACCATGCCATTGGCCGTGGCCTTTACTGGGGTGCCTAAAGGTGCTGCAATATCTATCCCATAGTGAAATTCCCTTTTACCAGTGATAGGATGGATCCTCCAACCAAATCCAGAGCTTATATAGCCCTTTACTGGCCACCCCCTCGGGGTGGATAAATAAATCGACTTTTGTTTCTTTAAATAGGCTTTAAGTTCTACTAAACTACTAATCCTTTTCTCCATTTCTCTTTTTATAACTTCAATATCCACAGAACCTATGCCAGAGAAAGGAATATCTTCACTCCCCACGGCTTCAATGATTTTCTCTTTTGAACCCAAATTAAGCAATTTTCTCAATTGTTTTTCTGTTTTTTGAAGCTTGATTAAAGTATCTTTAAGGCAGCCGATATCACGATCATAATTGGTTTTTAAAATAGAAATTTGTTTTCTGGCCTGGCAGATTTGCTTCTTTAAAGAAAAATAGGAAGGTGCTTGTACCACAAGTAAAATGGTAGATAAAACGGCAATGAGAGAAAAGGCAACAATCATAATAATTCCCAAAAAGGAGATGTGCATCTTAATAGGTCTTCCTCCTTTATGAGGTATAAAGACAAGCGTAATTGAATTGAATAATTTTTTCGACATATTTTTAACTTCAATAACCTTTTTTGCTTAAAATGTCAAGAAATGAATCTTCCAATTCAGATTCTTTGCTTTTCTTGACAATTTTGGAAATATTAAGTAGAAATGTAAAGGAGGCAAAATGGATATAGAAAACATAGTGAGAACAACACTTCAGGAGATGATTGTCCCTGAGTTAAATACTCTCAAGAAGGAAAATGCTGAGATTAAGACTTCTTTAGACTTTGTCAACAAGAGGCTGGATGATATAAATAAAAGGTTAGATGATGTAAATATCCACCTTGCAGACCAAAGCCGCCGCATAGATGAGACAAACAAAAGAATAGATACAGTAAGAGATGAACTTGCAGGTCGGATTGAGGCCTCGAGGGCAGAACTGACTGCCCGCATTGATAGCACAAATGCACGTATTAATAATGTGACAAAAGAGATAGCTAACCTTACAAAGGAAATAGAAAGACTAAAGAGAGAGGAAAGCGTTACTGCTGATATCCTTACTCGTTTAAGGAAGGTAGAGCAAAAGGTGGCTACCCTTTAGTCCTTAAAGGGTGAGAAAATTTTTTACAATAGATTATCCTTTTTTCAGTAATAATAATATCCATTTTTATATCTTGAGGGCCAGAGGGCAATCTAGACACTATGCAGGCCTCAAAGGCAAGTCCAACTTTTAAGGGAGGGTTCTTTATCCTTCTAAAAAATCGATCATAACAGCCAAGGCCATACCCCAATCTCCTGCCTTCTAAATCAAAACCACAGCCAGGGACAACAACTAAATCAATCTTATTCACATCCCACACTTTGCACCGTTTGGGTAAAGGCTCTAAAATTCCTGCATAACCAGGGGCCAAATCAGAATTGGGATTGTGGATATTGTAAGGGATAATTTCCTTATCAGCATTTAAACGCGGTAGAAGTACATATTTTTTTTCAGCCAATGCCTTAAGAATCAACTCATGGGTTTCTACCTCACTTTGAAAAGATGCATAGAGCATGACCGTTTTTGCCTCTCTCCATATGTCTGTCTTTGTAAGTTTTGCTTGAATCTTAAGACTTTTTTCCTTACGTTCTTTAGATCCAATTTGATTACGCTTGGCCAGTAATACTTTCCTGTATTCCTTTTTTGAAAGCATGGAAAATTTTAGAATTTTTATCTGTCAGGTCAATATCCTTATTGACAAGAAATCATGAAATAATTAGTAAATTATATTATGGGTATCTTTGATATATTTTGGATTTTTTTCATGGTTTCAGCCCTGCAGCCTATTGTCCGCCAGAGGTTGTTGGAGGCAACCCGGCGGAGGCTGATTGCAAAGATTGAGAAACAACGTGGCTCTCGTGTTATCCTCTTGGTCCATCGCCAAGAGACAATGAGCCTTTTAGGATTTCCTATTTTCCGTTACATTGACATCCACGACTCAGAGGAGGTCATGCGGGCCATTGAACTGACAGATCCGGGAGTGCCATTAGACATCGTCTTACATACTCCGGGTGGACTGGTATTGGCCTCCCTGCAAATTGCAAGGGCACTGCAACAGCGCAAGGGTGAAGTTAGGGTCATTATTCCACACTATGCCATGTCAGGGGGTACATTAATTGCCCTTGCTGCTGATGAGATCATTATGAGTCGGCATGCTGTACTTGGACCTGTAGACCCGCAATTAGGCCAGTATCCAGCGGCCTCCATAATGTCTGTTTTGGAAAAGAAACCTATAGAAGAGATAGATGACCAAACCCTGATACTAGCCGATGTAGGGGCCAAGGCCATCCAGCAGGTCCGGCAAAGTGTTTTTGAGTTGTTGTCCTCACATTATCCACAAGAGAAGGCCCGGGAATTGGCTGACCTCCTCTCTACAGGGACATGGACACATGACTATCCCATAACCTTTGAAAAGGCAAAAGAAATAGGTCTTAAAGTACGTTCTGACATACCTCGTGAGTTTATGCAACTTATGAGTTTGTATCCCCAACCAGTCAGACGCCAACCAACCGTAGAATATTTGCCAATCCCTAGGTATAGAGAACCACGGCAAACACCAAAAGAAAAATAAACATGCCTTTCTGTTTTTAATTTTTAAGAAACTTGCATTTATTTAAAATATGTGGTACAAATTTTAAAAGGCTTCTTCTAAAGAAGCCATTTATTTTTATTTAGAGGAGGTTATGTTGGAATTAGTAGCAACAAAGAGGTATACATCAATCAGTAATTTTGAAAACATTGAATTAGCAAAGGTTTTATTTGGAGATCGAAACCTAAATTTACAATTTATTGAAAAGAGCATTGGTGTAAAGATCCATGTGAGGGGAAATAGGGTAATGATTGAAGGAAGCCCAGTGGATGTTCGCCTGGTGGAAAATTTATTGAATCAACTTTATGAAATATTACGTCAGGGTTATCCTGTCTATCTTAATGATATTGAGTATGCCTTAAGAATGCTTAAGGAAGATGCAAATGCAAAATTAAAAGATGTATTTCTTGATAAAGTTTATGTTGTATCAAAAAGAAAGGTCATTACCCCAAAGACAAAGACACAAAAGGTCTATGTTGACGCCATAAGGCATTATGATATTGTCTTTGCAATTGGGCCTGCTGGGACAGGTAAGACATATCTAGCTATGGCTATGGCAATTTCTGCCCTGATGAAAGGGGAGGTAATACGAATAATCCTAACAAGGCCAGCCGTTGAGGCTGGGGAAAAACTGGGTTTTCTCCCTGGTGACTTATATGAAAAGGTAAATCCTTATTTGAGACCACTTTATGATGCACTCCATGATATGATAGACTTTGATCGTACAGCAAAATTGATTCAAAAGGGGGTAATCGAGATAGCCCCACTGGCCTTTATGCGAGGTCGTACATTGAATGATGCCTTTGTCATCTTAGATGAGGCACAAAATACTACCTCTGAGCAAATGAAGATGTTTCTTACCCGCTTGGGGTACAATTCTAAGGCAGTGGTTACAGGCGATATTACACAAGTTGACTTACCACATGGTGCTACCTCTGGTTTGGTAGAGGCCAGGGAAATTTTATCAGAAATTAGGGGTATCAAATTTGTATATTTTGACAAAAAGGATGTTATTCGTCACCCCCTTGTTCAGGAGATTATCCGTGCTTATGAATTAAAAACAGATGCGAAGGCTTAAATATCTCTCCCTTTTTAAGTCTCAATTAAATAATATAAAAACAAGATACCTAAAGGGTATTTACTCAGTATCTTTCTTTCAGTCCATCTCCGCAATACTGGTTGGTCTACTAATGGCCTTTGTACTCTATCCCAATTTTCTTATGCCTATAAAACACTATCATCTGGGAGATATTGCTGAGCGTGATATAAAGGCCTCAAGGGATTTCTTGGTTCAGGACAAGGTTACTACAGAAAAACGTCAAAGACAGGCCCAAGAAAGGGCACCTCTTGTCTACAATCTTGATGAAAAAAAGTGGTCAATTATTAGAAAGCGTATTGGTCAGGCATTTAAAGAAATGAGAGAGGCCTCTAGAGATGATATGAAACCTGATAAAAACATAAAACAACATTTTGAGGAAACCTTGGGTATTAAAATCAGTGACAGACAATTTTCCTTATTGAAAAAAGAAAAATTTGCCCCTTATATAGAGGCAAGTATCTACCAGCTATTAGAGCCGATTTTCCGTCAAGGGATAGTGAGAAGTAAATCGAGGCTCCGAAAAAAAACAAACATTATCATACGGTTTGAAAAAACAGGTAAAGAAAAGGCCTCTAGCCCAGAGGATATAATTAGTCTAACAGAGGCAAAGAGAAAGGTTGATCGTTTGTCCTATACCCTATACAAGAATATGAATAGGGATTTGGCAGAAACTGTGAGGATAATCTGCCAAAGTCTGCTACAGCCAAATCTAGTATACAACCCCATTGAGACACAAAGAAAAAAGGAGATAGCAATATCCTCGGTTAAGCCTGTATTTTATCAAGTAAAAAAAGGAGAAATGCTTGTTAGAGAAGGGGAAAAAATTGGTCAAGAACAGCTTGCAAAACTCGAGGCTGAGCAAAGGGCAACTACCCAGCAGCCATCAATATTGCTCTTGGGCGTGACCCTCTTGATTGCAGGGCTCATTATTATTAGTGAAAAGGTTGCTACCTTGGTGCAAAAAAGATTCTTAAAGACATGGCAGGATCACCTCTTCTGGCTTGCATTGATTTTATTTTTCTTTATTTTTGGTCAGATTGGTTTGGGCATAGGTAATCTTCTCTCTAGAAATTTTCATATCTTCTCTTCTGTTTCCTTTGCCTATGCCCTACCACTGGCCGCAGGTGCTATGTTGGTTACCTCCTTTACTGAACCCAAACTTGGCATTGTCTTTGGCGTTCTTTTATCTGCCTTGGCAGCACTGCTACTAAAGTCCCATGCTATAATCTTTATCTATTTTTTGATTGGTAGCTGGTGGGCTGCCTTGAGATTGGGATATTGCCGTCCCAGAAATAGGTTAATAAAAGTAGGTATTGAAGTAGGGATCCTCCAGATATTTCTTATCATTGCCTATCATCTATTAAATCAGGAGCTTGATATTTGGCAACTTACAAAAAACATAGTACTAGGGGGATTAAGCGGGCCAATAGCCAGTTTAATTACCCTAGGTCTGATCCCCCTTATAGAAATGATATTTGACTATACTAGTGACATTAAACTTTTAGAATTGGCCAATCTAGACCAACCACTACTCAAGGAACTTATGGTGAAGGCACCAGGGACATACCATCATAGTGTGATTGTTAGCGAATTGGTTGAGGCAGCTGCTGAGGAAATTGGGGCAAATCCCCTCTTGGCAAAGGTAGCAGGTTATTATCATGATATTGGCAAGATCAAAAAGCCACTATATTTTGTAGAAAACCAAATTGGTGTTGAGAACAAACACGATAATCTTTCCCCTTCCCTCAGTGCGCTAATCCTCATATCTCATATAAAAGATGGGGTAGATATGGCCAAGCAGTACCGTTTAGGTAGAAGGATCATTGATATAATTAAGCAACACCATGGTACTAGTCTTATTAGTTATTTCTATCAGAAGGCAAAGGAGCAAGGTGAAAATGTTTCTGAAACAGAGTTTCGCTACCCTGGGCCAAAACCCCAGACAAAAGAGGCAGGTTTGGTAATGCTAGCAGATGCTGTAGAGGCCGCCTGCCGTTCATTAGTAGAGCCCAATCCTGCTAGGATTGAGGCAATGGTCCAGAAGGTAATTACAAATATCTTTTTAGATGGGCAATTGGATGCATGTGAGCTTACACTAAAGGATTTGCATAAGATTGCAGAGAGATTTACCAAGATTCTTACAGGTATCTTTCATCAGCGTATTGAATACCCCGAGGGAGGTCCATCAAAGCCCTATGTCATCCCAACTAAAGAGGGAACTGGAGAAAAAAATAAGGCTTATACTAAGCACATTGGGGCATAAACATGCCAAAGTTGGCCTGGCTATAATCAGCGATGAAGAGATGGCTGAACTAAACCAAAGATATCGTAAGAGAGAGGGAAGTACAAATGTTCTAGCCTTTCCAGGAGATCCACCTTTTTTAGGAGACATTGCCATATCATTAGATACAGCAGAGAGGGAGGCAAAGGAGTGTGGTTTTTCTCTAGAAGAAATATTGGATTTTTATATTATACATGGCCTTTTGCATCTGTTGGGTTATAATATTGACCACCCTGAAAGGGAAAGATTGACCAAACACCTATGGGAGATTCTGGGCCATGAGCCACTTTAAAAACAAGTAAATAGATTGGAGGGAGATTATGGCCAAATTAGCTGTCAATGTAGATCACGTAGCTACCCTGAGGGAGGCAAGGAGGGCAATTGAGCCTGACCCAGTGATAGCAGCAGCCCTAGCAGAACTTTCTGGTGCAGAGGGGATAATAGTGCATCTAAGAGAGGACAGAAGGCATATTAAAGAAAGGGATTTATACCTACTTCGTCAAACAGTAAAGACTAGTCTAAACCTGGAGATGGCAGCTACAGATGAAATGGTCAATATTGCATTGGATATAAGGCCAGATGTAGTTACTTTGGTACCAGAGAGGAGAGAGGAGGTTACCACAGAAGGTGGTCTTAATGTATTGGGACAGATGGATAGCATTGTCCAGGCAACAAAGCGCCTTCAAAAGGCAGGCATATTGATAAGCATCTTTGTTGATCCAGAGCCTGATCAAATAAGGGCCTCTAAGGAGAAGGTAGGGGCAGACATGATAGAGATTCACACAGGCATCTATTGTGATGCAAAGGGTGAGGAGAGGGAGAGGGAACTGAAGAGGATTTTAGAGGCGGTTGACATCGCCCATGGTTTGGGCCTAATTGTAAAGGCAGGACATGGGTTAAATTATTTTAATATCCAGCCATTGGTGGGGATAAAGGAGATATATGAATTTAGTATTGGTCATAGTATCGTAGCCAGGGCAGTTTTGGTGGGGTTTGAGAGGGCTGTAAGGGAGATGGTGGAGATCATAAAGATGAAAAGATAATTTAATATGGGAAAGGGTGTTCGTAGTATAGTCATCTCTGGTTATGGGACAAATTGTGAGGTTGAAATGGCCTATGCCTGTAAATTGGCAGGGGCAGATGTAGAGATTGTACATATAAGTGAGTTAATTTATGGGGAGAAACGTTTGGATGATTATCATTTTCTCAATTTTCCAGGCGGATTTTTAGATGGTGATGACTTGGGGGCGGCAAAGGCAGCGGCAAACCGCTGGCGATATGCAAGGGTAAAAAATACAGGAGAACCCTTATTTGAGCAACTCTTGCGGTTTATTAATGACGGAAAGCCTATTTTGGGTGTATGTAATGGCTTTCAGCTAATGGTAAAATTGGGACTACTCCCTGCCTTAAATGGTAATTATAATGAGCAGGTAGCAACCTTGACCTACAATGACTCTGGCCGATTTGAAGATAGGTGGGTCTATTTAAAGGTAGATAAAGAGAGTCCTTGTATATTTACAAAGGGATTAGATACAATCTACCTTCCTGTAAGGCATGCGGAGGGAAAGTTTATACCCAAGGATGAACCCACTTTAAATCTTATTGAAGAAAGACACTTGGCAGTATTAAAATATATACACAATGAAACAAAAGAACCCACAATGGAGTATCCATTTAATCCCAATGGTTCAACGGCCGCCATTGCAGGTATTTGTGACCCTACAGGGCGCCTTTTTGGATTGATGCCCCACCCCGAGGTCTATCTCTTTTTTACCCACCATCCTCGCTGGACCCGTGAAGATTTACCTGCTGAAGGACTGGGTCTGGCTATATTTTATAATGCTATAGAATATATAAAAGAAAATTTATTGTAATTATGTAAACCTTGAAAAGATTGCATTGGCCAAAAGGCCAATAATAGGTGGGAGGAAAAGGGTAGTTGTCAGACGTACGGTTGCAAATTTCCAGCCCATTATTCCAATCTCTATAGGGAGGCGGGTAAAGCCACAGAGAAACTTGGCTGAATAAAATGCCATTATCACCCCAATGCTTATCCCTGCCTGTAAAAATCCAGCCAAAATGGGTAAAATTGTATAGGGCCCACCTGGGGCCAAAAATCCAACTGTAGTGGCCAAAAGTATCCCCTTAAGTCCTGATTCTGCCCCCATCCATTTTGAGACTATGGCCTGAGGGATGAGTATATGAATCATCTGCCCCACTATGAAGGAAGATACAAGTAGGGGCATAATTTGAATAATCATGCCTATGGCCCCCTTTATCCCTAAGATATGTTTTCCCTCCCCCTGGCGGTAGCCAATAAATAAGAGGATAAGTGCCAAAACTCCCATTATTGCTGTTGAAATTAACATTTCCTTACTCCATTTTTCATTTTTGTATTTATGCATGGGATGCTCTTTTTATCCTTTTAAAAATCAGCAAGCTAGGCAGCAGACAAAGAACAAAGATAGATAAGATATAAAAGGCATCATTAAAAGAAAGCATTAATGCCTGCCTTAAGAGTTCATTATAAATAGATCCTAAAACCATATCTTCTGGCAGTAGGTGCTTTAATGTTTCACAGGCATGTTGAAATGGTATATCTGTAGGGGTTAAATGGGTAACAAGCTGTGTTTGATGGAATTGAGCTCGACGTTCAAGTACAGTAGTAATAAAGGCTATCCCAAAGCTACTCCCTAGATTACGCAAAAGATTAAAAATACTTGTAGCATTCCCCATATCTTCCTTTTTTATGCCTACAAAGGTAACTACAGTTAAGGGGATCAGCAAAAAGGCCATGCCCACTCCCTGGAGTGCCCTGGGCCAAACAATGTTCCAAAAACCAGCACTAAGGTTGAATTGGGACATAAGGTAAATGGAATATGCGGCTATTGAAAGCCCAATCCCCAAAAGATAACGATTATCTAGCTTTTGTGCGAGCTTACCAACCAGTGGGAAAAACAAAAGGCTGGCTATAGCCCCTGGTGCTAAGACAAGACCTGCCAGAAATGCAGTATAACCCATGAGCTTTTGGACATATAATGGCAAAAGTACAACACTTCCAAAAAAACAAAAAAAATAAAGAAATATAACAAAAGTTCCTGTAGCATAGGAGTGATCCTTAAACACCCTTAGATTTATCACTGGCTCTTTATATAAAAGTTCTCTAATAACAAGCAGAATAAGGGAAATAGCAGCAATTATAGATAAGCTTACAATAAAATGCGAACTAAACCAGTCCTTTCTCTGACCTTTATCAAGTACTATTTGCAGACATCCTATGCCAACTGCTAAGAGCACTAGCCCTATATAGTCTATAGAGAGGAACTTACGCTTAAGATATGGAGGGTCAAAGATAAATAGCATGGTCAAAACAATAGAAATAGTGCCAATAGGGATATTTATATAAAATATCCAGGGCCAACTCCAGTTCTCAGTAATCCATCCTCCTAATACGGGCCCAAGAATGGGTGCAAAGACAATGCCTGTTCCCCATGCAGCCATGGCCATGCCGTGCTCCTCTTTAGGAAATGTCTCTAGGAGTATAGCTTGGGAAATAGGCTGGAGCCCTCCACCGGCTAGGCCTTGAATAACACGGAAAAATACTAACATACCTAAAGTATTTGCACTTCCACACATAAAGGAACTTAGGGTAAAAAACGTAATACAAAAGATAAGATATCTCTTTCTGCCAAATACACTGGCCAGCCAGCCAGTGATAGGTATGATGATAGCATTAGAGACCAGATAAGAGGTAAGCACCCAAGTGACTTCATCTACCCCTACACTGAGACCGCCTTGAATATGAGGTAGAGATACATTGACAATAGTAGTATCCATAATTTCCATAATGGTGGGAAGCATCACTGTTAAAGCGATTAACCATTTATTGATGGGTCTTCTTTCCATCAATCTCTTGCCAATACGGTAGTGATCACAGACATCCCAATCCTAAGTGATAAATTTGGATCTTGTTCTTCCTCTAAGACAATTTTTACAGGAACCCTTTGTACTACCTTTACCCAATTACCTGTGGCATTTTCTGGAGGAAAGAGGGAAAAGACTGCCCCGCTTCCTGCCTGAATACTTTCCACCCGCCCATAAAACCTTTTCCCAGGATAGGCATCCACCTTAATAATTACCTTCTGGCCTACTTTAATCCTCTCCAACTGGGTTTCCTTATAGTTTGCCTCTATCCAGATGTTGCTTAAAGGAACTATGGCCAAAAGCGGCATTCCAGGCTTTACTCTATGGCCTACTTCTACAGACCTCTTTGTGATATAACCAGTCACTGGTGCCTTGATGATAGTATATTTTACATCTAGCATAGCGTCTTTTACCTGTGCCTCTTTTTCTTCCACTTGGGCCTTGGCTATATCTATCATTACTTTTGCCTGACTTAATTTTTCTTTGGCTACATCAAGGCTAGCCTTTGTTACCTTATAATGTGTAAGGGTATGGTCATACTTTTCCTTTGGAATGACGGCCTTTTTAAATAAGGCCTCTGCCCTATTTAGGTCTATCTTTGCTTGTTCAAATTCTGCTTTTGCCAGTGTCAAATTTGCCTGAGCTGCTTGAAAATTTACCTTTGCTTCTTTTAATTTCCACTTGGCTAGAGAAAGGGAGGCCCTCGCCTGTGAAAGTTTTACCTTATACCTCTCAGGATCAATAATTAAAAGCACCTCTCCCTCTTTTACCAATTGATTGTCATCTACTAAGACTTTGAGCACTGTGCCCTCTATTCGGGGGCTAATCCAATGGATATGCCCGCACACATATGCATTGTCTGTGGTAATATGGGTCTTTTTATATTGTAAATAGAAAAGCACTACAGCTAGGGAAATTAAAATAAAGACAAAAACAAGGATAGAAATTTTAATTGTTTTCATCTATAGTAGTTTTTTATTGTATCCATAATTGTTTACCGCAGAGTGTGAAGAGAAAAATAAGAATTTTAAAAATGCTTTGTTTTTGTAATTGCGTCCTTTCCAGTAGATAAGAAAATGACGAATGCTTGCTATCTCTTTGCTTCCCTTTTTTAGTCATATAGCATGACTTTAAAAAATGTCAATATTTTTTACTATTAAGCTTAAGAGACCAGTTTGTTGGTTTATTGTTGGAAGCTACCTTCGATCAAGTCTCCTTTTACCAATGCCTGTTTAATGTTCGTAATGGTCTTATACTGGGTGGGGATAATTTCAATGCCTGCATCAGAGAGGACATAAAATGGCCCACGTCCTTCCAGCCTCTGTCTACTTACCAATATATCTACACCATTTTTGATCAACCATTCACTTACCTTTATGCCCTTCCCCTTCTTTTCTTTAGCATACGGGTTAGATACAATTCTTTCCTCTAAAATGTAATTATCCTTCCTCAATTTGATAAAATAAAAGTAAGGGGCATCGCCAAAGTGCTCTGAGATAGTAACCTGGTCAACATCTAATGGGGCGGTATAGACCAAGCTATCCTTGGATATGGGTTCGTAGTGAATCAAGATATGGTCTACATGGGGGATTTTTTGTTTGATCATTTGCTCAATTTGCTTACTAATCAGATGGGCCTTCTCAAGATTATGCACCCTAAGGGTTATCGCCAATTCAATAAACTTATACCTCCCCGAACTCCTCCCTAAAATCTTTTTTATCTCTGCTACATGGGGTTCGGACAAGGCAATGTTCCTTACTTTGTCCAAGGTGGCAAAATCTATAGAGGCATCTAAAAGAACCTTAACGCTATCCACAAGGATCTCTAAACCAGCCTTACCAATGAGGACCGCTATGAACAATGCCACAATCTTATCCAGACCAATGCCAAATGTCTCTCCCAATAGTCCTACCAAAATGGCCAGTGCTGAGAACATATCCGTCTTAATGTGCTGGGCGTCGGCTATAATGCTGGGAGAGCCTATCTCTTTTCCCTTTTTATATTCATATCGAGAAAATAGATATGTGATAACCATGGTTATACCTACGCCTATTATGGCTACGGGGGTTTGGCGAAGGGGAGTAGCCCTTTCTTTGGCAAAGACAATTTTGATAATTTCAAAGCCTGCGCCAAAGATTAAAAAGGCCACCAATAGAGAAATGAGGTTTTCAACCTTATATAGACCATAAGGGAAGGCAGGGGGGTGACGTTTAGAGAGCTTAATGCCTATAAAGATAGTACTTGAGGCCACAACATCAGAGAAGGAATGGATGGCATCGGCTGCTAGGGCCAAACTCCCTGAGACCTTTGCCAAACCATATTTAAGGGCTACCAAGGAGATGTTGATCACAATAGAGGCCAAGGCCAATCTTTCACTTGTCTCCATTGTTTATAAATCCTTATAAATAAAGAAAATTTCAAGCCCCATCTCTTTAATCAAATGGGAGATAAGATCTTCTAAATCTAGTTCATTTCCCGGAGGTACCATCAATCTTACAACTGCCTTATATGGATCTATAGTCCTAAACTGGGCCAATCCATCATAGGCCTCTATAATCCATTGAAAAAAGGCAATCTTATCCCTAGGCAATTGAATAATCCAATCTTTACTCTTCACAGTTTGAAAGTAGGCCTAAAATGGATAGTTCGACGTGTGGTGGTTTTTAATATCTTCTTTGAGATAGGGTGCCTTATCTCCCTTGGTCTTTTTAAATAGCTAGTAAACACCCCAAAGCCCCTTATCTCAACCCGGCCCGATTTAATCCCCTCTGTGAGGCCAGAAAAAAATGCGTTGACCAAAAGTTGCAGGTCTTTTTTAGGAATTTTTGGAAAATGAGAGGCAAGCTCAGCAACTAAATCCCTTTTTAACATCTTATTACTCAAATTTTAATATTTTCTCATTCTTGCTCAAAAATTCAAAGAGGCTAGAAAAGAACATCTCCCAAATAGATTCCTTTCTTTTTAAAAAAAATGTACCTGGTTTTCCCCTAATCCCGCCCAATTTTGCTGCCAACATAATAGCATCTTGAAGGTTGCCCAGTCTATCCACAAGTCCTAGCTCTTTTGCCCTTCTCCCAGTAAATATCCTTCCATCGGCTATTTCTTCAACCTTGTCTAGAGGCAGGCCTCTCCCTTTGGCAATGGCCTCTACAAATTGTGTATGGACATCTTTGATTACCCTTTCCAGTAGCATCCTCTCCTCTTTTGACATCTTTCTAGTAGGAGAGCCAATGTCCTTAAATGTCCCACTCTTTATAACCACTGGCTCCAGCCCCAATTTATTTAGAAGCTGCTGAATGTTTAAAAACTCCATCTTTACCCCAATACTACCAGTAATAGTGCCTGGTGAGGCCACAATCTTATTGGCTGCTGATGCAATATAATAACTACCAGAGGCAGCCACAGTCCCCAAGGATGCAACTATAGGTTTTTTTCTGCGAAGTCTCATTATCTCTAAATATATCTCCTGAGAGGGCCCAACGGTCCCGCCGGGAGAGTCAATCCTCAATACAATTGCCTTGATGTGCTTATTTTCTCCCAATTTAATTAGATTGTTTAAGGTAGGATTGGAGCTCTTTATGAGCCCCTTTATCTCAATGATACCAACCTTTTCACCTGTAATAATTATCCCCTCTTCAAAGACATAATGTGCCAAGGAAAAACCTAGAAAGAATATAAAGATTAAAAAAGATAGCTTTAGGAAAAAGCTTAATATAGGGTGTCTCTTCTCACTCATCAAAGTGCCTTATATAGAAATATCAAAAAACTAGTTATATAGATAGTAATTATCAAAAGTGGACTAAATGTTGGCCTTTTATATATCAAGATAAGATACGAAATTGCCATAAGTAAAATACCCTCTAAGGCCAACCAAAGATGGATATTAGTAGCCTCTACAAACAAAGGGGCTTTAGCATAAAACAAATCTGCCAAAAATACAAGTATCCCTAATGTAAATATACTACTATGCAGGGTGGTGTTTATGGACTCTGATAGTTTACCTTGTTTCATTTGAGACGATAGGGTAGCTATCCTGGGTGAGCAGGTAATTGCAGCCAACAAGAAGCCACCTACTAGGGAGGTGTTTAGTTTAAAGGCAGTTGCCATTTCATGACATGCATAGGCTAAAGGTCCGCCTACAGCAAAAATGAGTAAAGAGGCAATAAAAAGGCGGGCATAAATGATGTGTATCTTCAACTCTTGCTCAGTATGCCTTGAGAGTACATCCATAGACACCTTTACGTAGAAGAGGTAGCCTATCAATAAGATTAAACTTGCCCAGCTAACGTGTAAAATACCTACTCCCCCCTTCCATATACCTAAACAGACCACGATTGTCAAAATTATACTAGATAGTACAGTTGTATAATGTATATCAAATTCCTTTCCTCTATTTAAGGAGAGCAATAGGGCCAAAGTAAAGAGATTGAATAGATTTATACCCAATATCCCTGCCAGGGCCAGTTTTGGATCGTGGGCGACAACGATGGCACCAGTAATGACGGACAATTCGGGCAAAAAGGTAATGGCATTTAGAACAAGGTGCCTTAATTGGGTACGTTTATAGGGTTGAGATAGGAAAAATCTAGCATACTCAGGCAAACGCCTGCCGGCAAAAAAGATTACTAGGCTAGAGGTAATAAGCCTGATCCATATTTTTGAATTATATAATGGCACTTTTTAAGAGATCCTCGGTTTGATCAAATCCCCTAATTTAAGGGTAGTTTTAGAATTGGAGGCATATTTAAAAGTAGAATTTTCTTCTTCTAATTGCCTTAAAGAAAGTCCTATTTTTTTCTCCTCAGGGTTTAATCTAATTACCTTTGTCTTTATATCATCGCCTATTTTAAAGTTATCATTTAGGTTTTTCGCCTTATCTCGATAGATCTCAGAGACATGGACCAACCCTTCGATTCCCTCCTCAATTTCTACAAACAGACCAAAATCTGTGATATTTGTTATCTTTCCAGTTACTATATTACCTATTTGGTACTTCTCTCCTATAGTCTCCCATGGATTTGGTGTGAGTTGCTTTATACCCAAGGCCAATTTCCCCTTTTCTTTGTCTATCTCCAACACCTTTGCCTTAACAACTTGTCCCTTTTTATACAGGTCTGCCGGGTGTTTAATGCGTTTTGTCCAAGATATATCAGAGACATGGACTAAGCCATCTATACCCTCCACTACCTCTACAAAGATCCCAAATTTTGTAATGTTTTTTATCTTCCCCTCTACAATGCTGCCTACAGGGTATTTTTCCTGGACAATCTCCCAGGGGTCTGGCCCAATCTGCTTTATGCCAAGGGAAATACGCCTCTTCTTTACATCATGTCCTAATATCTTAACCTCCACTGTATCCCCTACAGAGATTACCTCTGAAGGGTGCCTTATCCTCTTTTTTGTCCAAGACATCTCTGATATATGGATAAGCCCCTTTACCCCCTCTTCCAATTTCACAAATGCACCATAGTCTGTAAGGTTTACTACACGCCCTTTCACTGTTGCCCCTATGGGATATTTTTGAGGTACCTTAATCCATGGGTCTTCTGTAAGCTGTTTCATCCCCAGAGATATCTCTCCCCTTTCTGGATTAAACTTTAAGACCTTTACCTTTACCTCATCCCCTATCTCAAACTTGTCTGAGGGGTGGTTTATCTTGTCCCAGGATATATCTCTAATATGAAGCAGTCCGTCTATACCCCCCAAATCAATAAATGCCCCATAGTCTGTGATATTTTTTACCCTCCCATAAATTACAGCCCCCTCTTTTAAGATAGATAAGGTGCGCTTCCTCTGCCTCTCCCTTTCTTCTTCCAATATCAAGCGGCGGGATAATATTACATTATGAAGGCGCTTATTGTATTTAATGACCTTAAAGGGATAATCCTTTCCTACAAAACTATCATAGTCTTTGACAGGCTTGATATCTACCTGAGATCCTGGCAAAAAGGCAGGTGTGCCAATGTCTACAATAAATCCCCCCTTTATCCTTTTTACTATTTTGCCACGGATAATCTCATTCTGATTATAGGCCTTCTCTATATTCTCCCAGGTTTTGATCTCAATAGCCCTTTTTCTGGATAGAGATATGCTGCCATCTGCTTGATTCATCCCTTGAAAAAGCACATCTACTGTATCTCCTTCCTTTACAGAGACATTGCCTGAGTTGTCAGTAAATTCAGAGATGGGTATAGCCCCCTCAGTCTTGTACCCAATGTCTACCATGACATGGTCTTTACTGATACAGACTACCTTTCCTGATACAATTTCCCCCACCTGGACCTCTTTAATGCCTTGCTTATAGAGCTTCATTAGTTTTTCCTGACTTTCTTCTGATTGAGAGACTTTAGATTCTTCATTCATAGAGATTGACCTCCTGCATTCTTGATAAAATATAATCCAACATCTTATCTACAACCTTATCTGCCTCTATGCAAGTAGTATCAATAATTATTGCGTCTGGAGCAGGTTTTAGTGGGGCTAAAGGACGCATCTTATCTTGCTCATCACGCCTAAGGATCTTTTGGTATATCTCGTCAAAATCAATGTTCCTCCCCATCTCTTTTAATTGTCTTAAGCGCCTTTCAGCCCTAACCTTGGCTGTAGCGGTGAGGTAAAATTTTATAAAGGCATCTGGGAATACCACAGTACCCATATCCCGCCCTTCAAAAATGGCCTTGCCTTGGGCCAATGCCCTTTGCCACTGCCAAAGGGCCTCACGTACCTCTAACCTCTGGGAGATTAAAGAGGCCATCATGCCTATCTCCTCAGTCCTAATAGCCCCTGTCACATCCTCATTGTCTAAATAAACTAGGTCATCTTTGAAATCTACCCGTGATGGTAAACTATATGCCAGTTTGGTCAAGGCCTTATCACTAGTTACCAAGTCCCTTTTTACAGCTAGGGCCAAGGCCCGGTACATGGCCCCTGTATCGATATATTTAAAATCAAGTATTTTGGCCAATTCCTTAGCTACTGTAGTCTTTCCCACCCCACTAGGCCCATCTATGGTAATAATCAAACCTTTGCCCATATCTGCTTAAGGTTTGAGATAAGTTTCTCATTCTCTTCAGGCCTTCCAATGGTAATGCGAAGATATTCCTCCATTCCATAGCTTTTCATAGACCTTACAATGATACCCCTAGAGAGCAATTCATTGCAAATATAATCTGCCTTATCGGCTAGATATATAAGTAAAAAATTGGCCTCACTAGGTATTGTCATTATACCAAGCTTCTTAAATTCATTCATTAGATATGCCTTCCCTTCCCAAATAGTCTTTCTTGTCTTTTCCAAGAAGCCTTCATCATCTAAGGCAGCTAGTGCACCTATTTGGGCCAAGCTATTTACACTAAAGGGGTCCCTTACCAATTGAAGATAATGGGCCAAGGGGGCATCTAAGATGCCATAGCCAATCCTCAGCCCTGCCAGGCCATGTGACTTTGAGAATGTACGCAAAACAATCAAATTTTTAAAGTCTTTTAAATAATTTAGGCTATTGATTTTCCTAGAATCCTCTACAAAATCAATATAGGCCTCATCTAATACAATTATGACAAAAGGGGGTACCTTTTCTAAGAAATTTTCCCATTCATAGACAGTAAAGATTGTGCCTGTAGGGTTGTGGGGATTGTTGATAAAGATGAGTTTTGTTTTTGAATTTATCTTTTTTGAGATTTCATCTAAATCTATCTTAAACTCTGATAGTGGTACCTTTACTACCTTGGCATGGTATAGGCAAGCAACCTTTTCATAAATAGAAAAACTGGGTGAGGGGATGATGACTTCATCATTAGGCGATAAGAAGACATGGCCAACTAGCCCCATAATCTCATCAGAGCCATTTCCCAAAACAATCTGCTCTGGTTTTATGCTTAATTTTTCTGCCAATCTCTTACATAACTCCCACCCAGAGCTAGAGGGATAGCGATGGAGGTATGGCAAGGCCTCCTTAATGGCCAATATAGCCTTAGGGGAGGGGCCTAAGGCATTCTCGTTTGAGGCCAGTTTAATTACCTCATCAATTCCGTATTTTCTTTTTATCTCCTCAATAGGTCTACCTGGGGTATATGGCTCTAAAGAACGGATATGTTTAGGAATGGCAAATTTCATTTAAAAAGCTTATATCCCAAAAGCGATGAAAAATCAACACTATAACTTAAGATCCTTTTCCCTTTTAATATATGCATATGCATTGTGGTTATGGATAGACTCGAAGTTTTCAGCCTCTACTGAAAACCATGTTACATTTGGGTCATCTAGTAGCCTTTTTGCAATATCCCTTACTACATCCTCAACAAACTTTGGGTTTAGGTATGCATGCTCTGTCACATATTTTTCATCTGCCCTTTTTAGGATAGAAAATACCTCACTTGAGCCTGCCTCTTCTACAATCTTGATAATATCCTCTAACCACATAAACTTCTTAAACCTTATCTTTAAATCTACTACCCCCCTTTGATTGTGTGCACCAAACTCACTAATCTCTTTAGAACAGGGACATAGGGTACAGATAGGTACCTTTACCCCTACTACCAAATCTATCTTTTCCTTTAGAGAACCAATAAAACGGCACATATAGGCCATAAGCCCCTTTGCCTTTGATACCGGTGCCTCCTTTTCAATAAAATATGGAAACTCTATCTCTAGGTGGGCAGAGACTGCATTTAGCCTCTCCTTCATGGTTTGGAGGATCTTTTTGATGACCTTTAGACTTATTAGCTTATTATGGAATTCATCTATTATCTCTATAAAGCGGCTCATATGTGTGCCCTTAAATTGATGGGGCAGTCCTACATACATATTTATGGAGGCTATAGTAGACTGGGTACCTTTTGTTTTGTCTAAGACAATTATAGGGTAACGAAGATTCTTTACGCCAGCCTTATCTACCTCTATGTGCCTATAATCGGGCATATTTTGCACATCAATCATATCCTTCATCTTTACAAATTTACAAAAAAAGAAAGGCAATGTCAAAATAATTGACTATTAAGCATAGCTTGATATAAATCTTTTGTTGTGCCATTTAAGGTAGCCCTTATTTCAATGCCCTGGCCAGCCTCTTATAGGCCATCTGTCCAATTAGGTGCCTTAAAGGCCTTTTTAAACCTCCAAAAGATAGATGTGGATACATTTCATTTTTATCCAGAGGTAGCAGATGCCATTGGTATTGGTGTATATGAGACAATTTCTAGCTCAAGCTTTACCTCTGAGGCCATATATGCCTCCTTACTCTTTCCCGAAAGGGAAAATA
>Ga0190286_1000065_pt1 | contig 56848 bp, 57 predicted proteins | sample 48691834_MG_FD_183241 | JGI IMG/M metagenome (GOLD analysis project Ga0190286, IMG submission 183241) | Hydrothermal vent microbial mat bacterial communities from Southern Trench, Guaymas Basin, Mexico - 4869-18-3-4_MG | ecosystem: Environmental > Aquatic > Marine > Hydrothermal vents >... | reverse complement strand
TTTTAATATTCTTTTAGGTCTGAACTTTATATAACGATTCCGGCATATACGACGTTGCGGCTGAAGGGAGCAATGTCCCGAAGGGTAAGGGCAAAGCCCGCAGCGTATATGCTGTGTTAGGCAATGCCGCCGGGCCAACAGATAATATTACAGGCTCCTTAGAAAATACCAAGCTACCACTCCTACTAAAATGAATACCACACCAGTTACCCTTGCAATCTTCACCGCAGTCTTTGGTGCAGGATGAGCTATATTTATTGTGGCTGGGAAAATGATAAGATTCAGTCCTATCATTACTCCCATGAAAAGATAACCTAACGCACCTTTATCTTCTTGAAACCGCATAAATAAAAGAACCTCGCCAATCACCAAAGCAAATATATACCAAGCAATAGAAAGTTTCAGATATTTATGGATGTAATTGACGAAACTTTCAAGTTGTCGTTCGCAATCATCACTACAAATGAAACCATAAACCTTTTGTTTTCGATATTCCACGGTATGCGGCTTCATGTTTTCCTTTTTGCTCCCGCACCAAAGGCACTTGTTCACTGTCATTTCTATTGTATGTTTTTTACCCATAATTCTTCCCTCCCCGCGATTTTGCATAACGTAGTTATATCCGTACTCTTGGTGCTGATATGGTGCCATTTTGGGGTGATATTTGCACTTAGTGCTAATATGCTTCCTATAAGAATATCTTCATCAAAGAGATTTTGAAGTTTTGAAATCACCCCTTCACTATAAGAAATTTCCCAGTATTTTTTCTCTGGGGTCCATCTTCTTCCAGAAATCGGTTTTATCTTCCTTATTAACTCTTGATTGTAAGGATTGCGAATTATAACCTTATCGTTTTCCCCAATTTCAATTTCCACAGCAAGGATTTCCCCTTTCCTTACAATTTTACCTGCCTGCGCAGGCAGACATTTTGTAAACATCTTTTGGGTCATTGTTTCTCTCACACCTTCCATTATAGTTTTAACCTTTTTCAATATCTTACAGCAAAAAGAAAAAGCCAGTTTTAGTTTTTAAAAAATTTTTTTCAGGGTTAAATTGAACATCTCAATAGCTAAACTCTTATATAAATGCGCTAAAAAACCTGCACAAAAAGGTTGAACCTCTTTTTGTGCAAAATTAAGTCCATCATTAGTAGAAGTCTTTTACACAGTGTTATCTGCTGTTGTGGGCAGTAAAAGTTAATACCTCCAATAGCTTGCATCTTTATCCTTGGCTGGGTTCTTAATCCCGCTGAATTTTCTCTCTGTCCATTTGATCTTCGGTGAATCGTTATCTATATAGTAACTTTTTCTTCCTGTAATTCCATATTCTTTAGGCCAAGCATAGCAGAACCAAAAGTCCCCAAAAGAACAGACATTAAATAAATAGCCACCGATTTCACGCACAGTAGTCTTGGGAATTCTCGGATAAGCTAAAAAGATTTGCATAGTATCAATTTCTTCAACATTGTAAGGAAAACGGTTGTTTTTTGCCTTAAACGCCTCGAATGCTTTATATATTCTATATAACATTTCCTTTGCCTTTTCTTCATTTTCGCTTATTGACTGGGTATTTTGCTCGATATTCTTTCTATCTGAACCTGTAATCTTATGTTGGCTCAAATTATATAAGCCAATTCCCAGAATAACTATAATTGCTCCTATCAATGAAAAAATACCTATTTTATTAATTAGTTTTCTTGCCTTGCTCATTGCTTGGAATTTTGGTAAATATCCCAACAATCAAAAGCACACCTACCGCTACCAAAATAGCCGCTATTAAATACCGCACATTATGCCAAAACCAAAGATAAGCGGTCGAATGTCTGGGAGTTAAAAGCAGGGGTTCAACAAATATTGCCCCTAAAATTCCTACTAATATAAGAACGCAACCAGTGACTATAAATTTTTTCTTTACCCTATTTTCAAAAGACTCCATAGTTTTTCTCCTCTTTAATTACTGGCCACAATTTTTAATACACAACTGTTATGATAAGGACTAAATCTTTTTTAGAATCAATTGGCTTGCCACAATAGCTACAAATAATGTTATGCTCCATAATATCCTCCAATAATTGTCAGGCAAGCATGGCGTATAACTTCTCCATTCCAGAACTGTTCGGATGCATTGCCAAATAAAAAAGAATATGCAAACAGTCCGCATATACCCCTCTGGAGGGCTATTTTTGCCGACACCTTCTGGGTCATTATTTCTCTCATACCTTTCATATAGTCTTAACCTTTTTCAATATTATATAATAACTTACAGCAAAAAGATAACAAAAAGCCAGCTTTAAAAAATTTTGCACAAAAAAGGCTGAACCTCTTTTGTGCAAAAAGCCACTTCTCCGAAATTCACAAAAATAAAAAAGTTGCTAAAAGTAAAAATACAAATTTCTTATTATTTGATGTTTTCATATATATTACCTCCTGAATCTGCTAACTAAAGGTTTATTCCTTTAAATCTCTTGACTATTATTTCTTTTTCCTTTCGATAAAAAATTAAAAATAAAACAAGAAATACCAAATGGCCTAAGGTAGTTGGAGTATCTCCTATATTTAAGTTGAAATAATCAAAAATTTTGATTCCACCAATAAAAAGAATATAAAAAAATGTAATCAAATAGAATTTACACTTTGTTAATAAAAAAATCCAATATGTCAAAATTCCAAAGAAGGTAAGGAATATTACTCCCCAGGGAAAAAACCTTTGTGAAATCACTCGTATAATGAATGAAAATATACCTAATAAAAACAGAGCCCAAAATAGATATTTTTTTCTCATATGGATTTTCATACTTTCATTAATTAGTAATGGTTGAATGCAAAATAAAAATGAGCAGCTAACTTTTGAAGTTTTTCTTTCGACCTTTGATTAAGTTCAAAAGATAATTTTTTAATCATTTTTAATTTTTGTTCTCTTTCATAAATGTAAAGTATTTCTTGTTTAAGACTTTATTCTGCTAAGACAAAGTAGTGTTTTCTTTTTCATCGCCACATTCTGTTTTCTATAGATCGATTTCATATAACAGCTGGCGAACAAAAAAATTGCCAAAGATAATTTGGAGAAATTTTTCCCTGCTTGCGGGCAGAGGATAGGTAAAGATTTCTCTTTTATCCGTCATTAAGCGACAGTTGTGCTGATTTTCTTATGATTTCGACGCTATTTCTAAAAAGATTCTTGATACAAGGCCTAATACAACAGCTAATATGTTTAAGGAAATTATTTTCCATCCCGACTTCTGTTTAACCCCATAGAAGGTGCCAATAATCCCGAATGTTATTGCTACTATGCTACATCCCTTTCCAAAGATAAAGAAGGAAATTACAGCAGAAATTAATCCTAATTTTGCTGTCCATTTAGGATCTTTAAATTTAGCCCATCTATCAAGCTTTTGTTGATTGTTCTGGTAGTTCTCCATATAAGTAATCTTCCCCTTTGTCATCTAAGTTTAAAACTATTTATGGCTTCTTCAAAATATTTGCGATTATCAGCAAAATTTCCAGGTTCATCATATGCACTTAAATGATAACAAATTCCGTTCTTCAAGAAAAAATATCCTAATGTTCTATACTCCTCACCAGTAAAAGAATCTATTCCTTCATATTCTACCCTAATAGCCTTTCTACCGTTTAATTCAATTTCCTTAGGCGACTCAATAAAACAAAAATTCTTAAGCGACCATTTTGCTGTATCAAGGGAGGTATTTACGTAATCCCATACTGTTGGCTCCGTTCCTTTAAAGATAACATTGGCAGGATTTTCAATTGTAAGAGTAACTTCAGGGTTTGATTTTACAGAACGGACAGGATATTTAAAAAAGCTTAACTGTAAACCAAAGGGACATTTTTCTCTTAAAAACTGCCTTAGTAAATTGTAAACCTCTGATTCTCGTTCTTTATTTTTTAGCCATGCTTCAAGAATTGTCCATTCTTTGGGTTTCTCCATATGCCATCCCTCTGGCCCTTGAATGCTAAATCCTAACTTTTCATTCGCATAAAGATTTCCTTCTGCTACAACTTCTTGATTACTTAAACCTGGAAGAACTAACCCAATAGCCAAAGAAAAAAATAATAAAAATCTCCTGATTCTATTCATTCTTCTCACCTCCTCATCTCTCTAATTTCATCGACTAATTTAGAATAAGGATAATAAGTTATATGATAGTATTTACCTTCTTCTATTTTAGGTTTTGTTCCACTATAACGGTATATAGTATTATCATTTTCAAAAGAGAATGTTTGGTAAGGACCTTCGCGTGGAGCACCTCGATGTTGCCTTGCCCAAATTACCAATCCCTCTTTTTCGCACAAATGTCCACCACGAGTAATTGCAAAGAATTCATCTTTAATACGGGGTAAAAGAACAAAGAAACAGATAAGCATAAGTATAACAATTAAAAAGCCATTTGCAAATAAATGTTTCTTATCAATGCCCCTGATGAGTAAAACTGTCCACCATAACATGAAAATAGTTAATCCTGAAAGTACTATCAATCTAACCCAAGCTCCTATCATAATTTTTCCTTTTATCTTTTAGCTATAATAGCCATCTTCATCTTCTCGAGGTGGCCAAAATTCCATAAAGAAGAAATTCTTGTTCCTTATTGTATTAGCAAACTTATCTATTAAATGTTCTGGGCAGAGATATTTGTATTCAGAGAATTCTCTTTGCTCTTGTATTGTATTGGACCATATCGTCCTGTATCTTTTATTACATCCAATGTAACCCAAGTAAATCTCATTAACTTATTGCATTTAATACAGGTAGTATCTTGGGAAGGCAAAAAGCTTCTTAAAGGCTCAACCACAAACTTCTTTGCCTCTTCATCTACAAACTTAGTAAAAGAATAGGCCTCTTCAAGCAAAGGCTCTACAAAAACAATCTTCCCTTTAAAGTTAAATAAATCTATTTTAAATTGCTTTAATAAGCAGTCAGTACCTAACATTCGAGGAGTATTATGTGTCTGATACTTATAGTAGGTGGAATTATACTTATGTAATTTTTGGAATTCTCTCTGGCAGGCTTGGCATAATTTTGGTTCAGGTTTTAAAAAATCAAAAAGCCCCATCAAATTCTCCTTTTGTCAAATGTAAAAGAAAAATTAGAGCAATTTCGCCCAACGTCTCAAGGCTAAAAGAAGTCTTAAGCAAAGCGAAAGATTTGGAGAAAATGATTTTATCATTTTCTCTTTTAGCCTTTGTTATCTGATGTTTTGGACGGCATAAAAACAGTAAAACTGTCCTTTCTCTTACCACAGCCTCTCTTCAATTCTTTTATCTATCACAACGCTGGGATTTCTCGATTTAATATCTCTAACCAGTTCCTCTTTCTTTTTTAATATGCCGAGATTTATCTTTTGAATATTTCCATCAGTTGATTTTCCAATTACAAGCCAATATAAACCTGTTTTTCCTTTCTTGGCTTTTATTTCAGTAATATTATCCCAGGATAGCTCAACATCTTTTATGAATGTCTTAAAATATACTGAATTTGCATCTGAAGAGACACTCACTCTTAATGACCTTAAAAAAGCTAATATACCTAAGATTGAGATTATAATTAAAAATACTGCTCCAGACTTGTTTTCAATTCCAGGCACCAAGATAATAGCTAAAATACCTATAATAAACCAGAAAGTCATAAACCCTATAATTATAGAGTAAATTTTTGTTGTAGAATAAATTCTCTTCATTCTATTTTAAAACAAAATATTTAATCTAATACTCCTTTCTTTTTTAACCAGTCCTCTAACCATCCAATCCTTCTGTGGTCTGGCGTTGCAGTATTTTTAGCCTTATTGAGCATCTCAATAGCTAAATTCTTATATAAAATGCGCCGAGGGTCTAATTGTGGCCTCTGAAGATACAGTTGAGTATATGAGCGAGATAATTTACAGTAGGCATAGCAATTATCCGGACGTAACTTAACTGCCTCATTAAATTCTTTAATTGCCTTTTCATAATCACCTACCTGAAAATAAAGATAACCTAAAAAATTGTGGCCAAAGACATCTTGTGGTTCTCTCTTCACATATTCTTTCATTTCCTTAATTGCGCTCTTATATTGATAGGCAGAATCTACATATTCTATAGCTAAATATTTATAGGGAAGTGGGCTTTGTGGGTTAAGTTGCTTAGCCTTTTTCAAAATAGGTATCGTCCTGGGCCCCATCGAGGTAATGGTATATAATTTTCCTAATTCCATAACTATATTGAAATCATTAGGACTCCTCTTATAGGCCTCTTCTAATCTGAGAATCTCCTCAGCTAATCTTTGATCATCTTCTATTTTATAAATATCTTCTCCTTCTAAAGGAATATCCTGACCTGTATAGTAGGGACAACGAGATAAAAGGTCAATGTAGGGATAATTTGCCCTCTCTATACCCCAGTAAGGGCTTGGACCAAATCTAATATATTTACGTTGATGGACAATATCATATTTCCACCCTCCGTTAGTTTTACAAAATAAAAATGGGGCGTTATCCCAACCTTCTTTATTACCAAAAAATATTACCGCGTAATTTTCGTTCTGAATAACTTCGTAGGGTTTGTTAGCATACTTTCGTATGCTTTTTTCAAATCGAGAATCAGGTAAATTCTGATAATCTCTATAGATAAGCTTGGTAAGTTCAGTATATACACCTAAATAGGGAGTTCTTACTTTATCCCGCCAACTCTGGATTCTTATTTGCCAGGCTTCTTGAGGTGTTCTACCTGCAGGATATTTACTACCAACATCCTTTATTTTCTCTTTTTTAAATTTTGATAAATCCCTCTTTGCTCCTGCTCCTCCTGAAAGCAGTTCTCTATCCAACTGTAAAATTATATCAACAGTATAATCTCCCTTGCTTTTAATTTGCGCCCGGTTTTCTAACCCCTCCATAACCGCTAACATACCTATACCCAATTGTCCTCCTAAAAAATAAGGCCTTAATTGTAAATCTTCAATATAACCACAAAATGCATCGGTAAAGACATCCTCCAGCTCATAGGAAACTTCTAATTTTACCTGTTTTTCTCTATCCGCCAATAAAAGCACAATGCCTCTTCCTGCACATTTCTCTCCAATTTTCCAATTGTTGAGCAACTTAACTGCTACCTCCTCAATAGTTTCTCCCCTATTCAGAGAGGGTATGGTTACAATTACTGCTTCTATGCCAAAATTCTCTCTTATTCTCTTAAGATAATTATGAGTATATTCAGAGACCCCTTCTAAAATTCGGGCATAATCGTAAACATAAACTTCCTTTGATGGCCGCTGCCTATAGTCTATCTTTAAATCCTTGAAAGAAAATTTATAATATACAAACCAGCCCGCAATAACCAATAATAAAATTCCCAGTAAGACTAATATAAAATTTTTTCTACTCATTCTAAGTCTTTATCTTTTATCTCATAAAATTATTTGTTTTCCTCCTCTATTGTGTGAAGCATATCTGTGGCATATTCATTGGCTGGGTCTAATTCTAAAACTTTCTTAAACCATCTTTTAGCTTTTTGGTAATCCCCTTTCCAATCATAAAGATAGCCTATCCAGTTATAACCATAAATTTTCTTTCCAGAAACTCTGATATACTTCTTCATATACTCAACAGCCTTATCGAATTTGCCCATTCTTGTATAACAGATAGCAACATAAAAGTAACCGTTGGCATCAGAAGGTGCAAGTTCAGTATATTTTTTAAGATATTCTAAAGCAGTTTTTGGTGAACAGAAATTATCTCGATTAATCAATCCTAAGTATCTATAGGCACGGGCATCTTTTGGATTTAGTTTTATTGCTTTTTTAAAAAGAGGAACTGCCTCTTTGGCAACGCATAAATCAAAAAATATTTCCCCTAAGGAGATTATAGTTTCAAAATCATCAGGGTTTTCTTTTAACCTTTCTTTATATAAGTTTATATAATAATCGTAATTGCTTCTTACTGAAGAAAACTTTCCAAAATCATCATAGAAATGATAATCCCAGACATATTTAGAATACTGATTATTTTCAAAGGCAAACATATAAGGGTGGCTGTCGCCGCCGATAAACCAATCATTATTTTGATTATACCTTACCCATTTGCCCATACTTAAAATATCTACCTGCCAACCTTTATCTGTTCTCTTCATAAACATTGGCCCTTCTTTTCTACTACCTGGATATAAAACTACAGCATAATCTCCCTTCACTTTAATCTCATAAGGCCTTGAATACCTTCGATATAAATCTCTGCATAAGGCTTTACTTGATTTAGGAATACTTCTCATAAGCACCCTTGATTCTTCGGTGTACATCTCTAAGGCAGGGTCACTAATACATTTTTTAATTTTCTCCATCCACCTCTTAAGAAGTTCTTCAGGTGTGCTTTGAGCAGAAAAATATCTTTTTTCTTCCTCTGATAACTCTTCTCTTTGAGCCAACTCTCCTATTTTTACCCTTCTTTTTATACCTGCACCTGCTGATAAATACCCTTCCATTTTTCTTCTAATCTCCTCATCTGTTAGCCTTCCTTCAGCTCTTCCAATGAACTCCTCTCTTGTTGCAGAAAGCCCTTCATCTACCTGGTTATTTTCAAAATATGGTTTAAGTTGCTTTCTTTCAATATATCCACAGAAAAGGTCAGTAAAAATACCTTCTACTCCATAACCAACCTCTACCTTTATAAGTTTTTCTTTATCGGATAAAAGCAGAAGAATTCCTTTGCCCTGGTTATCTCTTCCTATATTCCAGCTGGTAAACATACAAGATGCAACCTCACTGATACTTTTCCCCTCTAAAGAAGGAATAGTTACAATAAGCATCTCAATTCCATATTTTTCTTTAAAATACTTCAGGTGCTCTTCCATATTTTCCTTAGTATATTTTAGAAGGTGGGCATAATCAAACACATACTCTTTTTTAGAAGGCCGCCGTTTAATAATTTTTTCTAAATCAAACCTCTCTTTATTAAATATTCCACAACCTACCAAAAATATTAAAGATAAAAATACAATTCTTTCTGAGGTCTTCTTATATACCATTATAAGAGATTTACATTTAGTTTTTTTACCTTCCATTTTATTCCTCCCTATTGTTCCCGGCCAACTGAAATAAAAATTTACAATGTAACCTCCAGTCCACCATTAGAGACAGTGTGAATTTACATTAATGTCAAGGCATCTTCCAGTATCTCTTTCAACTTCTGCACACCCATTTTATCAAATTCAAAATATCTAACGCTTGCGCCAAGAAAAGCTGTAACACTTTCTTTTATTATAATTCTTTTTTTATTTTGCCTTTCAGTTAGTAAAACACTATGTCTAATTCCTATTCGATGTTCATCAATTACTCCGTAATCTTTGATTGTTTTGCCTGTAAAAAGAACCTCTTCTGCTCTTTTGAAAATACCCATTACGCTCCCCTCCTCTTAAAACTTTACCCTCACCGGCTCTTCTGCCTCATCCTTAGCCTCAAAATAATCCTTTTCCCCAAATCCAAACATAGGAGCAATTATATTCCCAGGGAAAGTTTTTATTTTTGTATTGTAAATCCTTACTGCATAGTTATATCTTTGTCTGGCAACAGCAATTCTATTTTCTGTTCCTTCTAACTGGTCTTGCAAAGCCAGAAAGTTTGTGCTTGCTTTCAGGTCTGGATAGTTTTCCACTAAAGCAAAAAGGCTCTTTAAGGTCTTTGTTAATTCTGATTGAGAAGCAGAAATTGCAGTCAGGTCTTCTTTAGATAATGATTTCTTAGATGAAATTTTTTCTAAAAGACCTTGAGCTTTTGCTCTCGCCTGAGTTACTTTTAGCAAAACCTCTCTTTCATGCTGAGCATAACCTTTTACTGTCTCAACTAAATTGGGAATTAAATCTAATCTTCTTTGTATAACTGTCTCAATCTGAGCTTTTGCCTCTTCCACTGCTTTCTCAGATTTAACTAAACTGTTGTAAGTTAGAATTAAACCTATCCCAAAAACCCCTAAAATAATAACTAACCCAATTATTAGAAATAAACCCACCTGAGCTTTCATTTTGCACCTCCTTTTTCTTTATAATGCCAGTTATTATTAGTATCAAATACATAAAGCTGGCTCATTTTCTTTAAATCTATTTTCCAGATTCCACCTTCTTTCTTTAATAAATAAGGAGGAACTTTTTTGGAAGGTGGTCTAAAATAAATCACAGCCTCACAACAAGATTTTTTCTCTACATAGAAATCTAAAACCTTTTAAATCATTGTATTCTCTTCTCATTAAAGACTTTGAAGGATTAACTATCCTTTTTGATTCAGAAGTTATCAAATTAAAATATTCTCTAATATCTCCTTCCTTAAGTGCTTGCCTGTAATTTTTAAAAGTTTCGTAAGGCCTAGATTGAGGAAAAACTTGAAAAGTTAAAAACAGACTAAAAAATAGAAAGATTGCAAAGACCTTTACTCTCAAATATTTATTCCTTTTCATCTTTTACACCTTTTCCACTTCAAAATACTCTTTTGGCTCAAATTTAAAAACTTTTACTATTAAATTCATAGGAAAATATCTTAAAGAGGAATTATAAACTCTCACTTGATTATTATAAATCTCTCTTTTTCTTGGAATTGTATCTTCTATATCTTCTAACTGCTTCTGAATAGTTAAAAAATTAGCACTTGCTTTCAAATCAGGATATTTTTCTGCCAAAGCAAATAATCTTACCAAACCTGTGTTTAATTCTTTTTGAGATTCCAAAAATTTTTTTAATTTTTCTTTATCAAAAGCCAAAAAACCTTCTCCTGCAATCTCCTGAGCTTTACTCCTTGCCTGAGCAACTTGAAGTTGAGTTTCTTTCTCATGAGCAGCATAATTTTTTACTGCTTCTAAAAGAACAGGGACTAAATCTAACTTTTTCTGATATTGAGCTTGAATATCTGCAAATGACTTATTTGCCTTTTCTTCTCTTCTTACTAAGAGATTATAAAATAAAAGTACCCCCAACCCTATAAAACTTAAAATTATTATTAACAAAATAAATAAAAATAAAATTGCTCTCATTTTCTCACCTCCCTTTGTATTTATCCTCAACTTTTCTGCTTTATCAAAAACTGCACGTGCCTTCTCTTTAAAAATATCATTTTTTGTCTCTTTATAAATAAGCTCATAGATTACTCCTAAAAGAGAATATCCTAAAGAAGTTGGAGACTTCTCTATTCCTTTCCTGCAAAATTTAGCTGCTTTTAAGTAATCTCCTTCTTTAAGAAAACAATTTGTCTTTTGAAAATATTCCAAAGCCTCTAAGGATAAACTATACTTAGAAGATTGAAGTTTTCCCAAGTAAAAAGGGAAAGATGTTGCTAAAAAGAAAAATAAAAACCACGCTCCTAAAATTTTTAATAAAGTCTTTTCTCTTTTTCTCTTATGATTTAATACCTCCTTAAAGATTCTCTCTTTTTTTCCTTCTGACTCATCTAAAGCTTTAAGAAGAAGCTTTGCTTCCTCAGAATTTATCTTTCCTTCAAGCATCATCTTTTTTATTTTTTCTCTATCTTCTCTCATAAACTTTTAATAATATTTGCTGCCTCTTTTGCAGAAATTTCTTTTTTTTCTACTTTTTCTAAGATTTCCTTTTTATATTTTTCTCTTTCCTCTATTTCCTCTTTTAAGGCAGAAATTATCTCATCCAGCCTTGCCCTTACTGTAGGATAACTTACTCCTAATCTTCTTGCCATCTCTTTCAGACTCCCGCTACTTAAGACAAACATCTCAATAAATTCCTGATAAGAAGAGGGTAGGTTAAGAATGGGTGAGCTAATAAAACTTCCTTCCAAAGAAACTCCGCAACTTCTACACTTTAGCTTTCTAACTTTTAGCTTCCCTCCACATATAGGACACTTATCCAATCTCATCTTGCCTCCAAGGAAGGTATATCATAAAAATTAAAAAAATTCAAGACCAAACTTTAATTTTTTTAAACTTTTTCTCTCTAAAACTTTAACATTTTTAACTTTACAAATAAAACCCTTTAACTATTAGGAATGCTAACGCTAACTTGACATTTTATCTCAGAGGCGAGTGTCAAGTTAGGAAACGAAATGGTTAAAAATGAAAAAGATAAAAATAGGTTTGACCGATTTATTTCAACCTGCAGGTTAGATGGATTCAATGATAAGAAGAAAGATGTTTTATTCTTTTCAACATATTAGGATGGGTGCTTAATATCTCCATCATTTTATCGGCAAAGGAAAGTTTTACCTTCTTTTTTCTTAAAATGTCTAATTCTTCTGGGTCAATCGTCCCGCTTCTGTCAATATCTAACTGAGATAACTCATATATTTCCTGATGGGCTTTGGAAAGGTCATTTAAGAAAAATGCTTTAAGCCCCTCAATCTCTTTAAGAGATTCTTTAGGAATTCTTGCTGAGCCATAAACTAATTTATATAAGGCAGTAGCTAATTTATAAGGGGGATTGCCCAGCATTACCGAACCCCTATCAGCAAAATACTCACGAATCCGGGAAGCATAAAGAATTAGGAGGTTGGTGATAAAATAAACAATAAAAGCTACCAGTCCAATTAAAATTGTGTAAGCTCCCCCTTCACGTCTTCTCCCATAACTTCCAAAGAAAAGGAAACGCAAAGCTATCCAGTATAAAATAAGGGGTAAAGCAGAAAGTAAAGTGATAAATAAAACATCTCTATTTTTAAGATGGGTTATCTCATGTCCTAAAACTGCTTTCAGCTCATCCTTATCAAGCAAATTTAAAATTCCTCTTGTTACACATACTCTTCCATCAGCCAGTGTCCGCCCAAAAGCAAAAGCATTAGGAATTCCAATCTCTGCGATACCTACTCTAGGCTGAGGAATTTTTGCTTTTCTTGCCAAATCTTCTACCATCTCATAAAGCCAAGGCAAATCTTTCTTTCTTATATAACGCACACGCATACTCATTTCTACAATTTTTGGGCCAATCATATACTGGAATCCAAGAATCAATAAAGCAAGAATAAAATAAAAATAAAGGTTTCCAATGCCTATTGCTTGCATAAAAATAGTAATTATCCCATAAACAATTCCAAAAAATAAAGCTAAAAGTACCATCATCCTTAAATACAAAGAAAAACTCCTCATATCTCCTCCTCGTAATCAATCTCTTTCTCAAACTCTTTAATCACATTTTTTACCTCCCACTCTGTCTTCTTAATCTTATCTTTACATAACTTTATAAGCTCTATTGCTCTTTTTACCCTTAAAGATACCTCATCCACATCAACCCTTTCTGTCTCTAAATCCTCAAGAATTTGATTTAACTCTTTTATCGCCTCACTATATTTAATCTCCTTCTTCATTTATTCTTTTTACCTCCGCCTCAATTTCTCCTTTAAAAAAAACTGTCCTAACTCTATCCTTTTCTTTTAATAAAGAAGCATCTTTAATTGCCTTTTTGTCTTTAAAAGTTATAGAATATCCTCTTTTTAATATGTTTTTGGGGTCAAGCAAATTTAGCTTTATTTGCAGAGAATCTACTAAATTATAAACTTTCTTAAAAAAATTGTCCAGATGAATATTTAAAAGTCTCTTGATTTGCCTTACTTCATTCTTTGTAGAGGCTAATATATAACGTGTGCTACTTAAACATCTTTCTTCCATCTCAGTTAGTTGTGTATGGTGGGCTAAAAAATAATGAGAGACTAAAGAATCAAATCTTACTGCTTTTGATTTTAAATCCTTATTTTCTCTTTCTAAATAAAATTTAGCTTTATCCATAATTTGTTCGCCTAAATACTCTACCTCATTTTTAAAATTCTCTATTTTCTCAACAAGAAATTGAGCTACTTTAGTGGGAGTCTTTAAAGATATGTAAGCAACTAAATCGCAAACAGTAGTGTTAATCTGGTGTCCTAAAGCAGAAAACACAGGAATACGGGAGGTGGCAATTGCCTCAGCAATTTTCTCATTATCAAACCAACTCAAATCTGCGGTTGAGCCTCCACCTCGGGTAATAACAATTATATCTATGAAATCTCGGAATCTATTAAAAAATTCTAAAGCACCGACTACATCCCTCTCTACAAACTTACCCTGCATATAGGAATCATAAATAAAGATTTTAAACCCATAACCACTCCCCTTTAGCTCATTTATGAAATCATGATAGGCAGCTGAATCAAAGGAAGTAATAAGACCAATGCGCAGAGGGAGAAGGGGCAAGGCTAAACTCTTGTTCTTATCAAGGAGATTCCTCCTCCTTAAATCTTCTATAATCCTTTGGCGATTGGCAGCAACCTTGCCCAAGGTATAAAAAGGGTCAACATCAACTATTATCAATCGATACTCGCCCCATTTAGGGTAAAAATCTACTTTACATAAAAGCTTAACCTCGATATCATCTTTCAACTGGAATACTGATTCGGTCTCTTTAATACGCTTAAATATTTTTGGCTTTGTATCTTCAAAGATAATGGCTTTGACTTGAGCAATTATCTGATCTGCTTCAGGATGTTTCTGAACCAGGTTAAAATAGATATGTCTTTTGCTTGGGGAGGCTTTATAATCCTGAATTTCTCCACAGACCCAGATATAATCAGGAAACTCCTGCCGGATTAGGCTCCTTACAATGTTGTTAAGCTCAAAAATAGTATATATCCTTTCTGTCTTTAAAAAACTCTCTCTCATTTTACTAAAATTATAACATTCTGATTTTAATCTTCAACAAATAAATTCCTTGATTCCTTCAAAAATAAGCAAAACTCAACCTATACGAGATATTCCAACCTACGAGGTTAGTTTGCGAGGTTAGTTGAATAAGGTAGGAAAAATTGAAGGAAAATAAACAAAGCCGGGCGCTGACCTACTCTCCCACCCCCTTGCGAGGACAGTACCATCGGCCCTGGAGGGCTTAACGGCCGTATTCGGAATGGGAACGGGTGTGGCCCCTCCGGTATGAGCACCCGGCAGAAAATAATTACAGATTACAAATTACAGATTTATTTTTAATTTGTAATTTGAAATTGGATAATCTGTAATTTATAGTTTAAGGTTGGGTATCAAGCCGATTGGCCATTAGGAGTGTTCGGCTAAACACGTTACCGTGCTTACACCTGCACCCTATCAAGGTCGTAGTCTCCGACCGGCCTTCACCCCGCCCTTTTTATTTTCCCAAAAGAGTAAGAGTATTCTTAATCCTTTTCTTAAGATGTCCTAACGAAGAACCATACAACTTTAGCTTTTTCTCTCTACTAAAAGCATCTTTTTTAGAAAGATATGCTTCATAATATACCATCACATAATCTTTTTTAGTTTTTTTATGTTGCTGAATCCTATCTTTTAAAGAGGAAGTAACTCCTATATAGAAGTGCCTTCTCTTAGGATTAAAAAGGAGATATACATAATACATCTTACCTCCTTTGGGTATTGAAAAGGGCGGGGAGGGATCCCTAGTTTTGGGGTGAGCTTCCCGCTTAGATGCCTTCAGCGGTTATCTCCTAGGAACACGGCTACCCAGCCTTTACCGCTGGCGCAATAGCTGGTACACCGGAGGTTCCTCTGTCCCGGTCCTCTCGTACTAGGGACAGCTCCCCTTCAAGGATCCTTGCACCCACAGTGGATAGAGACCGACAATCTGTTACTTTCTCCTACCTCAAAAGTTTTATAATTTAAGGTAGGATACTGACCCAGCCTTTTTTAATTTCTATTTATCTTAAGTAAAAGATTAATCTTCTTTGCAAAATATTGAAAATAACCGCTGTTTTTTCATAGGTTGAATAAAAAGGCTGGGCGGCCTGACATTTCTGTCAGACTCTCACCGTCCCCGGTGAGTTCGGACTGTATCTTCCCCACGCTACGTTGGGGTCTGGCGTACAGTCTCTGAGGGTTCTAGAAGGAGAAATAACTCCTTAAGTGGTAGTTTTCTATATCTACCACTGCTATTCATGGAGTGGGCGATTCTTAAAATTTTCTTTAAACCTTCAAGGGTGAGATGAAGTTTCTTCCCCATCATTCTTACCACTTCTTTAAACTTCTCAAAATCATCTCTTTTAGAAAAAAGAGAGTATTTTTCAAAAAAAGGAATCACACGTTGTTCTAAATTCTTTAAATCTCGCACCACTAACACCCAAGTAAGATCATAGGGATTTCTGGAATGATTAGGTTTAATATACCCACAACCAAGATGTCTCTGGATTAACTCCAACACTTCCTTACGGTTACGGTGCTGACACACATGAAACTCAGGAATAACCTGAATTCCTAATCTCACATTCTTACTTCTCTGGATAGAAATGGAGAAACTTCCCTCGCCATCTACAAAACCGGCGATATAATCGCCCCACTCTCCTTCTAGCCTTCCCTGCTGGTTATCTGCACCCATATATTTTTACTCCTGACTACTCACCACCCTATTATTTCAAAGTGGTCCCTTAAAAAAGGGAATCTCTATAGAATAGCATATAGAGACTGAATAATCAAGTAGTAATATGGGATACTCAGACTTCCCAGCATATAGCCAGATTTATAGACAGCACGGTTCGTACTGTCTCACGACGTTCTGAACCCAGCTCACGTACCCCTTTAACCGGCGAACAGCCGGACCCTTGGGAGCTTCTCCACCCCCAGGATGGGATGAGCCGACATCGAGGTGCCAAACCGGGCCGTCGATGTGAACTCTCGGGCCCGATAAGCCTGTTATCCCCGGAGTACCTTTTATCCGTTGAGCGATGGCGCTCCCACGCGCAACCACCGGATCACTAGGCCCCGCTTTCGCGTCTGCTCGGCCTGTCGGCCTCACAGTCAGGCACCCTTATGCCCTTACACTCAACGTCCGGTTTCCAATCGGACTGAGGGTACCTTTGGGCTCCTCCGTTACCTTTTAGGAGGAAACCGCCCCAGTTAAACTGCCCAACTGGCACTGTCCCCCGACGTAACGTCAGAGTTAGAACCTTAGTACGGTAAGGGTGGTATTTCACTGACGGCTCCCCCCGAACTGGCGTCCGGGGTTCACAGCCTCCCACCTATACTACACATACCGGACCAAAATTCAATACCAGCCTGCAGTAAAGGTTCCGGGGTCTTTTCGTCCAACTGCGGGTAGGCGGCATCTTCACCGCCACTACAATTTCGCCGGCTGCCTCCCCGAGACAGCGCTCCCGTTGTTAAACCTTTCGTGCGGGTCGGAACTTCACCTTAATCTTGGTGTTTCCACCAAGGGTGGACTATACCTTCACCCCACCCTTTCTATCCACGCAAATTAATTGAAACTGAGTAATTTTTAAGATACTTAACCAAACGAAAATATCCTCTTCCTCTTAAATTAGGTGTTTAGAAAGAGTGGGGGCCGGCGTATTAGCCATCCTTTAATTTGAGTTCTTAGAACTCATAAGATGGCTCCCTTCCCTTAAAAGAGAAGGAGTCTCTACGGGGTCATCAAGGAAAAAATTCCCTTTAGACTTCCCTCGGGATTACCCAGTATTCTCAAAAGAATCCTTAGGGCTTTCCCGATATGAGCCGGTGTTTCATCCCAATTTGCATTGGGAAGGGGCAAGTTTAAAAACTTACCCGACTAGGAATTTCGCTACCTTAGGCATTCCTTTCGGAATGGACCATATCTTTCCCGCCCTTTTTACTCACCCAAACTAACTTTATTTAAACTCATTTTGAGACTCTTTAGTTTTTTGTCTACTCTTACCTTGTGAATTTAAAAAGGGCGGGACCTGGCGTATGGTCTCTGAGGATCCCAAGGAGGAGAGAATTTCTCTTAAATTATATTTGCGTTGTTTTCCTTTATCATTCATACTGCAAGCAAGTTTTACTATTGCTTTAAATCCTTCCAGAGTATGATGATCTTTTTTTTCCATTCTCTCTATAATTTGACTAAATTTGAGAAAATTTTCCCATTTGTCAGTTAAGAGTTTATATTTCTTAAAAAAAGGTAAGATCTTCTCTTTCAGTGTGCGTCTTTCTGAGATGCAATATACATAAGTGTTACTCTTAGGTGATTTAGGTTTAATATATCCTGCCTGAAAAAATTTTTTAAGTAACTCCAAAAGGTGGATATTTTTTTTATGCTGATAAACCTGGAAACAGGGGTCTATCACCCAGCCAAACTTTGCTGTAGGCAACTTCTTTATAGAAACACTGAAAGAACCTTCTCCATCTACAAATCCTGCGATGTAGTAACTTAGATATTTTCTCTTTGAAGGTAAACGCTGAAAACAAAGATTATCTTTGAATTCATAAAGCATTGCCCCTCCTTGGTTTCCTGCTGGTAACTCCTCTGTAGGAATTCTCACCTTCTCGGTACCCTACAGATTTAGGAGTGTCCCAGCATATAGCCAGGTTTTACAACGGCCCTGCTCTTTTTTCAGAGTCGACCGTTATAGTTACGGCCGCCGTTCACCGGGGCTTCGGTTCTCCGCTTTGATACGGGTCCCCTTAACCTTCCGGCACTGGGCAGGTCTCAGTCCCTATACATCCTCTTTCGAGTTAAGCAGGGACCTGTGTTTTTGCTAAACAGTCCCGGGAGCCATTTCACTGCGCCCCGCCCTTTCTTTAGAAAGGGCGGGGACCCCTTCTTGCGAACGTACGGGGCTAGATTGCCGAGTTCCTTAGGGAGGTTTCTGCCGAGCGCCTTACCATACTCTGGCAGCCTACCTGTGTCGGATTCCGGTACGGTCACCCATAGACAACTTAAGAAGCTATTTCTCGGCACTAAGTCCAGGCAACTTCGCCCGCGCCGTAGCTTGGGCTCCCCTCCGACGTAATGTCGGGGAACGGACACCTCCAACCGTCCGCCTACCGCACTTAGTGCGTCACTCCTTAAGTTCCTGCACGAAGCAGGTCCGCTTTTGGCGGAAACGCCTATAGGTGGGGGGCGAATATTAACGCCCTTCCCCATCGCCTACCCCTTTCGGGTTCAGTTTAGGGACCGCCTAACCTCCGTCTGACTAACATTGACGGAGAAACCTGAGGCTTTCGGCGTCCCGGTTTTTCACCGGGATTTTCGCTACTCATTCCAGGATACTCTCTTCTGTAGACTCCATCCCGACTTACGTCGAGACTTCACTGTCTACAGAATGCTCCCCTACCCCCAGCCCTTTCTATCTAACATATCGAACAATAAACACTCTTAGAAAAATGCTCCTCTTTTTTATAAACTTTTTAACAAAGGTTTTTTTAGTAGAAGTAGAAAGGGCTGGGCCGTAGCTTCGGTAACAGGCTTAAGCCCCGATCATTTTCGGCGCAGAGTCACTCGACCGGTGAGCTATTACGCACTCTTTAAATGATGGCTGCCTCTAAGCCAACATCCCGGCTGTCTAAGTGACTCCACATCCTTTACCACTTAGCCTGTTTTTAGGGACCTTAGCTGACGGTCTGGGCTGTTTCCCTCTCGACCAACAAGCTTATCCCTGCTGGTCTTACTCCCAAGCTTAAGATCTAGGTATTCGGAGTTAGGTTGAGTTTGGTATTCCATTACGGAACCCTAGCTCATCCTGTGCTCTACCCCCTAGACCAAACACTTGAGGCTAGCCCTAAAGCTATTTCGGGGAGAACCAGCTATCACCAGTCTTGGTTAGCCTTTCACTCCTACCCACAGCTCATCCGAGCCGTTTTCAACCGACACCGGTTCGGGCCTCCATCCGCTGTCACGCGGACTTCACCCTGGCCATGGGTAGATCGACTGGCTTCGGGTCTACTGCCTAAAGCTGGACGCCCTGTTAGGACTCGGTTTCCCTACGCCTCCCCCCGACATTACGTCGGGGTTAGACTTGCTATAGACAGTAACTCCCTGGACCATTATGCAAAAGGTACGCCGTCACCCGCCTGAGGCGGGCTCCGACCGCTGTGTAGGCTTATGGTTTCAGGTTCTATTTCACTCCCCTCACCGGGGTTCTTTTCAACTTTCCCTCACGGTACTAGTGCACTATCGGTCTGGTGCGAGTATTTAGCCTTAGACCGTGGTCGGCCCAAATTCCCACAGGGTTTCCCGTGCCCCATGGTACTTGGGAACACTACCAGGAAGACTTACCTCTTTAACCTACAGGGCTCTCACCTTCTATGGCTCCGCTTTCCAGCGGATTCGGCTAGAGATAAGTTTGGTAACTTCCCGAAGAGTCTGCCGCCTCTTCTTGGTAATGTCCCGCGACCCCCAAAGAGCAACGCCGGCAGGCTTTAACACTCTTTGGGTTTGGGCTCTTCCCTTTTCGCTCGCCGCTACTGGGGGAATCCCTTTCGGTTTCTTTTCCTCCGGGTACTGAGATGTTTCACTTCCCCGGGTTAGCTCCCCGACATAACATCGGAGTCTCTCGATATTACTCGAGAGGGGTTTCCCCATTGGGGAATCTGCGGATCACAGGCTACTTGCGCCTCCCCGCAGCTTATCGCAGCTTGCCACGCCCTTCATCGCCTGCACCAGCCAAGTCATCCACCATAAGCCGTGCGTAGCTTGATACCCAACCTTATTTTCAAAGAACTTTTATTTTAATTACAGACTAATCTCTCTTCAGATTAATCTGTAATCTGTAATTTGTAATTTGTAATCTACTTTTTATGGAGCCGAGCGAAGTTTCCACCTCAGCGGACTCACCTTTGGTGAAGAACCGCTGACCTCTCTGCACTTTTTAACAACCACTCAACAAATTAAAAGAATATAAATTTCTCCTTCGCACACATCTCCACTTTATTATCTGGACCGTGCGAGATTCGAACTCGCTACCTCCTGCGTGCAAAGCAGGTGCTCTCCCAATTGAGCTAACGGCCCATTTGAAAGTGCAGGGCGTTCTCTCCGCTGCCCGCTCATAGGCGGGTCCGCCTTTGGCGGAAACTACGGCCCCTCTCACATCACCAATTGCAAATTAACCAATTTCAGATTTCAAATTACTCTGTAGAATAAAAATTCTATAATGAAATTTGCAAATTCACTTATGGGCCCAAGTGGGATCGAACCACTGACCCCCGCGTTATCAGCACGGTGCTCTTCCAACTGAGCTATGGGCCCTAAATTCTCCTTATGCAAAATTAACACTTGTAACCATCTAGAGCTTCCAAGTCAAAGCTTAAAAGTTTGTATAAAATAAAAAGCCTTTGGAGGATTTAAGATTCTCTACTCTCACGTAGAGTTAGAAAGGAGGTGATCCAGCCGCACGTTCCCGTACGGCTACCTTGTTACGACTTAGCGCCAATCATGGAATTCACCGTGACCCCGACGTAATGTCGGAGCTTCGGGCGCCCCCCACTTTCAGCGCTTGACGGGCGGTGTGTACAAGGCCCGGGAACGTATTCACGGCGCCGTGGCTGATGCGCCATTACTAGCGATTCCAGCTTCACGAGGGCGGGTTTCAGCCCTCGATCCGAACTGGGCCGGCTTTTTAGGGATTTGCTCCACCTTACGGCTTTGCCTCCCGCTGTAACCGGCATTGTAACACGTGTGTAGCCCAGGGCATAAGGGCCATGCGGACTTGACGTCGTCCCCACCTTCCTCCCACTTAACGCGGGCAGTCCCCTTAGAGTGCCCCAGCCCTTTTTATTCCCTGATTAATACAAATTATTGAAAATTTAATTAAAGATACAGCACTTTATCATTTCTTTAATCAAAGTATAAAAAGGGCTGGGTAGCAACTAAGGGCGAGGGTTGCGCTCGTTCTCCCACTTAAGGGAACACCTCACGGCACGAGCTGACGACAGCCATGCAGCACCTGTGCAGGTTCCCGACTGGATACGGGTGGCAACCCCTTTCGGAGCGCTACTACCTACATGTCAAGCCCTGGTAAGGTTCCTCGCGTAGCATCGAATTAAACCACGTGTTCCACCGCTTGTGCGGGCCCCCGTCAATTCCTTTGAGTTTTAGCCTTGCGGCCGTAGTCCCCAGGTGGGGCACTTAACGCGTTAGCTTCGGCACCCCCCTAAAATAGAGGGACACCTAGTGCCCATCGTTTACAGCTAGGACTACCAGGGTATCTAATCCTGTTTGCTCCCCTAGCTTTCGTCCCTGAGCGTCAGGACTGAACCAGAGAGCCGCCTTCGCCACAGGCGTTCCTGCCGATATCCACAGATTTCACCCTTACACCGGCAGTTCCGCTCTCCTCTTCCAGCCTCGAAGCCAAGCAGTTTGAAAGGCACTTTCCCGGTTAAGCCGGGAGATTTCACCTTCCACTTACTTGGCCGCCTGCGGACCCTTTACACCCAGTCAAACCGAGTAACGCTAGGTGCCTCCGTATTACCGCGGCTGCTGGCACGGAGTTAGCCGCACCTTATTCATCGGGTACAGTCAGTCCCACCCTTTTATTAAAAGGGTGGGATTTCCTCCCCGATAAAAGGGGTTTACACGCCGAAGCGCTTCATCCCCCACGCGGCGTCGCATCCTCAGGCTTTCGCCCATTGGGAAAGATTCTCGACTGCAGCCTCCCGTAGGAGTCCGGGCAGTGTCTCAGTCCCGGTGTGGCTGACCACACACTAATGCCAGCTACCCGTCTTAGGCTTGGTAGGCCATTACCCTACCAACTACCTGATAGGACGTGAGCCGCTCTTGGAGCGGCAGCATCCCGCCTTTTTTACTCAGGGAAATATATTAAAGAAAACTCTCTCTTCTCTGTCCCTCTTCCCACAATACAATTCTTTCCTCTCAAAGGTGTATAAAAAGGCGGGAGAGGCCACCTTTACTCCTAAGACATCTCAGTCTCAGGAGACCATGGGGTATTACCTCCGATTTCTCGAAGCTATCCCCCTCTCCAAGGTACGTTACCCACGCATTACTCACCCGTTTGCCGCTATCCCACCCTTTCTACTACCCCCAATAAAGACTTTAAGAAATGAACTAAACCTTACTTCTTACCTTAAACTCGGTTTCCTTCTCAATAAAGGGAGTAATAAAAAGGGCGGGATCGCTCGACTTGCATGCCTTATCCACGCCGCCAGCGTTCACTCTGAGCCAGGATCAAACCCTCCAAAGGCTTTTTTCTTTTCAGTCAAAGAGCAAGCGATAAAAAAAGCATCCTCTCTTTTCTTTAGGATGCTTTAAAAACAATTCTCTATTTAAATTTAAGAAGTAATCTGCTTTTTCTGTGTCAAAGAAAGGTTGCTCTCATCACCTTGGCAATATATTTATATACACAAATAACCACAGTTGTCAAGCATTTTTTTAAATAAAGTCCTTTGATTTTGAGTAGGTTTTAGGTTATGAGATTAAAATTTAAAAATTTGACTTCCTAATATGAAAATTAGGAATTATACCTCGTCAACAGAAACATATCATTGTTACTATGATAGCTAATTCAATTAGTAAGGAATATTCCAGTATAAGCAGACTTAGAACAAAATTAAATCAAATACCCTTAGTTAAATAGTTTTCAATATAATCTTCTATACCTTCTTCCAGAGAGTATCTAGGAGTAAACTTTAGTAGCTTTTGAAGTAAAGTAATATCTGCTTGAGTGAATTCTTGATATACTTCTTGGTAAGGATTATCGAAATACTCCGGCTGCAAATTTTTATTAAGAACTTTGTTTATAACAGAAATCACTTCGTTAAAGCTTCTTGCTTCCCCTTTGCCTACATTTACAATCACTGTCTTAGACAAACTCAAAGCCAGAAAGGTAGCATAAGCTACATCCTTTACGTAAACAAAATCCCTTCTTTGCTCTCCATATTTAAATACTCGTGGAGACTTATTTTCCTTCATTTGCAAATATAACTGAAAGATCATACTACTGGACTTACCTTTATGTGACTCTCCTGGTCCGTAAACATTAAAGTAACGGAGTCCTACAATAGGAATAGGACTCTTCCTAAAAAACTTACTCACTTCTCTATCACATAGATACTTTGAATAAGAGTAACTATTAAGGGGAGAAGGAGTTTGTGTTTCTCTCATTGGTGTAGGTCCTTTTCCATATACACCAGCACTAGAGGCGTAAATTAATCTTATTTTCCTTTTAATACAAAAATTTAAAATATTCTTGAAACCTACAAAATTAACTGTAAGGATCTTTTTATCATCTTTTAAAGTTGTATCTGTAACCGCTGCTTGGTGAATTACTACATCTACCTTAGGTATTTTTTTCTCAAGACTCTCCTCTAAAATATCTGAACAAATAACCTCACACTCTAAATCTAAAATGTTTTTAAAGTCTGCGTGAGAGAAATCATCAAAAATAATCACATCGATACCTTCTTCTTTTAATAGTCTAGCTATGTTAGAGCCTATAAATCCACTTCCTCCAGTTATTAAAACTTTCATAGTTCCCTCTAGAATCTTATACTCATAGCCTTATAAGGACAAACGCTGATACATATCCCGCAAGCAATACATCTCTCCTTTATGAACTCCACTTCAAAATTATCATTTCTTACTAAAGCTTGTGTAGGACATAAAGGTATACATATTGTACAATCTACACATTTATTTCTGTCCATAGAAACATCTTGAGAAAGAGGCTGAACTCTAACTCCTGATTTCTTTAGATATTCCATTCCTTTCTCTAAATCAGCATCTTCTCCTTTTATTTCTAAAACCAATACGCCTTCCTCTCTAGGATTAACCTCTGCTTTCAAAATATTAAACTCTAAATTAAAATCCTTCACCAGCCTGTAGACAATAGGTTTATCTACAAGTTCTTTAGGAAAATGTAAAACTACTCTTCTCTTAAACATCTTTAGGTCTCCTCTCTTTTAGAGGTTTAAATGTATACCCAGACTCTGCCGAAGGAAGGGATTCTACTGCCTCTGTAAGAAAGAACTTTCCTTCTTTTATCCACTGCTTCAATAAGGAAGCTATCTCTCTAGCTTTCTTTAAACTAGATAGAGAACCGGTGGGAATTTCTTGATTTCCCAACTTTATCTTACCTGACTTAAGTTGAGCATAATTTACAAATCCCAAAATATTTGATTTACCCTGAGGGTAATCTTTGGCATAGTCTACTATAGGGGCAAAAATCTCCTCATCCTTCACACAAACATAAGAAAGTACCTCTTCATTTAAAATAGGGATAGGAATTCCTACACCCACAGTTAAAGATACTCCATAACCATATATAGAAGTACCCACTAAGAAATTAGGTTTCATATTCTTTAAGTCTCCTATCAAAGCTAACGTTCCTGCAGGAAATTTAGGAAGCCCTTGGGAAGTCCTTTCGACGCAAGGGTTATGCTGAGTTCCCCACCAAGCTACATAGCCAATTCCTCCTCCTAAAAAAACCTTTGTGCCAATACCTATAGTTCTATAATGGGGGTCATTGAGAAGAGGACTCAGAGCTCCTGCGCTGCAATAGTTAGCATTTCCCAAATTGGGTTTCAACACTCCCATGTAGGTGTAGATAGGTTTATCAGAGGTATTTACTGCAACATTATAATTCTGGCAACAATTCCTCATATTAAATAGTACTGCTTCGTTCAAATCTTTTATATTGATATATGTCTTCAATTGCTTTCTAGGGTAGCAATCAGTTTCATAAGTCTGTGCTTCTAACAGCAAATCCTTCCCTGAAACTAAATCCTGAATTACATGGCCCCCTCCGTATCTGAACTCTCCAGGATAGATTTTATTCCGAGGATCATCTTCAGGAAGAACAGATGCTCCCAAAAACAAATCCACTGCAGCAAATCCTCCATAACAAGGCACACCTTCCAAAGTTATTTTACCTCCTCCTAACTTTATCCGGGGAGTAGAGTAACCAATATTAAAGTATATCCCACTAGAACACATAGGAGCAAAGGTGGCTGTGGTAACTACATCTACAAGATCTACTGATTTTTTCAAACCATGTTTATCTACAAAACCTACTATCTCCTCAGCAGTAAGTACAACTACTTCTCCTCTTCTAATCTTTTCATTTATCTCTTTTATCGTCTTCATTACCCTACTTTTTTCTCTAAATCCTCTATTCTTTTCTCTAATCTATGTAGAACTTCAATAACTGGATCCGGTAATTTATTATGATCCAAATCCACTCCACTTACCTTCTTAGGTGCACGAGATACAACAACTCTTCCCGGAACTCCTACCACCGTAGCACCTTCAGGAACATCATTTATAACTACTGATCCTGCACCAACCTTAGCTCCATCCCCCACTTTTATAGGACCAAGAAGCACTGCCCTTGCTCCAATTACTACCCTATTACCTATAGTAGGATGACGCTTTACTTTCTCTCTGGAAACCCCTCCTAACACTACTCCCTGATAAATTAAAACATCATCCCCAATCTCTGCAGTCTCTCCAATCACAACTCCCATACCATGATCAATAAAAAACCGTCTACCAATCTTAGCTCCTGGGTGGATTTCTACTCCCGTTAAGAATCTACCTATATGAGAAATAAGTCTAGCTAGGGTCTTAAAACCCTTAACCCAGAGCCAATGAGCTATCCTATACATCCAAATAGCATGAAGACCAGGGTAACATAAGAAAATCTCAACAGGAGTCCTTGCTGCAGGATCTTCCCTGAAGGCAGTATGTATATCTTCTCTAATCGTAGCAATGATACTCATCAGAATTAGCCAAGACAGGGTTTTCTTCCTTTATTCTTCTTCCTTCTTCTTCTCCAGGAAAGTTTTCTTCGTCTCTTTCTTCTCCCCATAGTTTATCCTTATAGAAAAATAAAATAATAGATATTGGATAGGTTGTCAATTGTTTTATTTCAAGTAGTGGTAAAGTAAATATCGATACGCCTGACCGCCTGTTCTCTTATTTTATAACTTAGAGGAGGGGTAATAATATCTTTCTTTAAAGAATAAACTCTTTTGCCATCGTCAATTTCTATCCTCTCTACTCTTGCTCTGGGAGAATAAGTATCTGTCCTTTTAGGATTATGATAAACTACTAAAGTAGAAGAAAAGAGTTTAAAAGCAAAAACGTTGGGAGGTAAAGCTATTCTTTCTCTTCCCAAGTTGAAGATACTTTTCTTAGTAGTGAAGAGACTTTCTTTAAGAAGAGGAGAAAATTTAAGAAATAGTTTATCTTGGTGATCAATAAAAAAAGGTTGTCTCCCTAAACACATTAAAACCCAGATATTTAAAAGTTCCGAAGTTGCTCCTGTAAGTCTTGCTACAAATCCTTTTCCCCACAAATTGCTATCATAGTAAGCACTACTTACTATAAATGAAGAATTTTCTAAAATGCTTCTTCCATAAATCCTAGGTTCCATAAAGCAAATAACACAGTGAAAAAAATCATCATAAAACTCATCATACAGTCCATTTTTAATTAATTCTACCAAATATTTATACTCCATATGAAGCCAGATAGATTCATTCTCCAACCAACCTGAGGGGAAAACCTTACTTCTCCCTATCTCTAATGGAGAAGAATCCAGAGATAGATTCAGACGATACATCTTAAGTTTTCTATCAAAAAGAGTAGTTTTTTTCACTTTTTGATAAATCTGTTTTTCTTTGTTCACTCTTAAGATGTGGACACACCCTTCTAAGAAAAGAGGTAAAGGCTTAGAGATAACTTTCTTAGGCTTTATATAAGATACGTTTTGGTACTCTTTAATTTCATGGAGAAAGTAAGTAAAGTACAGGCCACTTTTTTTGTCTTTACCCTTAGCTATACCCAAATTGAGTTTATTTATTGACTCTTTTAAGAATTTACCTATCCTTTCTAAAGAGAGACTTTCCTGTTTACCTTCTAGGCCCCAAAAAGTTTTTCTTCTAAAGGCCTCTTTTATCCGGTTAGACTTATCCCACCAGAATAGTTCTCTATCAATCTTTCTCTCTCGGTAGCTTAAAAATAAATCTTCCACTCTATCAAAAAACCATCTTATTTCTTTACATACTCTTACCTTTTTAGTTTCTCTCTTTATTTTCTTTATTGCTTCTACTAAAATCATACAGGCACGTTTAGTCTCTAAAGTCTCACATAAGGAAGAACCAAAAAGAGCAGGAAGTCCATTTAAGGAGTCACACCATCCAGGTTTATCTGCCTCCATCTCTATCCCTATGCCTCGAAAGTCTAAGCTGGATAGTTTGTTAAGAATTATACTAAGTAACTTTTCTACAAGATTGGTCTTATAAACCTTACCTCTCCCATAAGCTGTTCTTAAAAAGTTCCTCAATCTCCTTCGCATGCTAATCATTTTTTTCTTCTCCTCTACTAATTCTAGAGAATTTAACTGATAAACTTTACCATCCTTTAGAAGATACCGATATTTCCTCTCTTTAACCCTGACTTCATCATCCCAAAACATAAAATTAGTCTTTAAAAATAGTTCGCTAACCTTATCAGGATAAAAATATAAGAAGCTCTCTATTAAGTCTAAATTATAATGCCAATGGTCAATCCAGAAGCCTTCTCCAAATTTAGCCTGAGGCTCAGTTTTTGCTCTTTCTAATAAAGCACTCACTAACTCTTCCCATGCTTTCAAATTTATTTTTTTGTCTCTTAAGAAAGTAAAAAATTCCCCCAGATAAAACCCTCTTTTCATCAGGGAAATAAGGCTGTTATCTAAAGGAAGAGAGAATCTTCTCAAAATATCTTCTATACTGCTTTTTTTCTCAAAATATAACTTTTCCCCTTTCACCACTAGAGGATTGTAACCATCTATCCTAAGAAGATTTAAGAAGTAAATTATATTCTTATCATAAATAGTAGGATTGAAGAATAAATCCATACGACGATTTTGATTAATATCACGATAGTTTCCCTCTCCTTCACTGAAGTAAGTAGGTAGAATTTTAAACTTGTTATAATCTCTTTCTAAGTCACCGTGTTTCCGAGAGAAGAGATAGCAAACTTTTTTTCTGCCAAATTTATAAGGGTATCCTCCTCTTAAGATGTTATCTAGATAAGTAGATTTTAGATATTCATTAAACTCGTAAGATGAAGATAAACACCAGGCGTTATCTTTTATTTTTTCTATTAACTTTGCTCCTTCTTCTCTTTTTTTCTCCAAAAAACTATCATCAATACTCCCTATATTCTTGCTGAGTATGTCTAAATTGAACACTCCTCCTATGAGAGTATAAATAGTAACTTTTTCTTTAGGAGTTAGCTTGGTCCTAAGAAAACAAAATGCGGAGGGACTCCTTCCATAAAGTTTATATCTTTGAGGAACAGCAAAGTTCCTCCTCAAGAACTTAAAGGGTAAAGAATAGGAAGTATCATAAAGAAATACATCTCTAGGATCAATAATCAGAGGAAGGAATCGAATTATCTTATCCCTAGCAAAAGATAGGAAAAAATTTGCACCTTCTATATAGTGAGTATGAGAAGTATCTTTAGGATCTACAGTAAGTCTAAATAAAGCAATTCTTTTAGAAGCAATATCGGTAATCTCTGACTTCATCCATGCTTCCAAAGTACGAGAAAGATGTTTCAAAAATAAATCTCTGCATCCGAAGGGAATTATTTTTGGTAAACCATCGAGTATCTCCAATCGATATTCTTTTCTAGATATATTTTCTATTCTTAAAATCCTAACCAAACTAGCAAAAGGCATAGAAGGAAGGGTGAAATAACCTACAGAAATATTTATCCCTAAATAGAAATTACTTTCCTCCAGGATTAACTCCGAACTTTTAATAATCATCCTCTCTTTCTTAGGGTAACTAAAAGTGAGCTGAAAAGGTTCGTAAAAAGTACCATTTACCTTAACAAATGTTCTAAAACCTATTCTCCCCACCTGTTGGTAAGCCTTATCTGCAGGAAGGAACTCAAGGATAGAGTGACTTTTATCCTTTATCCCAAAACTTACCACTCCCTGTGCTCGGTTAACATAAAAACACCATAGAGGTATCCCCCATATTCCTGAAATAGCAGGTAAAAAGTTGGCAAAAGGTGAACTCCGGTTATACTCCTCTATAATGAATCCAGAATCTTTCTCTAGAAAATACCTACTCATATGCTTCTAACACATCTTTTAGAGAGTTAGCTATTTTTACTCCGTTAAACTTATTCTTAACCTCTTTAAGGGAGGAAGAACCCCCTTTCAAGAAGATGCTGTCTACCCCTGCTCTTTTAGCTGTCTCCATATCTATATCCATATCCCCTACAAATACTACCTCCTCCTTACTTACTTTTAATTTTTCCATAATTTTGAAAAGAATTTCAGGGTGGGGTTTAAGATTATTCACTCTATCGGCACAGAGAAGATAGGCATCTACTAAAGTACCATCCAAATCGAAGATATAAACTTTTTTCATCCTTCAAGTTTCCCAGGATTAAGAACTCCTCCCGAAACAATGAAACGAAGGGCTTCCTCAACTCCTATATCCAAGAATATAACTTCTTCTTTAGGAACAATGATAGTAAATCCTGTAAGGGGTGAGGGTGAAGAAGGGATAAAAATGTTAAAAGATTTTTTCTGGGGATTTACCTGTAATTCCTCGAGAGTATCGTTGGTGATAAATCCCATAGAATAAATACCTTTGCGAGGATACTCTACTAAAACTACCTTCCTAAACTTTTCCTTAGGTTCAAAAAACATAAACTCTACCACCCTCTTCACAGGAAGATATATCTTATTAGCTAAAGGAAGTTTTGAGAAAACTTTATCTACCCAACGAAGAACTCTCATGCGAGAGAGACGGACAAAAACTCCTAAGAGAAGTATTATACCTACAGTTATGATCAAACCTAATCCAGGAATTCTATATCCAAGGTAAGCCTCTATATAGCGATTGAGAAACTTTCCTAGAATACCATCAGTAAATCGGAATAAACCTACAATCACGTAAACAGTAACTACCAACGGTACTACTGCTGTAAGCCCTAAAATAAAAAGTCTTCTTAACATTTCTTTCTTAAAAATTTAATAGAAAGAGAAGAAGCGATAAAAATTTTCACGAGGTCCCCAAATATAAAGGGTAAGACTCCTATAGCTAAAGCCTTCCTAAGAGTGATACCCAAGAGAGACTTTAACCATAGAACCCCTGAAAGATATATCCATAGATTAATGCAAAAGAATAAAAGACATAAAGTACCAAAGGAGATATTCTGATAACTCAATCTTCTCAAAAGAGGAGAGAAGATTAAACTGGCACTAAGAAAACCTACTAAGTATCCTCCCGTAGGGCCAAAAATGTAACTGAACCCTCCCCCCCCACTAAAAAAAGGCCAACCCAGAAGACCTAAACCGATATATAGACTTATACAGTAGATTGAATTTTCTTTAAGAACAGCTATAGCTAAAAACAATACCAGTGTCTGAAAAGTAATAGGTACAGGAGTAAAAGGAAGTGGAATTTTAGCTTTAGAAGATATTACAAAAAGAAAAGTAAAAGAAAATATAAGGAAGAGATTCCAAACTAATCCTATACGACAAGCTCTTACAGACAATCTCATAACTATCTCCCACTCTTAACTAAGCATCTTCAAGGTAAAAGCACTCACTAAGGGAATCGAAATATTATCATCTACATAGGGTATCAATTCTACCACGGAAGCAAGAAAAGATGAAGAGAAAATTGCCAGCCAACTAATTTTGAACTTAGCCATCTTACATACTAAACCTATAAATAAACAGGTCAAAAAGAATGTAAATGTACCTTCTAAAGTCTTATTTCTAATCAATCTGACTCTCCCCCAGTAAAAGCCTACCAGCCCAGATGATGCATCAGAGAATATTAGAAAAGCAAGAGAAATTATAGCAATATCTTTAGGAAAAAAAAGAATCGTTAGAAACATAACTAAGAAGAATATTGTGGTAGAAGAAAGAAATTTTTTCTCTTCATTTTTTAGAAAGGATGAAAACATTTCAAATATTTTTTCGTTAATCTCCGGTCTCTTAAATCTTAAATACTCTAAGAAGAAAAGGGGAATCAAAAATATACTCAATACTCCAAGCGTGAGTTTCCGAGAAGTGTAAAAATAAAGAATAATAAAAGAAAAAGAGAAAAGGCGATAGATCTTTCTATGGATGAGACTCATTTAGTAATTAGTGTGCTCCCCTCTGTTTTCAGGCTCTGCCATTCTTCTTCAGTAAGACATTTTATTTTTTTAGCATACTCATCTAAAAATTTAGCAATCTCCCCTTTTAAGATTTGATCAGCACTCTCATGAGTAGGATGAACATGACAGGTAGCTACTGCTTCTCTTAAAATGTGAGGATTGTCTATAATCATACAGGGGGTAAGAAGGTTTCTTGAAATAAGATTCTCCTTAGAAAAGTACGGAAGATTAGCAATTATTCTTTTAACTGCCTGTCCAGCTACAAACTGCTTTATACGAGAAACCATCTTCCTCTCACCTTCTTCCTAAGAAGAAAAAAAAGATTTTCCTTCTTCGATATTTCTTTACTATTTTAATAAATTCATCCTTTTTGGCAAGCGTTTCTTTCTCCCCCATCTCTATAAGATCCTCTGCCTTATCGAAATCAGTCCATTTAAAAGGAGCATGAGGAAAGGAAATAAGAAAATCGACTTCTTTTATAGTCTCCTCAAGGATCTTCTTATACCTTATTCTATCTACCATAAACATAACCTCTACTGCATTTTTAGCCTCTTGATGAGAAATCCAAGCCGACTCCAGAGTTACCCCTACAATAAAATCAACTTTCTTCCTCAACAAAAGTGAAGGCACTGGGGCAAGGATTCCTCCGTCTACTAAAAGCTTCTCCTTCATCTTTAAAGGGGGGAAAAATCCCGGAAGACTACAAGAAGCCATTACTGCCTTATATAGAAACCCTCTTTCTAAAGATAATAACTCTCCCTTCATTAGGTCCACCGCCGAACACTGAAAGGAAATTTTACACTCATTGAAGGTAGCTAACCCTAACAGTTCTTTAAACACTCTCAGGAAAGGCTTAGGATTAACTAGGTAGGGTTTTATTATCCTAAGGTTCCATAAATAGATCTCTTTTACAAAATCAAAGGATTTCTCTAAGAACAATCTTTTTTCTTCTACATCGGAAGATCCACTATAACTCTTTAAAACTTCGATTTCTTTTTTATACTTATTCAGAATGGCTAGAGTCAACTCCTCTACTTTCTTAGCGTCTAGGTGGAGGGCGTAGAGAGCACCTATTAAAGCTCCTATAGAAGTTCCACTGATAGAATGGATTTTTATTCCTAAAGAGGTTAGAGCTTTTAATACGCCGATGTGGAAGAAACCTTTCGCACCCCCTCCTCCCAAAGCTAAACCTATTCTCATATTAAATATTAAATCAAAATAAAAAGAGCAGACCCTTCATCCCTAAGAGCCTGCTCTAAAAAATACCTACTTTTTACTCCTTAGCAATAGCGATAGTAATTGCTCCTGCAAGAATAAGAAAAACTCCCACGCAACCTTTTATCACTGTCCATACAGATGGCCACAAACCTATCACTGCCCAAATACCTAAACCCACCAATACTATTCCTAAAATATACTTAAAAACCGTTTTTACAACCTCTGAAGTTTTCTTTTCTTCCTTTTCCTGTTCCTGAGTTTGCTCCTGACTTTGAGCTACTTTCTCTTCCATCTCCACCTCCTTCTCCTATTACTTACTTCTCATAGCTAGAAGCTTTTATATTCCTTTATACTATATAGGTTTTTTCTCTTCTTGTCAACGAAAAATTAAGATTTGTACATATTATATGAAAAGATAGATAACACTTTTAATAATGAGAAATATCTCTTTAAAAAGCTTAAAGAAATTAAAGACGCCTCCTTGGAATTTGACTCACAAACCAGATTGATTAATCTCTGGCATAAGGCTGGTGGACAAAATTTTCAAATACGTAAGAAAACTAACTATGGGCCTAAAAGAATAAAATTAGAGTTAGCTAAAAAGCATATGAAAGCCTCTGAACATAGAATTTATAAGGTACTGTTAAAATATGAGCTTATCCAGAAGCATAAAAAACATAAAAAGAAACCTAAAAAATACTATGTCCCTTCCCCTGGTTATCCTTATAGGTTTTATCAATATACTGCTATAGATAGCTATACCCGAATGAGAGTAATAAGAGTATATGACGAATTATCTGCTTTCAACTCTGTCAGATTTTTAAAGGAGGTGGTTAAACAATTGCCCTTTCGGATATTAGCCGTGCGCACCGATAACGGGGTTGAAATTACCTATGGCCCTTTTAAAAAGGAACATCCCTTTAGTTTAGAGTGCGTGCGGCTTAATATTAAACATTATCTTAATAAACCCTCTCATCCAGAAAGTAATGGCAGAGTCCAAAGACCCATAGAACTGATGAGGAAGAATTCTACAGAGTTAATCCGGTTAAATCACCAAGAGAATGGGTGTATAAAATAAAAGTTTGGGAACATTTTACAATTATCAAAGAGCTCATCAGGCCTTGGGAAACCTTACCCCTTATCAATACTTCTTAAAATATCAAAAAGAGACTAAAAATGTTACTTGACATTGGGTATATTACATACCATTTTCGGTTCTGTCAACAAAAGTATGTAAATTCATAAAGGCTATAACCACCTATTCCCATATTAAACCTTTCAACTAAAAAATAAATACCCTATTGACACTTTTTTCTCTCTAAATCCTGCCCTCTATCCTGGTTAGTTGTTCTAATCTTTTAAGAATCTCTCTATTAAATTGGTGCTTTTTATTAAGGAATGAAATTTAGCAGGGTATTTATAAAAAGTTAAAGTTTTGTCTATGTTTTTAAGTAAAATATTAAAAAATTTAGGCTCTTTATCCTGGTATTCTTTTTTGAAGGTATTTAATTTATTCAGGAATTCGTTCTTTGTTTTTACTTTATAGAGATTATAGGCCTTCTCTCTTATAGAAGGAAGTAACTTCTTATTTTTTATGTATCTTAGGGCTTCCCTTACATAGTGGGCACAATATATTTGAGTATCTCTGTATGGCTTCTAATTCCTTGTTTAAACTGTATTCTAATACATCTGTTATCATTTGCTTTACCTTGCCCTTTACATCCTGCCAGAATACCTCTCCTAGCAAAATACCCTTAACATTTGCCCATCTTAAGAGTAAATTTTCCCATTATCAAAATTTAATCTTCTCATAGGCTATATTCCTCCTTTCTTCCTGTAGGAGGGTATAGGCTCTTTTTTTATCCTGTTAAGAATTTGTACAGAATGTTTTACAGGGTCATTAAGATTAAGATAGACTTAATAAGTAAAATTAGAAAAATATCCTTGAAATCACTATTTCCTCAAGTTATTATATTTAGTATGTTAGTAAAATTTAAAAGACGGCAAATAAAGCAGGTAATCTGGGTTCTAATCTTTTTCATTATTCCTGCTTTCATTCTTTGGGGAAGTATATCCTATCTAACTACAAGAAGAAAAACTGCCGTAGGAGAACTAAAAGGTCATCTAATTACCGCTCAGGAATTCTCTTCCTATGTAGAATTAGCTAAAATCCTATATCTTCTTAACTATGGCTACAGCTACCCTGCTAAAGTGAGCCCCCCACAGATAGAATCCCAAGCATGGCAATTCTATCTCCTTCTTAAAAAAGCTAAAGAAGACAAAATATACGTAAGTGACGAAGAGGTAATTCAGAAAATAAAAGAAATTTTCTCTTCTCGAGGAAAATTTGATAAGAACTGGTATTTTAGAGTGTTGAAATTCCGTTTGCGTATGAACCCTCGTGCCTTTGAAGAATCTTTAAGAAAAATCCTTATCACCGAGAAGGTTTGGGATAAATATATCAAAGTAGAAGTCAAAGATGAAGAAGTCTTAGATCTATACAAGAAAGATAATCAAAAAACTAGAATAGGATATATTCTAATTCCTTATGAAAGAATGGAAAAAGAAATAAAGATAAATAAGGAAGAGGCAAAGAAATTTTATAAAGAAAATAAAGATATTTTTAAAGAGGAACCGAAAGTTAAAATTAGATATCTCTTTATAACTCAACAGGAATACTCTAAAATCAAAGAAAAACTAAGAAAGGAGCTTAGAAAAACAAAAGATATAATCGCACTTAGTAAGAAGATAAATCTGCCCTATAAGGAGACAAAATTGATAACCGCTTCAAGTCCTATCGAAGGAATTGGGTGGGCCCCTAAAGTGTTAAAAACTGCCTTCTCTATCCCTAAAAATTCTCTTAGTAAGATTTTAGCTGTAAATAACGGTTTTATAGTCTTTGAAAAAATAGATGAAAAAAGTGCACGAATTCCTCCTTTTGAAGAAGTAAGAAATAAGGCAGAGAAACTTCTAAAGGAAAATAAGCAGCGGGAATATACTAAAGAACTAGGAGAAAAAATTATTAAAGAAATAGGAGAAAAAAAGATAAACGATCTTAAAGTGATTGCCAAAAATTACAATTTAGAGTATAAAGAAACTAAGCCATTTAGATATTATGATTATATTGAAGGAGTGGGCTTAAGCAAAGATTTAGCTGAAGCAGTGTTTAGAGGGAAAAAAGGAGAAATCATTCCTAAAACTTTTTTGCTTTCTAAGGGATGTTATATTGTTCAAATTAAGGAGATAATGGAAATCGATAAGAAAAAATTTGAAGAGGAAAAACAAAAATATAAAGAAAAGATTATAACACAGAAAGAATTTATTCAACGACTAAAATTTCTCTCCCACCTGGAAGAGGAATTTGATTTAAAAATCTACTCTAAGCCTCCACAGTAATAGCATTAACCGGGCATTGACTTGCTACTTCGTTGAGATCGCAGCTAGGACACTCGGAGGATTTAACTTTAGCTACTCCATCTTCACCCATCTCAAAGCAATCTGGACAATTATTTACACAAAGCCCACACCCTACACAAGCATTCTCATCAATGGTAATCTTTGCCATCCTTACACCTCCCCTAGCTTGTAGTACTCAATATTTTTGTCCGCCACTTTCTGCAACTGCCGAAGGGCTTCTTCGTCTTTTAAAAGATGACGAAATCTACTTTGAGGTTTTATATAGTCTATTACAGGAATTTTCTGACTCAACTTAAACACCTTAGTGAGTTTACCTCCTTCGTACTCAACTAAAGGATAAAGACCACTTAATACTGCTTTCTTCCCAATATCAATAGTTAAAGAAGAATCAAACCCCCACCCTAGAGGGCAGGGAACATGAATTTGAATATACTTCGGTCCCCTTAAAGAAATAGCTTTTTTGACTTTTCTCTGTAGGTCTTGAGGAAAACCTACCGAAGCTGAGGCAGAGTAAGGAACAAAATGAGCAGCAACAATCTCTACCAGAGATTTTTTCAGACGCCAATTACCTTTCCATACTTTTCCTGCAGGAGAAGTAGTGGTTGAGGCTTGAAAGGGAGTTAATCCACTTCTCTGAATTCCCGTGTTCATATAAGCTTCGTTATCAAAACAACAAAATAAAACATCGTGTCCTCTTTCCAACATTCCACTCAGTGCCTGAAATCCAATATCTGCTGTTCCTCCATCTCCTGCAAAAGCACAGACTCTCACGGTATCAATCTTACCTAAATACCTTAAAGCAGCCTCTATCCCACTAGCTACCGCCGCCGCATTTTCAAATAAAGAGTGAATCCAAGGAATTCGCCAACTTGATTGTGGGTATTTGGTGGAGAAAACTTCTAAACATCCAGTAGCATTTGCTACTATGTTATTTTTACCAATAGCATCTACTACTAACCTCGTTGCTAATGCTTGACCACAACCACTGCAAGCAGTATGTCCAGAGACGAAAAAATGCTCCTCAAAATGTTTAGAAATTGTACTTTCAGACATAGAATTCATCTTTTAAAAGAGAATGGTCAACATCTAGAAAGTAACAATCAACTTCTTTATCCTCTCCAACCTTTAACATCTCCTCTAAAGTATTGAAGGTAATATCTCTTCCCCCTAACCCTGCAATAAATCCATACATTTTTGGTGAAGGCTTATTAAAAAGTGACTTAACCTCAGTATAGAGAGGACCTTCCATGCCTAAAGAGATAGCTTTTTCCAAAATGAACAATCTCTCTTTTTCTTTCAGCAACTCATAGATTATTTTTTTGGGAAAAGGGCGATACACAATAATTCTCAACAAGCCTATTTTCTCTCCTTCCTCTCTTTTTTTATCTACAAAATCCTTCACTGTCCCACAAAGAGAACCCATACCCAGAATTACGCTATCAGCGTCATCTACTTTATAGCTTTCCACAAAGTTCAACCCTTTTCTACCAAACAGCTGCTTGAACTCTTCCCCTACCTTAGGAATAAGGTCTTTTATTTCCTCCAAAGTTTTCTGAAGCGCGTATCTGGTCTCTAAGTAAACTGTAGGGTCTCCCAGTAAACCTAAACTTAAAGGATTATCGATATCTAACTTATAAGGAGGATTGTAAGGAGGTAAAAATTTATCTACTAAAGCCTGATCAGGAATATCCACTGGCTCCATACCATGGGTCAATATATACCCATCCATATTTACCATTACGGGAAGCATTACCTTAGGATTTTCTCCTACCTTATAAGCCTGGTAAATGAAATCATGAACCTCCTGATTACTCTCAGCAAAAACCATAATCCAACCACTATCTCTTAAAGCAACAGCATCCTGATGGTCATTCCAGATGTTTATAGGAGCGGAAAGTGCACGGTTAGCACAAACTAATACCAAAGGAAGACGTAAACCAGCGATATTAAAGAGAACTTCACTCATAAGAATTAACCCTTGGGAACTGGTAGCAGTAAAGGCTCTTACTCCACAAGCTTCCGCCCCTAATACTACACTTGCTGCAGAATGCTCACTTTCCACATTGATAAACTGAGCATTTAATTCTCCGTTAGCAACAAAATCGGCAATCCTTTCTACAATGTGTGTTTGAGGAGTAATGGGATAAGCAGAAATTACTCCTGGTTTACAACGCTTCACTGCTTCAGCTACTGCATGTGAGCCTTCTAAAAACTTTCTCATTTACTTCCTTTCGGGAACCATCTCGATATCTTTTTTAGGACAGATGTAGCTACAAAGACCACAACCTTTGCAGTAAAGTTCATCATTAATGTAAGTATTTTTTCCTTCGCCTATAATGCATCCTTCAGGACAAATTAATTTGCACAAACCACATCCAATACAATTCTTGTGAAGAAATTTGGGTTTCCTTAAAGTTCGCCAGGATCCTGTTTTATTCTCCTTAGAAGAACCAGGTTTTGCTGCTAAAGGACCAAACATCTTTACTTGGTAACTGCCTGATAACCTCTCTTTACTGCCTCAAGATTTTTCTCTAATACTTCTGGCTTTCCTAAAAATCTCTTCTCTACTGCTTTCAAGATATTCTCTAACCTCACCTCTCCCGTAGCCTTAGCAAAGGCTCCTAATAGCACTGTATTAGAAAAAGGTCTGCCAATTACCTCCATAGCAATTTTTTCGGCATAAAGAGCAACTAACTTTATCTCTTTAGAAGAATCTAAAACCGTATTTTCTCTTACGGCTACTATAGCAATCCCCCCTTTCTTTAGACCGGAAAAGCAATTTTGGGTAATAACAAGGGTAGGCTCAATAACGATTATATAATCAGAGTTATAAATCTGGGAGCGATTTCTCACTGGTTGAGTATCGAATCTTAAAAAGGCATTCATAGGAGCCCCCATTCTTGCTGCTCCAAAATGGGGAAAAGCGTAAGCATACAATCCCTGGTAAAACAAGGCTTCTCCTAAAATAGCAGCAGTAGTGATTGCTCCTTGTCCTGCTCTGGCAAAAATCTTTACTTCTTTCATAAGAGAAAATTTATATCACAATTTCAAAAAAAAGCAAGTTTTTTTTATGCATTCACCCAGAAAGGTTTGTGTCCATACCTCTCAATGAGATTAAAAACTATCTTTACCAACTTTTCATCATACTTAGAACCTGCACCTGCTTTCAATTCCTCTATAGCTCTCTCAAGTCCCAAAGCTTCTCGATAGGGACGGCGACTGGTAACCGCTTCCAGTACATCGCTTATTGCTAAAATACGTGCCTCAGGAAGGATTTCTTCCTCTCTTAGGCGATTGGGATATCCTGAGCCATCCAGGCGTTCGTGATGTTGATAGATTATCTTTGCCAAAGGAAAGGGGAAATTAACGTCCTTAAGCAACTGATAACATTTCTCTACATGATCTTGAATAATCTTGTACTCTAATTCTGTGAGTCTTCCTGGTTTAGTTAAAATATCTGAGGGAATAACTATTTTGCCCACATCGTGTAACTTACCCGCCAGCTTAATAGCTAAAATTCGCTCCTCACCCCAGCCTAACTCCTTAGCTATACACTCGGCTAAATAGGCTACCCTTTGAGAATGTCCCGAAGTGTAGGGATCACGCATCTCCAGAGCTCGATTCAATACCTCCAGAGCGTTCATTACCATGGAAAATTTTTCCTTTTCGGCATTAGCATAAGCAGTCATATCCCGAGTAATTCCCATAGTGCCAATAACCTTCCCCTTCCTATCGTACATTGGAATTTTAGTTGTAATTACCTGATTCCAATTGCCATCAGGAAGAAGGGTGCGTTCAATCTTACCTACAATAGGATTTCCGGTTCTTAATACATAATTATCATCATCAAACATCTGTTTTGCCTGATAGTAAGGAAAAAAATCGAAATCAGTCTTACCAATAATCTCTTCAGGTTTAAGCCCTACTCCTTGAGCATAAAATTTGTTCACTTTTATTATTCGGTTACGGTTATCTTTAAAATAAACAGCATCAGGAATATTATCTAGAAGACCCTGTAAGAAATCTCTTTCTAAAGCTAATCTTTCCTCTACCTCTTTATGAGAAGAGATATCCTCTATTATTCCTTCAATATATCGAGATGAGTTTTTCCTTAACAGAAAAGAGGCAGTTATAGCTACCCAAATTTTTTTTCTATCTTTCTTCTTAAAAACAGTTTCAAAGAACTTCACTTTGCCATCTTTTTGAAGAGCAGTAAAAAAATTATCCTTATCTTCTTGATGAACAAAGAGAGAGAAAAAATTTTCCTTCTTTAGCTCTCTCTTAGAGAGATATCCCAACATATTAACAAAAGCATTATTTATTACTAAAAACCTAGAAGAGGGAGATAGCTGATACTTAAAAAAGCCAACTCCTATGTGGTCAACGGTAGAGAAACTGAAGTAAAAGATATTTTTTCTCTTCATCTTTTACGGAGGTATAGTATATCGAAATACCTAATAGTTGACAATATTTAATTTCTTTCCCAATCTTAATGGTAACAATTTCCTTCCCAAGGTCATTTCCCATAATACTTTCTAATTTCAACATTATCGTAGTAATGAAAAATAATATCCTTATAACTGTAACCCTTCTCCGCTAAAGCAACCGCACCTCGCTGGCACATCCCTACGCCGTGGCCAAAACCTGCTCCCCAGAAAATAAGCATATTGGGTTTAACCACTCCATCTTTGATGATATACTTTATCTCAATTTTAAAAGCGCTACTTTTTAAGTTATCAAAAAAATTTCTTATCTTTAAGTCTCCTCTTATCTGTTTAACTTTACCTTCAATTTCTACTTCAATTTCTTTAACATGAAGGCAATCACCACGAGATTTTACTGTTATTCTTTCTAACTCCTCCAGAGAATAACCAAAAACTAACTTAAAATCTTCTCTATCGTAAACTCTCTGCCATCGGAAGTTACTATTTTTATCTTGAGAGCATAAGCTTTCTCTCTTCTCTTTGAACCACCTTTCCTCTTCCCAAGGAGTTAAACTTAATTTAGATTTATCTTCACTATCTCTCAAATTAGAATGCAAATAACCTCTTCTGCCAAAAAGCTTTCCCCTTAAGCAACCTCCACAGTTAGCATGGTAGAATGCTTCAATAGGGGTATCTTGATAGACGACTACCTCTCCCCGAGTCTCATCTACAGCCTTGTTAGTAAGAGAACTTTCTACATTAAGACCCCGATAAACCTGACAGTGCACCTCGCTACAGAAATCGAAACCTTCCTTTTTATGCCGGCCAAGATTCTTAAGAGCTATAGTCCGAGATATTACTGCTTGTGCTTTTAATGCTTCTAAAGGAGAATTGGCATAAATCTCTGCAGGAATAACCCCATAAAGGTATTCCTCTAAGTTTAAAACATTGATAACAATAATTTTCCCATCTCTCAAAGTTACCTGAAGATCTCCTCGGTAAGCATTATCGACTTTTCTCTGCCAAAACTCACCTGGTCCATAAGTTACATCTAAAATATAGAATGGATAGTTAGGAGCCGTTATCTTCAATGGAGGAGTTAAAAGAGTAATTTCTCTTTTACTATCATATACTCTTAAAGATATTCTCCCTTTCTCAACACAGAGAGAGTAAAATTTTTCCCCCTTAGCTTTAACTATCTTATTCCTACCATAGATTTTAAAATCATTTCCACACTTAAACGTAAATCTCTTTACCCCCTCTAAAATTTTCACCTTTACTTCTGGAATATTCCCTTCCACTCGATGATAGGATAGAAGTTTAATTTTTTTTCTCCTTTTCTCTTGTAGTTGTCTCCATCTAAAGAAAAACTTTTTACCCAACTTTTCCTTAGTTAACTTTAACTTCTCCTTTATTACCTCTATAGGGTAAAAGTTAACTGCTTTAGAAAAGAAACGATAAGCAGAGGAATATTTCTTTTCTCTGAAAAAAGAGTCCGCTAAATAGTAGTAAGCCAGCCTTATACTGGGGTCTATCTGGATAGTTTTTTTAAAATATTTTATTGCCTGCAGAAATTTCTTCTCTTTATAGAATATCTTCGCTAATTGATAGGAAGCTAAACTCAAGCCTCCTAAGTTAAGAGCTTCTAGATAGTACTTCTTAGCTAAAGATAATTTATCTAAATCTTGGTAGACTAATCCCAAGTAGAGATTGATAAGGGTATCTTGAGGTGTTCTTCCTTTAAGTTCTTTCAGAATAACTAAGGCTTTTTCTGAGTTCCCTCTTAGATAATATAAATAGGCTAAAAATTTCTTTATTTCTAAATCTACTTCTCTCCATTCTTTGTGAGAAATAAACTCCTCTATTATTTTCAAAGCTTTTTTGTACTCTCCTCTATCCTTGTAAAGAGAAGCTAAATCTAAGCAACTACTCTTATTATGAGAGATTTTCTCCCATCTCTGGGATAAAAACTCATCTCTTCTTAAGTACTCCTTGTGATGATGTAAAGAGGAGGCGTCTGAAGAAAAGATGGATGAAATAGAAAAAGAAACAAATAACACCAGAAAGAGAAAAATAAGTCTCATTTTAGAATAGCTTTAGGAACTAAATCTATAATCTCCTTGACTTCAACCACATAAATGAGTTGAGGTCTTGAAAGAGAAGCCTTCTCTTTAGGTGGGGATAAAACCATTCTCCTGGAGTAAAACTTCTTTTAGAAGTATATAAGCTACTTCTAAAACTATCTAGAATACTTACTCTTCTATTATCTTATAAACCCTATCGTTAGGGTGAACCTTTTGAGCCACTTTAATTCCCACTAAATCTCCCTGCTTAGCCTCCTCTACTGGTGAATGCTCAATCTGCATAGATTCTACTACCTGAGTAAAATCATCGTGAGTTCCCTTGAAGTGAATTTTATCTCCTACTTTTAAAGAATCCTTAAGTTGAATAATTCCCACGGAAATCTTTCCGAAATAGTGAGTAACTATACCCACTTCTTTTTCTTCCATCTTTCCCTCCTTCCTTAAGTTTCTTTAGAAAGTTAATTTACTTTTCTCTCTCCTATAATAGAAATTCCCCATTTATCCGCTAAGTTTAGGAATTTCTTCTTATCTAGAATTATCACTCTCCCCTCTTCTAAAATTAGAGCTTTAGCTTTTATCTTCCTCAAAAGACGTAAAGTGCCTATCCCCACCACAGGAACATCAAATCTTAAATCCTGTTCTCTTTTGCTAAACTTAAATACTAAACAATCTCTGCCAGCAATTTTATAAGCTCTCGTAATTGTCCTATCTGTACCTTCTAAAGCTTCTATAGCTACTACCGCTTTATTCTTTATTACCAAAGTCTGCCCTACATCCAACTCTACATACCTAGAAACTATCTTAAGACCCCACTCTATCTGAGCGAGAAGTTCTCTATCAAGTTCTATTTTATTCATCACTCCTTTATGAGCTAAATTATCTTTTAAATAGGAAGTAGAATCTAAAAATTTAAATCCCTCTCTCTCTAACAAAGAGATTATTTTAGAAAATATTGAATGGGGTCGGAAGTCGGTTTCTTTCACTACTTCTAAAATAGAATTATCCCACTTACTTCTCCTAAATATTCTCCAAGGACTAATCTGGCCTACCATTACACACTCTTTTATATCTTCCTTTCTGAGAATATCTATCACCTCTTCCAATCTTCCTACATCCACCCAATAGGACCTATCTACTAATCTAACGATTTCAGGATTAGTCTCTCCTTTAAAACATATCCCCACTATTTTTAAATTGTTTTTTTTAGCTTGACTAGCAAAGAGTAAGGGGAGATCTCTGTTTCCTGCTAAAAGCCCAATCTTCATCTAGCAATTCCTCTTTTAGAGGAAGCAATAAAAGTTAAAAGTTTATCTAATTCTGGAGAGGAAGGAAGTTTATTTAAAATTATCTCTCGAGCGGAGGAGAAGGTATGTTTTTCAAAGAAGATTATCTTAAAAGCTTTCCTTATTGCCTCTATTTTTTCCTCAGAAAACCCTGCCCTCCTTAATCCTACAACATTTACACTATATACTTTTGCAGGATGACCATCACATAGAGAGTATGGAGGAATATCCTGCACTACCTTGGAACAACCTCCAATTATAGAGTAACTACCTATCCGACAGAACTGATGAATAGCAACCAGTCCTCCTATTACTACTCTGTCTTCTATCTCCACGTGTCCTGCCAAAGTTGCTGTATTAGCCAAGATATTATTATCTCCAATCTTACAATTATGAGCAATATGAGAATAAGCCATTATCAAGTTATTACTTCCTACTAAGGTAGCACTTCCCTCTTCTGTTCCAGGATTTATAGTTACAAATTCCCTAATAATATTATTGTCTCCAACAATAACGAAGGTTCTTTCACCTTTATACTTTAGATCTTGAGGAACGCTACCTATAACTGCATAGGAGTAAATCTTACAGCTCTTTCCTACTTCAGTATTTCCTAAGAGTTGAACAAAACTTCCAATTATTGTAGAAGAACCTATCTTTACATCCTTCTCTATCACCGCATAAGGACCTACTTTTACATCTTCATCAAGGAAAGCTTCAGGATGGACTATCGCCTTGGGATGAATCTCTACCCCCATAGCTTCTTATTATATCAGAAAAAGAAAAGGGAGCAAATTGTTTTAAGGAGGGGTTAAGACTCTACCAGAGCAAACATAAGCTCTGCTTCCGCAGTTAATTTATTATCCACAAAAGCTTTAGTGTACACTGTCCCTGTCTTACTTTTAATTTTCCCCACAACTACCTCTATAACCAGCTGATCCCCTGGTTCTACAGTCCGGCGGAATTTTACCCCATTAGCAGCCATAAAGTAAGCGAGCTTTCCTCTATTCTCCTCACTGGCAAGCATCAAGACTCCTCCCACCTGAGCCATAGCTTCAATGATTAGAACTCCCGGCATAACGGGACGGTTAGGAAAATGTCCTTTAAAGAAGTAATCATTAATAGTAACGTTTTTAATGCCCACCGCTTTCTTCCCAGGATCAAGGTAAAGAATCCTATCGATGAGCAGGAAGGGATAGCGATGAGGTAAGATCTTCATTATTTCCTCTACAGAAAGTTCTCTGGAAGCAGGAAGATAACCAGAAAAGGAGGTAACTCCTCCCGAAGTTGCTTTCCTCTGGTATTCCTTAATTTTCTTCACTAGTTTTATGTTAAGAGCATGGCCACTCTTTATAGCAATTATGTGTCCCTTTAAAGGTCCCGCTAGGTATAAATCTCCTAGCAAATCCAAAACCTTATGTTTTACAAATTCATCCTCTATCCTCAACCCATTATCAATTATTCTATCTTTAGCTACTACCAAAGTATTTTCATAGTTAGAACCCTTACCTAAACCCATATCTAGAAGAGACTTTACTTCCTCCTCTAAACAAAATGTCCTTGCTTGGTAGAGATCATCTTTAAGGGATCCATCTAGAACCAAATCTATATACCCAGTATTAATGAGCGGATTATTATATTTTAAGGTGTAGGAAATTCTAAAATCTGCACTAGGCAAAATTGTCAGACTAGAGTTATCCTCTTCTATCCATAGAGGTTCTTTGATAGTGAGATATCTTTTGTAAGCATCCTGTTCTACTTTCCCTACGCTCTCTAAAGCTTCCACAAAAGCCTTAGCACTTCCATCCATACCAGGAACCTCTTCTCCCCAGATGTTTATCTGAAGGTTATCTATCCCTAAGATACTCAAGGCAGCCATAAGATGTTCGATAGTATGAACATAAACTCCACCCATCCCTATAGAGGTCCGTCGAGGAAATATATGAGGTTCTACTACATTGTAATAATCTGCTTTTATCATCACTTGATCAGGTAAATCTTTTCTTAGAAAGAAAATCCCAGAATTTGGGGGGGCAGGTAAGAATTCTAACTTTGTTTCTTCCCCAGTGTGAAGTCCTACTCCCTCTAAAACCACTTTATCCGCAATAGTAACCTGTTTCTTCATCTCTTTTTTAAAGCTTTTTCTAATTCTGCTACCTTTGCTTCTAAGTCCTTTATTTTTTTATAAAGTTGAGGGAGTCTTTGTACACAAGCATTTACTCTCTTAGCTACATCATGGGGTTTGGCAGGGTAACCGGAGACTTTAGTATGAGGAGGTACTGATTTTGTCACTCCTGCCTGAGCAGCAACGATAGAGCCTTCTCCGATAGTAATATGTCCTACAACCCCTGCCTGCCCTGCTAAAATTACCCCCTCACCTAAAGAAGTACTTCCCGAAATACCTGCCTGGGCTACTATGATACAATTTTTACCAATAACTACGTTGTGAGCAATTTGTACTAGGTTGTCAATCTTAGTTCCTTTGCCAATCACCGTCTTATCGAATCTTGCTCTATCAATAGTTACATTTGCTCCAATTTCTACATCATCCTCTATCACCACTGTACCTATCTGAGGAATTTTTTCCTGAACCCCTTTTACTGTAGCAAACCCAAATCCATCACTTCCTATAACTGCACCAGAGTGAATAATTACTCGAGATCCAATCTCAATTCTCTCTCTTATAGAGACATTAGGATAAATTAAACAATCGCTACCAATATGAGTGTAGTGTCCTATATAACAACCTCCATAAATTATGGAGTTATCTCCAATCTCTACTCCCTTCTCTATAATCGTATAGGCCCCTACAGAAATATTTTTACCCAATCGAGCAGTTTCATCAATAATTGCTGTGGGATGAATACCTTTAGGATGTCTTATATCATTAGGAGCCACCAAACTCACTACTTTAGCGAAAGCCAAAGAGGGATTTTCTGTTCTAATCAAAGGCTTTTTACTATCGGTTATATCTTTAGAAGTAATGATTGCCGAAGCTTTCGTTGTCTTCATAAGGTGAAAATATTTAGGATTAGCTAAGAAAGTAATATCTCCCTCTTTTGCTTCTTTTATCCCTGAGATACCTGTAATTACTATATCAGGATTCCCAATTAATTCTCCTTCTATGAGTTGTGCAATCTCTTTCAAAGTAAACTTCATTTTTTATACCTCTGGTTTATAAGTTTTAAAATTGTCTCTGTTAAATCTATACCTTCATTGCCATAAACTATTGCTCCTTTGTTAAGTATCAAATCGAAATTATTCTTAATAGCATACTCTTTTACTACCTTTTCTATATCTTTGACAATTTCCTCCATCTTCTCATCTCTCTCTTTCTTGAGATCAAGAATAACTTGTCTCTCTTGTTCACGATAATCCTGCGCAGCCTTAGATATCTTCTCTCTCTCTTTTTTTTGTTCTTCCTCTTTGAGTAAGTCTAATCTATCCTGCATCTTCTTAATCTCATTCCTCTTCTTCTCTAACTCTTTCTCTTTAGATTTCTTCTTATCCTCTAAGATCTTATCATAATCTTTTGTCTTTTTATATTCCCTAAACACCTTAAACACATCAATATAACCAACCTTTAAATTCTGAGAGAAACTATCTAATGACAGAATTAAACTAAAAATAAAGATAAGTAATGTAACTCTTTTCATTTATATCCTCCCTTATTAAAAACCTCTGCTTATATTAAAATGAAATCTCCCTTTCTTCCCTTCTTCTCCTGGTTCTTTGTTAAGAGGCCAACCGTAATCCACACTAATAGGTCCAATAGGAGTCTTTACTCTTAACCCCAAACCTACACTAGATTTAAGCCCTCCACTTAAAAAATCCCCCCGTTTCTTCCATACATTTCCTGTATCAAAAAAAGTAGCTACTTTTAAAAAATCTGTTAAAGAATATGTATACTCTGCATTGTAGATAAATAGAGCTTCCCCTCCCACAGGGTCTTCTGTAACAGGATCAATAGGCCCTACCTTTCTCTCATGGTATCCTCGGATAGTGGAAGAACCTCCTGCAAAAAATCTCTCATAGATAGGCACTTTTTCTGTGTCAGAGAATGGATTAGCCATACCTGCTCTTAATTTTAATTCTATCACTGATTTACTCTTTATAGGAAAGTAAAAACTAACACGAGAAAGTAACTTAGTAAAATCTCTATCTCCTCCCAAAAACCCACCTGTAACTTGAATAAAGTTAGAAAAATAAATACCTTGAGTAGGATTGAATACATTATCCCTTGTATCCCAAGATAGATTAAACTCTAAGCTAGAAAGGTCACTGGTTCCTTCTTCCTCTTTTAAATCTTGTGTTGCATCTTCTACCACATCACTTATTTGAATTCTTTCAAATCTATAAGCCAGCCCTCCTCTAAAATAATCACTAAACTCTTTACCTAACCTTAACGCTCCTCCCCGTGCATCACTCTGATAAGCATACCCTACATCTTCTTCTCTTTCGTGTTCTTTTTTATAACCATCAAATCCAAAGGAAACAGGCATGTCAAATATCCAGGGATTAGTGAAACTGAGCTCATAAGATTCAGTAAGAGTACCAAAGCTACCATAGAGACTTAAATCTTGACCTGCTCCGGTAAAAGTTTTGAAATTTTTGTAATCAAAGTTACGCTGACGTAACTCTATAAATCCAATAAACTCATCTACCGAAGAGTAACCCCCTCCGAAACTTAAATAACCTGTTTTTGCTTCTTTAACTTCCACAATCAGATTCTGCCAGTTTGGTCTAGAACCTGGTTCAGTATCAAATCTTACCTCTTCAAAAAAACCTAAATTTTCTAACCGTTGGCGAGACTTTTTAATCTTTATCCCTTCAAATTTATCTCCCGGGTATATCCTTAACTCCCTACGTATAACTTTATCCTTTGTCTTCTGGTTACCTCTTATGTGAATCATTTCTACATAATTTACCTCATTTTCGGTAATACGGAAAACCACATCTACTTTTTTAGTTTGAGGATTAAAGTAACTTAGGGGGGTAACTTGAGCAAAAATATAACCTTTATCGAAGTAGATAGCTTGGATATCTAAAGCTTGTTTCTCTACTTTAGTTTTGGTAAAGATATCTCCTTCTTTAAGTTTTATAACTTTCTTAATTTCATTATCTGATACTTCTCTATTTCCTTCTATATTAACTTTGCCTATATAGTAACACTTCCCTTCTTTAATCTTTATAGTAACAAAAACCTTTCCATCTAAGGTGTCCCAGCTAGAACTTACCTCTACATCACTAAAACCTTGCTTTCTATAGAAATCTTTAATTCGCTCTACATCATCTTCTAAAACTTCCTTTTTAAAAATGCCTTTTCTAAAGAGCCATGCTTCTTTGATTTTCATCAACTTCTTAATTCTCTTGGTAGAAAAAGTTTCATTGCCTTTTATAATTATCTTTCTAACCTTTGCTACTCCTTTCTCATCAATTATCACTTTAAGATGAGCTTCGTTAGTATCTTTTTTAATATCAACCTCGTAAGTGACTTTTGCCTCAGCAAATCCCTTCTTTTGATAAAGATCTTTGACCGCTAAAAGTGCATCTTTTACTTCTACTTCATCCAAAAAGATCCCTTCTTTTAAACCTATTACTTCTCTTATTCTCTTTCTATTGATACGTCTTGCTCCCTTTATAGTAATCTTTTTAAGAATAGGTTTTTCTTTCAATTTAAATCTTACTACTATCCCTTGAGGAGTTGAGATTTTTTCTACCTCTACATTGTCAAAATAACCTAAACTCATAAGGGACTTTATATCTTCATTAATTATGTTTTCATTATAAGACTGGTTAGCTCTTACCTTTATATTGGAGATTATCGTAGCGTTACTTATAATTTTGTTGCCTTCTATCTCTATCTTTACAATCTTCTCCTGAGCTAAACAGAACAAAGATAAAAAAATAAAAAATATAGCTATTATTGTCCTTTTCATTTAAATTATTATACTTTATTCAAAGAGTAAAGTCAATTTCTTCTATCCTCTTCTACTTATAAATCTTAGAATTATATCTTTTAACCTTATAATGAGAGAAATACTATCCAAAATTATAAAGGAAATTAGAATAATTACAGAAATTCCTGCTTCCAGGAGAGTAAATTCCTCAGGAGAAAAAACTTGTTAAAAAATATATACCCCCCTACCTACTCTTCTTCTCTTATCTTAGAGAGATTAACAAATTTCATATACTCCTTTATAAACCCTAAATACACACTCCCTACCGGGCCATTTCTCTGTTTAGCAATGATTACTTCAGCAATTCCTTTGTTTTCTGGAGTGGGGTTATAGTATTCTTCTCTTAAGAGAAGGGCGACTACATCTGCATCCTGCTCAATAGCTCCTGATTCTCTTAAGTCGGAAAGCTGAGGTCTGTGGTCAGAACGTGCCTCAACTGCTCGAGAAAGTTGACTAACCGCAACCACAGGAATATTTAACTCCTTAGCTAAAGATTTTAATGCACGAGAAATCTCAGAAATTTCTTGCTGTCTTGATTCTCCCCGATGGAGAGCTCTAATCATCTGAAGGTAATCAACAATAATAAGACCGATATTGTGGTGAGCACGTAGACGTCGCGCTTTAGCTCTTAACTCAAAAACATTCATTGCAGGAGTATCGTCTATATATAAAGGAGCTTCGGATAACTTACTAGAAGCACCAGTGATATGGGGCCACTCACCGGGGGATAGAAAACCTGTTCTTAATTTATGAATATCCACCTTAGCTTGAGAACAGAGAAAACGTTGAATAAGTTGCTGACGGGACATCTCCAAACTAAAAAAAGCTACAGGAATTTTTTCCTCTCCTGCCACATACTCAGCAATACTACAAACAAAAGCACTTTTACCCATGGAAGGGCGACCTGCAACAATAATTAAATCTCCCTGTTGTAATCCCGCAGTTTTAGTATCAAAATCTATAAATCCTGTAGGAACTCCTGTAATGTGAGATTTTTTATGGTACAGAGATTCAATAATCTCAATAGCGTCTTTCAAGATTTCTTTTATATGAAGATATCCTCCCTCCACTCGGCGATCACTTATCTCAAAGATTAATTTTTCTGCCTTATCTAAAACAGCAGAAACATCCTCATCCTCTTTGTAAGCAAGAGAAAGAATTTGGTCAGCGTTGTAAATGAGGGAACGCAGAATACTTTTTTCTTTAACAATACGAGCATATTGAGAAGCATTGGCAGGTGTAGGAACAAAGTCAGTCAGAGTAGCTAAGTAAGAAGCTCCTCCTACTTTCTCTAAGAGCCTCTTTCTCCCTAAATCCTCAGCAACTGTAAGAATATCACACTTTCTTCGAGAATCAAAGAGAGAAATAATAGAAGAAAATATCAGTTTGTGCTCTTGTTTATAAAAATCATCTTCGTTTATAATCTCTAAAATCTCCGGAATAACAGTCTCCTCCAAAAGCATAGCTCCCAATACCGCCATCTCTGCCTCTAAGTTTTGAGGAGGTAACCTTTCTAACTCTTCCCTAGTCTTTTGAGGAGGGGGATTCATTTTTTAACCACCCACACACGAAGTGAACCTTTAACCTGAGGGTGTAATTCAATCTCTATAGAATAGACACCTAACTTCCTTATAGGTTCGGCAAGAGTTATCTTATTCTCTTCTATCTCTATTCCTTCACTTTTTAGAAGCTTAAAAATATGAGCACTCCCCACGCTACCATAGATGTCCTCACCTTCTTTCACCTCAACAGGAATAGTCAAAGATAACTTTTCTATCTTTTCCTTAAGTTGCAAGGCCTGTTTTTTCTTTCTTTCTAAAAGTTTCCTCTCTTCCTCCTTTATTCTCTCTAAACGTTGAAAATTTTCCTTACTGGCATAGAGAGCAAGACCTTGGGGAATAAGATAGTTACGAGCATAACCGTCCCTTACTTCTACAACCTCACCACACTTCCCTAATTTCTCTATATCCTTTATAAGAATAACCCTCATTACTTTCTTAAATAGGGAAGTAAACTTAAAAATCGTGCTCGTTTTATCTCCCTTGCTATTTTCCTCTGATGTTTAGCGCAATTCCCAGAAAATCGGCGAGAAACAATCTTGCCCTTAGAGGAAATATAGCGGGATAGAAGTTCTACATTTTTGTAATCAATCTCTAAATTCTTTTTGCAAAAAATACAGCTTTTTTTAAATCTAACCTGCTTAATTCTTTTCTTTGCCATTAGATAGCTCCTCCTAAATCTTCTTCCTCTAAGGTTGGAATCTCTTCAGGTTCTTCTCCTAAATCTATCGCCTCACCCTCCGATGGTTTTCCTCCTTTAGGCATAAACTGAACTCTTATCGCTCTTACCTCTATAACACTCCTCGACTTACCTTCACTATTCTGCCAGCTTCTTGATTGAAGTCTTCCCTCTACAAATATCTGCCTTCCCTTTTGGAGATATTGATTACATATCTCTGCTTTCCTTCCCCACACTACTATATTTACAAAGCAAGTATTGGACTTAAGTTCTCCATTTTTATCTTTAAAAGGGGTGTTTACTGCAACTCTTAGAGTAGTAACTGCTGTTCCTGAAGGGGTGTAACGGAGCTGAGGATCTTGGGTAAGATTACCTACTAAAAATACTTTATTAAGATTAACCATAATTAACTCCTATCTCTTCTAATGATAATATTCCGCAAAATCTTCTCTTCTAACCGTATTGTCTCCTTCAAATCACTAAGTTTATCTACAGGGAGGGAAAATTTTACTAACCAGTAAAGACCCTTATCGTACTTTTTCTTCTCTGCTCCTCTTGACCTCAAAGGATAAGAAAAATTCCTCTCCCTGGCCCATATTTTAGAATCTAATACCTTCCCACCCAGTTTTCTTATTCTCTCTGAAATCTTAGTAAATAATGCTTCTTTCTCCTCCTCTCCTATATCTGGCCTTACTATTATCATAGACTCATAGTGCCTATCCATTTCCGCCTCTCTTTCTCACATTATACTTCTGCATCACAAAGTTAATACCAAACTTTGCCCATTCCCAACATCCTTGAACAGCTTCCTCAATGACTTCCTCTACAACAGGTAACTCTCCAAAAGTAAAATCAGAAAGCACATAATCTGTCGCCTCTCCCCATAAAGGTTTAGATATGCCTATTCTTAAACGAGGAATTTCCTCATTTCCTAAGGCAAAAATAATTGAAGCAATTCCTTTATGTCCTGCAGAGGAACCTCTCCTGGCAAATTTCATCCTTCCTAAAGGTAAATCCATATCATCATAAACAATTAAAAAATTTTCTCTAGAGAGATTATAAACAGAGAGAAGAAGCTTAACACTTAATCCTGAATTATTCATAAAAGTAGTAGGCTTTGCCAAAAGAATCTCTTCTCCTCCAGAGCTCGCTTTAGCAATCATTGCCTTTACTTTAAATGACTTCTTAAACTTTAAATTTTCTTTTTCAACAATCTTATCTACTACTCTAAATCCTATATTGTGACGATTATTTATATAGGTTTTACCCGGATTGCCTAAACCAACAATAATTTTCAACCTTCTTCTTGAGGCTTCTTTTCTTTAATTACTTCGGGTTCCTCACTTACCTCCTCTACCTCTTCTTCTACCTTTTCTTCCTCCCTCTTGGATACAATAGTGACGATGGTCTCTCCAGAATCTTCTAAGATTCTTATCCTTTCTGGAAGTTGAATATCACCCACATGGATGGAATGACCTATCTGAAGAGAAGATATATCTACTTCTATCTTCTCAGGAATTTCTAAAGGTAATGCCTCGACTTCTAACTCCCAAAGCATCTGCTCTAAGACCCCTCCTTCTTTCACCCCCTGAGGTTCTCCTTTTAGCACTAAGGGAACTTTAACTTTTATCTTCTCTTTCATAGATACCTTCAGAAAATCCATATGGAGAACTTCTTCAGTCAAAGGATGAAACTGAATATCCTTTATTACTGTAGCAATCCTATTAGCTTTACTTTTAGAATCCTCTATCACTATCTCTATAATACTGCTTTCAGAAAAACGGTGAGCTTTAATAACTTTCAGTTCACTAGTAGGAATCTTTATAGGGATATTCAAATCTCTTCCATATATAACTGCTGGAATGAACCCCTCTTTTCTTAATTTTTTAGCTATCTCTTTACCTGTTTTATCTCTCTTTAGTGCTTTTATACTGACCTTTTCCATATTCTAACTTCCTATAGAACCGAAGAGAATACTTATAGATTTTTCTTGGTGAATCCTTTTTATTGCCTCAGCAAACAACTTACTTACTGATACCACTTTAATCTTTTTGCTTTGTTTTTCCTTAGGTAAAGGAATAGAATCAGTAATTACTAGAAAGTCTATAGAAGACTCTTCCAGTTTCTGTACTGCGTTAGCAGACAAAACCCCATGTGTAACACAGGCATAAATTCTCTTAGCTTTTGCTACCTTTAAAGCTTTGGCTGCCTCAACTAAGGAACTTCCTGTAGCAATGATATCATCCACAAGAATAGCATTTTTACCCTTCACTTCCCCCAAGATATGCATAACCTCTATAGACTCAGGAGAACTTCTTCTTTTATCTACAATTGCCAAAGACGCTCTAAATCTTTTAGCGTAAGCCCTTGCCATCTTTATTCCTCCCACATCAGGAGATACAACTACTAACTCATTATCTAACTTTATCTTCTTAAAATAATCCAGGAATACATTCACAGCATATAGATGATCCAAAGGAATATCGAAGAAACCTTGAATCTGTCCAGCATGCAAATCTAAAGTTAAAACTCTGCTTGCTCCTGCTACAGTTAAAAGATTCGCTACCAGCTTAGCAGTTATAGGAACACGAGGTTGATCTTTTCTATCTTGGCGAGCATATCCAAAGTAAGGAATTACTGCAGTGATCCTCTTTGGAGAAGCTCGCTTTAGAGCATCGAGAATAATCAAAAGCTCCATAAGATTTTCATTTACTGGAGGAGATGTTGGCTGAATGAGGAAAATATCTTTACCTCTTACATTTTCCTTTATCTTCACTCTCACCTCTCCGTCACTAAACCTACTTACTAAAGCCTTTCCTAATCTCATTCCCAAATGTTTGCATATCCTTTTAGCTAAGGCTAAATTAGCATTACCGCTGAAAACTAACATCACTTCTCCCTTTTTCTTAGAGGTTTAGCAGGAACACCCACTACCACCATATTATTCTCTACATTTTTAGTCACCACTGCCCCTGCCCCTGTTAGAGCATTCTTTCCAATCTTACAAGGAGCTACTACTACACTATGAGAACCTATAAAAGCATAATCTTCAATAAAGGTCTTATATTTATGCTTACCATCATAGTTAGCAGTAACAAACCCAGCTCCGATGTTTACTCCCTCTTTTATAGTAGCGTCTCCTATGTAACTAAAATGTTTGGCTCGCATCTTAGGACCAACCTGAGAACGAGTTATCTCTACAAAATTCCCAATAGAACTCCCATCTTTAATGTAAGTATTCTGGCGTAAATGCACAAAAGGACCAATGGAACAATTGTTGCCAATTATAACATTTTTTTCTATATAGGTAAAGGGGTAAATTATAGAATTTCTACCTATCTTGGTATCGTAACTTAAAAAAGTAGTATAAGGGTCAATTATCCTCACGCCTTTCCGCATTATTCTCTCTAATAATTTCTCATTTAATAACTTATATACTAAAGCTAAATTACTTTGAGTATTAACTCCTACAATCTGTCTCCAATCTTCTAAAAAGTAGGGAGAAACTCTTAAGTTTTGATGAGAAAATATCTCTACAATGTCAGTTAAAAAAAACTCTCTTTTTTTTCTATTCATCTTTATTTTCTTTAGTCCTTTTCCAAGATAGGATTTTTTGAAGCAGTAGATTCCACTGTTTACCTCATCTACAGAATGGGTTAACTGCTGTCTCTCTATTATTTTGATTACCTCTCCTGTAGAATTCCTTAAGATTCTGCCTAAGTCGTTGTCGAAAGGTAATCTACCGCTAATAAGAGCGCAGGGAGAATTCTTCTTAAAGTAGAAGTTAATAAAACTTCGGAGTGCCTTTGCCTCTATCAAGGGGGTATCTCCACAAAGGACAAGAACATCTTCCTCTTTAGTAAAAGGTAAAGCAACTTCTACTGCTTTAGCTGTTCCATTGTATATTTTTTGATGAACAAACCTTATGTCAGAAAACTCCTCTCTAATTACCTTCTTAACTTCCTCCTTTTTATACCCTACCACCAAAGAGATATCTTTTATCCCTAACCGCTTAAGAACATCTAATGTATAAAAGATTAATGGTCTTCCTCCTAAGTCTAAAATAATCTTTGGCTTAGTGAGTCTCATGCGCTTACTCTTACCTGCTCCCAATATTATTGCTGAAACTCTTCTTGCCATCTCTTGCTAGTTCTGCCCGGTGAGGACTCGAAACAAATCTTTTGCTAAGCAAAAGTCAAAAAATATTTGTTCCGAGATTCCTTTCACTTAGCCTCCAACCTTATGTTAGTTAAATCTGCTATTGATTAACTATCTTCCTACTGCCCGGTGAGGACTCGAAACAAATCTTTTGCTAAGCAAAAGTCAAAAAATATTTGTTCCGAGATTCCTTTCACTTAGCCTCCAACCTTATGTTAGTTAAATCTGCTATTGATTAACTATCTTCCT
>Ga0190286_1000064_pt1 | contig 57549 bp, 63 predicted proteins | sample 48691834_MG_FD_183241 | JGI IMG/M metagenome (GOLD analysis project Ga0190286, IMG submission 183241) | Hydrothermal vent microbial mat bacterial communities from Southern Trench, Guaymas Basin, Mexico - 4869-18-3-4_MG | ecosystem: Environmental > Aquatic > Marine > Hydrothermal vents >... | reverse complement strand
GGTTTGGAAAATTTATAAAGATTAGACACAACCACATCTACACCAGCACTTATGGCCATCTTTCCCGCTTTGCTAGGGGGCTAAAGAAAGGGAGCTTTGTCAAACAGGGGCAAGTGATTGGCTATGTAGGCAGTACAGGCCTAAGCACAGGGCCACATTTGGACTTTCGCTTTATGGCCCATGGTAGGTACATAAACTACCTCAAGTTTAAGCAGCCAGAAAGCAAGAGTATTCCTCGATGTTTTAGACTAAGCTTTAGGGAAAAGGTAGAAAGGTTAAGAAATATCATGGAATCTAAATTCTATGCAGCCATAGATGATGATCTTTCTATGAGGTGAAATAGCTAACAATGGCCTTTACCAATGCACTTGTAGTATAGGTGTCAGGCATGATGTCTACCTTAAGGCCCAGGTCTCTAGCAGTCCTTTCAGTGATAGGGCCAATACAGGCTATGGCTATATCCTTTAATAGGCCAATATCACCATCTAAGATTTTGGCCAAATGGATAACCGTAGATGAACTAGTAAATGTGATTACATCTATCCCCCCTTTTAGGATATCTTCAATCTCCCCCCTTTTATATTGAGGGATCACGGTCCTATAGGCAGGCACTATATCCACTCTGGCACCCATTTCCTTTAGTTTTTCAGGCAACACCTCCCTTGCCTTTTCTGCCCTTACTAAGAGGACTTTTTTGCCCCTTATATCAGATTTTAAAATCTCTTCTGCCAGTGCCTCGGCCCTAAATTCACTTGGCATAAGATCCGGTCTAATACCCCAATCTTCTAAGGCCTTAGATGTCTTTTCCCCAATGACAGCAATCTTTATATCCCCTAATATACGCACATCTCTACCCAGTTTTTTCAGGCGTCTCTTGAAAAAATAGACACCATTTACACTTGTAAAGATCAACCAATCATAGAGAGATATATTGGAAATAGCACTATCCAGAGGCGAAAAGTCCGAGGGGTCAGTGACCTCAATGGTTGGAAATATGTAGCATCTGGCCCCCAAATCCTCAAGTTCCATAGCCATCTCTGCTGCCTGTTCCCTTGTCCTGGTAATAAGGATCTTTTTTCCAAAGAGTGGCTTTTCCTCCCACCAATTGAGCAAATCCCTCAAATTTACTACCTCCCCTACAACAATAATGGCAGGTGGCCTTAACCTTTCTCTTTTTGCCAATTCTGCAATATCTTCTAAATTGCCTACAATAGTCCTCTGCTCTGGTAGGGTACCCCATCTAACAATGGCCACAGGGGTTTTTGGAGAGCGCCCATTTTCTATTAATTTCTGTACAATAAATGGTAGATTCCCTACACCCATTAAAAATACCAATGTATCTACACCCATAGCCAATTTTTCCCAATTTATAGCAGAATCAACCTTGGTAGGGTCCTCATGCCCGGTGACAAAGGCCACAGAAGAGGCATAAGAGCGATGGGTCAAGGGGATCCCTGCATATGCAGGTACGGCAATGGCCGAACTCACCCCAGGCACTATTTCAAATGGCACATTTTCTTTTGCAAGTGCTTCGGCCTCTTCTCCCCCCCTCCCAAATATGAATGGGTCACCCCCCTTAAGGCGGACAACTACCTTGCCTTCCCTTGCCTTCTCAATAAGCAATTGATTGATCTCCTTTTGGGTGAGGGTATGCCTGCCTGCCTGCTTACCTACATAGATCCTTTCAGCAAAATTTGGGACATATGCCATTATCCTTTTGTGGGCAAGGTAATCGTAGACTACTACCTCTGCCTCTGATAAGACCCTTTTTGCCTTTAGGGTGATAAGGCCAGGGTCACCAGGACCTGCGCCTACTAAATAGACCTTACCTTCCATATACCTCTTCCAGTATCTCCCTTGCACCCGCTTTAAGGAGTGAATCGGCTAAGGCTGTACCCAATGCCTCTGCCTCCTCAGGCAGACCAGAGATCTTTTGCTTAAGTAGGCGCCTTCCCTCTACCTCTGCCACCATCCCTACAATTGAAAGCCTACTATCTTTAATCTCAGCATAGGCAGCAATAGGCACTTGACAACCACCCTGTAACCTCCTCAAAAATGCCCTTTCTGCCATAGTAGCCAGGGCTGTAGGGAGATGATTTAAAGGAGAAACAATATCTTTCCAGTTCCTTTCCTCCCTGATCTCTATTGCCAATGCTCCCTGACCAATGGCAGGCAGGATGACATCAAGGGGTAGATATTCAGTAATGTTTTCCTCCAGGCCCATTCTTCTAATCCCTGCACTTGCCAATATAATGGCATCTAAATTTTTCTCCCTCATTTTTTTAATTCTAGTATCTACATTACCACGTAAGGGGACAATGGTAAATTTGGGCCTTAGGTGTAAGATTTGTGCCTTTCTCCGCAGGCTGCTTGTGCCAAGGATGGCATCCTCAGGCAATTTAGAAAATGGTATGTTTTCTTTACTAATCAGTACATCCCTTGGGTCTTCCCTCTCTGTAATGGCACCAAGGCAAAGCCCCCTTGGCAGTTCTGTGGTTACATCCTTTAGACTGTGAACGGCCAGGTCTATCCTTTCCGATAATAGCGCCTCTTCTATCTCTTTGACAAAAAGCCCCTTTCCCCCTATCTTTGCCAGGGGGGCATCTGTTATCTTATCCCCTTTGGTCTTAATGCGAATAACTTCTATTTTTGCATTTGGATATATCTTTTTTAGTTGCTCTTTTACCCAATAGGTCTGTTTTAAGGCGAGGGCACTTCCCCTTGTGCCTATACGGATTCTAAGGTTCTCCATTACAATGACCAGAGAGGAAAATTTTTAGGCCCATCCAAGGCCCATCAGCCTGCTCAAGTAAATCCAGAGTGGGCCCCACAACTGCTCTTACTTATAGTGCTGCCATAACTGCTACCCCCTACATTAAATCCACAGGCAGAGACAAGCCTCTTTAGATGAGTGCCTTTGCACTTTGGGCAACTCACCTTTTCATTGCTACTAAATACTAATGTCTCAAAGCGGTGCCCACAATCTTCACACTCAAACTCATAGATAGGCATAGCCTACCTCCAAATACCATTTGTAATCTTTTCTTTTAATCATTTTCTTTAATTAATGCAAGGTCGATCAAATACGCACACTTGATAAAAGTCGAAAAATTGGGTAAAGAAGAGATGAGTCAGATTAAAAGGGCAATAAAAATACATTTGGCATTACCTAAAAAACATCTCCTCTACTAACTCACAAACTACATGGCCTATGGTGATGTGAACCTCTTGGATGCGGGGTGTATCCTTTGAGTTTACAACCAAGGCCAAATCCGCTATCTTAGCCATCTTGCCACCTGTACCCCCGCCCAAGGCCACTGTCTTTAGCCCCATCCTTTTGGCCTCCCTTAGGGCCAGATTCACATTGGGGGAATTGCCACTTGTGCTAATACCCCAGGCTACATCGCCTGGTTTTCCCAGTGCCTGTATCTGTTTTAAAAATACCAAACTAAAGTCATAATCGTTGGCAATACTTGTCAAAATAGAGGTGTCTGTAGTAAGGGCCAAGGCAGGCAGTGGGTGTCTATCCCTCCTAAATCGATTTACAAACTCTGCCGCAATGTGTTGGGCATCGGCTGCACTCCCCCCATTTCCAAACAAGAGGACCTTTCCACCCCCCTTAAGTGTTTCCAAGACCAATTGGACCAAAAGGATGATTTTTTCCACATTGGCCTTAATAAAGGCCTCTTTTAAGGCAATGCTCTCCTTAAATGCCTTCTTGATCCTATCTTCCATAAGGGCTTTATAGCCAAAATTGCCTTCCATTCCAGGTTTTGGAATTTTTAATAAGTGGCTCTCCTTTAAGGGCATTTATGATAAATCTTGGGTGATTATCAAAAATATACTGTACAAATTGACTTCCTGTGATTAATATAGTCTTTTCCTTCATGCCTTTATAAGACTTTATAATCTCTTGGGTCAAAGGATGTCAACTATTTTATAAGGTATTGGGCTTGACCTTTTCTAAAAGTTGAGTTGTTATAAATAAAAAGATGTGGGTCTATTTATTAAAACGCCTATTTTTTATGATTCCTCTTCTTTTGGGCATAACAATCATATCATTTGCAGTGATTCACCTTGCCCCTGGTTCACCAGCAGAGATGGCCACTTTATTAAATCCAAAGACATCCCCGGATTTACAACTAAAACTTAGGAAATTATATGGATTGGACAAACCGCTTTATATTCAATACTGGCTCTGGCTTAAGAGGCTCTCACACCTGGATTTTGGAATATCATTTTCCCCTGATAGAAGGCCTGTTTTAGAGAAGATAGCCGAGCGTATCCCTATTACCCTTACTATAAATGTGCTCTCTATGTTTCTCATCCTAATAGTAGCAATTCCCTTGGGGGTGGTCTCTGCTGTACACCACAAGTCAATTTTTGATAGAATAAGCACTATATTTGTATTTATTGGTTATGCAACACCAGGTTTTTGGCTGGCCCTACTCCTTATGATGCTATTTGGGATAAAATTGGGTTGGCTCCCACTCTCTGGTCTAAAATCCCTAGACCATGCCTCCTTAAGCCCCCTTCAAAAGATTCTAGACTATTCTAAGCACCTCATTTTGCCTGTATTTGTATCTGCCTTTGGTGGATTGGCTGGTCTATCACGCTATGTGAGGGCCAATATGCTTGAGGTAATTAAACAAGACTATATCCTTACCGCCAGGGCAAAGGGGCTCCCGGAGAGGGTAGTAATTTATCAACATGCCCTAAAAAATGCACTGCTTCCAGTAATTACCATATTAGGGCTTTCTGTCCCTGGGCTTATTGGGGGAAGCGTAATCTTTGAATCCATCTTTGCCATCCCTGGGATGGGACAGCTATTTTATGCTAGTGTAATGGCCAGGGACTATCCAGTAATTATGGGGTGTTTGGTGATTGGGGCCGTACTTACCCTCTTGGGAAACCTCATTGCCGATATAGGCTATGCCTTAGCAGACCCAAGGATAAGGGTAGGTTAGATGTGGAGGCTTTTTTTAAGCAGGTTCTTAGAAAATAGGCTGGCTTTGCTCTCAGCCATATTCCTCTTTTCCCTATTTATTATATCCATTTTTGCCCCATGGCTCTCCCCCTATGACCCTTTTAAGATAGATGTAAATGCCATCCTCATGCCGCCCTCTCCCTCCCACCCCTTAGGCACTGATATGCTAGGGAGGGATGTACTCTCTAGGCTTATCTTTGGGGCAAGGATCTCACTAAAGGTAGGCTTTGTGGCAGTAGGGATTGCAACTATTATCGGCACTATTTTGGGGGCAATTGCAGGATATTATGGGGGGGCAGTAGATGCAATAATTATGAGGTTTGTAGATATTATGCTTTGTTTTCCAAGTTTTTTTCTTATTTTGGCAGTAATTGCCTTTTTGGAGCCAAGCATCTGGAACATTATGGTAGTAATTGGCCTCACCAGTTGGATGGGTGTAACAAGGCTTGTCAGGGCAGAATTTTTAAGCCTAAAGGAGAGGGACTTTGTCTTGGCTGCACGCGCCTTGGGGGCAAGTGATATGCGTATTATATTTAAACACATAATGCCAAATGCAATGGCCCCTGTTTTGGTCTCTGCAACACTTGGCATCCCTGGCGCAATCCTTACAGAGGCGGCACTAAGCTTTTTGGGCATTGGGGTCCAACTGCCTACACCAAGCTGGGGTAATATGCTTACGGCAGGGAAGGACAACCTTGAGATTGCCTGGTGGCTATCACTATTCCCTGGACTTGCGATCTTGCTTACTGTGCTTGCCTATAACCTTTTGGGTGAAGGCATCCAAGATGCATTAAACATAAGGATTGAATAAGTATGAGGATTTATGAAGAGGATACTATTGCGGCTATTGCCACCCCTTTGGGACAAGGTGGGATTGGCATAGTCCGTGTAAGTGGCCCTTTGGCTGAGGCCATTGCCAATCGTATCTTTCATCCAAAGAGGAAAACAAACAAACTAATTTCCCACCGCATGTACTATGGTCATATCATAGACCCCAATACCAAGGAGGTCATCGATGAGGTAATGGCAGTCCTCATGCGGGCCCCCCATACCTATACATGCGAGGATATCTTTGAGATCCATTGTCACGGTGGCCCCCTTATCTTACAGCAGGTCTTAAAACTGGTAATAGAACAAGGGGCAAGGATGGCAGAACCTGGTGAGTTCACCAAGAGGGCATTCCTTAATGGCCGCATTGACCTAACACAGGCAGAGGCCGTCTTGGAGATGATTCAGGCAAGGACAAAAAGGGAACTGAGCATAGCTACAGAACAACTTAAGGGTTACTTGCAAAAGAAGGTAAACTCAATAAAAGATACCCTTTTAGAGCTGAAGGCAGATTTAGAGGTGGCCATTGACTTTCCAGAAGAGGACATAGAGATTGTCCCCCCAGAGGTTTGGGTATCTCGCTTAGAGAGGGAGGCAATATCAGAGATATCCTCCTTGCTTAAGGCATACGATACTGGCCACATCTTTAGGGAGGGGGCAGCAATAGTAATAGTGGGAAAACCAAATGTAGGAAAGTCAAGCCTACTAAATTGCCTTTTGCGTGAGGAGAGGGCTATTGTAACGCCTATACCAGGCACTACGAGGGATACCATTGAGGAGATGATCAATATAAAGGGTATACCACTTAGGATTGTTGATACAGCAGGCCTTAGAAAGACTACTGATGAGGTAGAGACCATTGGGGTAAGATTTACTAAAAAGAAACTTTCTTTGGCAGACTTGGTCCTTTGGGTAATTGATTCAAGTCAGTTGCTCGATGAACAGGATATGGCCATTTATAATGAGATTAAGGAAAAACAAGTAATTTTGGTATTAAATAAAATTGATTTGCCCTGTAGAGTCAAATTGGACAAAGAGATATTTTCCAAATTTCCCAAAGTAAAGATCTCTGCCCTTTACAGTAAGGGGATTGATACATTGCAAGATACCATATATAGCACATTGCTTGGTGAAAATATTGAGACTGTACCTAGATTTGTCCCTAGTCTAAGGCATAAAATCTCATTGGAAAGGGCATTTAATGCCATAAAGGAGATCAAGGCCCATCTTGAGGTAGGTACCTCTCCAGACCTGTTGGCCATAGATGTAGAGGCTGCCTTAAACTACCTTGGGGAGATTGTTGGTGAGACTACCCCTGAGGATGTATTGGATTATATATTCAGTAAATTTTGTATAGGGAAGTAGTATAGCAAATGACAGAAATACCAAAAAAGAAACTTAAAAAACTCATTGATTAAACTGTTGACCAGAGATATTAGAGGATGATAAACTTTGGCAGGAAATGAGTTAATAAAGAGGATAAAGATGGTTTCTGGAAGAAAGGAGGTGACAATGTTTATATCTGCAATAAGTGCAGATATCATCCCAAATGGAATCATATCAGCACCAAGAGTGCGGATATAACCAAGTTAAGTGAAATGCTAATAAATTGAAAAATATAGGAAGGGAGGAAGATGATGCCTAAAGAGATAATAAGCTATGAGGCGGACCTTGATCAGGAGTATAAGAAACTAACCAAGAAACATGAGGAAATAACAGATAAGTTAGAGAAAGCAATATTGGAATACTTTAAAACTGGAAAAAGTAAACCTATTACAATTCAGGGGCCTTATGGCTCAGGAAAAACTCAACTTTTGTATTATTTGTTTAAATTTACTTATGAGAAGGGAGGCGTAGGCACATATACACATTTAGAAAAAATTATTCCATCACGAAAAATGGGACCCTTAGAATACGCTAATTACTTGAAAGAACTTGTGGATGAAGAGGTTAGTTTGCTTAGGAAAAATGATTCAAAATTAATGAGTGGAAAAGTAAAAGATTTTGCGTTTAGCCGTATTAACCAAGTAGGCGATAATAGTAAAATTGTTCTTTTTGTAGATGAAATTGAACAACAATATAAATTATTGGATGAAACAGTCGAAACTGGTGACCACAGCCCAATGAGAGAAGTAATAGCAAGAGTCAACAAGGGAGAAGCGGGATTTTATTTAGTCCTCGCTTTTGCTCCAGTCTCTTTTTACGAATTTAGTAAAGGCGAAGCTCAAACCCGTAGGTATCTACCCGTGTTATTACCAATAGTAGAGCCGAAAACCTCCAGAGAATATTTCGGAGAAATTGGAAATCTTGTATGGTGGATGGGAAGGGGAAGATATGGGTGGATGCTACGAATATATGATATATTGAATGCAAATGTCTCAAATATTAATGAGATTTCCAAAAAAGAGCTTCAAGATATTTGTCGAAACATAGGTCCAATTGGAGGGGTTAATGCTTTAGAATTTGAAATGGTTGAAAGAATTGACGATTTCAATAATTTTAGGGATTTTCTTGTTCGTTTAGAGCCAAAAAGAGAGGGCGGGGGGATACATGCTGGAACTCTCCAAGTAGTCAAAAAGTGTCGAATATATAACAATCAAAGACAAGTTTTAGAGATTCTTGAGATATCGCTTAGAGAATCTAAAGTATCGAAAGTAACGGATATTAGTTATTATCTTTCAATCATACTTGATGCGCTTTCTACTTCTGATAGCGAAATACCTTTGTTTACTGATCCAGATGATTGGAGAGAACTGTTAACTATGACCGAAGAGATTATACTGGAATTTGAAGGTGAGGATAAATTACCTTCTGAGGACCTAAAGCTGCTTCAAGATAATATCTCAGATTTTTCCTATAATATTCGCAAGAATGCAGAAGCTTCAGGCGAGTTAATAGAAGGTTTTTGCATAACTCCTGAATTCCTTCACACATTATTTCCCTTTCCAACAAGATCTCCCAATCTCATTCCAGACAAGAAAATAGATGAACAAAGAGAAAATTTAGCAGACCAAACTTATCTTGGTAGAGAAGAACACAATGGTATTTCAGTATTTTTCTTTTTGAACACAGATAAAATAAGGGATTTTTTAACTCAAGAAAGCAAGAATTATCTTAAAGAAACAAAAGTATTGGTTGCAGTTAACTTGGGGTCAAGAGAAGATGTTAAGAAATCGAAATTAGCTCAATGGCTAGAAAGACAAGGAAGGCTCAAGATAATCCATACTCCTAGGATTCTCTCTGATTTTCTTGTAAGTTTCTTTTATTGGACGGGAAAGGAGAGTCTCCCAATAACCAATCTCTTTGAAAAACTTACAGATAGCCAATCAATATCTGAAAAAAGTAAGGTGAGAAAAATTGCATACTATAAATCAAGAATAAAAGAGTATCTGAAAAGTGAATTACCAAGAAGACCCAATCCCAAGTATACATTACGCGATAAAACAGGTTTTGATGAATTTAGTGCGGGTCGTGTAGGATTTGTTCCAGAAGTTATAGGCTTTTCTTTCGTGGATAGTAGAAATGACTGGGAAGCGGTATATAAGTTTAGGAGCGAGTTTGAAAGTTCGCAATTTATCCGAAAGGAGAGCACAGACAAAAGAACAGGTGTACCAACCGCTGTTGAAAAACTCATAGTTTTTGATAAAAAGACTAGAGATTTTTCAAAGGGAGCCGTGTTAAAGAGAATAAGCGACAGTTTTAATAAATATCTTTTAGATCTAACTGAAGTGGTAGATGAAACAAGTAAAGATGAATTTGTATCAATTCCTGCAGATTCAGACTCTGAGCGTATATTTGAGGGGATTTATCTTTATCTTAGGGAATGGAAAGATCCCAGTAAAGCAGAAGAAACGTTTAGAGAAGCAAAATCTAAGTGGGGTCAGCTTAAAAACAGAATGAGTAAAATTTCCGAAAAAATAAGAGAATTTGAAAAATTGACAGATAACTGTATTCTTTTAACTCACTGTTTAGAAGGAGATGAAAACAGAATCGCAAATATTGAGAAAATCTCGGATGACTACCAAACTAAGATTTCCCCTTACATGAAGTTTCTTCTTTCTACATTCATAGAAAAACTTCTTGAAATAATAGAACCAAAGTTAGGTGACATCGAGAAAAGTTTTTCTATCCTTAAAGATGACTTAGAAGACAAAATAAAAGAATACAAAGCAACATTTGGAGGCATCCAAAGTTTTGAGGATGATACCTTTGTATGGATAAACAAAAGCAAAGAAGAAATACAAAGGGAAATTGAACAGAATTTTATGAATGTTTGTCAGAACTTCACTAAGGGAGGGAAAATAGACCTTGAAAGTATTCCCAATACTGAACCATTCATTAAAGATATAGAAGAAATAATAGAGGAGTTAGAAACGTTAGACAGAATAAATGAATCCATAAAGCAATGCAAAGAAAAGGCACAGAAAATTAATGAGAAATTAAGAAACTGGAGGTAAAATAAAATGTCATCAAACTATAACGTCCTTCTCGAGAAAATCGACGAAATAAAAAAGGGACTTGATCGATGTGCTAAGAAGCTCGATGAAATTAAGCCCGAAGAAAAAGAAAAATATGAAAATCCTCAATATCGTATGTGGTCAGGAGATATAAAAGATATAGAAGAATTCACTGGTCGTCTAGAAGAGTGGTTAGAAGAACCGTATGTAGCTGAAGCTAAAAGGTATCTATCAGACCTCAAAGAGTGGGCAGAACTACAGAAAGAGGTTTCTTTGGAAAAAATTGAAAAAGATTGGAGATTTCTTTCAAATAATGTCGATGAAATAAAATACATACATAAGCAAATACAAGACATCAGCTACGAAAGTATTAAAAAGAAAACTGCAGAATGGGTTCTCAATAGGATTATCGAAAAAGACATAGAAAAAGCGAAGATTTGGGCAACCAATGCTAACAAGTTTTCCAATGATTTGATACAGCTTGAGGATAAAAAAGTTGAATATAATTTAGCAGAAGAAGTGAAAAAGGATGCGGTTGATGAACTCTTGAAAGTAACAAGTTTTGATAAGGATAAAACAAATGAAATAACTCGATACAATAGCTTAATAGATAGAGCAGACGAGATTATAAAAAGTATGCCTAAAGAAATAACCGAAAATGCTGTTACGGAAACATACAAAAAGAGAAAAAATGAAAATGAAGAAGTCGAAAAATGCCTCGATACAATAAGTAAAATTATTGAAGAAATTAAAACTAAGTTAATCAATGTAGAATGGGTAATTGAATTTACCGATTCCGGAGATTACAGTGAAATCTGGAAGGAAAAGCAAAATGCAATGAAGGAGAAAGACTTGGAAGCTATTTCTAAAGCATTGGATGAGGTAATTCAAAAAGCTAACAACTGGAAGGAGTCTAAGAGAAAAGAAATAGATAATGTGCTTTCCAAAATTGAGAGAATGGCAAAGAGCATAGAAAATGAAAAATTAAAAAAAGAGTTCGAGGAGGTTAATAAACAAGCAAAAAGTATTGATTGGAATAAACCTGATGTGCGTATCCTTTTCAAAATTATATCTCAAGCAGATACCTTGAGGAAGGAATTACGAAAGGAACTTATCCAGAAATTACAAAATGAAGATGCTATCTCAATAATTGAGGAACCGGAAACAGTTAATGATTTAGGAAAAAGCAACGGATTGGATTTCGATAGGTTTTTTGAAGCATTGAAAATTGTGTTAATTAACGGTCTTATTGAAATAAAGGTGGTGGAGGAAGAATAATGGAGGAGACCAAGTTCCATAAGAAAATGAAAAAAATTGAAGGTAAATGGCAGGTTAAAACCAAATGGGGCAACATAGATATAATCTTAGAGGCTATACCTAATTATGCAGGTGGAAAAGGTTGCCCTGATGAAATTCTTGTTGTTAAAGTTAAAATTCCTATCTTAGGCACTGATGTTGAATTATCAACTCCCGTACTTATTGAGTTAGAGAAAATCGGTTATTCAGGAGCTGAAGAAGATCTCAATAAGTTTTGTGAGAGAAGTATCTCAGGTGAGCAAAAAAGTTACCTTGAAATACCTATGATTGTTATAGGTGGGGACAGTTATAAAAAAATAAAAAGCGAGAAAAAAGAACTAAGAGCTCGTTTTAATATAACACAGGTACCAAAGAGGATGGTTAATGGTGGTTTTTAGAAATTGCAGAACTTCGCACAACAAGCGGGTATGCGGTTCGCTTACGCTCACCCAAACCCTTACGGGCTTCGCATACCGTAAAGCGTTAAGTGAAATGCCTGCCGTCGCTTTGAAAAGATTTAAAATTGAGAATGAAATAAAATAATAGGTGACAAAAAATGAAAAAATCGCTTGATAGGATAAAGGAAATTCTTAAAAAGCACGAAAAAGAGCTGAAAGAAAAATATGGAATTAAAGAGATCGGCATTTTTGGTTCTTATTTAAGAGGAGAAGCTAAAGAAGAAAGCGATCTTGATATTTTAGTGGAATTTAAGCCTGATGCGAAGATTAGTCTTTTAGACTTTGTTGAACTGGAAAATTATCTCAGCGATTTGCTTGGGGTAAAGGTCGATTTGGTTGAAAAATCTACATTAAAACCAAGGATTGGCAAATGCATCTTAAGTGAGGTTGTATACTTATGAAAAGGGAAATTGGTGACTATATAGAGGAGGTAAAAGATTGATGGCAGGGATTTCCTGCGACGGCGGGCACTCTGTGGTGCTTTGCACCTTGCTGTGATAGTTCATAGGCAGTTTTGTTATATTTTTTCTAAGGCAGAGGGAGTGTCCAAAAATCAATCGCAATTTTGGGGACATTAAAATGCTTGGATTTTCTATTTTTTTATGATAAAATGGCACAATGATTCTCTATACAGACAGGAGGGACGCTGGGAGGCACCTTGCTGAAAGGTTGTTAAGGGAAAATTTATTAAATCCCTTTGTCTTGGCAATCCCAAATGGTGGTGTGATTGTGGGTTTAGAGATCGCAAAGGCACTGAGGTGTCCCATGGATTTAATTGTTGTAAAAAAGATACCTATACCTGAAAATCCAGAGGCAGGGTTTGGGGCCATCACCCACGATGGGGTAGTTATCCTAAATAGGGCCTTGATAGATGAGCTAAAGATCTCCCCTGAAGAGATAAGGGAGTTGTCCCAAATTGTGTTAAAGAGGATAAGAGAGCGCCTAAGGACATATGGAATAAAAAATGAATTTCCAGATATAAAAGATAAGACTGTAATCTTGGTAGATGATGGTCTGGCCTCTGGTGTTACCATGGAGGCAGCGGTCTCTACAATAAATAGATATAAACCAAAATCCATTATAGTGGCCGTTCCTACGGCCTCTTCCTATGCATTCAGAAGGGTCTCTCCTTTGGTTGATAAGATCATCTGCCCTGATGTACGTCGCCACCCACACTTCTCTGTAGCAAGCGTTTACCAATTTTGGCATGATATAAGCGACAGTGAGATAAAAAAACTATTAGAGATGGAGGGGAGATGCAACTAGCAGGGAAAAAGGTAATTGTATTGGTAGCAGACCTCTATCAGGATCTAGAGGTCTGGTATCCGGTATTGCGTCTAAAGGAGGCAGGTGCGGAGGTTACTATCGTTGGGCCAGAACCAAGGCAGACTTATAAAGGTAAATATGGTTATCCTATAACCTCAGATGCCAGTGCCGACCAAATAGATATTGATGAATATCACGGTATTGTCATCCCTGGGGGTTATGCCCCAGACATTATAAGACGTTATAAAGAGATGGTGAACCTTGTAAAGGATGCAGACAAAAAAGGCAAAGTAATTGCAGCCATTTGCCATGGTGGTTGGGTGCTTATCTCGGCCGATGTCTTAAGAGGTAAGACAGTTACAGGTTTTTTTGCCATAAAGGATGACCTGGAAAATGCAGGTGCCAAATTTGTAGATGCAGAGGTGATAGTGGATGGAAATCTAATCACCTCTCGAAAGCCAGAAGATTTGCCTATGTTTTTAACAGAAATTATTAAATTATTGGAGAAAGCTTGATTTTTTAAGCAAAAATATAAAAGTGGATGAATTTTATACAGAAGCTAGAAAAAGGATGGTGCAAGAGCAAATCAAGGCCCGGGGGATAAGCGATGAACGGGTCTTGGCCGCTATGCTTAAGATACCAAGACACCTATTTGTAGATAAGTCACTTTGGGATCAGGCCTACAATGACTATCCCCTACCCATTGGGGAGGGACAGACCATCTCTCAGCCCTATATAGTAGCCCTTATGACTGCCAGTTTGAGGTTGAAGGGAGAAGAAAAGGTACTAGAGATTGGCACAGGCTCTGGTTACCAAACGGCCATCCTGGCAGAGTTGGCAAGGGAGGTATACACCATAGAGCGTATTGATAGCCTCCTTGCAAAGGCAAAGGAGGTATTAAACCAATTGGGCTATCTCAATGTATTCTATGCTATAAAGGATGGCACATTGGGGTGGCCAGAGGCAGCGCCCTTTCAGGCCATTCTTGTAAGTGCTGCAGCACCAGATATCCCCTCACCCTATGTTGAACAACTGGATGAGGGAGGGCATTTAGTAATCCCTGTAGGGAGTCGTTATGCACAGACACTATATCAAATTATTAAACAATCAAATGGTTCTATAGAAAAGGTCGATTTAGGGGGCTGTCGCTTTGTTCCTTTGATAGGGAAGTTTGGCTGGGAGGAGTAGTGTTAAAGGGTATTTATAGATGGACAATAAATTGGGCCAAGACACCCTATGCTACCTGGGCGTTATTTTTTATTGCCTTGGCAGAATCATCCTTTTTTCCTATACCACCCGATGTTTTGTTAATCGCCATGGGGATAGCGGCCCCAAAAAGGGCCCTTTTTTATGCCCTGATCTCTACAATTGGTTCGGTACTTGGGGGGATTATAGGCTATTTGATCGGGTGGCAATTTATGGCAACCCTAGGACAGCACATCGTTCAATTTTATGGGCTATCTGAAAAATACCTTCAGGTACAAAACTTATATCAAAGCTACGATGTGTGGGCTACATTCTTAGGGGGATTTACCCCCCTTCCCTACAAGCTCTTTACTATAGCTGCAGGTGTATTTAATATAAATTTTGCTGCCTTTTTAATTACCTCTATTGTTGCCCGTGGGGCTAGATTCTTTCTTGTAGGTACTGTCATTTACTTTTCTGGTCTAAAGATTCAGAATTTTATTGAAAAAAACCTAAATTTTTTGACTACTGGTTTTGCTGTCATTTTGATCCTAGGCTATCTCTTTCTTAAGATAATCTTTTAACAATGGAGGAGAAATTTATCTCTATAGGTAATATCCTTAGTAAAGAATCTACTACATTGGCCAATGTATGGAGGATTGTGACCTTAAGGAAAAATTGGAAGGAGATAGTGGGGGCTGAATTGGCAGATCACAGCCTCCCCTTGAGCCTCAAGGGAGGAAGGCTTCTTATACTAGTTAGTGATCCTGTCTGCAATACCCAACTTCAGTTTATAAAACATAAGATAATTAATGATTGTGAGAGGCTCCTCTGTGGAGACTATGTAAAGGAGATCTATTTTCGGATAAGGGAATTTAAAAAAAATAAATGGAGGTAAAAGTGATTTCTGTAAATCCTGTAATCTTTAGAGAATATGATATTAGGGGGATAGTAGGGAGGGATTTAACAGAGACTGTAGTGGAGCACCTGGGGAGGGCCTATGGCACATATATAAGGCGTTTGGGACTTAGGGATATAGTGGTTGGAAGGGATGGGAGGTTAAGTTCTAAGGGATTCCAAGAGGCAATTACAAGGGGGATATTGAGTACAGGGTGCAATGTTACAGATATTGGGCTCTGCCCCACCCCTGTACTCTATTTTTCTATCTTCCACCTTGATAAGGAGGGTGGGATTGCTGTAACCGGCAGTCATAACCCAAAAAACTACAATGGATTTAAGATCTGTGCAGGAAAGGAGACCATCTATGGAAGACAGATTCAAGAGCTAAGGACCCTTATAGAAAATGAGGACTATGAAAAGGGATCTGGCAGAATAGACTCCTATGATATCATCCCAGACTATCTCAATTTTTTGAAGGAAAATATAAAGGCCAGTGGTCCCCTAAAGGTGGTAATAGATGCAGGAAATGGGGTAACAGGTATAACTGCCCCTGAAATCCTTAAAGAGATAGGGTGTGAGGTATTTTCACTCTACTGTGAGGTGGATGGAAATTTCCCTCATCATATTGCAGATCCAACTGTGATTGAGAATCTTAAGGATTTAATAGAAAAGGTAAAGGAGGTTAAGGCAGATGTTGGGTTTGCCTATGATGGAGATGGGGATAGATTGGGGGTAGTAGATGAAAATGGAGAGATCTTGTGGGGAGATCAGCTCTTGATGATCTTTTCAAGGGACATTTTAAAGAAAAATCCAGGGGCAAAGATCATTGGTGAGGTAAAGTGCTCTCAACTCCTCTTTGATGACATTAAAAAACACGGTGGTCAGCCAATTATGTGGAAGGTTGGTCACTCCCTTATAAAAAATAAACTAAAAGAGGAAAATGCACTACTTGCGGGGGAGATGAGTGGTCATATATTTTTTAAAGACCGCTATTTCGGATTTGATGATGCGGTCTATGCCTGCCTTAGGCTTGTGGAGATATTGACACAGGGAGGGCAAAGACTTAGTGAAATCCTGGCAGATGTGCCTAAGGTCTACTCTACACCAGAGATAAGGACCGAATGCCCTGAGGAGATCAAGTTTAAGGTGGTTGAAAGGGCAAAGGAATATTTCGGCAAGCGATATAACTGTGTTACTATAGATGGTGTAAGGATCATCTTTGATGATGGTTGGGCACTGATTAGGGCATCTAATACTCAACCTGCCCTGGTATTGAGATTTGAGGCCAGGAGCAAGGAGAGGCTAGAGGAGATTAAGGGGATGATAGAGGAGAGACTGAAAGGATTTATGGAGGATATAAGATGCAAAGAGTAGAATTGACATATCTTGATAAAGATTCTGGATACTGTGAGTTTGAATATGATGGAATAAGTTTTTATGTAGACCCAAGGGATGAGAGGTTTGCCCATAGTTTGGAAAGACCCACTACTGTAGCAGAGATTGGCTATATCGATTTTGAAAATGGGGTTATCTATATAAAGGGCATACGCCAGCTTTAGATATGGATGATTTAATAAAGACCCTGCATAAACCAGAATTTTATCCCCATCCAGTAAAGGAGATAAGATTGATTGAGACCCACATCTCTTGGGTCTTTCTCACAGGCGATTTTGTCTATAAGATAAAAAAGCCTGTAAACTTTGGATTTTTGGACTTTACTACCTTGGAGAGGAGGGAATTCTTTTGTAAAGAGGAGGTAAGATTAAATAGGAGGCTTAGTCCAGATATATATTTGGGGGTTATACCTATAAGAGAGAGAAAAGGTAATTATTCTTTGGGAAATGGAGGGAAAATCATAGATTTTGCCGTGAAGATGAGAGAGCTTCCCCAAGATACCTGCCTTGCAAATCTTATTGAGAGGGGGAAGGCTAGTTCCTCCTTGATGGAGGGGATAGCGTATCTTATGGCAGATTTTTATGATAAGGCAGAGACAAATGAGGAGATTTCCAAATATGGTGAGCCAGAAAGGGTCTTTATCAATATTGAGGAGAATTTCTCTCAAACAATTCCATATATTGGCCTTACCATTGATAAAGAGGTATATGATGGACTAAAGGAATATTCATTCAATTTTTTAGAAAAAGAAAGGGAGAGGTTTTTTAGGCGTATATCTGAAGGAAAGATAAGGGATGGGCATGGGGATTTTCACTGTCAAAATATCTACTTTTATAAAGACAAGATCTATGTATTAGATTGTATTGAATTTAATAAGAGGTTTCGCTATGCGGATGTGGCTTCAGATGTGGCCTTTTTTCTTATGGATCTAGACTTTAGAGGGGCATCCTCCTTAGGCAACCAATTTCTTAATAAATACTTAAATATAACTGGAGACTATGGCCTTTTGAGTGTATTGGAGTTTTATAAGATATACCGTGCCTATGTCCGGGGCAAGATAAGCAGCTTTGAATTAGACATGCCCCTTCCAGAGGGAAAAAAGGCAGAGATAAAGAGGAGGGCAAGGGCCTATTTTGATTTGGCCTATAGTTATCTTAAGGACAGAGGTTCTCCTAAGATTATTGCTACAACAGGGCTTTTGGCATCAGGAAAGTCAACCATAGCAAGGGCCCTAGCAAATAGATTGGGGGCCATTGTACTGCGATCCGATGTAATTCGTAAAAAGATGCTTGGCCTTAAAATAGATAAGCACTATTATGAGCCATTTGGAAAGGGCATCTATTCAAAAGAAATCACTGCCTCTGTCTATGATAGAATTATTGAACTTGCAAAGGAGATATTGGAGTATGGATTTAGTGTAATCCTTGATGCATCTTTTAATAAGCAAGGATATAGAGAGAAGGTAGTTAAACTCTCAAGAGAAAAAAATATTCCCTATCTATTCTTACACTGTATCTGTGATGAAGACACAATTAGGCAGCGTCTTTTAAAGAGGGAAGGGAAGAGGGGTGAGGCCTCTGATGCATACTATGGCCTCTTTTATAAATTTAAGTCTTCTTTTGACCCCCCTTCTGATATAAACACCTATCCTATAGATACCACCCAACCACTAGAGGAGAACATTAATAAGATAATCAATCAGATATGAAGGCATTTGAGTGTAAGATGTGTGGTGAGTGTTGTAAGGGGAGGGGAGGTATCCGTGTTGTAGAAGATGAAATCAAGGCCATGGCAAGATACCTCAAACTAAAAGAAGAGGAATTTATAAAAAGATATTGTGTAAAAAGAAGGGGCAATTATTATATAAAGGAGAAAGAGGATTTAAGTTGCATATTTTTGGACAGAAATGGAAAGTGTTTGGTGCATCCTTGTAAACCCCTGCCCTGTAAGCTTTGGCCTTATTGGAGAGGGCTATTAAATAGCAAGCTAGATTGGCAGGCCCTCATGTCCTTTTGTCCGGGATTGAACAAAGATGCCCCCTATGAACTATTTGTAAAGGAAGGTACCTCCTATAGGCAAAAAATAATAAAGAAAAAGGACCCAAGAAGTTATCTATAATGTATAAGGCCCGCATCCTATCGTTTTCTGCAATAAGGCCCAAGCTCATCTGCTTCGGTTCGCTGAAGTAAATCTTTTAAATAAGGCAAAGCTGGTTCAAAGCTCACTTCTCCCATTGCCCAAGCAAAGAGGGCATAATCCTCATAAACTCCCTCACTTTTTCTTTTTTATTCTCTTGCCACCACACTTGCATTAATTAATCCTGGGCTGACAAACAGGGCAAAAATAGCTACTTCTGCCACCAATCTTAAGACGTTTAATAAGACTACCACAACGTTGACAAGGCAAACCTGCTTTGCCATAAACAAACAAGCGATTTTGATAAACTCCTTTTTGTCCATCTGGATGGACATAGCTTTTTATAGAAGTGCCACCTAGCTTTAAAGCACATTTTAATACTTTATGTATGGCTCTAGTGAGTTTTTTTATTTGTTTTTGATTTATAGTGTTTGCAGGTGTTAAGGGATGAATTTTTGCCAACCATAAGACTTCATCACTGTAAATATTGCCTAATCCTGCTAGGCATTGTTGGTTAAGTAATAGAGATTTAATAATTGCATGTCTATTTTGCAGTCTTTTTTTAAATGTAAGTGGAGTAATAGTTAAAGCATCTGGCCCTAATTTTTGCAAAAAAGGCACTTGGGATAACACCTTTTCAGGCACAATTTGTAAGTAACCAAATTGGCGTGAATCTGCAAAACGCAATTGATATTCTGTATCTTTAAATAAAATGGTTAAATGCGTATAGGACGGTAAGGGAGTATCCTTATGTTGCCACCATAATTGTCCGGTCATCTTTAAATGAATAAGCCAGGCATAAGGTGGGACAGAAAAAAGAATTAATTTACCTTTACGTGATATATCATAAATAGGGCGACCCAATACCATGGATAACCATTGTGATGTCTTTAGAAGCTTTGCTTTATTGCATATTATCCTTATTGGAACCTTTCCAATTAAAAAGGTTTTAAGTTTTCTTACAATGATTTCTACCTCTGGAAGCTCAGGCATAAATTTTTCTGCATTGTGGGTGCAAATAGGATAGCCTCCCTTAAACTTTTCATCTTTTTTTTATTAATCATTAATACCTCCTCCATGCAGCCCAAAGAGGGACGCCTCTTTCGTCTCTGAGCTTTAAAATCCCATCTTCTTTTTTGACTTCCATGGCAATAATAGTCGGCTTTCCTTTAAAAATAATGCGTGAGCCTTTGACTTCAACTTTATCTCTTGTTCCAATTTTGACATCCTGATTTTCAACAAACCAGGCAGGCCCCAAATGGACCGAAATTGTTTCTTTTTCTGTTTTCACTATTAAATGAACACCATAAGACATTCCTCTCATGGGATAAAATTTTTCTATACCAGTGACCACTCCTTTAATTGTCTCTACTGTGTTAGGATTAAACATCCTGCAATATTGACTGCGCATTCCCCAACCACCACTACCTTTCCATCTCATTCCTCTTTGAGCAAAGGAATCAAGGCAAAAAGAAAAGACAAAAACAGGAATTAATACCATTAATACTCTAATGTTTTTTTTCATCTGTCCCTCCTATAAATTATTTTTTTCAATTTTATTCTAATGCCTCTGTTTGCTAAGGACTATTATGTGTCCCTCTCATTTGCCTTGCCAATTCTCTAATTTCTCCTAAGTCTTTTGTTATCATTGCCCAGCCATACCAATAAGCATAATCGGGATTAACATGGAAAAATGCCTGATAAGTGCGCATCCTGTGCTTCATATACATTTGAAAGAGCACCTGTTCAATATAAGATGCCTGTTTGAAGTCTCCACCACCGGTACGCATAAAATAAAGAAGATCAGGATAAGCAAAGGCATAATTAGCTGGCTTTTTTAAAATGCCATCTTTATAGAGACCAGCAACAATTTTAATCGCCTCAGCCAATAAGTGGTCTGCCTTTTTTAACATTTCATCACCCATCTTTAATTGTTTACGTGCATAGCTTTTAGAATGACACTTACTGCAGGTTTTAATCATCTTTTCCCTTTCTGCCTGAAAATCCTCTTCAGTCAACCGCACCATATCTGCCGCCTTCACCACATCCAATCTGGCAGTAGGCTTTCTTGTCTGTGGATTCAAAACACCCAAAGCCTTTAAAATTGTTATTCGATCCTCTGCCCATTGTTTATCTTTAGGTAAAGGCAATCTCACTCCTAAAAACCCCCAGGCAGTCCTATTGGTATGAGTGCCATTAGGTAGATGACAATCTTGACACTTGGGAGCAGGTGCGTCTTTTGAAAGTCCTCCTGCCTCTTTGGCAAACCAGCGAGCACCATGCTTACTAGTGCTCCACATCTCCCATTGGGGATGGTCATAACCCATGTGGCATTGCTGACAGGCATGGGGATCCAATGCCTCTTTTTTAGAAAAACTATGTCTTGTATGACACTCATCACAGGAATTGTTTTGATAACGATAGCCTTTTGCATGTAATTCTTTCTTCTGCTCCTCACTTTTAATACCCATATTATGACAGCCTCCACATCCTCTTCCTCCTTCCATCAATTCATCAGGTTCTAAATGGGTAACAGGCATGGCATTCAAGGCAGTCCAGCCCAGATTATGTTTTCCTTTAATAAATTGATTGAATTGGGTCTCATGGCATTGAGCACAAACATGTTCATCAGGTAATTGAGCCAAATTTACATTTTTGCGACTATTGTGTTTTTTCCCATGACAAACAGAGCAGGTGACATCCATTTCACGATGCTTACTTGTCTGCCAATCCTTTACCAATCCTGGAGTAACTGTTTTATGACAGGAAATACATATTTCTTTAGACATGGCAACATTTAAGCAAGATAATAAAAAAACAATAACAATTCCCATTATCTGTTTTTTACACATATGTCACCCCTTAAAATTATTATGTTTTTTTAAAACCATTGACACTAACATCTATTTTTATTTTGTCAAGAGAAAATTTTTCTTTGGACATTCCCCAGAATTTAATGCTTCATTTCTGAAAAATCCCATATATTAAGGATTTTCAAAAAATAAAAAGTGGAACACCTATTTGGTTGATGTATGGGATGGGGGTAAAAAGGAGAAAAGAAAAGGATATTGGATATTAGAAGTAGTAGAGCAGATACAGATGGTTACCAACTAATTCCCCTTTATAGTGAGCTTTATTCTCAAAAGGGGTATGGGTTATAGATAGCCTTAAAAGCACTTGAGGTCTATCTTACCCGTTGGAAATGTGAAGAGGGCTTTCGGTTTATAAAACAGGGATATAATCTAGAGGACATAAGGCTTTTAACCTATAAGGGATTAAGAAACATGGTAACACTGGTCCATGCTGTATTTTATTTTTTGAGTATAGAGCTTGGGGGAAATCTGAAGTTAACTATTTTGTTAAGTAAGATATATGAAAAGGCAAAAAGGTTCTTTCAAATACCCAGATTTAAACAGTATGCCATAAATGAAGGCATTCATCGCCTTCTTTATGGGAAAAAATTTAGTAATTTTAGCCCCAGACAAATTGATAATTCTCAGCTTGCCTTTCCTTTCTTTCTCAATGTCTCCTAAAAAATTTTGGGGGAAACTCCAGTATAATTAAGCTTGACATGGTAAGGTTAATGCTATAAAAGAGCCTTGTGGGGATGTAGCTCAGCGGGAGAGCGCCTGCCTCGCATGCAGGAAGTCAGGGGTTCGAATCCCCTCATCTCCACTAATATAAGATGCGTAGTGCCCATATAAGAAGAAAGACAAAAGAGACAGATATTGAAATCTCTCTAAACCTTGATGGTAAAGGGGAGGCCCAGGTAGACTCAGGCATACCCTTTCTTGATCATATGCTTACCCTATTTTCAGTCCACGGCCTTTTTGACCTCAAGGTCAAGGCAAAGGGTGATCTAGAGGTAGATGATCATCATACTACCGAGGATATTGGGCTTTGCCTAGGACAGGCCATCATGGAGGCCTTGGGTGAAAAGAGGGGAATCTTCAGATATGGTCAGTCTTCTGTACCTATGAATGAGGCATTGGCCCAGGTATTTATAGACTTATCTGGAAGGCCATTCTTTGTTTATAGGGGTAAGAGGCTAAGTGGGAAGATAAGACAGTTTGACCTTGAACTTGTAAGGGAGTTTTTTTGGGCATTAAGTTTTCGATCTGCCATGACCTTACATATCCATTTGGTCTATGGGGAAAATAAACACCACTGTGTAGAGGCCATATTCAAGGCCTTTGGTCAGGCCTTAAGGCAGGCAGTGGCTATAGACAAAGGCCGTCTGGGAATTCCCTCCTCTAAAGGGGTCTTGTAGTGATAATCATTCCAGCAATTGACCTAAAAGATGGAAGATGTGTAAGACTTTTGCAGGGAAGGGAGGAGACAGAGACCATTTATCACAAAGACCCAGTGGCAGTGGCCCGTATCTTGGAAGAAAAGGGGGCAAAACGTATCCATGTAGTTGATTTGAATGGGGCATTTTTAAAGAGGCCTTATCACACAAGGATAATAGAAAAAATAGCAAGGGCAGTAAGTGTACCTATTCAAGTAGGTGGGGGCATCAGGACCGAAGAGGATATCAAAACATATTTAGACATGGGTGTAAATTGGATAATCTTAGGCAGTTTGGCCTTGGAGGATGAGAGAGATTTTATAGATATCTGTGAGCAATTTAAAGACAAGATTTTATTGGCCATAGATGTCAGAAAGGGGAAGGTAGCCATAGAGGGTTGGAAAAAGACCCTAGACTATGATGTCCTCTCCTTTGCCAAAAGAATTGAAGGGATAAGGATAGCAGGCATAAATTATACAGATGTCTTGAGAGATGGCATGGAGACAGGGCCAAATATAGATGGTATTTTGAATATTTTAAGTGTAGTCAGTGTCCCAGTATATGCAGCAGGTGGTATTTCCTCCATAGATGATATAAAGGCACTGTTGCCCTTAGAGAAAAAGGGCCTAAAGGGCGTTATTATTGGACGTGCTATTTATACAGGCAGAATTGATATTCAAGAGGCCATAAATTTAAGTGAGGGGGGAGATGTTGGATAAACTCACTTATGAGAGTGCAGGTGTAAGCCGTGAGAGGTCGGATGAGGCAATAGGTTGTATAAAGGATTTGGTAAAAAAGACCTATGGGGCTGGTGTCCTTTCTGATATTGGTGGATTTGGTGCCTTTTTTGCCTTTCCTCTGGAGAGATATAAAGACCCTGTATTGGTCTCAGGAACAGATGGGGTGGGGACAAAGTTAAAGATTGCCTTTTTACTTGATAGGCATGACACTGTAGGGATTGATTTAGTGGCTATGTGTGCCAATGATATTATAGTCCATGGTGCTACACCTCTATTTTTCTTAGACTATATAGCCATGGGCCACCTTGTACCAGATAAGGTACAAAAGATTGTGGAGGGGATTATTGAGGGTTGCCAACAGGCAGGGTGTTCACTAATAGGTGGAGAAACTGCTGAAATGCCTGATTTTTATGAAAAAGATGAATATGATCTGGCAGGGTTTATTGTAGGGGTGGTAGAGAGGGAAAAGATAATAGATGGTTCAGAGATTGCGGTGGGACATAAAATCATTGGCCTAGCCTCCAGTGGATTGCATAGCAATGGCTATTCCCTGGTAAGAAAGCTATTTTTTGAAAGGCTTAATTGGCCCCTTGACCATTATATCAAGGAATGTAATCGGACCTTGGGAGAGGAGCTCTTAGTCCCTACCCGCATCTATGTCCATTCTGTCCTTAACGTGATAAAAAACTTTCATGTAGCAGGGATGGCACACATTACAGGGGGAGGGATCCTTGGAAATTTAGCACGTATTTTACCTCAGGCCTGTAAGGCCATAATAAAAAGAGATAGTTGGGAAATCCCTCCCATATTTGAGATTATAAGAACATTGGGCAACATATCATGGGAGGAAATGTGGAGGACATTTAATTGTGGCATAGGACTGATCTTGGTGGTAAATGATAAACAGATCCAAGATGTCATGGAGCACCTCAGTGCCTTAAAGGAGAGGCCATTTTTAATAGGGGAGGTTGTCCCAAGGGGGGAGGGCGAACCGCCTGTGGAGATAGTATAATGATTTTGGTGAGTGCTTGCCTAATAGGGATAAGGTGTCGTTATGATTATAGTAGCAAGCCTTGCCCAGAAATTTTGAGGTTTCTAAAAGATAAGGTATATATACCTGTATGCCCTGAGCAATTGGGTGGTCTACCTACACCCAGACCCCCAGCAGTAATAAGGGGTGGAGATGGTTTTGATGCACTAAGGCTTGATGCAAGATTGGTCAATGAGATGGGGGATGATGTAACTTTTAATTTTTTAAAGGGTGCAAAAAAGACATTGGAGATTGCAGAGGCATTTGGTGTGAGTATTTGTTACCTGAAGGAGAAAAGCCCATCCTGTGGTGTAAAATTTGTCTATTCTGATAAGGGTATAATTAAAGGATGTGGTGTAACAGCTGCACTCTTATTAAAAAATGGTTATAAAGTAATAGGGGTAGATAGTGATATGGAGGTAAAAGGTGTCTTGGAGATGTGAAATCTGTGGAAAGGGTCCAAGTGTGGGGAATTATGTAAGTCATGCAGGCAATAGGACAAAGAGAAGGTGGTTGCCTAACCTACAAAAGGTAAGGGTAAAGATAGGTGGCCAGACAAAGAGAATTTATGTGTGTACTAAGTGTCTAAAGGCAGGGCGCATAACAAAACCCTAACCAATTCATTATTTTTTAATTTTAAATTTTGCATTTTTAATTTATTAGGTAAGGCCTATACGTTGGACCTCTAAAACTGTATCAATCTTATAAATGGCATCTATTACCCTTTGGAGGTGCTGGACATTATTTACCTCTATTACAAATGAAAGGTCTGCCCTCTTTTCTAAATCAGTCTTGGTTGATGCCTCTATAATATTTGCCTTTGCCTGGGAAATTGCCCCACTGATCTGGGAAAGAAGCCCTATCTTGTCCAAACACCTTACCTTAATCTTCACATGATAAGGTAATTTTTCGTCCTTATCCCAACTTACCTCAATTAACCTCTCTGGATTAAGCCTTGAGACATTTGGACAGTCTGCACGGTGTATGGTAATGCCGTGTCCCCTCGTGATATAGCCTACAATCTTATCCCCAGGTATAGGCAGGCAGCAACGGCCCATCTTAATCATTACATCATCTACCCCTTTTATCTTAATGCCACTTGGCCTCTCCCTTTTTACTAAAGGCCTTGGGGGCTCCTCCGTCTCTGCCTTACTTGGCAATATACGATTTATTATTTGCTTGGGGGAGATTTTCCCATATCCTATGGCTATCAAGAGGTCATCTACTGTTTTAAAGGAAAACTGTTTTGCCAATTCAGAAAATTCTTGACTATTTAGGTATTCATGAAAGTTAAGGCCGTATTTTTTGAATATCTTTTCACACAATCCCTTGGCTAGGGAGATGGCCTGATCCCTCTCCTGAGTGCGGATATAGCGTTTGATACAGCTTATTGCCTTTGGTGTCCTGACAAATTTTAACCAATCTTTGCTAGGGTGCTGTTTTGGGGAGGTAATAATCTCAACAACATTCCCTGTATTTAGTTTGTACCTTAGAGGGACAAGTCTTCCATCAACCTTTGCCCCCATACAGTGATTTCCTATCTCGGTATGAATACTATAGGCAAAATCAACAGGGGTAGAACCAGCAGGCAGCGCCTTTACATCCCCCTTAGGGGTAAAGACATAAACCTCCTGAGGGAATAGGTCTGTCTTTACTGCCCGGAGGAATTCCTTTGGGTCCTTCAATTCCTTCTGCCATTCTAAAAGTTGTTTGAGCCAGGCAAACCTCTGAACCTCCTTTTCATCTGCCCCCTTTCCCTCTTTGTACCTCCAGTGGGCAGCAATCCCCTCCTCCGCTATCCTATGCATCTCCTCTGTCCTAATTTGTATCTCTACCCTTCCCCCATAAGGGCCAATAACTGTTGTATGCAGTGATTGATACATATTTGGTTTTGGCATAGCAATGTAGTCTTTAAACCTCTTTGGTATAGGTTTCCAGAGGGAATGGACCATACCCAAGGCCTCATAACACTCCCTTATGGTCTTCACAATGATGCGAAACGCCACTAAGTCATAAATCTGCTCTAAGTCAATTTGTTGACGTTGCATCTTAAGGTAGATACTATAGATGCTCTTAACACGCCCCTCTACCCTCCCCCTTAATCTATTTTCCCTAAGCTTATTCTCCAGTAAGCCCTTTATCTCCTCAATATATTTTTTTTCCTCCTCCTTTCTCTTGGCAATTCCATGGGCAATACGCTGATATGCCTCTGGTTCTAGATAATAAAATGCCAGGTCCTCTAATTGGGTCTTTAGCCAGCCAATACCCAACCTAGCTGCTAGCGGGGCATAGATATCTAATGTCTCCTGGGAGATATGCCTTTGTTTTTCTGGGGGGAGATAACCAAGGGTAATCATATTGTGGAGACGGTCTGCCAGTTTAATCAATATTACCCTAATATCTTGGGCCATAGCCAGGATCATCTTTCTCACGTTTTCTGCCTGCCTCTCTATGGGAGAAAAGGAGAGCTTACTCAGTTTCGTAAGTCCATCAACAATGGTAGAGACCTCTTTCCCAAAGAGTTTTTCAATCTCTTCTAAGGTTGCCTTTGTATCCTCTACTGTATCATGTAAGAGTCCACAGGCGATAGTGACCACATCTAGCTTCATTTTTGTTAAAATTGCAGCTACCTCTAAGGGGTGGGAGAGGTATGGCTCACCAGAAAGCCTGGCCTGCCCCTTGTGTACCTTTGCACAATAGATATAGGCCTTTTTGACCAGTGAGAGGTCTGCATTTGGATTATATGCCAAGATATTATCTAGTATGTCTTCAATGCGTACCATATTTAAAAATTTTCTCTAATGTTAATTCTAACTCATTTAAGAGAATAATCCTAGTCTCTCCACTACGGCGTAGCCTTATCTCAATCTTTCCCTCCTTTAAGTATCTGCCTAGGGTGATGCGGATAGGTATACCTATTAAGTCTGCATCCTTAAACTTTATCCCCGGGCTCACATCCCTATCATCATAGAGGACATCAAAGCCCCTTTCCCTTAATTTTTTGTAAATTTTCTCAGCGGTGTTTAAAATCTCTGGGTTTTTTAAATCTATGGGCAAAAGGTAGATAGAGAAGGGGGCCACAGAGAGGGGGAAGATGATGCCATGTTCATCATGGTTTTGTTCAATGATTGCAGCCAATGTACGCCCTACCCCAATACCATAACATCCCATTACAATGTACTGTTCCTTGCCCCTCTTGTCTAAATATGTTGCCCTCAGTGCCTTGCTATACTTTGTCCCCAGTTTAAATACATGGCCTACCTCAATCCCCCTTTTAAATTCAAGTTCTCCACCACACTTAGGGCACAAATCCCCCTCCTTTATAAAGCGGATATCACCAAATATCTCTACCTTAAAATCGCGGCCAGGATTTATATTCATAAAGTGATAGTCTGTCCTGTTGGCACCGCTTATAAAATTTCTCATTCCCTTAATTGCATTATCTGCTACAATCCTTATATTTATCCCTACAGGCCCTGCAAATCCCACATCTGCACCTGTAATCTCCTTTATGACATCAGGTGGTGCCAGATTCAGGCTCTCACAGCCCAAGAGCCGTAAAAGTTTTGATTCATTAATCTCATGGTCTCCCCTTACTAGGGCTGCTAGTGGTTTTCCATCTGAAAGATAGAGTATTGTCTTTACAATCCTCTCAGGCCCTACATTTAAAAATGAGGTAACCTCCTCTACTGTCTTATAGCCAGGGGTATAGACCTCTTTGATTGGCCTTTGTTTTTCTTCAGAAATACTATAATTTTTTACCTCTGCCCTCTCTATATTGGCCGCATATGAACAATTTTTACAATATACAATGGTATCCTCCCCAACATCTGAGACTGCCATAAACTCATGTGAAAAACTCCCCCCAATGGTCCCTGTCTCTGCCTCAACTACCTTAAAGACCAAACCGCAGCGGTCAAATATCCTCTCATATGCCTCATACATAATCTTGTAAGTCTCCTCTGCTGCTTCATCATCTATATCAAAACTATATCCATCCTTCATAATAAACTCCCTACATCTCATAAGGCCAAACCTTGGTCTAATCTCATCCCTAAACTTTGTATGGATCTGATAGAGGTTTAGTGGCAGGTCTCGATATGAACGCACCTCATATCTTACTAGATTTGTAATTACCTCTTCATGTGTGGGCCCTAGGCAATGCTCCCTATTGTGCCTGTCCTTTAAACGCAAAAGCTCCTTTCCGTACCTATGCCAGCGGCCAGAGGTCTTCCAAAGCTCTGCAGGCTGTACCAAAGGTAGAAGCACCTCCTGTGCCCCAACCCTATTCATCTCCTCACGGATGATATTCTCTACCTTCCTTATTGCCATAAGCCCAAGGGGGAGATAGGAATAGATGCCTGAGGAGAGCTTCCTGATCATCCCTGCCCTAAGCATCAGCCTATGGCTAGTAATCTCTGCCTCTGATGGGGCCTCCTTTAAGGTTGGTATAAAAAATTTAGAAAATCGCATCTTTACTTTTTATAAAATAAAGAAATAAGTTTGTAAATAATGAATTTCCTTGTGGAATACGGTGGAAGTGCCCAGCCAGCAATTGCCTTTCTTCAAGATGGATGATATAAGATAAAAGATAGATGAATATCATTATTATAGGTGCAGGGGAGGTAGGTTACCATTTAGCTGGAAAACTTTCTAAAGACAATGACATAGTGCTTATTGAGGAAAATGTAAATAAGATAAAGCATGTCTCTGAAAATCTAGATGTAAAGGTTATTCATGGCTCTGGCAGTAATCCTGCCACTTTACAAGAGGCTGATATAGAGTCTGCTGATATACTTGTTGCGACAGCAGACAAAGATGAGATAAATATGGTGGCCTGTTTATTTGCCAATATCCTATCCCCAAGGACTATCAAGATTGCAAGGATAAGAAATAGTGAATTTATTAAATATAAGGAGATATTTCGTAGTGATTTATTGAATATAGATTTGATCATAAATCCAGAATTGGAGGTAGTAAAGACCATTTTAAGATTATTAGAGGCCCCTGGTGCCTTAGATATAATAGATTTTGCTGAAGGAATGGTAAAACTCATTGGAATTAAGGTACATCCGATATGTCCTGTATCTGATATAAAGCTAAGAGACTTAGAAAAAAGGGGGTTAAATCAGGACATTTTGATTGCAGCCATTATCCGTAATAATCAATTAATCATCCCTACAGGTGAAGATAAGGTAATGAGTGGAGATATAGTTTATGTAGTAAGTAAAAAAGAAAAAGTACCTCAGACATTGGCCCTATTTGGGAAAAGAGCTGAATCTATAAGTAGGGCCCTTATTGTAGGGGGAGGAAAAATAGGGGGAATTTTGGCCTCTGAATTAGAAAAAAGGCATATTCAAACCAAAATTATTGAAAAAGATCAAACAAAGTGTGCACATTTGGCAGAAAAACTAGAGAAGACCATCGTTTTGGAAGGGAATGGAACCGATCATACAATACTAAAGGAAGAAAACGTGCAAGATATGGATATTGTGATAGCAGTTACCGGTCAAGACGATCAGAATGTACTAATTTCTTTGCTGGCGCAAAATTTAGGGGCAAAAAGAACCCTGACCCTCATAAATAATACAACCTACCTACCACTAGTTTCAGCCATTGGTTTAGAGATTACTGTAAGTCCCGCATTATCTGCTATAAGCGCTATGCTACGCTATGTACGTAAAGAAAAGGTGCTTTCAGTTATGCCATTAAAGGGTGAATATGCAGAGGCAATGGAGGTAATTGCTACAGAGGACTCACAGTTAGTAAAGAGACCTTTATGGAATCTGGCATTTCCAAAAGGGGCCATTATAGGGGCTATAGTAAGGGACAAAGATGTCATCATCCCAACTGGAAGGAGCATTATTACCCCAGGTGATAGGGTCATTATCTTTTCAAGCATGGATACTCTGACCAAATTAGAAAAGTTCTGGTGCTAAAATAAGCATCTTAAAATGAGAATCCAATACACCCTCCATTTAATAGGCATTTTCATATTCTTTCTAGGTCTTATTATGACTGCTCCCCTATTGGTTTCTCTCCTTTGTAAAGATGGAAGTCATTTTGCATTTATAAAGGCCATTTTAGTTACTACTTTTAGTGGATTAATTATCTATTTTGCATTTAAGGATAAAAATAATACAGGTCTTTCTCATAGGGAAGGTATAGCCATTGTAGGTATAGGATGGTTAGTGGCTTGCTTTTTTGGCTCCTTACCCTACATATTTAATAATACTTTTGATAGCTTCATAAATGCATTTTTTGAATCTGTATCAGGCTTTACAACAACTGGTGCTACAGTTTTAAATGACATAGAATCTATACCCTATGGTATTCTATTCTGGAGAAGTCTGACGCAATGGCTAGGTGGGATGGGCATCATTGTACTCTCTATAGCAATACTTCCACTTTTGGGGGTAGGGGGCATGCAACTTTATAAAGCAGAGGTGCCTACCCCTATTGCTGATAGGTTAAGGCCAAGGATTTCTGAAACTGCTAAGGTTTTATGGAAGGTTTATGTATTTATATCTCTCATGGAGGTCCTCCTTTTATTATTAGGTGGTATGGATTTCCTTGATGCCTTATGTCATACATTTACTACTATGGCTACAGGTGGTTTTTCTACCAAAAATGCCAGTATTGGCCAATACCACAGTGCCTATTTGGATATTGTTATTACTTTCTTTATGCTCTTGGCCGGTATAAATTTTTCCTTACATTATAAATTTTTAAAGGGTAATGTAAAAGATTTTTTAAAAAATCCAGAACTTAGATTCTTTTTAGCCTTGGTAGGCATTTTTACTGTCATAGTTAGTCTTAATATAAATAGTCAATTTGATAGTATTCTTGAATCCTTTCGTTATGGTGCATTTCAGGTATGTTCTATTATTACTACTACTGGATATACCACAGCAGATTTTGATAAATGGCCAGAATTTTCTCGAATTATCCTCCTAATATGCATGTTTTTAGGTGCATCTGCAGGTTCTACTGGCGGTGGTATAAAGTGTTTACGTATTATGTTGTTGCTAAAACATAGCTATCAAGAAATATTTAAGATTATTCACCCCCATGCTATTATGCAACTCAAGTTGGGGAAAAGACCCCTACCTCTTGGTGTTATAGATAGTATAGGGGGATTTTTTACACTTTATATGACACTATTTATTTTCTCCTCTATTTTGCTTTCATTTATGGGAATGGATCTTATTAGTGCTATGGCTGCTGTGGCTGCTACTATAGGCAATGTAGGCCCAGGTCTTGGAATGGTAGGACCTACTCAAAACTATGATATGATTCCTTATCTTGGAAAATGGCTTCTTATTTTATGTATGCTTTTAGGTCGATTAGAAATTTATACTATTATAATATTGTTTATACCAGAATTTTGGAAAAAATAGAAAAATACTTACATTATCTCCTTTTTCACTTCCTCTATTAGTACCTTTGCTAATTGACCTTCCTTAATCTTTTTTATTACCTTTCCCTTTTTAAATAAGATACCAACTCCCTTTCCCCCTGCAATGCCTATATCTGCCTCTCTTGCCTCCCCTGGCCCATTCACTACACAGCCCATTACTGCTACCTTTAGTGGTGCCTTTATTGTCTTTAGCCCATCTTCTACCTCCTCTACCAATTTTATCAAGTTGATCTCACACCTTCCGCATGTAGGGCAACTGATCAAGTCAATGCCAAATTTGCATAGATTTAGACTGCGTAGTATCTCATAGGCAATCCTTACCTCAATGGTAGGGTCCCCTGTGACTGAGACCCTGATGGTATCGCCTATCCCCTCTTGAAGGAGTGTACCCAAAGCAATAGCCGATTTTACAGCACTCCTAAGTGGTGGGCCTGCCTCGGTTACCCCCAAATGAAGCGGATAATCAACCATTTTTGAAAGCATGCGATAGGCAGAGATTGTATCTAAGACACTTGAGGACTTAAGCGAGATCTTAAAATTATAAAAATTTAATTTTTCTAAAAACTTTATGGTCTTTAGGGCACTCTCTACCATTGCCTCAGGCCTTGGACTGCCATATTTCTTTAAAATTTCCCTCTCTAAAGAGCCACTGTTTACACCAATTCTTATAGCAGTGTTATATTCCTTTGCCATATCTACTATTTTTTTGATTCTCTTTTCACTACCAATATTTCCTGGATTGATCCTCAATCCATCTGCCCCTGCCCTTATGGCATCGATTGCCAGCCTGTAATCAAAATGGACATCGGCAATGAGGGGGATACTTATCTCCCTTTTAATAGAGGGGATGGCACTTATGGCCGATTCATCAGGGATGGCTATCCTAACAATCTGACAACCTACCTCCTCAAGGCGCCTTATTTGATTTATAGTAGCCTCTATATCCCTTGGGTGTGTGGTGGTCATAGACTGCACTACGATTGGGGCCCCTCCCCCTATCTTGACGCCCCCCACAGAGATTTGTCTTGTTTTTCTGCGATGAATCATACTTTTTTATAAAATAAAGAAATGGGTTTGTAAATAACACTTTTAAGGCACGATAGGCAAAAGTCCCTTTTAAAACGGATAGGAGATCGATATATAAAAGAAATTATTTTTGAATTATCCCCTGATGATAGAACAAAGTTATTTAGTAGATGGATATTAGGCATATGATTTAAAGTTTTTCATAATCTCATAAAATTGGCTATTCCGACAATTTGTAAAATTGTATTGACTACTTATAGACGTTAATGTATTTAAAAAATTATGAAGAGATTTGGCAACTGTGAGGTATTGGTAGTAGGAGGGGGGCCTGTAGGGGCAGTGGCGGCCAAAACCGCTGCACACTTTGGGGCAAAGGTAGTACTTATTGAGAAACGTAGCACAATTAGTGAATCAAGGCGATGTACAGGGCTTATAAGCCCAAGGTGCCTAAAAGAGGCAGAGGTAGATAAAGGGGTTGTGGTCAGAGAGATTAGGGGAGGTATTATCTATGCCCCAAGTGGTAGAGGGCTTAAAATCAAGGCAAGGGATACTAAGGCTATAGTTATTGATCGCCCACTTTTTAACAGGAGACTTCTTGAGCAGGCACAAGAGGCAGGGGTTGAGGTCTTGTTTTCTACAGAGGCAATAGCCCTTGATGGAGACTCTATAAAACTTAAAAGAAATGGGCATATTTATTCAGCAAATGCCAAGGTGATTATCGGTGCCGATGGGCCAAAGAGTAAGCTAGCCAAGTGGGTCAACCTGCCACCACCCACAAAATTTCTCCTTGGTATCCAGGCAATTGTGCCTTATGAGCCTGAAGAGGCCAGTTTTCTTAAAATCCTCTTTGATCATCAAATTGCCCCTAGTTTCTTTGCCTGGGTAGTGCCTGCAGAAAGTGGCGTGGCTAGAGTGGGTCTGGCCACTGATAAAAAGAGAAAAATATTCTCCTATTTAAAAAGACTCCTAGAAAAAATCAACTGTAAGGCATTAAATTTTACTGTAGGCCTTATACCTGTTGGGGCAAGGAAAAAGACATTTGCAGATAGGGTAATAGTAGTAGGAGATGCTGCGGCTCAGACAAAGCCTGCCTCTGGTGGTGGGCTATATACGGGAATAGTATGTGGTAAGATAGCCGGTGAGGTGGCTGCTCAATGTGCCCTTGCTGGAGAGACTTCAGAGAAGGCATTGGCTGTTTATGATGAGAAGTGGAGAAGGAAGATTGGTAAAGAGCTTTCTATTGGCATGCTAGTCCATCGTTTCTTAGCAGGGCTTAGCAATAGGGAGTTAAACATTTTATTTAACTTACTAGATAACCAAATGTTATTAGATATTATAGGTAATTATGGGGATATTGATTATCCTAGTTCAGTTGTAAATATCTTTTTTAAACAAATGAAAAATCAATATATTTTAAAGAATAAGCCTACAAGGTCATATCAGAATAGATACCCATTTCTCAAGGACTAATCTTAAATCTGCTATTGATTTATGAAAAATATGGCTGAATTAGTTGGGTTTTTTATTTTGATGGCGGATTTTGGGTGACATTGATAGTTGACATTTATATCATTTTGTTTCATAATTATAATTTTGGATATAAAGATGGAGGATGTAAACTTTTTAAAAAAATTAATAAAAATGGGGCGTAAAAACGGCTATTTAACATACGATATTCTTAATGAGATCTTGCCTCCCAATGTTTCTGACCCTAGTGAATTGGAAAAGGTCATTGACTTTTTGGAGGAAAATAATGTTCGTGTAATTGATGAGATAAAACCTATTAAAAAACCAGAGGAAACAAAAGAAAAGGAAGTAATAGAAGAGGAGGAACTAGAGAAGGAGCCAATTACTGCCTATTTACAAGAGATTGGGGCATATGGCCTCTTAACCCAAGAGCGTGAATATGAGCTTACTCGTCGTATTCGAAAGGGATATTATGCTATTATGTTTCTTGTCTTATGTTGCAAAAGTAACCGTCCAGAGATTTTAGACCTAAAGGAAAAAATTAGAGAATGGCAACAAAAGGATGCAGGGCCTAGGCGCCGAAGACTAGAATTTATCTTTGATGTCCTTAAAGATTCGTCAAAAAAATATGAAGACCCAGAGATTAGGTCTTTATATAACCGGACAGACCGCCTTGGGAAGGTAATTAAGCAGGCATGCGATGAGATGATAGGTGCAAATCTACGCCTAGTAGTAAGTATTGCTAAGAGGTATGTAAGGCAAGGCCTCAACCTTTCTGATCTCATTCAGGAAGGAAATCTGGGGTTAATGAAGGCTATATTCCGTTTTGACTATACAAAGGGACACAGATTTAGCACATATGCCACCTGGTGGATAAGGCAGTCAATCACCCGTGCCATTTTGGATAAGGCAAAGACCATTAGATTACCAGTACACTTTGTAGAATTAAAGAATCAAGTACTTAAGGCATTCTATGAATTGCTCAAGGAGTCTGGTAAGGAGCCAACCCACAGACAAGTAGCTGAAAAAACTGGACTTTCATTAGAAAAGATTACTGCTATTTTATCCTCTGTACGTGAGCCTATCTCCCTTGAATCACCCATTGGTGATGAAGATAGTACCTTAAAGGACTTTATTGAGGATGCAAAGGCACTGTCTCCATTTGATGCGGTTAAACATGCAGAACTATCTAAAAAGCTTCAGATTATATTGGCTACTTTGACCCCCCGTGAGCAGGAGATCTTAAAGCTCCGTTTTGGTCTCGCAGGAGAGGTAGAACATACATTAGAGGAGATAGGAAGGAGATTTAAGGTCTCTCGTGAAAGGATTAGGCAGATTGAAAAAAGGGCCTTGCAAAAGCTAAAGATTACCTCAGAGACAATGGACCTCAATTTGGATAACCTCTTGTAAGTTATTATTCCCATTCAATAGTGCCTGGTGGTTTAGAGGTGATATCATATACTACCCGGTTTATCCCCCTTATCTCACCTGTAATCCGATTAGAGATAGAAGCCAAAACCTTATAAGGCAATCTTGAGAAATCGGCTGTCATTCCATCTACACTCTCCACTACCCTTAGGGCTATAACGTGCTCATAGGTACGTCTATCCCCCATTACCCCCACAGTCTTTATAGGGATCAAGACAGGGAAGGCCTGCCATACCTTGTCTAAAAGCCCTGCCTTTTCTATCTCTTCTGTTACAATCCTCTCTGCCTTCCTTAAGACCCTTAGCCTCTCTTCTGTAACCTCACCTATGATTCTAATAGCGAGGCCCGGACCAGGAAATGGTTGGCGCTTAACAATGGATTCTGGCAGACCAAGCTCCTTTGCCAATTTTCTGACTTCATCTTTAAACAATTCCCTTAGTGGTTCTATCAATTTAAATGGCAATTGCTCAGGTAGACCCCCTACATTGTGGTGGGACTTAATAGTGGCAGAAGGGCCTTTAAATGAAACACTCTCTATTACATCTGGATAAAGTGTGCCCTGGGCTAGAAACTTTATATCTCCAATCTTCTTTGCCTCCTTCTCTAGGATTTCAATAAATAGATTGCCAATAATCTTGCGCTTTTCCTCTGGGTCTACTATCCCTGTGAGCCTAGAGAGAAAGATGCGGGAGGCATTTATATGATGAAAATTGAATTGAAATTTCCTTTTAAATAAATCAATTACTGCCTCAGGTTCTCCTGTCCTAAGCAATCCGTTATCTATAAAGATAGTGTATAATCTATTTCCTATAGCCCTGTGTAATAGCATAGCCGTTACAGCAGAATCTACACCCCCACTTAGGGCACAGATTACCTTTTGCCCTCCAATCTCCCTTTGCAATTTGGGTAAAATCCATTCAATGAAAGAGCCCATTGACCAGTCAAATTTACAATTGCAGATCTTAAGGAAATTTTTGATAATATTTTTGCCGCCCTCGGTGTGGACAACCTCTGGATGAAATTGAAGACCATAGATATTCTTTTTTTTATTTCCTATGGCCGCAATAGGGGAGGATGGGCTCTTTGCCAATATGTCAAATCCAGGAGGTGGCATAATTAACCTATCCCCATGACTCATCCAAACCCTTGTTTCCCCTTTAATCCCATCAAAAATAGGGAATTTTTTGATCACCCTCAAAATTGTAGAGCCATATTCTTGAGAGGTTCCTGTCTCTACCTTTCCCCCTAAGAGAAAGGCAATAAGTTGGAGTCCATAACAAATCCCCAAAATGGGTATATTCAAGGAAAAGATACCTATATTGCAGATTGGGGCCCCTCTTTCTAAGACACTGGCTGGGCCCCCAGAGAGGATAATCCCTTTGGGGTGAGCCCTTCTTATATTGTCTAAATCTACATTAAAAGGGAGGATTTCAGAATAGACCCCACACTCCCTCACCCTCCTTGCAATCAGTTGGGTGTATTGAGAGCCAAAATCTAAGATGATTATTTTATCCAATTATATTCTCTCCAATTGATAATTTGGTGCCTCTTTGACAATGATTACATCATGGACATGACTCTCCCTTAGCCCAGCCTGTGTAATCTTTACAAACTTTGCCTTTTCCTTAAGCTCTTTGATATTTCGACAGCCCAAGTACCCCATCCCTGCCTTCAGCCCCCCTATTAATTGGTAAACAATGCCAGAGAGTGGGCCACGATAAGGTACCCTTCCCTCAATCCCCTCAGGTACCAACTTATCAGTAGATGTAAACCTAGTCTCTTCTAAGCTTTGCATATAACGATCCTGGACCCCAGATACCATTGCCCCTAAGGAGCCCATCCCCCTGTAGAGCTTATATGTGCGACCTTGATAAAGGATGGTCTCCCCTGGGCTCTCTTCTGTACCAGCAAAAAGGCTCCCAATCATTACACTATCTGCCCCCGCCGCTATTGCCTTAGTGATGTCCCCAGAGAACTTTATGCCCCCATCGGCGATTATAGGGACATTGTATCTCCTTGCCACCTTAGAGACCTCCATAATGGCCGTAATCTGCGGTACCCCCACACCAGCAATCACCCGTGTAGTGCATATAGAGCCAGGGCCTACTCCCACTTTTAGTGCAGATGCCCCTGCCTCAATCAAATCTATTGCGGCATCAGCCGTGGCAATATTTCCTACAATAACCTCTATTTCAGGGAAATTTCTCTTGATTTCCATAAGTGTATCCAAGACCCTCTTTGAGTGCCCATGTGCTACATCTATGACTACTACATCTACATCAGCATCAATCAAGGCACTTAACCTCTCCTCCCAATCACTGCCCACCCCTATAGCTGCACCTACCCTAAGCCTTCCCAATTTATCTTTGCAGGCATTTGGATACTTTTTGAGCTTCATGATATCTTTTATGGTAATTAGACCCTTTAGATTGTTTTTTTCATCCACCACCAATAGTTTTTCAATTCGATATTTATGTAGCACATGTTTGGCCTGCTCTAGGGTAATCCCTGGTGGGGCAGTAATGAGATTTTCCTTAGTCATTACCTCAGATACAGGCCTCTCATAATTAGTTTCAAAACGCAGGTCACGGTTAGTTACAATACCTACCAATTTTTTCCCTTTCACTACAGGGACACCTGAGATACGATAGCGTTTCATAATATTTAATACATCATAGACCTTCTGTTCTGGCTCTACTGTAACTGGGTCTACAATCATGCCACTTTCAGACTTTTTTACACTCTCTACTTCAAGGGCCTGGCGCTCAATGGGCATATTGCGATGGATGATCCCAATCCCCCCCTCCCTTGCAAGGCTAATGGCCGTTCTGGACTCAGTGACTGTATCCATAGCCGCACTCACAATAGGGATATTAAGCCGGATATTGGGCGTAAGCTGGGTAGATACATCTACCTCCTTGGGTAGGATATCCGATTTAGCAGGTACTAGTAGTACGTCATCAAAGGTTAATGCCTCCTTTATCTCCATAGGCATTGTCCTCCAAAATAAAATAAATATTGGTTAAACCCATATTTTTTTGTAAATAATCAATAATTGCACCCTCTAACAGCCCACCTTCACTTACTATTAGTAAATCCTTACAAAATACATCTAAGAGTGCCAGTGTTATAATAGAACCACCCAGAATAATCTCTTCCCTCCCAGGCTCTATGCCTGGGATAAGCAGTCTTTTATGCCTTGGCAATTTTGCCAGTTTATTAAGTATCCTCCAAATTGACTCCTTTGTCAAAACAGAGCCATTAATTAAAGAGGGCCTATAAATACTAATTTTCTTTTCTATAGCAGCCAAGGTTGAAACAGTGCCTGCAGTGCCTATCAACATCTTTGGTGCATGAGAAAATGCGGCTTCATTTAAGATTGCCTCCTTAGTTTCCTTAAGGGCCCTTTCTATTTCCTCATCAGTAGGCAATGGACTTAGCCTATTTGTTATTGAGACAGAACCCACTTGCAGGCTAAGCAATACCCTATCTCCTCTATTTAACCAGATAAGCTCTGTACTCCCGCCCCCAATATCTGCAATAAGTAAAGGGGATGCACTTACATCTATGGTAGAGAGGGCCCCAAGTGCTGTTAAATGTGCCTCTTCTAAACCGTCAATGACCTCCATTTTTAAATCAAGTTCCCTTTCTATAAGGGAGATAAGGTGGTCAGCGTTCTTTGCCCTCCTTAGGACAGCAGTGGCTACAGCCCTATAGGCCTCAACTTTATATGTATCCATAAATTGGGCATATCTATCCAACACCTTAATAACGTCTACTATGGCCTCATTGGATATCTTTTTATCTGTTATACGCATACCCAAACGTGTGATGACCCTTCTATTGACTAATGGTTTTAGAAAGCAATTATCCACTAATTGGGCAATCAAAAGGCGGGTTGTGTGCGTCCCTAAATCTATAGAGGCAATATTTTTCATTCAATATTTTGCACCTGCTCCCTAATCTTTTCTAACTCTGCCTTTATATTTACTACCCTTTGGCTAATAAAGGCATCACTGGCCTTTACCCCAATGGTGTTAATCTCACGGTTCATCTCTTGGATTAGAAAATCAAGCTTTCGACCAGTGGCCCCACTGGCCTCCATAATCTCTCTAAATTGGGTTAAATGGCTATATAAGCGAACTATCTCTTCAGTGATATCACTTCTCTCTGCAAAGAATACCACCTCTTGCAATAGCCTAGACTCATCAATCTCTCTTTCCACAATAGAATTTATCCTTTGGCGCAGCCTTTCTCTGTATTCCTCTACTACCAAAGGGCTCCTCTCCTCAATCTCTTTTAAGAAATTACTAATAGATTCCAATCTTTTAAAAAAATCCTCCTTTATGGTGCTACCCTCCTTTTTACGCATCTGGTCTAAACCCTCTAGTGCCTTCCTGAATGCCTCCTTTATTGGGGGCCAGAATTTCTGTAGATCCTTGTCTTCCTCCTTTGGGATAAATATATCCTTTACACCTACGAGGTCAGAAATGCCAATTTCCCCTTCAAGATTTAGCCCTTGTTTTAATTCCTTTAATAAATTGTAATAGCTCTTTGCCACCTCCCAATTAATGACCAATTGTGGTAGACCATCTAGCTCTCCATTTACCTTCAGTGTGCAATCGACCCTCCCCCTAAGGATATATGAGGAAATTATCTTCTTTATATCCTGTTCAAATATCTGGAATTTTTGAGGCAATTTAAGAATAATCTCCAAAAACCTATGATTCAAAGAGCGCAATTCTACAATGAAATTTAGCCCTTCAAAGCTAGTACTTGCCCTTCCATATGCTGTCATACTCTTCATCACTTTTCCCCTTCCCTTAATTGAGATAGATACCTCTTCCTTATGAGCCTAAACATCTCCCTTATCTTAGGACTGGCATAGTCAGGGTAGCTCCAAGGAAGTGGTCTAAAATCACCACTTTGATATATTAAAGTCAGATCTGCATAGACTCCATCTTTTAAATAGATTCTGTGGGTATAATTTTTTCCAGTAGCTAGGACCAGCCTTTCAGCACTAATATAGCCAGGGTCTATATTGACCTGCCTGTTATTGTCCTTGGAATATGCCAACTCTATTTGATTTGTCTTAACCTTTATCTCAGGAAGACTATCTGGTGGTATAAGTTTTATAAAGCTAATAAACCTTCTAGAAAGTGGGCTTCCCATCTCCTTATAGTAATAGTCTGTAAAGTCAAAAGGTAAGACCTCGCTTATAAAATCCATTTCCCCAAAGACCTTAAGTTCCTGAAGGGCCCTTTCACAGATATCTATCTCCTTAAAGATTATACTCATGATAAGTTTAACAGGTTTGGGCGGTTTAAGCCTACTCATACCCTTTATATACACCGAAAATGGCCATTGGGCAATTTTCAATTATTTCTCTAATTCCTCTGATAAAAATTCAGATAAGGCCGTAGCAATTCTTAATAGTTGCCCCATCTTGCAGGCCCTTTCATCTAATGGGTCTAAAAGCTGGATGCCTTCGTGTTTGGGGCACAATGATTTGGCCTCCTTTAGGTACTTATTAAGGGTAATAGTCAATTCAGGGGGGGCCGGGATAAAAGTGGGACATAGATCTGCACCAAATTTATCACTTATCCCCTTTAGCATCTCTTCCAGTCTTCTTTGAATATTTTTTATCTCATTCTTTTCCATTTTTCACCTCTCTTAATCTTTTTATCAGATATTTCTCCATTTCTCAACTGAATTTATCTTGATTTCAGGTTTTATTTGTCTTAAATTTTTTTATATGGGGCCAAATCAAAAAAGTATCTTGATTGTGGATGATGAAAAGGGCGTTGGTGACTTTTTGACTATAGTATTAAAGAAACAAGGTTATGAGGCATTTTATGCATCTAGTGGCAAGGAGGCCCTTAAACTTTGCAAGGAAAGGAGTTTTGACCTTGCCTTGGTAGATATAAAGATGCCAGTGATGGATGGGATTGAGTTTTTAAAGGAGGCAAAAAGGCTCAATCCCTCACTGATTTTTATCATGATAACTGCCTATCCCTCTATCGAGACAGCAGTAGAGGCGATGAAGGAAGAGGCCTTTGATTATATTACAAAGCCCTTCAATGTAAATGAGCTCCAAAGGATTATAAAAAGGGCACTAGAACAACAAAAGCCATCTGAGCAAGTAATCAAAATTGAGGGGATAGTTACGCAAAGCCCTGCAATGTATAAAATCCTTAATATGCTTCCTAAAATTGCATCTGCAGAGGCAAATGTACTGATTATGGGGGAGAGTGGGACAGGGAAGGAGTTGATTGCAAGGGCAATTCATAACCTGAGTCCAAAGAGGGATAGGCCATTTATAGCTGTAAATTGCGCTGGTATCCCAGAGACATTGTTAGAGAGTGAATTATTTGGATATAAGAAGGGGGCATTTACTGGGGCTCTTTGTGATAAGATGGGTCTATTTAAGGCAGCCGATGGGGGTACAATATTTTTAGATGAGATAGGGGAAATTTCCCCTACCTTGCAGGTAAAGATTTTGAGGGTAGTTGAGGAAAAAAGTTTTAAGCCCATTGGAAACACAAAGGATATAAAGGTAGATGTAAGGATTATATCTGCCACAAATAAGGATCTGGAAAAGGAGGTAATTGAGGGGAATTTTAGAGAAGACCTATATTATAGGTTAAATGTCATCCCCATAAGGGTTCCCCCCTTAAGGGAGAGGAAGGAGGACATCCCTGTACTTGTGGAATACTTCCTCAAAAAATACTCCAAAAAATTTAAAAAGGAGATAAGGAAGGTCTCCTCTTCTGCCCTGGAACTCCTTACCTCTTATGACTTCCCAGGAAATGTAAGGGAGCTAGAGAACATTATTGAGAGGTGCGTTGCCTTAGAGACCAGCAATATCATCCTGCCTGAGAGCCTAATGCTTTCTAATTTTAAAAAAGGAAGACCAAAAAAAGATTATATCCCACCAGGTGGTCTTGATTTACAAAAAAAGATAGAAGAGGTAGAAAAGGACTTTTTAATTAAGGCATTGGAAGAGGCAAGGGGGGTAAAGAAAAAGGCGGCAGAGCTCCTCAACCTAAGCTTTAGATCCTTTAGATACAAGCTCAAAAAATACAAAATAGATAAATAGTGAAAGGCGAACAAGATCTAGCTTATAAGCTAAGGCTCCTTATTATTATTAGGTTGTGCTTGGCAAGTTTTATCTTAGGCACTATCTTATTTTTTTATCTTAGAGGGGCCTGGTTATACCCTATTAGTTATTTATTCATTTGGACCGGTATTATTTATTTTTTAAGCCTTATCTATATCATCCTACTAAGATTCATCAAAAGGCTAAAGGCCCTTTCATATATTCAGATTGTCTTAGACCTGATACTCATTACCGCCCTCATTTATATTACTGGCGAAAAAGACAGCATATTTACCTTCCTCTATGAGCTCTCTATCATGTCTGCATGTATTATCCTCCAAAAGAGGGGTGGTTTTGGGGCGGCCTCTTTGAGCTGTATCTTCTATGGTGGCCTTCTTGATTTAGGATATTATGGGATTATTCCTACTCTATCCCCTCATGAATATGAGCTGGGCATCCTCTATCACATTTTGATAAACTTTTTTGCCTTTTATCTTATTGCCTTATTAACAACTACTCTGACAGAACAGATCAAGAGGTCTAAGGAGAGGCTGCATAAGCTAGAGGCCTTACATAGGCATATAGTAAGTAGCTTAAATGCTGGTCTGATTACAACAAATAAAGAAGGGGAGATTACATCTTTTAATAGGGCCGCCGAATTGATAACTGGTTTAAAGTCAGAAGAGATTTTAGGGAAGAGACTGAAGGATGTTTTCTCAGAATTGAAAGATGAGAGGATGAATGGGGAAATGGGATTTTTAAGGCCAGATAATAGGTTTATTTTTCTGGGCTATAGTATCTCTTCATTGGTAGACGAAAAAGGCAAAGGCTTAGGTAGGCTCATTGTGTTTAGGGATTTAACCGAGGTAAAGAGGCTAAGAGCACTCTCTATTATGGGCAGGTTTGCTGCCAATATTGCCCATGAAATTAGGAATCCCTTGGCGGCCATAAGTGGCTGTGTTCAGGTATTGAATCAAGAACTCAAACTAAAGGGTGAGAATAAAAGGCTTTTTGATATAGTCCTAAGTGAGGTAAATAGATTAAATATATTGATCTCTGAATTTTTAAGCTTTAGTAGGCCAACCCCTGATAAAAAAGAGAGGGTAAATATAAGGAAAATCATTGATGAGACATTAAAACTCCTTACAAAGAGTAAAGAATGGAGGGAAAATATAAAGATAAAAAAGGTACTTTTGGATGATGTCTATATCAAGGCCAGCCCAGAGAGGTTAAGGCAGGTATTTTTAAATCTCTTCCTAAATGCCATTGAGGCAATGCCAGATGGAGGCAGGCTGAGTATTTCTATGGATTTTCCAACAAGGGGTTTTGTCAACATAACTATTAAGGATACAGGCACAGGCATTGAGGAAAGGTACATAAATCGGGTATTTGAACCATTTTTTTCAACAAAGGAAAATGGAACAGGCTTGGGCCTTTCCATTGTCCAGAGGGCAATAGAGGAGCTTGAGGGGAGGATTGAATTGAAGACCAAGATAGGGGAAGGGACAGAGTTTAAGATTACATTGCCTGTTATGGGATAAATTTTGTCACTTAATTGACAAAAATTGTCACTTTTTATCCCCTTTAAGAAAAAAACCTGCCAAAAATACATTATTTTATTTGGCACAAAATTTGCTTAAATACTCAGTAGAGACAAGGCGAACGGATGGAAGAAAAAGACGAAAGTAAATTTTAATAAAAAATGAAAAAAGAAAGGAGGTGTAAGAGATGTTTAGAAAATGGCAAACTCTAAGAAAGAGGAGTAAGGGTTTTACACTTATTGAGCTTATGATTGTAGTGGCCATCATTGCCATTCTTGCCGCAATTGCGATTCCACAGTATAAAAGGTTTCAGCTTAAATCTAAGACGGCGGAGGCAAAGGTAAATTTAAGTGCAATAAAGACATGTGAAGAAGCTTTTTATGGTGAGCATGATACCTACTTAGCTGCTGCAGCTCTTTCGCCAGGCCATACACTTGGTACTAACGCACACATGAAAATGGCTTGGACAGATAACAGTGCTGCGGATGATGCCACAACAGAGGATGATCCCACAGTTACCTCATTTGCTGAAATGGGATTTCAACCGGCAGGAGAGGTTTATTATGATTATGCAGTAACTACAGGAGATTCTATTACTGTGGATACCAGAACATATCTTCAAGATTGCACTATTTGCGCTCAATCTGATTTAGATGCCGATGGCACTGCAGCTGTCTATGTTTTAGGACTAGATGGTGATCAAGATGGCACCGGACCTATTAGGTCTTTATGCGCGGGGACTCCTACACCAACTCGTCTTGATGAGATAGAGGGCCCGTTAGGTGATGATTTCTAATACTATAAAAGATACTTGAGCTACCCAAAGGGGTCAGGTCTTGATATTTTGGATTGAGGCCTGCCCTTTTTTTATTGGAAATTTCAAATTTCTGTTTTGTTAGTTTGCGTGTGATTGGGAAAGTGCAAGATGCAAATCATAGAAGTTAACAATTTAACAAAGGAATTCAAAAAGAGGCGTTATTTTACATCACAAAAATTAAGACCATTGATGATATAGTTTTAAGGAGGAAAGAATGAAGGTAGCAAAAAGGTTCTTAATAGGCCTGATTCTGGTTGGCCTTGTGTTTATTCCTTTCACCTCCCTGGCTAGGGGGAAGATCAATATCAACAAGGCCACAGTGAAAGAGCTCCAAACCTTACCTGGCATTGAATCAGTCATCGCACAGAGGATTGTAGATTATCGCCATGAATATGGTCCATTTAAAAAAATTGAAGACCTCATGCAGGTTAAGGGGATAGGCAAAAAGCGGTTTGAGAGGATAAAAGACTTAATCACCGTGGAGGAAGAAATGCCAAACCAAAGCACACATAACAAACCTTAAACCGTGAAATCTCCTTTTTTCGTCTGGAAAAAATGGGCACATGTTTGTCTAGCCAGCCTTTTTATCTTCTTCTGTCTTCTCAAGGGGGACACCCCTGGATAGACTTTACCTGGGGATTTCAGGCCTTAATTTATCCCATTTATAAAGTAAGTGGTTTATCTGGAATAATCTTATTTAAGACGCTTAAATCTCCTTACCAGAAATTCACTTTTATGCTAATGGAGAAAAGGATTATAAAAAGGCCATTTTTTTATTTTGAAAAATCCCTTAAATCTAACCCTTATTATAAGAATTTTCGGTTAGAAAAGGCGATTAAGCATTTTAGGAGGGCTGTACTCATTGCCAAAGATAGAGAAGATGAAAAGAAAAATTATTACAATCTAGGAAATTGCTATTTTGGATTGGGATGTATGAAAAGGCTATTGAATATTATAAAAAGTCCTTAAAAATAGATCCAAAATTTGAGAAGGCCAAATATAATCTAAAAAAGGCAATAGAAAAAGTATGTCATAAGCAAAGGGATTAATATGTCTGCTATTAGTTTAAAAGAGATCTATAAGACTTATAAAAAGGGACTAAGGCAAAGGATCCTGGCTGTAAAAAACCTGAGCTTTGCCGTAGAACAAGGTGAGATTTTTGGCTTTGTAGGGCCCAATGGGGCGGGAAAAAGTACCACTATTAAGATTCTGATGGGGCTAATCTTTGCAGATAGGGGAGAAGCAAGGTTGTTTGATCTCCCATGCTCTCATCCCAAGGCAAGGGCCAAGGTTGGATTTGTACCAGAACAACCAGCCCTCTATGACCACCTTACTGGGGCAGAATTCCTCCACTTTGCTGGAGAATTATATGGCCTCTCTAAAAAGAATTTTATGGAGCAGGCATTAAAATTATTAGAGAAAGTTGGCCTTAAAGAGGCAATGAACCTCAAACTTAGGCACTACTCAAAAGGTATGCAACAGCGGCTTGTGATTGCCCAGGCCCTGATTACCAATCCTGAGTTGATTATTATGGATGAACCCCTTTCAGGGCTTGACCCTATTGGCCGCATGGAGATAATGGATTTAATCAAGTCTTTAAAAGAAGAGGGGAAAACCATCTTTTTTAGCTCCCATATCCTGCATGATGTAGAAACAGTCTGTGATAGGGTGGCCTTGATTGTAAGGGGTGAGCTAAAATTTTTAGGTAAACCTGACAATATTGAGGAAACCTTCAGGGAAGAAATACAAAAATGGGCAAAATCATAAGTATTGCCAAGGTTACGTTTAAAGAAGGTATAAGAGAGAGGGTGTTTTTAGGGGTACTCATATTTGTTGGGCTCTTATTAATAGGTTCTGGTTTTTTAGCTGATTTGTCTATTGGTGATATCTTGAAGGTTACCCAAGATATAGGTCTTTCTGGTCTTTCTTTGCTTGGTCTTTTTGTAGCCCTATTTTTGAGTACCCATCTTATTGCTAAAGATCTAGATAAAAAAACCATTTATTTAGTAGTTTCCAAACCCATTGCCCGCTGGCAATATATTTTAGGAAAGTTTTTGGGACTGAGTTTTTTAACAATATTTGCTATCTTTGTGGGTTTTATTGTCTTTCTCATTACCCTCTTTTATTTCTGGAAAACAGCCAAAATCTACCATGTACCTCAGATTGCCTGGGGTAAACACCTACTGGCCTTTGTTTATTTAAACCTTAAAATGTGCCTTTTAATTGCTGTAGGGATCTTTTTTAGTAGCTTTACTAGCAGTGCCTTGGTGGCCTTTTCCTTCTCTCTATTGATTTACTTCATCGGGGCAAATTTGCAAAATGTAAAGATGATTTTAGAAAGCAAGGTTGGGGAAAATATAACCCCTATACTTAAGTCACTCTTTAAACTTGCTTACTGGCTCTTCCCCAACCTTTCTTTACTAGATTTAAAGGCAATAGCGGTCCATAATCTGCCGCTCAATATAGGCAATTTGGGATTAAGCCTCCTTTATGGTCTGGCCTATACGGCCTTGCTACTTCTTTTTGCATCTTTTATCTTTGACAGACGGGAGCTTAATTAAAATGCGCTGCCTCATAGGCCTGATTTGCCTTTTTTTAAGTGCGTGGATAAACACAAAAGTAGAGTGGAATCTGAAGGAGTGGACAACCTCACCCCTGCCTAGGCCAGAGTCGGCCCTGCTTTTAAGTGCAGAATTTTCCCCTTTAAGTAGTGATTATTTTTTGATGAAGGCGGCTATTTTTTACAGCGGCATGGCCAAGTTTAAAAAAACAGAGAGTCTGTGGTTAAGCAAGGCCTTATATCTGGCCAGTTACCTTGACCCCTATTACTTTGAACCTTACTGGATGGCAGGGGTTAGCCTACCCTGGGAGGGACGGTTACAAGAGGCAAAAAAAATACTGAAAAGGGGCCTAAATTACCTTAACAATAGATGGGAGATCCCATTTTATCTTGGTTTTATTAGTTTTTATTTTGAACATGACAATAAAGTAGCTGCCAACTATTTCCTTATGGCCAGCAAGTTGCCTAATGCCCCCACTTATCTCCCTCTGCTGGCCTCTCGTTTGGCCGTTAAGGGAAGGGAGACAAGGATTGCCATTGCCTTCTTGCAGGAACAATTAAAAATGACAAAGGAAAAAAAGATCAAGAGTCGATTGAAAAAACGCCTTAAGGCCCTTCAGGCCATTGCCTTTTTAGAAAGGGCAGTAGAAAGATATAAAGAGATATACGGCCATTTACCCTTAGAGTTAAACTCCCTTATCAAGCAGAATATCATCTCTGCTATCCCAGAAGACCCCTATGGTGGGAGTTTTTATCTTACAGAAGATGGAAGGATATGGAGCACAAGCAATCTGCGGTAATAGAATATTTTGTTTTGGCCTGCCTTCGTCCCAATCAGCAAATGTCCTTATAGGTATTTAGTGTTTTAAGAGTGTGCAGGCTTTGCCGTTGCCTTACCTTTTAAAAGGAGCCTGTCTATGGTAGAGGCACTTATAGAAGACAGCCAAAATTTCGTATAGATTTTAGATGAGGCAATTCGTTCTCTTGACAATTTTTTTGAATCAAATTAAAAATTTTTTAAAAACGTTGGAGGTAATTATGGCAAAGATTACCCAAGAAATGAAAGAAGTAATAGAAAAAACTAGGGGGTGGGCATTTGCTACCTCTACTAAAGATGGAGTGCCCAATGTGGTTCCTATTCACTTTGTTAAATTAATCTCAGATGATGAGATATTGTTTGCAGATGTATTTATGAAAAAGACACTGGAAAATATAAAGAATAATCCAAGTGTAGCACTTTCTGTCTGGGATTGGGATGCCAAACCTAGAAGAGGATATCAATTTAAAGGGGAGGCAAGGATTGAGACCTCTGGCAAATTGTTTGAGGAGGGGGTAAAGGTAGTAAAGGCTATAAATCCTGAACTAGAACCAAAAGGTGTAGTTATTGTAAAGGTAAAATCTATTTATATAACCAGCCCTGGGCCAGATGCAGGTAAGGAAGTAACCTAGTAGTTACCTAAGATAAAATCCGTTATATAAAGATTCTGCTGTTTTTCCCTTGCCAGGGTAGAGGATTGTCCTTCATAGCCATGACCTGGCCAAATGATGGTCTCATCTGGCAATGGTAGAAGCTTTTCCTTTATGGAGTTTAAAAGTTGTTCAAAGGAACCACCTGGTAAGTCAGTCCTCCCTACTGCCCCTACAAATAATGTATCACCTGTAAATAGGTTTCCACCTACATAAAGGCAAATACTCCCAGGGGTATGGCCAGGTGTATGGATGATATTTATTTTCAATGTACCTATTTCCAGTATATCATTGTCCTTTACTAGTATATCTGCCTTTGGTAAACAAAAGAGCCCCAATCTTTTAAATACATCTTTTGCCTCTTCTGTATTGAAGAAGGCCACGTCTGCTTCATGCAAGACAATCTTGGCCCCAGTTAGTTCCTTCATCTCCTGATTGCCAGCAATGTGGTCTGGATGACCGTGAGTGCTTACAATGTATTTTAAATTTATATCTCTTTGTTTAATCTTATTCAAAATCTTTTCACACTCAGCGGCCACATCAATTACCATCCCTTCTCTTGTCTTAGGACAGGCGACAAGATAAGAAAATATCTCCAATTCCCCTAATCTTACAGGAATTTGCTCAATGAACATGAAAAAATAATAAAGGCAACCTACCTTTTTGTCAAGAAAAGAGATTTCTAACAAACATAAAACTTGACAGGGGAAATTGGCCAGTATAGTAAGTTATATGCCTGTTTTAAGGGAGACCTGGGCCACAAAATTCGGCATGATTTTGGCTACTGCTGGGGCAGCAATAGGCCTGGGAAACCTATTGCGATTTCCTGTTCAGGCCAGCCAGCATGGCGGTGGCGCATTTATGATACCCTACTTTTTGTTTTTGACCATCATGGGCATTCCTATGATGTGGCTGGAATGGACTATTGGGCGATTGGGAGGAAGATATGGTCATGGGACTACCCCAGGCATATTTGAAATCCTTTGGCCCCATCCTATTGCAAAATATCTAGGTGTATTGGGTCTTATAATCCCTTTAATCTTGGGTATCTACTATCTCTATGTCTGTTCTTGGACACTTGCCTTTGCCTTTTTTTCCCTCACTAAGGCCTACTTTGGCCTAAACGATTTAGAGAGTATGAGCAACTTTCTAAGGAGTTTTCAAGGTATAGAAAAGGGTTCCTTCTCCTCTATATGGACTGCCTATTTATTCTTTCTTATAACATTTTTTGCCAATTTTATTATTCTGTATCGCGGCTTAGGAAAGGGGATAGAAAGGCTTTCCAGGTTGGCAATGCCTACACTTTTTTTTATTGCCATTGTACTTATGATAAGGGCATTGACATTGGGTACCCCAGACCCCTCTTATCCAGATAGGAATGCTCTTGCTGGATTGGGTTTTTTGTGGAATCCAAATTTCTCCCAGCTGAAGGATGCAAGTACTTGGTTGGCCGCTGCAGGGCAGATCTTTTTTACCCTAAGTTTGGGATTGGGTACGATTCAGTGCTATGCCAGCTATTTGAGAGAGAAGGACGATATAGTCTTGTCTGGACTTACTGTAACCTCATTAAATGAAATAGCAGAGGTAATCTTTGGAGGTTCTATCGCCATTCCTGCTGCTGTGGCCTTCTTTGGTATAGCCCAGATATCTAAGGGAGGGGCATTTGACCTTGCCTTTCTCTCCACCCCCTTAGTGCTTACCCATTTGCCACTAGGACAGATTTGGGGATTTCTCTGGTTTTCCTTGCTTTTTTTTGCTGGGCTTACATCTTCAGTATCTATTATCCAGCCTTGTGTGGCCTTTCTTATAGATGAATTAAACATCCCTTGGAAGAGGGCCGTTGTAATGATAGCAATCTTCTCATTTCTTCCAACTCAGATGGTTATCTTTTTTTTAAAACATGGTTTTTTAGACGAACTAGACTTTTGGATTGGCACAATGAGCCTGCCCATATTGGGGACCATAGAAGTCATTCTCTTTGGCTGGGTCTATGGGATTGATAAAGGATTTTCTGAGATGCATAAAGGGGCATGGATAAAGGTACCAAACATCTACCGCTTTGTCCTTAAATACATAACGCCTACCTGTCTTATTGTGATATTCTTTGTCTGGCTTCTGCAAGATGGGATAGATGTCCTGCTTCTTAGAGGGATACCTGCCTGTGACCGCCCATATAGACTCTTGGCCCGTGGATTGATCTTATTTAGTCTCTTATTGGCAGGCTGGTTAATTCATCTAGCATGGAGGAAAAGGAAATGAAGCTCTCTGGTTGGATATTTTTATCCTTGGTGTGGTCAAGCATTTTGGGTCTTAGTATATTTTGTTTTAAAAGGTATTTTAAAATGATTAATAGGTCAAAGACAAAAAAGGGATAGGTACTTCTCCAATCTCTTCATCCCCTCTGCAATATTTTTTAAGGAATTTGTATAGGAAAAACGTAGATATCCCTCCCCATTGCTACCAAAATCAATCCCAGGTGTCACTGCTACCTTTGCCCTCTCCAAAATATCTAAGGCCAGGCTATAAGAATCTTGAGAGATTTTCTTAGTATTAACAAATATATAAAATGCCCCTTTGGGCTCTGCACCTATATTGAATCCAAGGGCCCTGAGGTGTTTAAGCATAAAAAGGCGGCGTTCATTGTAGATTTTACGGATATGCCTTGCCTCCTCCTGGGCCTCTCTGAGTGCGGCAATGGCCGCATATTGGGAGATAGAGTTTGGACATATAAAAAAATTCTGTTGCATTTTTTGAATAGGGCGCACAAATTTGGCTGGGGCAATGATATACCCCAAGCGAAACCCTGTCATGGCATAGAGTTTGGAAAAACCATTTAAGACAAATGCCTTATCTGTAAATTCCAGGATTGTATGCTCCCTTTCCCCATAAATCAAACCATGATAAATCTCATCAGAGATTATATAAATCCCCAAATCTGCTAGTGATTCTAGATGGTAAGGAGAGAGCACTGCCCCGGTAGGATTGGCTGGGGAGTTGATTAAAATGGCCTTTGTCTTTTTTGTTATTGATGCCTTAACAGCCTTAATATCATATAAAAATCCATTTTCTTCAAAGACTGGGACAAATACTGGATTTCCACCCAGAAATCTTATAAAATTGGGATAGCATGCATAGTGGGGATTAGATAAAATTACCTCATCACCTGGTTCTAAAAGTGCGGCCAATACCAGGAGCAGGGCAGGCGATGTACCCGCAGTGACTACTATCTGTTCAATGCCTATATCTACACTATATTTTTCTTTGTAGTATTCAGCAATGGCCTCTCTTAATTCCAAAATGCCCAAACTATGTGTATAGTGTGTCTTTCCATCCCTTAAGGCACGCCTAGCAGCGGCCTTAATGCACTCAGGCGTATCAAGATCAGGCTCGCCAATCTCTAAATGGACTATGTCCTCACCTCTCCTCTCCATATCTTGGGCCTTTTCTAGGATCTCCATTACCATAAAGGGAAAGATTTCCTGAGAACGCTTAGAGATCATCTCAGTCTAGGTCTTTTAGGAGGGACTTTGCCATTCTCCCCCAGCCCCCTATAGGGTCTAAGGCAATTGCTTTCTCTAAGGCCTCTATAGCGTCATCCCTCTTTCCTAGTTTAATACAGACATTTCCCAGACGATAATATACTTCAGGATTTTCTGGTGCATATTGAGCTGCTAAGTTATACATATTTAGGGCCTCTAGATCCTGTCCAAGGGCCTCTAAGGTCTGCCCCATCCCCAGGTAGGCGGGAGCACACTCCCTTTTGTTTTGAATTGCGCTTTTGAAGGCCGCTAGTGCCTTTTTGTATTTTTTTTGGACAAGATAGCAAAATCCCAAATTGGTATATGCATCCTCTGGGGTAGCATAAAGCACATTAGACAATGCCTTTTTAAAGTATTCCTCTGCCTTCTTCCACCTCCCTTGCCTAAAATAAAGTAGGCCAAAACTATTATATGCCTCTGAATAGTTGGGCCTTAGGGAGATGGCCCTTTCAAATTCCTTTTTAGCCTTTATATAATCATCAAGTGCCATATATACCAATCCCAACTCATGATGGATATCTGGGTTATCTTGGTCTGCCTCTTTTGCCAAGCTCAATTCCCTTAGTGCCCCTAATATATTCCCTTCTTTTAGATATGCATCTCCTAAAAGGAAGTGCTCATTTGCATGTTGTCTTTTAGGAATAGGGGGGTTGGAGGTACAACTCAATATAAAGGAAAGGGCAATTAAGCAGTAAACATATCTCATTAGATTACCTTAAATAGCGGATATTCAATGATACCCTCTGCCCCTTGCTTTATCAATTTTGGGATCAAATCTCTTACCTCTTTAGCAGCTACTACCGATTCTACCGCATACCAACCACCTTGATGTAGGGGTGAGACAGTAGGGGCGTTTAAACTAGGTAAGACATTGACTACTGCCTCAAGATTACCCTTGGGGACATTCATCTTGAGGCCTACCATATGTTGTGCCCTTAGGGCACCTTTGAGTAAGAGGGCGATTTGTTCAATCTTTTCCCTTTTCCAAGGGTCATTCCACTGTTTTGGATTGGCAATAAGCTGAGGATAAGAGACCATGAGCTCCTTTATAATCTTTAGGCCATGGGCAGAGAGTGTGGTACCAGTCTCTGTAACCTCAACAATGGCATCGGCTAGGCCAGAGGCTATCTTTGCCTCTGTTGCCCCCCAAGAAAATTCTATATCTACACTAATGCCTCTCTCTTTAAAGTAATTTCTTGTAAAGTTTACCAATTCTGTAGCTATCTTTTTACCTTTGAGTTCCTCTATCTCATTTATATTAGAGTCCCTGTGTACAGCAACTACCCATCTAGTAGGTCTGGTACTGGTTTTTGAATAGACTAAGTCAGTTACTGTTACTACTTTAGAGCCATTCTCCAAGATCCAATCCTTCCCTGTAATACCCGCATCCAAAGTACCATTTTCTACATATCTAGACATCTCTTGGGCACGACACATGGTGCAAGTAATCTCATCGTCATCAATGGATGGAAAATAACTTCTATCTGCTAAGCTAATCTTCCAACCTGCCTTATTGAATAAATCAATGGTGGCTTGTTGCAAACTCCCCTTTGGGATACCCAATTTAAGCCTTTTCATCTCTATCCCCTCTATTTTTATAGACCTCTTTGGGGTCAAAAATCCTTTCACCTACTACCTTAAGGTTATTATCCTCCAATTTTCTGAAAAAGCAACTTCTATATCCCATATGACAGGCTGCCCCTTTTTGTTCCACCTTGATTAAAATAGTATCAGCGTCACAATCTATATAAATCTCCTTTACTTTTTGGACATGACCAGATGTCTCACCCTTTTTCCACAAAGATTGTCTAGAGCGACTGTAATAGTGAGCAAGTTTGGTCTTTAACGTCATTTCCCATGCCTCTTCATTCATATAAGCCAGCATTAAAACATCCCCTGTTTCGTAGTCTTGAACAATGGCCGGTAACAATCCTTTTGAAAAATCAAGATAGCTCATGATACCTCCGTTTTTGTAGTTGCAGCCTAGGTTCTTAGTCTTTTATTTATCAATAAAAGGGTAGCCCTTGCCGTAGCAATTATTACATTGTCCTTAATCCTCTTTATCTCTGCTTCAGCCTCTGCCTTACGGGATGTATTCTTTACTACCCAGCCTGAGGCAATAAATTCCTCTTTTGGGCGAAGGGGATTTCTAAAGGTGACCTCTAGATGAGTAGTTACTGCTGGCCCAAGTCTATAAGCTACTGCATAGGCCATTACTTCATCTAAAAGTGTACTAATTAGTCCCCCATGAATAATGCCTGTCCAACCCTGGTATGCTGAATCAAAGACATATTTTGTCTTTGCTATATCATCTTCAAAGAAGACATTGACCTTAAGGCCCTTTGGGTTTTCTTTGCCACAGACAAAACAATATGGGGAGGTTATAGACATAGCTATTAACTATGGAGGCGGCGGGAATCGAACCCGCGTCCGGAAATACTCGGTTTAAGCCTCTACATGCTTATTCTGGGATATAATTCTCACCCTTACCCTTTTCCCAGAAAGAAAGTAGTAAGGGCCAGCCTACATTCTGTTTCGCTGCTTATATAGTAGGCGCTCATAAGCAGCTAGCCTGCTAAACCGACGTCTGAGGAGCCTTGCAGGCCAGGACTTCTCAGACGTAGCTGCTGTTTTAAGCAGCTAGGGCATAGTCATAGTTGGCATTTCTTTTTTCCTATCATTTTTTACGAGGTGATAGGGCCTCGGCATGCAGCTTAAACCTCCTATATCCCCGTCGAAACCATTCGCCCCCGCTGCAAGTATTATATAAACCTTTTTTTCATAAATGGCAAGATTGACCCATTGCCTTTTTTATGTTAGATTTTTGTATTGATTCGATATTTCATAATAAAAAATAAATTAGGACTGCATGCCCGGCCAGCAGCAAGGCTAGCAGAACTTGCTAGTAAATTTGAGGCCGAAATTAGGATAGATAAAAATAATGTTAAGGCCGATGCAAAAAGTATAGTGGACTTGCTGCATTTGGCCTGTCAATTTGGCGATAAGATAAGATTAGAGGTCTCTGGAAAGGATGCCGAAGTGGCTATTTCTGCCATTTCTAAGTGGATTGAAGAGGAATTAGGGGATTTAACGACCAATTGACAAGGAGGTTATTTTTTAAATGCAGGAAAGGAGGTTTAGGGGTATTGGTGCCTCTCCTGGAATTGCCCTAGGGCATGTTTATCTCCTCCAAAGGTCTCAACCAAGAATTATATATCAATTCTTAATTGACAAAGAACAGATAAAAAAGGAGACCTCTCGTTTTAAAGAGGCAGTAAATTTTGCAAGGAAGGAGTTTCTAAGGTTTAAACAGGAATTGTCTATTAAAGAAATAACCCATATCCTAGATGCATACAGTGTAATCCTAAAAGACCCACTCCTTTACAAAGCTACACTAAAACGTATAAAAGATGAGAAAATCAATGCAGAATGGGCACTTCTTAAATCTATAAATGAAATAGAAGGGATATTTTCAAAGATTGATGATGATTATCTCAGACAGCGATTTGAGGATATAAGATATGTAGCAGAGAGGGTAATGAAGTATCTAAGTGGTGAGCCTACTGATTCTGGATATACTTATACCCATGATACAATTATAGTGGCATATGATATCTCCCCTGCAGAGACTACGCATCTTCAAACAAAAAATGTAGCTGGTTTTATTACAGAAATAGGAACAAGGACGTCCCATACTGCTATTGTTGCCCAGGCATTAAAGATACCTGCCGTAGTAGGGGTAAAGGCCATCACATCTAATATAAAAGATGGGGAATTTATTATTATTGATGGTCTAAATGGAGAGGTGATTGTTAGCCCTACCTCTGCTACTATAGAAGAATATGCTAGAAGGAAGGAGGAGTATAGGCTTTATAGGAAAGAGATAGAAAAGGATGCCCACCTGCCTGCCCAGACCCCTGATGGTTTTTGTCTTAATGTGATGGCCAATGTAGAACTCTTTGAAGAGGTTTATTCAGTGCTCTCGGCAGGGGCAGAGGGTATAGGACTCTTTAGGACTGAATTTTTTTATTTGCAGCAAAAGGAATTCCCAGACGAAGAGAGGCTATTTAGATATTTTAAAAAGGCTGTAGAATTGGTTTCCCCTTACAGTGTGACATTCCGTACCTTAGACATAGGCGGAGACAAATTTATCTCAAAATTAGATTTTGGCAAGGAGATAAATCCTGCCCTTGGACTTAGGGCCATTAGGCTGTGCCTC